>ERZ773087.991-NODE-991-length-19449-cov-27.423121_pt1 | contig 19449 bp, 17 predicted proteins | sample MGYA00511375_ERZ773087 | MGnify/ENA primary metagenome ERZ773087 (study PRJEB29015, sample SAMEA2737995) | human oral metagenome | biome: human oral; feature: human-associated habitat; material: dental | place: China | collected 2063 ...
ATTTTGCTGTCACTACTGTCACCCTAATTCATTAGTTAACTTATTATGTAACAGTAGGATTACACGAAATGTTAAATGTGACAGCAAAATGAAAACAAAACTATTCGTGGAATAGTGTATATAAATTCCACACGACCTAACATTTAGACGATAAACTAACGGTTTATATTATATACGAAAAGACAAAAAAACAGTAAAATTCAACAAAAAGGTTGTAACATTACAACCTTTTCTCAAACATTTTTCATAATTTTGCGATGTATTTAAAATAAATATGTCTGTATGAAGTATCTAAATATAAAGAAGGCATTGGCTGCTTGGCGCGATATTCAGCCATTTTCAGAGAAGGACAGGGACAGGCTCAGCCGCCGCTTCACCGTGGACTTCAACTATAATAGCAACCACATTGAGGGCAACACACTGACTTATGGTCAGACCGAGATTCTTCTGCTATTCGGCAAGGTGATTGGCGAGGCTGACGTAAGGGACGTGCACGAGATGACGGCAAGCAACGTGGGACTGCAAATGATGACAGAAGAGGCTGCTGTCAAAGAAAAGCCTTTGACACAAAACTTCATTCGCACGCTGCACAGAACACTGCTTCGTGAGAACTACACCATTTACCGCAATCTGCCTGGTGGTGTGCAGACAAATTATGTGATACACGCAGGTCAGTATAAGACGCGCCCCAATAGTGTGATAACAAGGTATGGCGACCGCTTTGAGTACGCTTCGCCCGAAGAAACGCCGGGGCTGATGTTTGACTTGGTGAATTGGTACAATGAAGCCGAGAAGAAAGGGGAACTTTCAGCTATCGAACTGGCGGCATTGTTCCACTATCGTTATATACGCATTCACCCCTTTGAGGATGGCAATGGACGTATCGCCCGTTTGATGATCAACTTCATTCTCACACGCCACAATTATCCGATGATTGTTGTGCGCAGTCGCAAGAAGAACGAGTATCTGGAAGCGTTGCATCAGTCTGACCTTGAAGTCGGCCCTATGCCAAGCGACGGAGCACACGCCAACATTGGCGATATTCGTCCATTCCTCAAATATTTCAATGAGCTTGTGGCAATAGAGGTTTATAACGATGTGCTCTTCATCAGCGAAAAGAATGAAAATGTTTGGTGGTATGACGGCGAAAGAATTTCTTTCCGCTCGCCTAACTACACCAAAATATTGAACGCCATGCGCACACAGCCTACGTTGACTCTGAACGACATGAAAGAGGAAACAGGTATTAGTGTGTCAGCTATCCAAAAACTGTTGGATAAACTGCTTTCTAAAAAGTATGTGGAGCGTGGTGAGAAAGATGGAAGCTGGAGAGTCTTTCTTACCCAGTAAACACGCAAAAAGGTTGCATCACTACAACCTTTTCTCAAACATTTAGTCTGCTACTGGGTAGAACACTCCTTTGATTAACTGCGACATTCCGTTTTCTGTGAATGTCGCAGTTAGCTTTTCGCAGATGTAACTTTTGCCTCTTATTATCCCAAGTTAACCAGCAAAAATATTTTTCATAAACTTTCGGGATGCTTTGTGTAGTATCAACTTTATAAATGATTGATAACCAAGTATAGGGTATTGTAATATTGGTTAGTATAGGGATAAGTTGTTTGTAGAATACGGAGAGATATGGTAATGATAGGTATAATATGTGTTTGTCTTTCCTACATACTATGTCCCCTTTGTTAGACCATTGATCCAGGAAAGTCATACCATGTAAGCAATAAGCCTTTATTCAGTTTCCTATCTATGCATTTAACGGAAGAACCAAAGCATTTCCCAGTGAAAACAATTTTGCTGTCACTACTGTCACCCTAATTCATTAGTTAACTTATTATGTAACAGTAGGATTACACGAAATGTTAAATGTGACAGCAAAACAACAGTCACAATACCCACCAAACAGCCAACAAACTGTGACAGAACGATTGGTAACCACAGACGCTTTATGGCATCAAGCTGTAAATAAAGTGGTACGCCTAAGGCTACAACTGATAGTTTAAGCCAGAAGTCAATCAATTGGGCACCTCGCTTATAGACTGCAAAAGAAACACCCTCCACTGTAGCTATACATATTTGGGATAAAAAGAGTATTAGGATTTCATGTCCATAGTATTTGCAAACCATGAATAAACATGATATACCACATTACATTGAATCACGTTGAAGAATAAAAGGGAGTTCCATGTCTTAAAAATTATAATCGATCCAACAATTCTTTTGATGCGGTCTGCTTATTTTTATCCAACTGTAACTTACCGAGGTTATAACTCAGTTTCACTATCAGTGAGCGTGTATCACCATTAGTATGCATGGATGTTTTTATTTTATTGTATTTCATTGTCCAGTTATTACCATGGTCTGTGTGGAAAACATCATTAAAGGCAACGAGTAATGTAAACTTATCATTGAACAAACGATGCATATAAGTCAGATTCATAGTCCATGATTTCTCGTGATTGAAAAGCGTACTATTTCCTCCACTATCATAAGATCCATCAAAAGCAAACATAGAATAACTACTTAATGCCCATTGTCCATCAACAGAGAAATACCATGATGGTTTACCACAGGAATATTCATTACCCAAATAGTTAGCCTTGACAAAAGGCTTGGTAAACGAACCTGTTATGTCTCCTTGAATTGGTCCTAAAGAGTAATGATAGATAGCTGTTGCAACAATAGTGGATGACTTATCAAAATTTATAGGTATCCATTTAATATTCTTATTATCAATTGAGACATCTGTCCATATTGGTAATTGAATTATTTTATTCTTGTTTTTATTATAAACTACGGACGTATGGAAATTATTATACTGATAACTTACCTTCAGATTTGTGGTAATACTGGGTTTCAACTGTGGGTTACCAGCCGAATACGAGATTGCGTCATAGTAGTAGAGACCAGGATTCAAGTCATTAAAAGATGGTCGTGCAATAGTCTGTCCTATAGACAATCCAATTGAAGAGTTCTTCGTTAAATTCTTTTTCATTACAAGGTTTGGGAAGAAATGCCACTCCGTAGAATCTGTAAACATCCCTGAAGTATTCGTTTCTAACTTCCGAGAGTTAGTTTCCATTCGCAATCCTCCTTGTAGATAAAAGTCCTTGAATCGTTTAGAAAGCGAAAAATATGCACCAATTAGAGATTCATTTGTCTTGTAGTCTTCTGCATCTGTGTTATATAAATACGCTCCAGTACTACTCATGGTTGATCCAAAGACTCCCATTGATAGGTCTGCCCACTTTCTTTGAGTACGATATGAAAGACGAGCCCCAGCGATATGATATCGACCTTCACTATTTGTTTTCACCACAGGATAAATGTCTGCCAACCCAGTATCATGCGAATGTTGGAAGGTATAATCTGCTACGAAAGATAGATTGCGTGTGGTATCGATTTTATTATTGTAATTTACGCTTGTACTATGCATATAGTTATTTCCATCTTTCCACTGGGAGAATGCCATCTCACTGCCATTCATTGTCTGCAGTGTTGGTTCATGTTCATTAGTACGGCTAACATTACCCGTATACTGAAAACCCATAGACTGGCGTTTATTTATATTCCAATCCATTGAATAAAAGCAGTTTAAGATATTTCCTTTACTATGTGTACGTCTCTCTTTTGCGCTCTCGATGGTCTGTTGAGGGAGATACACTGTTTCTGTTGTATTGTCAATCTGTGTAGATTTGATATAAGAGTATCCCACAGTTAAGAGATTACTAACTTTCTTGTACCTCTCATTAATTGTAAGGTCCACCATATCCATGTAATGTCGAGCAAAAACAGAGGCATTAGATAGTTCACTGGAAAGAGTATTACTTAATAAAGTTTTAGTCGTAATGTAGACTACTCCCTTATTGCTTGCACTATATTCTGCACTTGGACTGGAATCTACGATAATCCTCTTTATCTCTGAAGATGGTATGGCTGCAAGCTCTTGTACAGTCGTAACCTTACCATTGAGTACAAATGTTGGTGAGCCCCCTTCTAACAGTTGGAAGTTGGAAGTAAGACCAGGAATTCTTTTAAGTATGTCGGTTACCTTCCCCAAATGTTGCAGATAAGAGTTTGAGATATCCACAGTAACCTTATCTAAGTTCATCTTTATTGTGGGTCGTTTCGCTTTAACGGTCACACCATTCAACTCTGTGCTAATTTCTTTCATTTTAATAATACCAATATCATTTTCTGTACAAGGCTTATAAAAGTTTTGATATCCAATGAAAGAAAATCTTAGTAGATTACTATGATTATGGGTTTCTATATTAAAAACACCATCTTTATCTGTTACCACACCCTTTATCAGAGTAGAATCACCCTCAGACAATAAAGCAACATTCACTAATGGCATTGGAACATTATGTTCGTCAACAACCTTACCCTTTATTAGTTGAGCATGTAACTGTACACATACCAATAAGTAAATGATAATTAATGAAATATTTTTTTTCATAACATTTGTTTCTTTACAGTATACTCTTCCAAGAAGTTTATCATACCTTCATCATCATACTGACAAATATCATAAGGCTTCTTGTTACTTTTATAATTCACTCGGTAGAGATTACATCCGCCATCACAAACTGGTAGGTATCTACAATTAAGACATTTAGAATCAGAAAAATTATCGCTCCCTTGGATAAATTCAGACATAATATCAAAATTATTTAATCCAGTTTCTAACGTACCAATAGATCGGTTTTTTATCCCGACATCAGCCCAACATTTATAAAGAAGACTTTCAGGATCTATCACATATCCAATAAAGAACCTTTCTATATTCCTATAGACCAAATAGGATAAGATGTATAATGTCCAAGTTGTTTGCCTTCATAATAGATTTTTAAAATTAAACTGTTCTTATTCATGATATAACATTAGGCACATTAATATGTGACTATCTGCTTTTGCAAAGCTATTATTTTATTCTTATTATAGAAAATTCTCAGGAAGTTCTTAAATCTATTTAACAAACATCTTTAATAAAGTGTTCAAAAATAATGAGCGTTGAATATCAAGAACTTATAAACGTGATATTGTAATAGAAAGGATCGAAATAACATTCTTCATTAGAATTTGCAGACTTTATACATGTAACTTATTGATAATCAACAATTGATTACACGCCTTATAACTGAATAGTCATTTAACAAATAGAGAATTATTATAAGATCCTAAACAATAAGTAAATACTCACACACTTGATGTTACAGAGATAAAAGTTGAGATTTTGCTGTCACTACTGTCACCCTAATTCATTAGTTAACTTATTATGTAACAGTAGGATTACACGAAATGTTAAATGTGACAGCAAAATGAAATTAAAAATACACGTGTAATAATGGATATAATTCCTTCTTACTTTAGTAGACTTTATCACGCTAAAATACAAAACCGCCTAAATAATTCCCATCAAGCGGAGAACCGTTGGGGTAAGCAGGGCTGTGAAGATACCGTTCAGCGTAATACCTAAGCTCGCAAAAGCACCATACTTACTGCTATATGCCATCGCTGTTGATGCACCAACGGCATGAGAAGCTGCTCCCATAGAGAGACCTTGTGCGATAGGACTATTTACATGACCATAGGACAACATCTTAAAGCCTACCAAAGCACCAATAATACCTGTGACAACCACCACGGCAGCAGTAAGAGAAGGAATACCTCCAAGGCTCTGTGTCACCTCCATCGCAATAGGTGTTGTTACAGATTTACTTGCCATTGAGAGGACAATAATGTCTGGTGCGCCACAAAGCTGTGCTACGAAAACAACACTCACAATACCAACCAAACAGCCAACAAACTGTGACATAACGATTGGTAACCACAGACGTTTTATGGCATCAAGCTGTAAATAAAGTGGTACGCCTAAGGCTACAACTGCTGGTTTAAGCCAGAAGTCAATTAATTGAGCACCTTGCTTATAGACAGCAAAAGAAACACCAGTTATCTTGAGATAGACAATAATAAGAACGATGGCTATCAAGATAGGATTGAGTAACATCCAGCCAGTACGCTGCTGTAGACGTTTGATGTAAAAGAAGGCAGCAAAAGTCAATGCCAAAATAACATACTGATTGGAAAAAATATCTTTACCATCCTGTATAAGGTCAATAGTCTGACCGATTGTTTCATCCCACGAATTCATTATTTTTCCTCCTTTTTAGTTATCTTATCCTGTCCGAGTAACGCTTTGTCAAGTTCTATTCTTTCGGCTTCTTCCATGGCTTCAACCTCTTCGGTTTCCTCCAGCATCTTCTTCATCTTCTGCGCATGAGCACGATGATGAAGTAAGTCCATAGCCATCAACCGACGTTCAAACTTTATGACAAGTTGATGCATCTGTCCTGTAACAACCAATACCAAAAGAGTACTGACAACTGTTGCAGTAACAATAGGGAACCATTGAGCCTTAATAAGATCAAGATAGAGAATAAGAGCCACCCCAGGCGGTACAAAGAAGAAGCCGAGATTTGCTATCAGAAGCTGTGACAATCGCTCCACCCAAGCTAACTTCACCCATCCTAACTTTAGAAAAAGTGTAAGAAGAAGCATACCAATGATACTGGACGGCAGTTTTATTCCTGTAGCCCAAACAATAAACTCTCCTAATGCTAAGCATCCGAAGATAACAAAGAACTGTCTTGCCATGTAAAAAAGTTATTATTCAACACCACCATCAAACATGATCGTTTGAATAGTTATAGCATTTAATAATGCGAATGCAAAGTTATATCTTTTTTAAGTATCAAACGCTAATTTTCCCTTTTTTAATACTTTAAAGAATACCATTCAATGATATTTATCAAGCAGATAACCAATGAAATCGGAAAAAAATGTGTAAGTTTGCAGGTGATAAAAAGCTATACAACGTTCGTAATGACAGAAACAGACAATAATATCTCCGATAAAAAACTGCGACTTACTATCAGATTTAGTAGGAACAACATGGCATTTGCTGTGGGTGACCCACAAGAGAATGGTATGCTCGTTTATGAACCCTACGAGATGAATATGGGTATCTCTGTTGCTGCCAATCTACGTGAAGCCTTCAAGGTTTCTGAATTGCTGCAGAGTGGATACAAACGTTTGTTAGCAGAGATTGATACCCCTGTGATGCTCATGCCTATTGATGACTTTGGTACACAGGATATTGAAACACTCTATCATCACACCTACCATAGACAAGGTAACGAGGAGATTTTATCAAGTATTCTGCCTGATTTGAATGCGATTGCTGTCTTTGCGATTAACAAAGACCTCAAGCTCGTTATCGACGACCATTTCAAGGACATTCGTCTACAACCGCTTATGCAGTCGGTATGGACGCATCTCTATCGTCGTTCTTATGCTGGTCCACGCAGAAAACTTTATGCTTATTTCCACGAGAAGCGTATGGAGGTTTTCAGTTTTCAACAAAACAGATTCCGCTTCAGTAATTCATACGAAGCAACCAATGAGCATGATGCTTTGTATTACCTCCTTTATATATGGAAGCTAACAGGAATGGATGTAGAGAAAGATGAGTTATATATTGTCGGTGATATACATTACCAAGACTGGCTCATTGATAAAGTAAAACAACATTTGAAGTTCTGTAGGGTTATCAATCAGGAGGTTTACTTCAATAATAGCCAGTTGGCTAAACGTACAGATATTCCCTACGACATGAAAACTATCTATCTGGAATAAAAGAAGAAGATTGGAATTAAAATATAGAGTGAATTAAGTTCACACATCTCCCATAGAGACTAATGTCTTAACTCCATATAACTCCTTAACTCCTTCATCTCCTAAAAATAGAAACTATGCGAATTATAACAGGAAAATATAAAGGCAGACATTTTGATATTCCACGTACCTTTAAGGCACGTCCTACAACAGACTTTGCTAAAGAGAATATCTTTAACGTTATCAATGCTTACGTGGATTGGGAAGAAGCAACTGCACTCGACCTCTTTGCTGGTACGGGTAGTATATCCTTAGAACTCTTATCACGTGGTTGCCAACAAGTGATAAGCGTAGAGAAAGACCGTGACCATGCTCGCTTTATCAGTCAATGTATGGAAAAGCTTGGCACAGAGGAAAATATACTGATAAAAGGAGATGTGTTCCGTTTCTTAAAGAGTTGTCATCAGAAGTTCGACCTAATCTTTGCCGACCCTCCATACGCATTGCCAGAGTTGGAGACCATTCCTAACCTCATCTTCCAATATGACTTATTAAAAGAAGATGGACTACTTGTCTTTGAACATGGTAAGAACAATGATTTCTCCGCTCACCCGCACTTCATTGAACATAGAAGCTATGGTAGTGTGAACTTCACTTTGTTTAGATAAACACAGGCTAAATGCTTTAATATATTTGAGAAAAGCATAAAGGTGCCAACGAACAAAAAACTTGCCCCTCAACACCAAGAGTGGTGACAGGGGCAAGAAAATGAAAATTAAATTACCAAGTATTGCTATTGATATCACATCAAGGGCATATCTCAAAAACATGAAAAAAAATCATTAATTCAAAATCTTTCAAAACCGAGTTTGTTTTCAAATCTTTTCTTTTCAATTAGGCGTATAAATACTTTCGCGTTCAGTGAGGGTTAGACGGTGTCTGGTACTGGTCCATTTCCCTCTTCTTTCTTTTCCTTTTTCTTCTTGTCTTTCCCTGCCTCTTCTGTCTTTCTCACCGTCTCATACGAGTTATCACGCAGAGCCGCTTTTAGTTCCACGCCTGGCGTAAATGTTACACGTGGCTTAATTGTCTCGGTCTTAAACGCCTTTTCCGTCGCAGTTCCTTCGCTTGAAAGTGTCAGGCGCATTGTGCCAAATTCTCCTAACTGCACGCTAAAGCCGTCACGAAGATAATGAGGCAGACAATCCATAAAGTTCGCCAGCACGTTTTCGATGTCACCACGTGTGAGCGAAGAACGCCCCGCAATGTCATGCGCAATATCCCGCAGGGTCTTCTTCCCCACGTTCACAGGACTTGCATAAAACTTTCCAGGACCTGTCTTGGTGCCTGGTTTTCTTCTTTCAATCAATTTGATTTTCATTGTGTTTAAGATTTTATTAGTTATTACTTACTAGTGCTGCACTTTGCAGCAACACGTTTTTCATTAGTTTCTTTTTTTACCCAGTTTGATAAGCTCAATCAAAGCGTGTTTGTTCACTATTCAAAAGAAATAAAAACCTCCGCAAAGCTTTGAAAATCCGCACGATGCGGAGGTTTAAAACGCATATTAGGTCAGAGTAAAATTTCTAATGGGTCGGAAGAAAATTTCTAACCTGTTAGAAATTTACGGGGAACGTGTTAGCGAGAAAATTCTAACGGGTTAGAAATTTTCTTGCAACGGGTTGGATATTTCAATGTCTCTCACCCTACTTTATCCAGTTAGGCTCCCTCCCCTTTACTTCCCTTCGGTCAGTGACCGTTGGTTCGGGGAGGGTCGGGGTGGGGCTTTTAGGACTACTTGAACCCGTCGACCCTGAACCCGTCGGTGCGGTTGTTGATGTGAACGTAGACGTGGTTACTGTCGAAGTTCAGGCTGAACGCGTTGCCGCTGCTCGATGGCTGAGCACTTGACGACCAATAGTCGCCGGTGTTGCCAACGTTGTACAGCTGACCAGAGCGGTAGCAACCCAAGGCGGGCAGGTAAAAGTATTTGTCTGCGTCAGCGGCGGAAGGAAGAGTCTGAGATACAGACCAACTTTGCTCTTTGTCTGTTGTTCGCCAATCTGTGCCGTCGACAGATTTCTCGGTGTCGTAATGATGCTCTACCTGTAATACAGACTTCTTCTTAAACCACATACCACCTTTATATAAATGACCCATAGTTGTCCATAACTCATCTGCATCCCAACGAGGATCGCCCTCTTTTGCGTACCATGTCATCTGGTTCACGTTGGGAAGGTCTTTACATGATGTGCGAGTAGCGTTGAAAGGTGAACCGCTGCCCTCGTGGTAGTAACGTGAGTCATCCTTGTTCTTGGGGTAGTTTGAAGAACTCCTATTGTTTTGTGTTGGTTGGTCTGTGTTTCCTGCCAAATTCTTTGTCCATTCGTAACCATACCAATATTGCTGCTGAGCATCCCACATATAGTAATTATTGCCATCGTAATCATGTGGATCAAGGTTAGCCGTTATATCATGAATCGAGCCAGCAGTGCAATTAAGCGTAACTATCTTTGATACCGTTCCATCTATTGCTCCACTTGGATTATCAGTTGTATTACGAAGCCAGTAACGAATGCGGAAAGTATGTGTACCAGGAGCAATGACTGCATAGGTAGCATTCTTGCTCATATCATCAGCAGAGTTGTCTATTACAAAACCTGAACCTGTGGTTACAGTAATCGTCTTTGAACCACCAGAAGCAAGGGTAAGTGTACCGTTAGCCGCTATGTTGTAAGTTCCTGCAATATTGTCGTCACTCATAATTTCAATCTTAATCAGCTTACTACGATTTACGTATGCATTGCTTGAACGTGGAATAAAACAGAGATAGGCAGCCTTGTGATTAAGGGTGAATTTGTAAACATTGCCTATTTTGTTAGCTGTAGCTATTCCACAATCTCCCGATTCGCCTGCATGGTCAAAGTTGTTTGGAGCAGATTGTGTTTGTTCTGACTTAATCTCAACTTGTGGTTGTATTCCAGAAACAGTCTTGTTTGTATAAAGAATATCGTGTGTAGCACCTGTATAAGTACCAGAAAGAGCAAACATTCCTTTTGCTTTTTCAGCAGTAGAGAGGAATGTCACAGTTCCACTCTGCTGCCACATACCTCCATCATCTTTTACCCATATCTTGTCCGTACTACTCCAATTAACGGAAGCACCAGAACCCTTTGTATGATTAAGAATCGCTGTGCGGGTTGTGACTTCTGTTTGAGAAGTGCCAGTAAAGACAGTTGCCTCAGTAGGGATGTTACTATTCTTCTGCTTTTCTCCCTGTGCAACGTCATCATTCGCACAGCTGGCAGCAAACAATAAAGCTGCGAAGCCGTAACATATACCTCGCATTACTGAACCGATAGTCGTTCTCTTCATAAACTTATTCATTTCGTTTTCCTTTCTGATAATTCTTAATAGTTTTCTGTACTATCCCAAGAAGTCTCTTCTTGGTCTTCTTCTTCATCGTTAAAAAAGTTGTGCTTTGCATCGCCCACAGTTGTGCCAGGGTTAATCTTTCCTGCATTACCACTGGCATGAACCAATAGGGCTTCTGTCTCTGTGCAAATGATGTTGCACTGGGGCTTTTGATAAATCTTTCTTTCAATTACTATCATTTCGTTTAATTTTTAGGGGATACGCAGTTAGCGCATCCTGTTTGTATATTGATTAAAATAGCTGTTATTTCGTTCTTATTTTGTCTTATATCGAGTTCACAAAAGGGCACAAAAAAGCGAACAAAGGAAACTCCGTGAAGTCCTTTGTTTACAAGCGTTAAGGCACGCTTCGCACGCGTAGGATGAAAGAAAATATAGAAGACTAAACGCCAGTTGTGTGTTAGCAAAATATCTGAAACAACCAAATATAAAGCACTAAAAAAGGCAAAGAAATAAAAGTTTCTTTGCTGCGCTATAGTCGTTTGATATGTCATTGCTAATTCGTTCACGCTCGCAAAGGTATAACATCTTTTTAGAATTAACAAGGAAAACCTAAAGAAATATACAAATTAAATAAAAAAAAGAAAGGAGAACAAGAGACAGAGTATGAGAAAGACAGAGTAACAAAAGGACAAAAGACAGGGTAAGGGAAAGACAAAGTAACAGGAAAACAAGAGAGGGGAGTAAAGACACTGTTTCTAAAAAAGGAGAATTATAAGGCATAAACTCTTTCCCTCTTTTACAACAGTGGACTCAAAAGTCTTATCATTGATTCCCAAAGGCGTTGTAAGAAGGAACGATGCGTAAGGTTTCGTACATCTTCTAAGGAGACACACTCTTCTTGGTCTTTTAAGAAAATATCCTTTACTTCTAATGCTATTTTCTTATCATAGAAGAAAGCATTTGCTTCAAAGTCATTCTCAAAGCTACGGAAGTCAACATTAGTAGAACCAATCGTTGCTATACTATCATCGGCAACAAGAAGTTTTGAATGATTAAAACCAGCCTTGTATAAATAAACCTTTACTCCAGCCTTCACCGTTGCTAAGACATAAGTGCGTGAAGCCCATTCCACAATCTTTGTGTCTGTCTCGTAAGGTATCATCAATCTTACATCTACTCCCGACAAGGCTGCTGTACGCATAGCAAAGAGGATTGGGTCGGTAGGAAGGAAGTAAGGTGTTTCCATATAGACATATTGCTTCGCACTGGTAAGTACCCTTACGTAGCCTTGCTCTATCTCAGGCCATAAACTTGTTGGACTACTGGTGACAATCTGAATAAGACTATCATTCTCAGTAACCTTACTGACAGGATAATAAACATGGTTGGTTATTAGTTCACGACTCACAAAGAACCAATCTACCAAAAAGGCACGTTGCAAACCATATACCGCTGCACCAGTTATCTTAACATGCGTATCACGCCAAGCCAATTTCTTTATCCCTTTCACATAACGATTGGCAATATTCATACCACCGATAAAGCCCACCTCACCATCAATGACACATATCTTACGATGATTACGATAGTTCACCTTACTGGTAAAGATTGGGAAGCGTACAGGCATGAAGGCATATACTTTTATTCCTTCAGCACGCATACGGTCAAAGAAACGATTCTTTGTTTTCCAAGAACCTACATCATCATAGATGACACGTACCTCAACTCCTTGTCGTGCTTTATCAATCAAAGCATCAGCAACAATCTGTCCCAAGGGGTCACTGGCAATAATAAAAGTATCTAAATGAATATGATGTTCAGCCTTACCAATCTCCATTAACAAAGAAGGAAAGAACTCGTATCCTGAAGTATAAATCTCAGTCTCGTTGTTCTTAAATGGTAAGACCCAGTTCTGATTCATGAAGAGCTTGATGAGTTCTCGATACTCATTAGGCAGATGAAGACGCTTCTGTTCTACAAACTCCAACATGGAATGCTTGGTCAGTTGGTCCATACTATACTGCCAAATCTTACGCTCCTTACGTGTAGTCTGACCAAAGAAGAAGTAAAGAATGATACCTAACATTGGGATAAACGTTAGCACCAACATCCATGCCATTGTCTTGGCTGGCTGTCGGTTATCCATCAATACGCGTACTATCACAATTATGATGACAACAACGTAGACTGCTAAGAATGCCCAATGAACATAAATCATCTATATTCTCCTTTCCACTAACTATTTGAATTGTCTTCCGCCAGTCTTATCCTTCTCTCGTAACTGCTGAATATATGCCAACTCGTCTAATGCAAAGTCACCTGACTCTGGGTCATCAATCATCTGACGAAGCATTTCTTCCGCCTCATCAAACCTATGTAACTCTACCAAGACATAAGCCTTTCGTCGGTAAAGGAACTGTAGAAAAGGGTGCACCGATTGTTCGACTTCGCCTTCTTCATCTTCAACAATAGAATTATGTAAGTCTTCCAAGATTCCGTCTATGGTCATCAGCGAACGATAATCACCCAAATAAATCATACAGTTAACATACTCCTCAGCATAAAGAGTACGATTAACTCCTGTTACAAACGTAAGGTAGTAATAAGCCCTATCATACTGTTGCAACTCATTATAGCAGAAGCCTAACATATAGCAGACCTCTAAGAAGAGGTTCCGTTCTTCTAAACTCTTTTTATCTATATTAGAATTCAAAAGACGATAAGCATTCTCCAAACAAGAAGTCGCCTCATAGTAACGCTTCTGACGATGAAGAGTCCGACTACGATAAACAAAACGAGCAGCATCCACACTCTCCACATTGGCAATCAATCGTTGCTCTTCGGTCAGTTGGTTCTCCTCACCATTAGCTACCTTACTCTTAGCTTCCTTCCACATATAAACGAACTCATCCTGCAACTGCTTTGTTGAGCGAAGGTCGTATGCCAGCAAGACAGAGTGCGACTGCACCTGTACTTCCTTCGAATGAAGGGGTCTACCAATCCCTGCTGGCAATGGTAACAATGTAGCAACCACCTGATAGTAAAGCACATCTTCACAACCATCAGCCTGCTGAATACTGAAAGTCATACGACGACGAGTTGTCGGATGAGCTGGGAGAAAGAATACAAGGTCGAGCATTGCCTTCTGTCGAACAAACGCTCCATCTACTATCAGAGTGTCGGACAGATTATAGGATGCTATAGATTCACGGTCGTTGATAACTGTTACGGTATCTGTTACCACTGTCAACTCAGAGAAGACAACATCCACCAAACCAAAAACCTTATCCATCCACTGCTTCAAAGTTGCAGCTTCCTTATCATTCTGACGCCACTCTGCACCTTTCTTCTGATGTCTTAATTCCTGTTCTCGAAGGAGAAAGAAATCACGCGCAACTTCCTTCTCAGACCATTCCAAATCACTCGTAGCCGAACTTTTTGCATCCTTCTTCACATCTGTCAGACTTCTAATAAAAGAATTCTGCCATAAAAACATATCGACCATAGCCGAAGAAAGAATATCTTTTGCGCGATCGTCATCTAACAGAAGCGGTGTTAGGATATGCATATCAATGATATTTGTTTCCTCATTGATAGTATAGCTAAAGCGAGGACCACTGGAATTGAGGTTAAAGTGATTGCACACATGGCGTACAATGTTTATATCTTTCATCTCAGCCTCAGCAAAGAAGAGGTATGACAATTCCACCTGTGGACAATTACCGATAATACGAATACCAAAATGTCCACTCTGAAATGTATAACGAACAAGTGCTGCATCGCCTTCTTTTCTCCATTCCCCAGTACAGTTGAGTGCCTTCAGTGCCTTTGAGACAATCCTTCTATTCTCACTTAAATCAAGGTCTGAGAGACGAAGTGATGGTTTGAATAAGTTTCTTATCATATTCATCATACCAGAATATTACTACCAGTTTTCTTTGCTAATTCATTACGAAGATTCTGTGTCCTCATTATCTCGCTCATAATCTCTTGCATCTCTTGCGAATCTTTCACCTGCAGAAGTCGTTCATTCAGTTCTTTCAAGTGGGAAGAAACATATTCTAAACGGAAGTCGGCAACAAGATGTAGAACGCGATCACGTAATGTCTGTTCTGTTTCTTTCACTTGCAGACTCTCTGCGAGTTGGAAACGGTCTACGCTCAATCTTACTGCTACAGATGCGATATTAATATCTGCATGCTGTGTAAAATACTCTTCAGCCTTGAAACCTTCTTCACCACAATGCTCTACAGCCTCCTGAAGAATCTTAGTATAAAGTTCATTTGAGAAACCAAGATTATCGCTTCCAAGGTCATAAGCAATGTATTGTGCTACGGTCAGGTTATATGTCTGTCCGCTATTATCATCTTTCACATCACGGAAGATAACCTTCTCGCTATCCTTAACAACAGCTTGGATAAGCATTTGCTCTACCTTCGATGTTGTCGGTTTAGAGGCTATAGCCATTGCATCCTCTCGTTGCTCCTCCATTACCGCAGCCCGATGTTGCTGTTGTTCACGTGTCTGCTGTTCTCGATTGGAATAGATATTACGATTCATCTGGTCCATCAACGTACGCTCTGACACGCCTGTACGATTCGCACACTCACGGATATAGGTATCACGGAGTATCGGGTCTTTGATAACAGAAATGCTTTGCACTATTGAACCAACTGCCTCTGAACGCTTAATCGGATCAGTAACACCCTTTAATAGTACGTTAATCTTAAAGACGATGAAGTCTGTCTGATTATCTTCAATATATTTTCTGAAATCTTCTGCACTGTAACTACGTGCGAACTCATCTGGGTCTTTACCGTCAGGAAGTAACAGCACCTTCACATTCATACCTTCTGCCAACAGCATATCCGTACCTCGTAAAGCAGCATGCTGACCAGCCTCATCGCCATCATAAAGTAGAACGATATTAGGAGTAAAGCGGTGCAAAAGACGTATCTGATGTACTGAAAGTGCCGTACCACTATTAGCTACGACATTCTCAATACCACACTGGTGCATAGAGACAACGTCCGTATATCCCTCCACCATATAAACAAGGTCGTGCTTAGCAATAGCTTTCTTTGCTTGGAAGATACCATAGAGTTCTCTCTCTTTATGATAGATAACACTATCGGGAGAATTGACATACTTCTGACTAACGCCCTTCGTACGAGAATCCAGCAGACGACCACCGAAGGCTGTCACCTTACCGCTCACACTCACCCATGGGAACATCACACGTCCATTGAAGCGGTCGATAAGTTCTCCATTCTCACGCTCGAAGCAAAGACCTGTCTTTATAAGAAAATCTCTTTGGAAACCTGCCTTTAAAGCTGCATCAGCAAAAGCATGACGATTTGAAAGACAGAAACCTAACTGAAACTTACGAATGATATCATCTCTAAAACCACGGCTGCGGAAATACTGCATACCAATAGCCATACCATCAACATCGTTGTGCAAGATATCATTAAAGTACTTTGCAGCCCACTCATTGACCAAGAACATTGATTCTCGTTCATTCTCCTGCTGCTTTTCCTCATTCGTCAGTTCTCGCTCATGCACCTCAATATGATACTTATTCGCAAGCCACTTCAAGGCTTCAGGATAAGTCATCTGCTCATGCTCCATGATAAACTTCACCGCATTACCCGCCGCACCACACGAAAAGCATTTGTAAACACCTTTCACAGGACTAACGGAAAACGATGGTGTACGGTCATCATGAAAAGGGCACAAACCTTTATAGCTTGTTCCCGTCTTGCGTAAAGAAACGAAATCGCTGACTACCTCAACGATATTCGACGCATTCATAATCCTATCTACAGTCGGTCTATCTATCATTATGCTACAAAGATAACATAAACCGATGATATGACAAAGCAAGAACAAGAAAAAGATAGGTACATCCTGCAAGAAAACCTTGCTACAAATAGTTACTACTTATAGCAAAGTTATCCTAAGTCCCAGACACATCAAATGTGTCTTCTACCTGTAAAAATGTTTCTCGTCCTTAACGCTTACTTCCTATCAACGACTATATTGATAACATAGTCAGCAAGATTACCATTTTGATTCGCTATCTTATGAAAATTCTTTTTATATGACATTTCTTCAACTACAGGACAAGGAACGCGATCTATCTTACACTCCTCAAATGTCATCAAGTTAGTTGGGACTCTTTTAGCTCGCCATGATATCGTATATCTTTTGGTGTCACCAAACTTGTAAACTATTTTCATGTGATTCAAAACCAATACATACTCTTTTAGCTTTGAAAAGACACCTAATTGACTTGCAATAGATGCCCTTTAAGGTCTTTACTAACGCCCTTTTGAAGTCTAATTAAGCACATTTTCTTGCACGACTTCATAACTAATTGATTTACTGTTGGTTGCAATCTCGCTTTTTACACGTGTTTTTCTGCTTTCTTTTAGGTGTTTTACATGAATTTATGTAATGATTTTTCAATATCCTATCTACAAATTTTTGACGTTTTAAAAAGAAATGGTTAGCAGTGTCGGAGAGTGAATAAAATAGACAGCCAAGACTATCTTGGTTGTCTATTTGTTTAATCTATATCTTTGGTTTACCATTAAAGCTATACGAAAAAATGTTTATGCGTTTAACGGAAGACCTCAAAAAAAGTTTGAAATGACATGCTTTACAAGAATTCGCATGTCTCTATTTATCTAACATACTGATAATCAACTATAATTTATACACCATATCCCTGAATCGTTACATCTTTCTTTTATTGCCCTATGGAGCCCTTGATAAATTCTCACACTGGATTCAATAAACGTTATATTCTTTCTTCACATCCTGCAATGACTCCTCTTGTCTTCTTTCTTTTTTGCTCATAATAATCTTCATTGCAAAAGGTTGGGGCAATAAAAGAAATTCTGTTCCTTCACTCATCTTATTTTTCTGACAAGGTTGTGCCTCATAAATTGAGGTAACATTATAAACTTCAACACCTTTTTTCTTCTTTCCGTCAAACTCTTCCTGCATATAATTGGAATAACGGCAACTACTTAGATAGAAGTAATTGTCTGCCTGCTGATACACTGCTTCAATGTCAATCTGCCAGTCCTTATACTTATGCCCGTACATGGCATTGATTGTTGAGCGCACAAGTGCATTAGTACGGTGCTGTACATTATAAGCCAACCCCGTAGAACGTTTTGCTCTGAGGATGACATTTTGTAGGGTATCTATACATAAATAACCAGAATCTTTCCAATCTTTTTTCGACTTGAATAGGAGTCTTACCACATTGACACCCAAGCTTTCAGACTCATTATCCACATAGAACCGATGTTCCTTCACAAACTTCTCATCCATATCAGAAACAAAGTCATGATAAAGCGTGTTTTTAAGGTTACTATAGTCACAACCAGCTGACTTATCCTTAAAGGTGATAATATTCTCCAAAGGAGAGATTTCAAAGAGTTCCTTCTTTCTTACCAGTCCATTACTTACAAAGCGATATAACACCGTATCGCCTACATTCTGTGTCTGATACTCATATCTTAGAACTCCATTACTTCCATACTTCTTTGCTTTCGTCTTAATAAAATCCAACAACATGGGTTTAATCCATGATGGCTCCCCCGCAGGACTCACGAAAACTTCCGAAAGCAACTGCATACTTTGCTCCATAAACAGTGTATCAGACAATACTTTCACGCTTTCTTTCTGATAGTTTATATGCGAGATCATAAGATTATCAAAAGCAAAATCCACAACAACTCTCCCCTGTTGGTCGCTAAACGTACTCCTCACTTTCCCCATGTAGGTGGTATATACACTTGCTCTACTCACTGGGATATTATTTGCTTTATCCCAAATAATGAACGCCTTCTGCGCAAATGAAACTACAGAAAGACATAAAAAAACAATGCTAACGATAGTACGTTTATTCATTTGCTATATTAACTTTATTTATTTGCAAAATTCTTTTATCTTCAAGGAACTGCAAGTATCAAAACTTCAAAAGGGTTAGAACTCACCACGCAAAGGTATGAAAAAAGAGGTTCTTCCGGAATTTGGAGTGATATCGTTAATATCTGATTATCAACACCTTTTTGGGAGTTCTATTCTTTTACATCCCTTTATTTACTGAATACTAAAGAATGTAAAGTGCTAAAATAAAGACTACAAAATCTATACTTAGCTAACATGGGACATCCACACTACAAAGAGCTTATATTTAAGAGTTTACAATACTTATTTATCATTAAGAAACCTGAAAAACATAAAACCATCACTCCAAATTCCGGAAGACCAAAAAAGAAAAGTACACACAATATAATCTTCTTATAAGTAGGTCGTAAGAATTAATTTATACTAAGCTACATGTTTAAAATTGATTTTG
>ERZ773087.992-NODE-992-length-19442-cov-19.617115_pt1 | contig 19442 bp, 15 predicted proteins | sample MGYA00511375_ERZ773087 | MGnify/ENA primary metagenome ERZ773087 (study PRJEB29015, sample SAMEA2737995) | human oral metagenome | biome: human oral; feature: human-associated habitat; material: dental | place: China | collected 2063 ...
TGGGGCCATAGTCCGATGTTGGGGGCGTGGAGGTCCATGCGTTCCATGGCGATCCTTGCGAGGGCGGCGGGTTCAGGAGTGCCCCCCGAACCCGCCCCTGGCGATTCGGAAGGCGCAAAACGCACGCACAACCCCGAGAGCGAGTCGTATCGGATGCAGCCTTCTATGGGCCAGCTCGGCTCTTCGGAACCACTCCCACCGGAACCCCCGCCGCCAGTGTTGCGGGGTTGCGCAGGCCTACCCGGTTGGCCGCCAGAACCCGGGGCACGTACTACAATCTCGCAGGTCCCATTGCCTATGTCTTTTTGTCCGCATCGGACATTGCCCTCGGCGCGGGCTGACTGAGGAGGCAGGCCGGCTGCGGCAAGGAGGCACGCAATGAGAGCAGCAATGATGGTTAAGCGTTTCATTCCGGGCACCTCAGGGCGTTTTCGTTCGTGGCGTCGCCGAATTTCCAGCCGGCCTCGGTTTTGACCACATTCACATTCCACTGGAGATACTGCGGCCGGTCCACGGGTACCACGCTTTTCCCGGTGGCCGAGTCGATCACATCGACCTTCCTTGCGTCTGTGCACATCTGGACATCCACGGAACGCACACCATCAACCTCGATCGGCTCCGAAGCGCCTGTGATGTGAACAACCGCCTCCCCGGTCTGCACCTGACCCTTTCTGCGATATTCCGCAAGGCGATTTGCCTGTATTTCTTGGCTTTGTCCCGTGGTGATGTCCATGAGGGGCTGGGGATTGGCATCCGGATTGCTGAACACCTCGTTTCGGATGCGGATGAACTCGATCAGCACATTGGCTGCTTCGAGTTGTTCTGGGGTGAAGGTCTCCGACGGCTGGGGTTTCGCCGGCGATGATGATGCGGCCGACGACGGCGGTTGGGTTGTGGTGGTTCGGGGAGGCTGCTGCGGGGCGGTCCCCCAGGACTCCGAATCGCTGCCCCCCGAACCGGGCTGCTGCCCACCACACGACGAAAACAACAAAACCACGGCCACAGCAACCGCAGCGGCTCCTCCGAAGGGATGTTTCACTGTTCAACACCTCCATTGGTGTCACAAACCCGGCAGGTGTCTCCAACCCGGGATCACACGACTCTAGAACCAACAACCGGACCCCGCGGGACATTGCGAAGAATCTGGCCAAAAGTTAAGGGACCCGCCGGCGTTGGGTGGCTCGTCGATGGGGCCTCAGCGCAGCACCCGGGCCAGGAAGTCCTTGGTGGCGGACTCCTGTGGGTCGTCTATCACCCGTTCCGGGGGACCCTGCTCGATGATTCGCCCACGCTCCAGGAAAACCACCCGGTCGGCGGCGGAACGGGCGAACCCGATCTCGTGGGTTGCCATCAGGATCGTGGAGCCGGTTCGTTTCAGGTCCAGAACCAGGTCCAGGACCTCCCCGACCAGCACCGGATCCAAGGCGGATGTGATCTCGTCGAGCAGCAGCAACTCCGGGTTGGTGGCGATCGCCCGCACGATCGCGACCCGCTGCTGCTGGCCGCCAGAGAGCCGGTCAGGGAAGGCGCGGGCCTTGTCGCTCAACCCGATCCGTTCCAGCAGCTCCCTGCCCCGCGCCTCGGCGACGCCACGTTCGACACCGTGCACCTTCCGGGCCGCCAAGGTGATGTTGTCCAACACGCTCAGGTGAGGGAACAGGTTGTAGTGCTGGAACACCACTCCGATCCGGGCACGCACCGAATCGACGTCGATGCGCGGGTCGGTAATGTCGGTCCCGGCCAGGAAGATCCGGCCGTCGTCGACCTGTTCCAGCAGGTTCGCGGTGCGCAGCAGCGTCGACTTGCCCGACCCCGACGCACCCAGCAGCACCACCACCTCGTGGCTGCCGACGCTCAGGTCGAGGCCGCGCAGCACCACGTTGCGGCCGAACCGTTTGACCACCCCCTGCATCTCCAGTACCGGTCCGGCGTGGTCGTCGGCCCGGGTTGGTTTCAGCCTGGCCATCAGACCGTTCCTCCTGTTTGTTCGCGTTCACGCAGCCGGGCGGTGTACCAGTCCGAGAGCCGGATGAACGGCCAGCTGAAGGCCACGAACAACAGGCCCGCCACCACGTAGGAGGTGAAGTTGTAGGTAGTCGCCTGTTGGATCTGCGCGGCGCGGATGGCATCCACGGCGCCCAGCACGGAGATCAGACCGACGTCCTTCTGCATGGAGATGAAGTCGTTCATCAGCGCCGGTGTCACCTTCCGGACCGCCTGCGGGATCACGACGTAACGCAGGGTCTGGGCGTGGCTCAGCCCCAGAGACCGGGCCGCGAACCGCTGCGAGGGGTGCACCGCCTCCAACCCGGCGCGCAGCACCTCCGCCACATAGGACGAGTAGGTCAGGACGAGCGCCACCGTACCGAGCAGCGCCGCCGGGATGCGCGTGGTCGGGTTCAGGGCCGGGACGCCGAAACCGATCAGATACAGCACGATCAGGAACGGCATGCCGCGGAACAGATCCGTGTAGGCGGCGGCGAAGAACCGCAGCGGGAAGAACACCGGGCCTCGCAGCGATCTCAGCACGGCCAGGAACACCGCCAGGACGGCGACCCCGATGACGGCGAAGAACAGGATCTGGACGTTCAGCCACAAACCCACAGCGACCTCGGGAAATGCGGCAGCGAAGTAGTGCGCCGAGAAGAAGGTCTCCCGGGTGACCTGCCAGCCGGGTGAGTTCTCCAGGACCAGCCAGATCACCACCGCGAACACGACGGTGGAGACCGCCGAGATCAGCACCGAGCGGATCGTCTGCCGTCGACGGTACCGGCGTCGCCCGAGCTCGATGTCGCTGACGACCTCGAAGTCGTCGACCGTTTCGTTCATCGATCAGCTCAGGACCGGGACGTTGACGGTTTCGGACAGCCAGGTTTTGGTCAGGGAGTCGAGGGTGCCGTCCGTGCGGAGGGCGTCGACCGCGCCCGTGACAGCCGCGGTGAGCGGGGAACCTTTCGGCAGTACCAGACCGAACTGGTCGCCGCCCGAGGTGTCGGCGAACTGGCCGACCACCACACCGCCGTCCAGCTCGGCGGCCACCAGGTACAGCGCTGTCGGGAGGTCGACCACGATGGCGTCCACCTGGCCGCCCTTGAGGGCCTGCACCGTGTCCTGCGAGTTGTTGAAGACCGACGGGGCGGTGGTGGGTGCCACCGTTTCGGTGAGCATCCTGTGACTGGTGGTTCCGGTCTGCGCTCCCAGCAGGGCGCTCTTGAGCTCGGCGACGGTGGTGGCCCCGGATACCGGGGAACCCTTCAGGGTCACCACGGCCTGCGCGGTGGTGTAGTAGGGGGAGGAGAAATCGACGGCGTTCCGGCGCTCCTCGGTGATGGAGAACTGCTGCAGGTTGAAGTCCCAGTCCTTGGCGCCGGGAGCGACCGCGGCATCGAAGGTGCTGCGCACCCACACCACGTCCGCGTTGGCGAAACCGAGTTTTCCCGCGACGGCGTAGGCGACGGCGGCCTCGAAACCCTTGCCGGACGCGGGATCGTTGTTCTCCACCCACGGGGAGTAGGCGGGTTCGCCGGTGGCGATGGTCAACTTGCCCGGGGTGACGGTTTTCAGCGACCCCTCGGAGGCCGATGCGCTGTTGGGGGTGTTCTTCCCGTCGCTGGCGATCGTGCAGGAACCGAGTAGGACGGTGCTGCCGAGCGCGAAAAGCGCGGCGCGGCGGCTGAGGGGGAGGGCCATGGCTGATTCTCCTTGGGTCAGGTCCGGGCAACGGGACTGATCCCATCCAACAACTGACAGCCCCACAGGTCCAGATCTGATTCCAGGAATGGAGGAAGACCAGGCCGGATGCCGGCCATCTTCCTTCCCCCGTCGTCCCGGGGAACGGCAGCGGAAGAGGTCGTGTAGCCCAACGCAGCCTGCAACCAGGGCTGCGATGTGTCGGCCAGCCCAGCCCGATCGCTTTCGGCATACGATCCGGTGCCGTGGTGGGGCGAGAGACGCGGAGGTGTGGCCCCGCCACCGCCGTCATCGTGCGACGCGGGCTCAGCTGTGTATTTTGCTCCGCCGTGACCCGGCGAGATCACCCTGACCGGCGAGTCTTGGTGCTTCCAGGAGCGTTGCGCAGTGCCCCGTCTGCTCATCGAAGTCAGGATGCGATTCTGACGAACCAAGACCGCTTATCAAACAAACATCGCGGCAATTGAGAACGATCAAGATCGACAGGATGGATTCATGATGGAACCTTCAAGAATCTGTGTATGGATGACGTGGGGAAGTATGTAGAACCTGACCTTTGAGGTCGGGAAAAGGTGTGGTCTCCGCCTCTGTTGCGTCGTGCGGTACGACTGGTCGCAATGGAGCCTGACCTTTGAGGTCAGGAAAAAGACGCGTGCGATCAGGATGGCGTCCCGCCGACGACGGAGTCGCAATGGAGCCTGACCTTTGAGGTCAGGAAAAGGGCGCTGCCCGAGCATCCCACCCTGTCGTCAGTGACGTCGCAATGGAGCTTGACCTTTGAGGTCAGGAAAAGCCCCACCGTGGCACCGGCGGGGGTGAAAGCCCAACTGTCGCAATGGAGCCTGACCTTTGAGGTCAGGAAAGTATTGGGTGGCGGTGTGCTTCAAGACCCGCGAAGAGTCGCAATGGAGCCTGACCTTTGAGGTCAGGAAAAGCCTGACGTTCCAGGACGTGCGGCGGGCGCGGGCTGCGTTGCAATGGAGCCTGACCTTTGAGGTCAGGAAAAGGGTCTATGTAGGTGTTGAACAGGCCGGTTCTGGTTTTGTCGCAATGGAGCCTGACCTTTGAGGTCAGGAAAAGGAACTTCTCGATGGCCTTGTCCTGGATACCATGAGGTCGCAATGGAGCCTGACCTTTGAGGTCAGGAAAAGCATCACTTTTACGGATGGCGTCGAAACTCTCATAATGGTCGCAATGGAGCCTGACCTTTGAGGTCAGGAAAAGTACGCGGCACACCTCCCCGTGGGAGGTGCTGAGGACCGTCGCAATGGAGCCTGACCTTTGAGGTCAGGAAAAGCCGTGTATTTCTTGTCCAAAGCGTCAACGCGCTGATGGTCGCAATGGAGCCTGACCTTTGAGGTCAGGAAAAGCGGAGCTTATCCTTGACGCCGTCGCCTTTACGGATGGCGTGTCGCAATGGAGCCTGACCTTTGAGGTCAGGAAAAGGTACCGTGTTCCAGATCGAGTCCAGAACCACCATCATCCCGTCGCAATGGAGCCTGACCTTTGAGGTCAGGAAAAGTGGTCCAGATCGACTGGCTCACCTTGGTACGACCTGTCGCAATGGAGCCTGACCTTTGAGGTCAGGAAAAGGACATGACCAAGGCCGGGAAACTCCGGGCTCGTGAAGTCGCAATGAAGCCTGACCTTTGAGGTCAGGAAAAGCGCGACCACGGTGCCGCCACCGTTCTCCCACGCCCTGGGTCGCAATGGAGCCTGACCTTTGAGGTCAGGAAAAGGGCGCGCTGTTTCCCGGCGGCGACGGCGAGGGCCTGGTCGCAATGGAGCCTGACCTTTGAGGTCAGGAAAAGTTCGATCCCGAGGGTGAGGCTGCCGGGGATCCCGTCGCAATGGAGCCTGACCTTTGAGGTCAGGAAAAGCCCAGACCATCCGCTACGGGGGGTGCCTCCAGTGACCACGTCGCAATGGAGCCTGACCTTTGAGGTCAGGAAAAGGCGTGGGGCGAGGCATCCGGCGTCACCACGGGGGAATCGTCGCAATGGAGCCTGACCTTTGAGGTCAGGAAAAGTGGTGGAACACCACCGCCATTGATGCAAACTACTGCTAGTCGCAATGGAGCCTGACCTTTGAGGTCAGGAAAAGTTGATGTTCGTGGATCGCGGCCACGAGGGCCCCGGTGGTCGCAATGGAGCCTGACCTTTGAGGTCAGGAAAAGCACCAGACCCTCGCCATCCTCTGACTCCACTCCCCCACGTCGCAATGGAGCCTGACCTTTGAGGTCAGGAAAAGAGGCCCTCGCCAATAAGCAGGCCATCCTTGACGTTTCGTCGCAATGGAGCCTGACCTTTGAGGTCAGGAAAAGGGTGTGGCAGCTGCTGGGGGATGTCGGCCACTACGTCGTCGCAATGGAGCCTGACCTTTGAGGTCAGGAAAAGGCTGGCGGTGGCTGCTCATCTGTTGGGCCGGGTATTTGAGTCGCAATGGAGCCTGACCTTTGAGGTCAGGAAAAGCCCCGCCAACCGCAACGGCCACGCCCGCCGAGCACTCGTCGCAATGGAGCCTGACCTTTGAGGTCAGGAAAAGGCCTCATTCCAGGGGTCACGATATGGTCCGACACGGAAGGGTCGCAATGGAGCCTGACCTTTGAGGTCAGGAAAAGGACCTCCTCTCTCTGGGGCTCCCCAGAGATGGGGGCAGGTCGCAATGGAGCCTGACCTTTGAGGTCAGGAAAAGGCCAGCGCAACAACGGATCGTGGCAGTACTGGACGCAGTCGCAATGGAGCCTGACCTTTGAGGTCAGGAAAAGGTGCCGTAGTTGGCTTGGACCCGCTGCCACACCTGGTCCAGTCGCAATGGAGCCTGACCTTTGAGGTCAGGAAAAGGCACTTGTTCATCACACCCGAATGTCTGGCGAACATGTCGCAATGGAGCCTGACCTTTGAGGTCAGGAAAAGGATCCTCGACCCGCAGGAGCCGACCACATGACCTCCCACGTCGCAATGGAGCCTGACCTTTGAGGTCAGGAAAAGGGTGCCACCCGCACACGTCACGCACCACGTCAGAGGCGTCGCAATGGAGCCTGACCTTTGAGGTCAGGAAAAGGGAAATTTGTCAACATCCTAGGGATCGGCATAACCGGTCGCAATGGAGCCTGACCTTTGAGGTCAGGAAAAGGGCGCCCCTTGGTGAAGTGGGTGCAGCACGTCACTGCGTCGCAATGGAGCCTGACCTTTGAGGTCAGGAAAAGGCCTGTCCCGCCGAGCCCAAGGAAAGATGCCCACCCGCGTCGCAATGGAGCCTGACCTTTGAGGTCAGGAAAAGGGCAACATCTACTCGAGCAAGAACTGCATCCCGTGGTTGTCGCAATGGAGCCTGACCTTTGAGGTCAGGAAAAGGGCTCTTGACGATACTTCCGGTGGTGGTCAGGATCCAATTGTCGCAATGGAGCCTGACCTTTGAGGTCAGGAAAAGGTCCATCACCGCCACCCTCCTCTACGACGCCCGTCACTGTCGCAATGGAGCCTGACCTTTGAGGTCAGGAAAAGGACTCAACCGTTTGTCGCCGCTTGGAATGCCGTTTCTCGTCGCAATGGAGCCTGACCTTTGAGGTCAGGAAAAGGTGCGACCATCCGTCACTGCGTGGGCTGCGCCATATGGTCGCAATGGAGCCTGACCTTTGAGGTCAGGAAAAGGCCGCAACGCTTGGAACTCAGGCCCTACACCCAAGACTGTCGCAATGGAGCCTGACCTTTGAGGTCAGGAAAAGGCTCCATCCGTGGATGCCCGGCCCCACCGCGGCCCTGTCGCAATGGAGCCTGACCTTTGAGGTCAGGAAAAGGCTGCCCAGCTGGCGGCTCAGCTGGGAATCAGGGACGAGTCGCAATGGAGCCTGACCTTTGAGGTCAGGAAAAGGATGGGCTTCTTCGGATACTTTTATGGGTGTTGTCCCGGTCGCAATGGAGCCTGACCTTTGAGGTCAGGAAAAGGACGCCGGTCAAAGCTGGCGGAGGAATTCTACTCAGGATAGTCGCAATGGAGCCTGACCTTTGAGGTCAGGAAAAGGGCCTGATCGTATTTTGAGAGAGGTAGAACTCAAGTACAAGTCGCAATGGAGCCTGACCTTTGAGGTCAGGAAAAGGCGCCCTGTCCGGTGTGCGCTGGCTCCACGAGCGTCCCGTCGCAATGGAGCCTGACCTTTGAGGTCAGGAAAAGGACGTCACCCACTTTACGGGCCCGCCATGCCCCTGACAAGTCGCAATGGAGCCTGACCTTTGAGGTCAGGAAAAGGGGATGCCTTCCTCAAACAAAGGCGCCGACCCGCACCCGTCGCAATGGAGCCTGACCTTTGAGGTCAGGAAAAGGGATTCATCCCTGGCAGCACGGACACGCCGAAACCAAGCGTCGCAATGGAGCCTGACCTTTGAGGTCAGGAAAAGGGCCAACTGCCGAAGCACGTCACCGGCCAGCAAGGCCGGTCGCAATGGAGCCTGACCTTTGAGGTCAGGAAAAGGTCGCGCTGTGCCACCCCAGCACCCTTGAGATACGCCGGTCGCAATGGAGCCTGACCTTTGAGGTCAGGAAAAGGTACCGCCACTCCAACGCCGCATACGCGACCTCAGCTTAGTCGCAATGGAGCCTGACCTTTGAGGTCAGGAAAAGGCACTCATGTCATACTCACTTTCCAAGCCAATAAGGCTGTCGCAATGGAGCCTGACCTTTGAGGTCAGGAAAAGGTGGTGCAGCAATGGAGTCCCCTGGTCGGGGCATGACGGTCGCAATGGAGCCTGACCTTTGAGGTCAGGAAAAGGGATTGTTGTGGGGGTGTTTGCTCTTGTTAATTTTTTGTCGCAATGGAGCCTGACCTTTGAGGTCAGGAAAAGGCTACGTCATCGAGCTGGAAGACCCATGGGGCTACGAACCGTCGCAATGGAGCCTGACCTTTGAGGTCAGGAAAAGGCACCACCCACCCCCACGCTCCGGGCCCGATTCGTCGAAGTCGCAATGGAGCCTGACCTTTGAGGTCAGGAAAAGGGGCTCGCGATTTCTTTGGTCTCTGACTACTAGTATTACACGGGTCTGCGAGCGCCGACCAGCTGGGGCGTGCGTGAAGGGTTGTTCGTTCTCCGTAAGTGGAGTGAAACCTGCTCTGACTAGGGTGCGAGCGCTCCCCAGGGGTTTGGTGGGTACCGGAGCGCTCGCGTGGTAGCTAGACAATCTGCGGCCCTCTGGTGGGTAGGTCCTCGTGGTGCCCGACGAAGATGAACCGATCCTCGCCGATCTCGCCCAGGTCCACGATGACCACCGAGTCGACGGCCAAGTTCATGATCTTCTCTCCAGCTGCTCTCAGGTGAATCAGCTCAGACCTGTTGAGGTCACAGATGAAAACGGAGTACTGGAGGCGTTCTCCATGGGCCTCCATCAGCTTGCAGATTCGCCGCAGCCTTCCGGGTTCGCGGATGTCATATGCCACCAGATAGCGCCGCCTCCGTGTCTTCATCTGGTCACCATCGCAGTGTACTGGTCCAGTTCGCCGGTGAGGAAAGCGCCCAGAACACGGGTCTGGATGTCCATGATTCTACGGTAGGTCGCCTTGTAGCCGAACTGTGGGTGGGTGATCTCCTGATCGAGGCGACGTTCGTATGCCCGCAGGACCGCTTTGCGCCCACTCGGTTCCAGCATGCAACCTCCGGCGCGTGTCCGGAAGTCGTGTGGGCCAACCTCCCGGTTGTTCAGTACCTGCACCACGACACTCTCCGCCACCAATGGGCGGAACTCCTCGGCGAGATCCAGCGCAAGTGCGGGACGCCCGAATCTCGGTTTGTGGAACATGCCCAAGTATGGGTCGAAACCCACCGACGCCAGTGCCACCGTCAGATCCTTCACCAGCAATGCGTAGCAGAAGGACAGAAGGGCGTTCAGGGGGTCTGGTGGTGGCCTACGGGAACGACCGTTCTCGTGGAAATCCGACACGTCAATGCGTGTGTTGTCGCCGATCATGGCTGGGAAACTCGCGAAATAGAGTCGTGCTGCTGTCCCCTCGATGCCCAATAGTTGGCCGGGAGAGGCGGCTTTTGTCGCCTGTATCGCTAGTTCTTTCAACTGATTCCCGATACGTTCGGCCTCGGTGCGTGAGTTGCGCCGCATCAGTGTTCGGCTGTTTCGGATTTTTCCCGATATCATATTCCGTGCGGCTTCCAGGCGTTTCTGTTCCGATGCCCCGAACTGTGCTATTCGTAAATCAACATTCTTGCCCGGAAGTCCTTCGGCCATTCCTGCGAACCAGCCCCCATACGTGAACCAGAGGATCGGAAGATCGTTGCTCATGAGTTCCCTTACGGCCTGCGAGGAGATGGTCACGTTTCCGAAGACGCACAGCTGACTCACATCGATGAGACGGTAACTTGCCTGTAGCTCGCCGTCGAGACGTACCTCCAACCTGTCGTTGCGAATCCCAATAGTGGCTCCCTGCATCGTCACGTACACGGGACGTCCCTCGAGGATGGGCGCCATCAACCTCTTGAGAGGCCGTCTTTCCCGAGGAGGGATCTTCAGTGAGGTCATTTCGTCGGGGAGACAGATGCCGACCAGCGAGCAGCGAGGACATTTCGGACTGTTCCTCAGCGGAGGCGGCGGTTTCGGGTCGGCAGCAACACGCCACGCATCCTTGAGGGTTTCCATGATTTCGCTGAGGGCCGTTTCATCGATGCGAATCACAACTCGTCGCCGGGTTTCGGCATACCAGATTTCCGCCCGCTCCACAACGTATCCGGCCTCCTTCAGGAGCAGAGCCTGAATCAATAGCTGAGTCCTGTCGCTCGGCCAAGGAGCCCCGGTCTTGTCCGGGTGCCCTTTCTTGTAGTCGACGGGGACGACGGAACCGTTCCCGCCGTCCTCCACCAGGTCCAGTTTCGCCACCAGCCCTAGGCCAGGTGAACTCAGGGACACTGATCGCGCGGTCCTGCCGTCCCAGGCCTCGGACTTATCGGGTAGATCCCCGGATTCCTCGTCAACGACGCGGTGCAGGTAGCGCCCCTCCTCGACGTCATCGCTGGTCGTGAAGCGTGACTGTACCCATTCCAGATGGAACAGGCGCGGACAGTAGACGAACTCGTTGAGCATCCGTGCCGGGACCGTTTCCGGAAGCCCCGGGATTTCTGGCCTGACGGTCATCGCGACACGGGGGTCAGGATGCCGGCGGACTTACTCCCGGGCGGCTGGTGGCGTCGTGCCCGGCAGATGTGGAAAACCCCCAGCAGGCGGATCTTCTGGTTCAAGGGCTCGCCGAGATCACCATCCAGCGCCGGATGTTCGACCAATGCCTTGACGCCGGCAGGACCCAGTGGTTCCCGCCACAGCGGCAGGCGGAGCTCCTGGATGGATCGCCGCCGCGCGGCCACTGAATGCCAGCCGCTCGTACGGGCCCTCCTGTGCAGCGCGGTGGTGGTCCACAGCGGATAGGACATGAGCGCCAGCCACGTTGCTCCAGGGACACCACGCATCCTCCCGGTCCTTCCTCCGCCGTCGTCGGTTGCTTCCCAGGTGGCGCGGGCATCCAAGTACTCGCCGGTGACTCCGGGTACCCGGCGCCAGCTGACCAGGGCCTGCCGGAGATAATCCGGTTCCTTGCGTACCTGTTCCAGAGGCTTTTCCAGCATGGTAGCGATCGACTGCTTGCCCGAGGAAGCGATGAACTGGCTCATCGCACCTCGTCCCTTCGAATCGACGGCCAGGTCCGTTATCAGGCTCCCCAACCACGAACGCAGCATCGTGATCTCCGAGTCGGAGGCCCCTGCGGAGAGCTCGGCCGTCAAGGCCGGCAGACGTCCTTGCACTACTCGTAGCTTGTCCGGGGCCTCCCCGGGAGGGGGGAAACCCATTGGACCACCTGGCACGGAAACTCCTTCCGGCATGGTACTGACGATGTCGACGAGAGCTTCAGCAACCTCATCAACCGTTGCCAGGGAAGAGGTCAGCACGGGACGGTGATCGGTCGTGTTCCAGTGCAGCCGGGCGTCGTCGTCGGTGAAGTCGTGGATGAGCCGCAGCGTCCCGATCGCCGCGAGAACGGCCAGGGGTGAGTCCCCGAGAAGGGCAGGCAGTGTGACGTGGTTCATCATGATCCCTCCGAGGACACGGTCATGTCGGCGCAGCGCACAATGGCTTCCAGCAGGGCGAGTCCCCACCGGCCGTACCGGGCGTTGAGCCGGGAGAAACGTTCGGCATCCGAGAGCCGAACACTGGTGGGTAGCGCAGATACGACCTGAATGCCGTCGACGACAGCCTCCAAGGTGTGTTCTCCGGTGTCGAGCACTGGCGGCAGGAAAGGCCTGGCGTGTCCGTGGTGGCTCGCGACCAGGTGGCGCAACAGCTCCGGATCTCCCGGATAGGGTTCGGTCAATTCCGCCAGGTACTCGGCGACGAGAACCTCGGACCAGGCCTCGTGCCGGGCGCCCCGCGGCAGGCCGCTCAGTTGCCTCGCCCGTCGGTACTGCTGCCGATCACCAGGCGGCATGCCGGATTTCGCCAGTGGCTCGTCCGCCAGTTCCGCGCGGATCGGGTCGCCCCCGAACAGCATCGCCTGGAACCGCTGATCCACCTTTCCCAGATCGTGCCAGCGGGCTGCGTCGGTGACGGTTTGCCGCACGGGTTCGGGCAGCCCCAGCCTGCGCGCCACACCGTCCGCGCGTGCCCCCACCGCTTCCATGTGGGTCGCCAGGGTGACCCGCCGGTTCAGGTGCGAGGTTTCGTCGGAGTTCCCGTCATCCGCGTTCAACCAGCTGGTTTCCGGCGAAACCACCCGCAGGATGGGGGAAGACGCCTCGGTTGTCTGGGTCAGGACAATATTCCCGGCAAGTTGAGCGCGGAGTGTGGCGAGATCGTCCGAGGTCCATGCGCTGGAGCTTTCAGGATCGGGATGACGGGCGAGCCACGCGAGGACAGCCGACACGATGCCGGAGCGGAACTCTTCCCGATCGTCCGGATCATCGCAGTTGCGCCAGTCCCGCACCAGATCCTGGAAGTCGGTGAAGGCCGGGATCCCAAGTCTGTCAGGCAGGCCGGGGTCGAGACGCAGGGCTGCCCGGCCGCGCCGGCAGGTGGCCAGTTCGGACACGTCACTCACCTTGTCCGTGCTGGTGGGGGCCAGCCGAATTGGTCGAGCCCTCCGGAGTCGGTTGGCACCACGACCACGTCCCCGGGACGCAGCGATTCACCGGAGACCCAGGCCCAGGTCGACGGACCGGAACCGTCGTCCACCCGCCGGAGCACCGTGCTTTCCGAGTCGTCTCCGAAGGGGATGTCGTCGAAATCGTCGTAGTCCTCCGTGTCACCCACCGGCAAGGGTTTCGCGTCACACAACCAACGCCGCAATGCCCCCAACGGAATTTCCACACATTCCTCGGCGCGGACCGGCAGGGAGTCGATCGCACCGCCGACCTCATCAGCGGGCAATGTCTCGTTCCATGCATTCCGCAGCCCATCGCGCCAGGCCACCGTCACCGGTGCCACCGATGTGTCGATGCCGTGCAGGTACGGATCCAACGGGGGATCGACGCTTGGAGCCGGGCTGGTGCGCGCCCACGCGTCGAGCTGGGCCGGTAGCAGGAGTGGAAGCAGTGGGGCCTCCGCGGTCAGCTCGGCGGGGACGTCCATGTGACGCAGTGCCAGCGGTGAGACGTCCATGGTTCCGGGTGCCTTCAACCTGGACCGCAGGAAGTCGGCCGTGTGCACTTTGACGTTTCCGTAAACCGGCGGTTTCGGGTCGTTGTCCTCCACCACGACCACGTCCGCCGCGGGCAGGACACCTCGCCGGTTGACGCGTCCGATGCGTTGGACCAGCGCATCCCAGGGTGCGGTCTCGGTGATCAGGGCGGTGGCGTCGAGATCGATCCCGACCTCAACGGTCTGGGTGGCGACCAGCACCGCCGACCCCGGTTTCTCCTCGCGATCCGCACCGAAGAGCTCAGTCACCTTGGAGGTTATCGCCTCGCGATCCACCGGGCGGGAGCGGCCCATCAGCAGCAACACCTCGGTGCCGGAGGGCAGGCCCTTCGACCTCAGTAGCCTGTTGTGAACCTCCCGGGCTCTGTCGACGGTGTTGCACACCACGAGAACACGGGAGTCGGTTCCCGTGACGGCCTCGGCTGCATGGGCCGCGATGTCCCGCACGACCTGCTGTTTCGTGGTGTCGACGAAGGTCAGTGTTTTTGCGGCGGCCAGGCGTGCCCGGGCCGTGGGATCGTCCAGGTGCGCATCTTCATCGAACGACGTGGTCCACCCCTCGGGACGCCCGGTGCTGGTGGCGCTGAGGTGCACTACCGAAGTTTGGGGCAGACCCAGGACCTGGCTGGAATCCAGGGAGCTGGTTGCTTCAAGAGAGGCGGTGAGGGCCTGCGCCAGGTGCGCCTCGTCGATCATGATCACGGAATCGGTGCCCACCAGGGCGGCATCGATCGGATGTCGCCGGGCGCTGACGCCGTAGCCTCGGAAGAACAGGCGGCTTCCCACCTGGTCCACGGTGCCGGTGACGATCGCTGGCAGGTCGGGAAGCGGCAGCCACGCGGCGTCCCAGGTCGCTCCACCACGCATCTTGACCACGGGAAGCACCGGGCCATCGGATGAACCGGATAGTCCACGGAGCCTGCGTGCGACCTCCTCCGACACACTGCCCGGGGAGGCCGTCTCCAGGGCCTTGGCGATACGTTTTCCGTGCAGCTCGGCCTGATCTACGACGATTCGCCGGTCCACCACGAGGAAGATGCGTCGTCGCCCCAGCCCGCTCGCGGCCTCGCCTCCGGCACACATGGCCAACACGAATACGGCGACGTCGAGCATCGACGTCTTGCCCAGACCGGTGGGCACGTCCACGAGAGACGGCCAGGTGCCCGTCCGGAGCATGTCGGCAACCACGTCCGACTGCCAGGGGAATGGGCGATGGCCGTGGAGCTCCTCCATGAAGAGGTCGAAATCGCCGGTGATCATCCGTCGGCTCCTTCACGTTCGGGGGCGAACAGACCAACTCCGAAGTACCGTCCCGCGCCGGCCAGCACGGGTCCTGTGACGGGATGCTCGAATGTCATCCGGACGTGCCGGTACAGGCGGCCGCGAGCCCGGAGGGGAAGTTCCTTCGGGGTGAGGTGCGCGGCCCCGGGGGTGAGCGGCTGGGTGCTCAGCTCAACAGTGACCGGAGCGGGGAGCCCTGCCTGTTGGATGGAACGAACCACTGCCGGGGCGAGATCTCCCTTCTTCGGGTATCTGTCCAGCACGAGAGGGGTCACGGACACCCATCTCCTGGCGGGCCGTATCCATCGCTCGGCGGTTGCACCAACGGGCAGCGGCTCATCGGGGGAATAACGCAACCCGAAGACCCGTCTGAAACCGGGCACCTGCAGGTCGACGATCCGGTCCGGATCGGTGCCCAGGATGCCTCGTAGGATCCTGCGGCGCTCCGCCCGATCCAGCCCCGGGATCGCGACTGCTAGGGCAAGCAGATGTCCGTCCGCGTGCTTGAAACCGGCGAATGGAAGACCGAGATAGGCGACGTGGGGATGCCCGTCGAACCCGTGGCCGTGCAGCGCAGGAGGCAGCGGATTCTCCGTCTGCGACATCACTTTCGTCCGGAGCGCCGCGGTGAAGAGCCCGACCAGGTTGCCCGGGGGACGGTGGTCCATGAACCGGAGGACGATCAGGTCCGGATACGCCGATTCCGCAGCTGCGGGAACCGCGGCATCGTTCTCGTCGCGTTTCAGTCTGTAGGGGTGGCGCGCATGGCTGCTGCTGGCCTGCCAGGAGGGCTGGTCCAGTTCGTGAAGGGAGTTCAACTCGTCCAGATAACCGGGAAACGGAACCCTGATGTCGTATTCCGCCTGGTCGTGGTCGGTGGGTTCAAAGATGGACAACCCCGGCAGTGGCCCGAACTCCGCCACCTTACGGAAGGCCAGCATGACCGGCGACGTTGAACGCCCGAGATAGGGTACGCGCCGCGCCATAAGATCGAGTCCGGTAAGCGTGTCATCCGACAGATCCCGGTCGTCGGGCCAGATGAACTGGATCCTGGGGTCGGAGGGAAAACTCCTGACGCGCTCCATCAGGCCACTGGTCCGGGCGGGATGGTTCTGGTTGCCGCCCTTGTGTTCCCGGGCGTTCGTGACGACATAGGCCCGGATACTGCTGTGTGGTGCCAGCGCCGCGGCGTGGATCAACGGAGGCGGTAGCTGTTCGAGCTCACGGAGCAGTGGGAGTTCATCGGTTTCTGCCACCGAACGCAACGCCGAGAAAACCCGGGCGGGATGTGGGGGCCATTCGGGGGCGCGGGGGTTGTCGCCGTCGCCGGCCTCGTAGCGTTCGCCCATCAGGCAGATGTCGAGGCGGATGGGCATGTCACTCCCCTGAGGGTTCGGCCTTGGTCGCGGTGAAGTCGATTGCGGCGGCGAGGGCTTTGGAGGGGGTCAACTCGATCGTCTCGAGATGCATTGGAACCCCTGCCGCCATGGCGGCCTCCAAAGTTTCGTCGTACAGGGCGACGGCTTCACCGATGGACAGGGAGAACGGCTCCACCACGCCGCCGCGACCGATCCACTCGAGGGTTTCTGTTTCCACCACCAAGTCGCAGCCGCTGCGCAACCAGATCCCGGCGCCACCGAAAGCCAGTCGATCACCGAGAAGCGCGAGGGCAACCAGAAGAGTACTGGCGGCGAACTGCGTGTTCACCCCGAGGGAGCCGAAACGGATCCGTCGCACCGCCGTCAAGCTGAGGGTGGAGAAACGCGTGGCCTCCGTGACGGTCACTCCACCATGGGCGGGATTCGGAGCAATATTGCCGTGACCGATCTCACTCAACCTCGCCTTGGCGTTCTTGGCTGCGGCGGGGGAGTACGTCCACTCGTCGCCGTCGCCGTTTCGCGCACCGGTGAGGTTGAGCGGATCCATGCGACCCGCTTTGCGAGTGCCCACGACGGGATCCCAGCCAACGACCTCGCTGCTGTAGAACCGGGGAAACTTGGCCTGCCGCCCCTTGCGGTGACTGTTCCAGCCGCCGTAGACCAAGGTGGCGGGGTCATACTGGAGCAGCGCGGTTGCATCCTCCAAGGAGGTGGCCTGCAAGGCCTTTCCCACAGGGGTCCTGTCGAACTTCTCGCCGTCGAGCAGCGAGTCGCGCCAGTAGGCGTCAAAGGCCCGGTGTGGCGCATCCAGGCCGGTGATGACGGCCTTCGCCGCGCCGTCGTGGGTTAGTCTCAACAACGGCAGTCGAATCTTTCCCGCCTGCCGGGCCGTCTTGAGCGCCTCCTCGCACCGGTTCGCCTGGGAGGGAACCTGATCGAGGACGACGGCCCTACGTGAGGAACCGTCGCAGGTGCGTTCCTCCATGAGGTAGGGGGAGTCGTCCGATCTCGAGGTGGGAAACGTTGGCGGGAAAAGCCTGCTTCCCGGGCCACCGCCGGGCTGGTACGTGGCGTTTATCCTTGCCAAGGCGAATTCGGGGTCGCGGATCTTGTCTTGGAGTGAACCGAGAGACAGCGTTGTCATAATCTTCCTTCGTGAAGTCCGGTGGCACAACCATAGCGGGGGAAGAGGACACGGAAGTCGCCAAGCGGAAGAAAAACCGCTGAATTAAAGGAACGCATCAAGACCTAACTGGTTGCGAGGAAGGCTCCCGGTCCATTTTGTTGGCACGCCCGGGGCTGCCGATCGAGGGAGATCAGTTCAGGTGCTCCTCGAGGGCGGTGCTCAGCCGGGTCATCGACTCGATCAGTTCACGACGTTGTCGCGGAGTCCAATCGGACAGGACGCCGGAAAAGAAAGCGGAGGCCTCCCTACGGATCTCGCTGCATGCTGCTTCCCCGTCCTCGGTCAGGGTCACGATGCTGGCCCGCCGGTCGGTGGGATCGGTGTGGCGACGGGCCAGCCCGGCGCGTTCGAGGCGTTTGACCTGCGCGGTCATCGTCGAGCGGTCGACGGCCTGCCACTCGGCCAGCGCGGACATCCGCGCCGGTCCCGTCGCCGCCAGGTGCGACAACAGCCAGGCGTCGGTCTGCGCCAGGTTGCGGATGCCCGGATGTATGGCGTTTCGCAACCGCATCCGGCTGGCCAGTCGACTGAGCCCGGTGAAGAGCCGGTGAAGATCTGCGACGGTCTCGTCGGCGTCGGTGCTCATGGCCTGCCTCCTCAGGTTGTCCTCGCAAAAATAGTTGGTACCATCAAAGTAAATCATCGATCCGTTCAGGAATCCAGCGAGGAATCATGACCACCTCACCCGCCCTCCAAACCGCCGACGAGGCGCTGAGCGCCGCCGGGGTTGATCCCGGGACCGGGTTGTCCTCGGTGGAGGCCGCCTCGCGTCTGGTGAGCCATGGCCCCAACGAGTTGCGCTCCCAGCCGCGGGAGGCCGCCTGGCGGCGTTTCCTGAAGCAGTTCGCCGATCCGCTGGTCTACCTGCTGTTCGGGGCCATGGTCATCTCGCTGGCGGCGTGGTTCCTCGAGGGGGCCAGTGGCCTGCCGATCGACGTGGTCGTCATCCTGCTGATCGTGCTGGCCAACGCCGTCATCGGTTTCGTGCAGGAGAACAGGGCCGCCGATGCCGTCGCCGCCCTGGCGGACATGACGGCCGCCAGGGCGACGGTGCTGCGCGACGGCAAACTGGCGACGGTACCCGCCGCCGACCTGGTTCCCGGCGACGTCCTGGTGCTGGGGGAGGGCGACGCGGTGGCCGCCGACGCGCGCCTGATCAACGCTTCCTCGCTGCAGGTGCAGGAGGCCTCACTCACCGGCGAGTCGGAGGCGGTCACCAAGACCGTCACCCCGCTTCCGGAACTCGGTTCCCTGGGGGATCGGCACAACATGGTGTTCAAGGGCACCGCCGTAGCCAGGGGTGTGGGGCAGGCCGTCGTCACCGGAACCGGCATGGACACCGAGATGGGGCGCATCGCGACGCTGCTGGACGAGACCGCCGACGAACCCTCCCCGTTGCAACGCGAGATCGCCCAGATATCCAGGACCCTGGGTGTGCTCGTCATCGGCATCGCCGTCGTGGTCATGATCGTGGTGGCCGCCGTCAACGGGGTCTCCTCCTTCCACGAGGCCGTCGACATTCTGCTGCTCGGGGTCTCCTTGGCGGTGGCGGCAGTGCCGGAGGGTCTGCCCGCGATCCTGTCGCTGGTGCTCGCCATCGGCGTGCAGGTCATGGCGCGCCGCAACGCGGTCATGAAGGATCTCCACTCGGTGGAGACCCTCGGCTCGGTCTCCGTGATCGCCTCCGACAAGACCGGCACCCTCACCAAGAACGAGATGACGATCCGCGAGATCGTCACCCCCTCCGGGCGGGTCGAGCTGACCGGCACCGGATACGAACCCGTCGGGGCGGCTGTCATCACTGGCGACGAGGCCAGGACCCGGGCCGAGGTAGAACGCACCCTCGCGGCGGGAGCCCTGGCCAACAATGCCCAACTCGCGAAGGTCAACGGCACATGGGAGGTCCAGGGCGACCCCACCGAGGCCGCGTTCCTAGTGGCCCAGCACAAACTCGACGGCGTGTCCGAGCGGATCGGGGCGTGGGAACGCATCGGCGAGGTGCCGTTCACCTCCGAACGCAAGATAATGTCCGTGCTCGGGCGCCGAACCACCGACGAGCACGTGCGGCTGTTCGCCAAGGGCGCCCCCGACGTGCTGCTGGAGCGCTGCACGGCCGAACTGGTCGGCGACGACGTCGTGCCTCTCAGCGACGAACGCCGCGGCCGGATCGAGGCGGACATCGAACGCCTGAGCGCCGAGGGATACCGCACGCTCGGTGTCGCCCG
>ERZ773087.993-NODE-993-length-19419-cov-77.320698_pt1 | contig 19419 bp, 22 predicted proteins | sample MGYA00511375_ERZ773087 | MGnify/ENA primary metagenome ERZ773087 (study PRJEB29015, sample SAMEA2737995) | human oral metagenome | biome: human oral; feature: human-associated habitat; material: dental | place: China | collected 2063 ...
TTTAGCTCAGCTGGCTAGAGCAACGGTTTTGTAAACCGTAGGTCCTCGGTTCGAGCCCGAGAAGCGGCTCCACATCACGCTGGAATCGTGTAGTGGCAATCACAGGAGACTGTAAATCTCCCGCCGTAAGGCTTCGTAGGTTCGAGTCCTACTTCCGGTACCAATCAAACACCGTCTCATCACGAGGCGGTTTTTGATTACCCATGGCTCCAGCATGCGAGCCGCCATCCATTGACTAAACACAACATACATGCTATAATCTAGTCATGTTCTTATTATTCAAACAATTCCTGACCGAATGGAATAGCAACAAAAACCAACGTACCAAATTGCAGCAAGCGTATTTCTTGATCATCATCTCGCTGGCAGTGGTAGCAGGCTTTTTGTCTCTGTTAAACAGTGATTTCGGACGAGTACTCATGATCATCGCTGCCTTTGCCGCCGTCGTATACATATTCAATGGTATCGCCTGGGCACTACTGGACGCATTCATCGCGCCAATCTTACCAAAGCACGAAGCCAAGAAGACAGCCAAACGAAGCAAAAAATAAGGCTTTCTATCCACCGCAAATCAAAAAGGTCGCTCACATAGCGGCCTTTTCTGCAAAATCTATTCTGGAGCCACGATCGGGGCTTGAACCCGAGACCTCATCCTTACCATGGATGCGCTCTACCAACTGAGCTATCGCGGCGTCATGCTCACAGCTGATTATAACAAATTATCCCCTCGGTGAAAAGCATTTGTTATAATAACTATCAGGAGGAACTATGGCTCAATTTAGTTTTGATATAGAAAGTACGTTTAACAAACCAGAGATGAATAATGTTCATCAATTGGTAGTGCGGGAAATCGCCAACCGCTTTGATTTTAAAGGGACGCCAGCCGATGTCGAGTGGCTGCCAGACAAAAAAGGCTTCAAGGTCATTGGTGCAGATGAATTTCAGGTGCAATCAATCATTGATATGATCGGCCGGCAGCTCGCCAAGCGCAATATGACCAGCAAAGTGCTCGACCTTGGCGGGGCACACAATGCCGCCAACATGCGTGCCTGGCAAGATGTACCGTTCAAAGACGGCCTCAGTCAAGAAAATGCCAAAAAGATCACCAAGCTTCTGAAAGAAGCACATCCCAAGGTAAAAACCCAGATTCAAGGCGACAGCGTGCGCTGTACCTCAAACAGCAAAGACGAGTTGCAATCCGTCATGGCGACGCTCAATCAAGCAGATTTTGATTTTCCGTTGAGCTTTGGCAACTATCGGTAACTGTTCGCCCGCCAACAATAAATCCGCGCCGGTTCTGTGGCGCGGATTTTATCGTGTTGATTGTTATCTGCGGCTTAGCGCAAGCTGCGGCGACTCATCACATAAGCGCATGTTACGCTCACCAGTCCACCAAGTCCCAAGATGCCGCTAGCGGTGTTCAGAGTACCAGTGAGAGGCAATTCCTTAGTGGTTGGCGCGGTAGGAGTTGGCTGCGGCTGCGGCGTGGCAGCAGGAGGTGTTGTTTGATTGGTGGTTGGTGGTGTCGTCGGCTCAGTCGGCGTTGGTTGCGTTGGCTTATTTGGCGTTGGCTGAGTTGGTGGATTTACCGGTGGTGTCGTCACCGTGTACGTTTCGGTTATCGCGTCGTCACAAGCGTCTGGAGAGCCCGTGATGGTCGGTGTGTCGACACAAGCAGTGTTCTTGTGCTTGCCCTCAACGAACTTCGCATACTTAGCGGTCAATGAGAAGGTCTGTGACTGACCAGCAGGCAAGTTAGCGATGGTGTGTGTCCACTTACTGCCATCAATCTTACCAGCGCTACTGTTTGACAGAGTAACTTCTTTTGGTGCAGTGTCACTGACGACAACATCTTTCAGATCTGTTTTGCCAGTGTTTTTGACGGTAATTTCATAGGTGAAATCACTGTTGACTGCCACTTTGACATGCTCTTGTTTGTTAACTGTTTTGGTGATACTGACTGATGGCTTTGGCTCTTCTGGCTTATTGTCATCAGTGATTGTGAAGCTACCCGTACAATTAGGACTGGTTACTTCGCCAATACTGGTGACAGCTGTTGCTTGAGCTTTGTATGTACCTGGCGTCTTGAGTTCAACACCCATACCAGTTTGGTCACCGGTCACACCACCAGCGTCAACAAGTTTGCCTGATGGGTCATACACCCGGATATAGATTGATTGGATGGTGGCACCATTTTTGGCTGACGCCTTGGCACTCATGTGGTAGCGGTTGCGTGACAGTTGAGTGATGGTCAAGCTGTCACAAGTAGCAACTGGCTGTGGCTTAGGCTCTGGTTTTGGCTGCGGCTGCGGTGTTGGCGTCACCGGAACAGCCTGTGGCACGCTATAGGTCAACAAGTTACCGCAAGAAGACATGATGCGGAATTTACCTCGAGTAGCCGAACTGCCTTCCCAGCCCATGTACCAACTACTGTCCCACAACTTCTGCGGGCGGGAGTAAATGGTGCGTCCGGCAACCGTGTGGGCTTTTTGACCCTGAGCCTCAGAGAACCGTGAAGTCCAACCCCATGACTGAGCAGAGGAATCGACCTCGTAGCGGACCTTGGTGCTAGAGATATTCGCCAATTCTGCTCTAGTGATGCCATTGTAGGTTAGTACGTCGCGGAAATTGTTGGTATTTTTGTCATAGTGCGCCAAAATTGCTTCTTTGCTGCCGACACCACCTTGGATCATGTCGTCTGACGCAGCTTGTGCGTAATCTTGGAAGAAAACTACTGATTGCAGCACCATAGCCATCACCATCATGCCGATGCCCAAATGTTTTACGGTTACTTGTTTTGATGTCGTCGCTGCTTGCTTCAAGCGAGCTATATATGTTCTCCACGACTGTCTAGCCATACCCTCACTCCTTACTGCATCATCTCCACCTGATGCGTTATATCTTACTATTACTACCGTATCATATATTTTACAGAAGCACAATGAATGAACATTTGATAATTGCTTGAACTAATTTGCATAATCTGTTATATTGTATAATCGAAGTTTAAGTACAAATTGTTAAAGGGAAACTATGGCAAAGAAGAATACGAAACGCACGTTGATCGGTTTGGTCAGTGATAAAAGCAATGACCGAACTTACTACACGACAATCAACAAACAGAACCGCACTACCAAAGGTCAAGGTAAATTGACGCTGCGCAAATACGACCCAGTTGCTCGTCAGCACGCAACCTACACCGAAACCAAGAAAAACCTTGGTCGCAACGAAGTTAAAGCTCGTAAAAGCTAGCTTCTTATCACGCGTATCATCAAAACCCACGCATGCGACGTGGGTTTTCTTTATGCTGTCGGGTGAGCATGCCTCGAACGCCAATAGATATCCCGCAAGACATTCATCACACAGAGTGAAGCTTCGTATGGTGAATTATACGGGCTAAAGTAAGCATGAACATCACCGTCAGACGCCCACTTAGTGCACATGTAGTAGTAGTGATCAGAGGTTTGCAAGTTACGCCAATCGCTAATCAATTGAGAATCGCCAGACGCCAGTACTCGCGGCGCCAGCTGATACACATAGCGCAGAGCTTCTTGTTGCAAAGCATTGCCATTCCACGCCGTCAAATCTCTCTCGCTGTCGGCCCAAGTGATAGTTTCCGGCATACTCACGTCTCCCGCTGGTGCGTTCGATAGAGCTTGCGACACCGTATTAAACTGACCGCCAGCCGTTATCCATTTCCCAACAAACCGCTCAAAGAAGGTGAAAATGCCGTGTTCTTTCCACTGGTGTTCGCCAAACGTTTCATAATCCATGAACAAATTGACCAATGGGCCGCCTGATGCTGTGACCCATGAACTGTAAGTTTCAGCCGTCAGCGGCCAGCCACTCCATTTTTTGTTACTAAACCGAAAGGCAATGTCGTCACTCAAGCGATAGTTCTTCAGTAGCAACCTCGTGTGCGTGGCGCCTTTTGGTTGATAGACATAATTCGGGCTGCGCCAACCCAGTACTTTGTCCCAGCCTTCAGCCAGCACACCGTCATATCCGTGTGCTTCCGCCCAGGCCCCAAGCTCATCATTGTATGCCAACTCCGTGTTTGCCAAAACGTTGGGCGAGACGCCAAATACCCGCTTGATTTTCTCAGCATGGAGAGCAACTTGTTTCTCAAATTCAGACTGATCGTAGAAAAAGGCCAGGCTGTGATGATAGGGACTAGCCAATAGCTCCACGCGTCCTGTTTTCACTAGTCGCTGAAAACTCTCAATCACATCTGGCGCGAATTGCTCAGCTTGCTCCAAAAATACTCCAGACAAACTCAGCGACAAACAAAACCCTGGATGTTCATGCAACAACTTTTCCAGCAGTGCGTTCATCGGTCGGTACGATTTGTTTGCCACTTTGAGAAAGATCTCTTTATTGTCTTGGTCGCCGTCACCGCTGAAATAATCATGACGGTTGGCAGTGTCAAGTGCGCCATAGCTGCGGACGCGCCATGGCTGATGGGCGTGCAGGTACAGGGTGACTACTGGACGACTCATGCACCACCGCCTTTTATTCGAGCCTGCTCGTACAATTTCAAACAATGCTGGGCCGCGTCATGCCAGGACAGTTGGGCGTATTCTGTTTTGACATCTTCCTTGAGAATTTCCAAAAGAGCAGGTGAGCGCGCCAACATGACAATTTGTCGCGCCAATTTGTTGGTGTCCCAATAGTCAAATCGTAAAATGTTGTGCAACACTTCGCCGACGCCAGACTGGCGACTGATGAGCAGAGCTGTGTCGTGGTGCGCCGCCTCCAACGCCGTCAAACCAAATGGTTCTGACACTGAACTCATGACAAACACGTCAATCAGATGATAGGCATCGCGCCACTGCCGACCACGGACAAAGCCTGTAAACACCACCTTGTCGCTGATGCCCAGGTGCGCCGCCAAAGCAACCAGTTCGTCGCGTTGCTCGCCACTACCGCTCAGTAGTAACGCGATTTTTTGGTGCTGTTTGATGGCCTCGGCCACCGCCCGAATCAGATAGGTCAAGCCTTTTTGCACTGTCAGTCTGGTCAATGCACCAACGATGATATAGCCCTCTTTTTTCAAGTCTTCCAAGTATTGATAGGTTCCTTGGTCGTATTCGTGTGGCGGCAGTTCATCCAGGTCAATGGCATTGTAGACAACCTCGATTTTCTCTGGTGGAATGTGATAGTTCTTCACAATGATATCTTTGGTAATGTGGCTCACTGCAATGATTCGGTCAGCCATCAATAGCCCTTGCTGCTCAATCTCATGCACCAACGGGTTGCCCTCATTCTCACCAGAACGGTCAAATTCAGTCGCGTGCACATGCACGATCAACGGCGCATTGCACTGCTGCTTAGCGATGATACCCGCTTCCATGGTCAACCAGTCGTGAGCGTGAATGGCATCCGGAGGATTCTGTTTGACAAATTCTTTAACGAAGCAGTTATATCGTCGCTGCACCGCACGCATACCGCCCAACCCGCAATCATGCGCCTGCTTGTCCGAAGTACCCAAATCATCATAGGCGCCAAAGCCATCTTTTGATGCCTCCAAGTGCGTTGCCGCGTGTACATTCATGAAGTCAATGTTCGGATGCTCGGCAGAGTAGGGCACAACAAAGTCGATATCCACACCACAGTCGGCTAATGCCCGTGACATCTGATAACAAGCGACGCCTAAACCCCCGCTATTATGCGGAGGTAATTCCCACCCAAGCATCAATATTTTCATACCTACTATTTATCATAAAACGATGCTTATGTTTTTTCAATAGTTTTTCACGGTTTTTCAGGAGTATTTCACGCAGCGACCTGTCAGATAGCCTCCTCAAATCACCCAAAATGAGTTGCCGAGGACGGAAAAATCATGTAAAATAACGCCAAGACACAGGGGAGTAGCTCAGTTGGTAGAGCACCGGTCTCCAAAACCGGGTGTCGCAGGTTCGAGTCCTGTCTCCCCTGCCATAGAGCCGTAGAGCCATAAAATAGCAGAGGTTTTCCCTCTGTTTTTTTCTCACCAGGCGTGTGGTATACTGATTTCATGAAACCATTGCAGTTATCTTCGCCGCACTTGATTATCATGGTCGGCGCACCGGGGGCGGGAAAAACACAGTTTGCGACTGAATTTGCCAAAATGTTCAATGCGCCAATGTTAAGCAGTGACACGCTGCGTGAATTGTCGAGCGATGACGCACTGATTCACAAAGCTGCAATCGATTTGCTTCGAGAGTTACTCAAGCCAAGACAGACAATCATTTTCGACGGCAACACCGAAAAGCGTGCTTGGCGTTCCGACATCGCCAAAGTCGCTCGTGAGGCTGGATTTAAGCCATTGTTTGTGTGGGTGCAGACCGACCCCGCCATGTCCAGAGCCAGATGGCTTCGTTCACACAACGGCGATGAAGCGCTGTTCGAACAGAAATTACGAACTTTCTCACCACCGCATGCCAGCGAGCCCTACATGGTTATCAGTGGCCGCCACACTTACAATACGCAGGCAAAGACGCTTTTGAAAAAACTCAGCGACGCCACCCGTCCAGCTGCTTCTATACGTACTCAGCCACGATCGATTGGCGGACGAGTACGGGTTCAATAAACAAGGAGCGAGATGCCAACCATCACTGATCCTGAATTTGGCGAGATCACTGTCACCAGGCGCGCATTAGCCAGTCGCGTCAGTTTGCGTATCGCACCAAACGGTCGTATCCGCATCACCATGCCGCTTCACGCGCCACTGGCTTCCGCCAAACTCCTCGTCAAACAGTCACGCCGCAGCATCCACCAACTCATCACTGAACAGCAAGGTGATTTTCCATACGGTACACCTCAACAAATTGGTAAAAGTCACAACCTACTAGTGGAGCAGGGAGCACCCGCTGTCAAAACCATCGGAACCACCATTATCGTCAGCGTAACGGACGAGCAAAATTTCACCGACCCCATGTTTCAACAATCCATTCGCGACCACGTCGTCAAAGCCCTGCGCAAAGAAGCCAAAAGCTATTTGCCGCGCCGCCTCAAATTTTTAGCAGAGCAACACGGTTTTCGCTACGACAAAACCCGACTCACACATTCGTCCAGTCGCTGGGGCAGTTGTTCCTCAAACGGTACTATCAGCCTAAATATCGCCCTCATGAATCTACCGTTTGAACTATTGGACTACGTCCTCATCCACGAACTATGCCACACGCGCCAGATGAATCATTCGCAAGCATTTTGGTGCGAAGTTGCCGCCATCAATCCACGCTATAGACAACATCGCACCGCCCTGAAAAAATACACTCCACACGTATAATGCTTATGGTATACTGGTACATATGCAGGGAGGGAATCTTATCTATGCCATCATCATTTTACTTGTCATATCATGGCTGATGTTTCTAGCAGTCGTCGTCATCGCCTATCGTGGACGACACCAGTCACGCCAAGAGCTACGACGTAGTCGCTCCCGTGAACGGCTGGAACGCGACCGCGTATTGACGCTAGTCAACAACCTCACCGATGCCATCATCAGCATGGACGCCCACGGCATCATCGGCCTCTACAACGCCGCCGCTTTGAGTCTGCTTGACACCAACGCCAGCATCCAAGGCGTACACATTGATGAGCTATTAAATTTTGAAACTAACGACAAACAGCCAGTTCCTGTATTTAAGGAATTGCGAAAATCGCCAGCCATTCGTACCCGCGACGACATCATCATGCCCCTTGAGGGCGGTGACCGCGTGCGCTTGTCAGCCACTTTTGCGCCAATACAGGGCGGCAATGACACGCTCACTTCGGACGGCTATGTGCTCATTTTGCGCGATATCACTCGCGTCAAAAGCTTGGAAGAAGAGCGCGATGAATTCATCAGTGTGATCAGCCACGAACTACGCACTCCCATCACCATCGCCGAAGCCTCGCTCTCCAACGTTCAGCTCATGATGCACCGCGGCATGACCGACAAATTAGACGATTCGCTTGCCGAAGCCCACAAACAAATCATGTTCCTCGCGCGCATTGTCAATGACCTCAGCACGCTGTCTCGCGCGGAGCGTGGCATAGCCGATGAATCGGAGCTCATCAACGTCACTGAACTAGCCGAAAAACTCCGCCACGAATACGAACCGCAAGCAACAGAAAAGAAATTGGCGTTCAACCTAGACGTTAGAGCAGGTGTCGGCAATGTCAATGTGTCTCGGCTATATCTTGAAGAATTATTGCAAAATTTCATCACCAACGCCATCAAATACACCCAAAAAGGCTCAGTCACCCTCATCATGAAGCGCAGCGCTGGTAAAGTCTACTTTGGCGTCAAGGACACCGGCATCGGCATCGGGCGCAGTGATCAAAAAAAGATTTTTGACCGCTTCTTCCGCGCCGAAGATTACCGCACCCGCGAAACCAGTGGCACTGGACTAGGGTTGTACGTGGCAGCCAAACTAGCCCGCAAACTCGGCTGTACCATCAAACTCGAAAGTCGCCTCAATCACGGATCAACTTTTAGCTTCAGTCTACCACCGGCAAAACCAGCAAAAAAGCAATAATACCGCTCACACTTGCAATGCATGCATTTTTTGTGCTAAGCTATACTTGACAGTCTGTGAAAAACAGACTTTTTAATTTGGGAGAAACACATGGCAGAAAAGGGTAAGCAGACAGGGAAAACTACCGTACGCCGCATCAAGGCAACGGATGATTCCCCTAAAAAAACCGTCAAAAAGAAACCAACCACCAAACCAGCACGCGCTATTCAAAAGACTGAAGCAGATTCAGGCATGCGCGACTCATTTGTTGGTTATTTCAAGGGAGCATGGACCGAGCTGAAGCTCGTTCGTTGGCCAACCCGCGCCAATACCTGGATCATGACCGGCACCGTGATTGGCTTTACTTTACTGCTTACCACATTGATTTTATTACTTGACGCTGGATTTAACTGGGTCTTTGAGCAAATTTTGAAATAAAGGTAAAAGGAGTTTTTTATGGCAAATAATCGTTACGACTCAACCCGTCAGTGGTACGCTATTCACACCTATTCTGGCTACGAAGAAAAGGTAGCAGAATCCATTCGTCAGCGCATCAACGGTGTTGACATGGCAGACAAAATTTTCGACGTCATGGTCCCAAAAGAAAAACAAATCCAAATCAAAAATGGTAAACGTAAAGTCGTTGAAGCCAAGATTTTCCAAGGCTATGTTTTGGTGGAGATGAATTTGACTGATGAGACGTGGTACATCATCCGCAACACGCCTGGCGTGACTGGATTTGTCGGTGCCGACACCACGCCAACGCCCGTTTCTGACAAAGAAATTGCCAAAATCAAAAAGCGCATGGGTGTCGAAGAGCCAAAGCACCAGATTGATTTCTCAGAAGGTGAAGTTGTTTCCATAACCGATGGTCCGTTCAAAGGCTTTGACGGTGCGATCGCCGAAATCGACCCAATCAAAGGCAAAATCCGTGTCATGGTCAGCATGTTTGGACGTGACACTCCAGTTGAACTTGACGCTTTACAGGTGAAAAAAGTCTAACACGTAGACCAGACAGTCCAATTTATCAATTATTATCAAAAGGGTGGAGAGGTTTTACCATGAGCACACTAGAAATGCCGCAACCCAGTGATGATAACTCCAAGAAAAACGAGGGGATCATACAGCCCAGTGACAACACCGCTCAGGAGGCCGCCAAAGTCTCAGAAGAATGGTTAGAAGCACTGGGTGAGCCTGATGGCAATGAGTTAGCAGATGCCTCTCGTAAACATCTAGTCGCCATAAATAGTTTGATCACAACCTTTGGAAAACTATCTGCCAACCAGACTATTGATGAGCAACAGCGTGTCCTCAATAAGTCCAGCACCTTATTAAATATGCAGTATCTCCCAGCACTACGAGAACTTGCCACCCATTATTTACAAGACTTACCGACAACGCCAAAGCAAAAGGAATCTTTGCTCGCTTGGTTTGCCGATCTGATGGAAAGCGATAGACAGGCGGTTATGGCTGCAGCACATGCCATCGCTCCAGACAGTATTCCAGAAAAGCAGGCAGACATACCAGCGCAAGCTAAACTACATGTAAACCAACTGTACGAGGAGTCCATGGAAGAGTGTGAAGAAGACCTCTCACGTATGCCTGCTTATTTTGCTGCCAATTTTGCAATATCCCTGGGGCAACACCAGGCCAATATGATAAATTCCACATACGACAGCTTACCTGTCGCATCAAAAGAGGCGCAGGCACCAGAGGACGACACTCCTCCATCTGAAATCCCAACCAGCCTTGAAATCAAAGATCCCAAAATAGCTCACATGTTGATGTTCTCAGAGATTGGCAAAGAGGTGATTAAAGGCTTGGCTATCACTGGCGGCGTGGCAGGCGGCATCATTATTGGCAACGCAGTCACGCACTTTTTCTCACGCAAAAAATAATGCATCGCACATCAAACTACCAAACGTCTTTGGCTTGCACCACTTCACTGGTGTGTGCCAGATAGTGTTGCAGCAGAAAGATGATCAATGCCACGGTGATAAACACCAACAAAATGATCACTACCCACAGATTACCCATCTGCAAAATACCAGCCAGCAAAACCGGCACTGTCGCGACGCCGCAAGCCAACACTTTACCCACCAGCAACGTCACCAAGGTGACGGGACACTGACAAAACCGCACTGACCGCTTCAACATCCGCGAACCGCCGCGTCCTAGCCAATAGGTAAGAGCGGTGAGGGTGATGAGCAGCACCAACGCCGTGGCAACCCCCAACGCAGCACTCAACAACTGAGCCATCAACGGCTCTGGCTCTGTCGGCACTGTCTGCATCAACGGTTCTGCGGTGCGCAAATTCACTGACAATCCAAAGAACTTACCGCGACGCATCAGCCACACTACGGCGGACAAAGAGATGATCGCATAAACAAACAAGAGCAATGTGTAGCCCACCGCACCAAACGCGTTGATGATGCGCTTAATCGGGAGCGGACCTCGCACGTTCATGCTTGAATTATACCACACTTTTTTGTATAATACCTATGTTACGCACACTTTCAATACGCTTCAACTAATTTTGAAAGGGTTTATCATCATGGCAAAGAAAGTCATTGGAAATCTAAAACTACGTATTCCAGCTGGTCGCGCTACCGCTGGGCCTCCAGTTGGTTCAACCTTGGGTCAGTGGGGACTAAACATGATGGATTTCATCAATCCATTTAACGACGCCACCAAAGATTTGATGGGCAAAGACGTCATTGTGCACATTCAAGTGTTCGAAGACCGCACTTTCGCATGGAAATCATTGGGTCAGCCAGTGGACGACATGATCCGCGAAAAAGCCGGCATCCAAAAGGGTAGCGGCAAGCCACACACCGACAAAGTTGGTAAAATCACCCGCGCTCAACTGGAAGAAATCGCTGAAGTCAAAAAAGACCAGCTCAACGCCATCGACACAGACGGCGCCGTCAAAATCATCGCCGGTACTGCTCGCAGCATGGGCGTTGAAGTTACTGACTAATCAGTTTCTCACGTCAACTACAATTACTCTCGCTCAGGCGGGAGTAATTGTATATTATAACCAAATATGATATAATATGGGTATGGATCTGGCAGAATTTGCAAAGCTATCAACAGAGAACGAAAGGGGACTCAAAGACACCATCAAATCCGTTGTCGGTGCAGTAGCCATTACCTCTGCTTTGTTCATTCCGCCAGCGGTCATGCTGAAGGAAGCAGCTGATACCGCTGCCAATTCTATTCACATCAACACCGATCCCACCTCGGCACCTTCGGCTGAAAAAACATCATCAACCCAAGAACCAGACCAAACACCACCGCCAACTCCTAGAGGTCTTGTGCAAACCATTATCGACAATCTTGGCGGTTAACCTCTAGCAAAATTTCAATGCTCATCACAAATACCGTATCCGACCCCCGTGTGTCAGAGGCACTTACCAGTGCCAACTTGGTCGTCCTCAGAACCGACACCATCTACGGCATCGTCGCTTCCGCTGCCAACCGCCACGCCATGGAGCGGCTATACCGCGCTAAACATCGTCCAGCTAACGAATCATGCATCATCCTGGTCGCTGACATCTCCGACATCCCGGGTTTAACTGCTACTCAACGTCAGCACTACCTACAGCTGAATGCCGAGCGACCGACCAGCATCGTTGTACCAGCCAGCAACGATTTTCCGCACACCGCCCACCAAAACGGCACACTAGCTTTTCGACTGGTCACCGGCAATTTAGCACGTCTCATCCGCCAAACCGGCCCCTTGTTGGCACCCAGCGCCAACCCAGCCGGCATGCCACCAGCCAACAATATCACCGAAGCCATTAAGTACTTCGGTGATATGGTAAGTGTCTATGTCGACGGTGGAGAAGTGACAACTACAGTCGCGTCACGCATCATCAAGCTGCAGGACGGCGACATCGTCACTATTCGCGCTTAGTACGCCCTACATCTGTACAAACGGACGCGCCAGCTCGATATCAGGACGCAGCTCTGAGATACGCATCAGCTCATTGTACTTAGCGATGCGCTCCGAACGAGACATTGAACCAGTCTTGATCTGTCCAGTTCCCAGGCCAACCGCCAAGTGGGCGATGGTAGTATCTTCCGTCTCGCCAGAACGGTGGCTCATCACCGTGTTCCAACCAGCTTCTTTGGCCATCTTGACTGCGGCGATAGTCTCGGTCAACGTGCCGATTTGGTTTGGTTTGATGAGGATAGCGTTGCCAGCTTTTTGCTCAATGGCCTGTTCCAGACGCTCGACATTGGTGACCAACAGGTCGTCGCCGACCAACTGCGTAGTGCCGCCCAACTCCAGCGTCAGCTTCTGCCAACCACGCCAGGCTTCTTCGTTTAGTCCATCTTCGATGGAGACGATCGGGTATTGTGCGCGTAGTTCCTTATACATTTTGATCATCTGGTCAGTGTCTAGCACACGGTTTTCTGTGGACAAATTGTACTGTTCAGTCTGGCTCTGATAAAACTCACTGGCAGCCACGTCAAGCGCAAAGGCAAAGTCACGCTCCAACAGGTACCCAGCCTGCTCAATGGCACGGCTAAGCAGGGTGATCGGCTCAGAGTTACCGTAACGAACGCGAGGTGCATAGCCACCTTCATCACCCACAGTCGTTGGGTAGCCCTCTTGTTTGAGAACTTTCGCTAACACGTGAAATACTTCGGCGCTCATGGTCACTGCGTCTTGAATGGTTGATGCACCAACGGGGATGATCATGTATTCTTGAATGTCTGTCGCACCCAACGCGTGCTGGCCGCCGTTCATGACATTGACCATCGGCATCGGGAAGCTCATCTGTGGATTACCGGCCAGGGTGTTGATATAGGTGAACAGTGCCACACCACGTGACGCTGCTGCTGCTTTAGCAGTCGCCAAGCTGACTGCCAAGATGGCATTTGCACCCAAACGACCCTTGTTTGGCGTTTCGTCTAGGGTGATCATCTTTTGGTCGATCGCTTCTTGGTCAAACGGACTCATACCGCGTAGTGCATCAGCGATTTCCGTGTTGACATTTTCAACCGCCTTTAAAACACCCTTACCACCAAATGGCAATTCATCATCTCGTAGCTCTACCGCTTCGTGAGACCCAGTACTCGCTCCGGACGGCACCGCAGCCCGACCAAAACAGCCGTCACTCAATATGACATCTGCTTCAACCGTTGGGTTACCCCGAGAATCTAAAATTTGACGTGCTCTGATGTGTGTAATTGTGATAAAGTCCATATGATCTATTGTATCAGACCACGCGATAGACCACTAACTGTAGTGTACGTCAGCAAATCCTGTCTCACCTGAATGGGTTATTATACCCGACATACAGCTAGTTACTGTCACCGTCTTACCATCCCGTGAACCGCGCATCTTAAGAGGCCCCGCGCAGTGACTGGTAAGACGGTCTACGCCAGCTTGTAATTTAGCTGACTGCCTGTCAAAGCTGTCTAATATCTCCATGACCTCTCTTTGCTTATGGGCTATAGCACTAGTAGCCATTTGACCTATCTGGTCATCTGTCAATGACACCAAGGCCTCATGGCCCGCCTCTCTCATCATCAGTAAACGCTGTTTTACTTGTTCAGTATCTATACTCAGGCCTTCTTGTACTTCTTGGCGCATACAAGCTATTCCCCCAAGATTGTGCTTTAGCACTGGACAATCTCGACACTTCCTAGGGACCGTAGCCATATCTTCGCCAGTTAGACCTGCACCAGTCATAATGTCATCAAAGGTCGCATCTACGTTTGCTTCATCATGCCCACCAGGTGTGAAATTGCTCTTCTCGCGTTCCATAGTAATTACACATATTATCACATTGTTGCCAAACACGCAACTATTCCATGGAATGAGCTCACTACTATTGATTTTTCTGCAATTCACTGGTATAATATATTTACATGAGTGAAGCACTTTTTCCTAGTCCCCAAAAGCGACCGATTGATTTGGGCGGCCTGATGGACATGGCTTACACTACCTTGGATGTACCAGACGAGGCATTACAGACAACCCTGAACCATCAACTATTCACCCCTGACTTACTGAGCAAGCCAGTCGATATCACCGCCATGACCTCTCACCCCAACAGCGAAGGCGAACCTATATTAGGCGTCGAACAATTTTCAGAGGCAGTCGCACGGTTTGAAGTCAGCTCAGAGCTGGGCGAACGCACAGTACGTCTGGCGCTCGACAACGGCGATAGTTTGGAATTGTCTCACATTATGGAGATTCGCCAACAAGAACCAGAGGAGCCGTCGGATTACGCCGAGCTGATTTATGATACTGGTGGGCTAGTCAACCGAGTGTTATCGAGGGAATCATTCAGCAAGCTTAACTCCGAACAACAGCAGCTCATCATACAACGACTCACCGAAAAAGCCACCACGGAGTTTGATGAGCTACTTGCCGACTCGGAGCATTGTCAAGCCATAGTCGACATATTTAAGCAAACCGAGCCAATCATCGCTGACAAACTCGCTGTATTTGTACCTATTGTTTTAGAAGACGGGGAAGCGAAGCTACTGCCTAAACTTCATATTGAGCTGACCCACAGCGCAACAAAGACCATTGTGCCATTTGATCAGCTAGCGGATATCGACCTCATCTACCCTGAACAAAAAAACGACGACCAGTCAGTTGACTACCTGGCGACTTTTCAGGACGAATGGCGTAGTCAATCAATCCAGGCCACCGAATATCTACTTAACGATCGCGTCACTGATTTGAGTCAGCGCAACATCTCAGCTGAACGCGTCACTAAACTAATGCAAGCCGAGGCCTCAGAGCTATGCGCCCAGCTCATGGCTGATGAGAATTTTTTGGCGGAACATATGCTTGAGTCGGGTAAGTTTCATGTTGACGGGATATTCTACGCTGACAACGACGGTGAATGGCAGGAGATGTTTGACGACCATACCATCAATGCCAAGCCAGAGCTGCACTGTGAGGAAGTATCCGGACAGTGGCGATTTGGGCTACGACTCGTCCCGATAGATGACAGCTTACGAGCGGACCTGTTTGTGGTGCCGAACAACACCTTCCTCACAGCCTTTCGGCGTTTGGCGCACTAACCTCATTGAAAACAGTCACCAAAACTGATATAATCAGCGAGAATAACAATCAATGTTGGGAGGTGAATTCGGAGGAACCGAGCACCGATTGCACCACAGAAAGGATATCACTCATGGCCAAAAAAGCCGAGTTGCTGGAAAAAGCAGCAGAACTAAACCTGGAAGTCAGCGAAAAGAACACCATCGCTGAAATCGAAGCTGCCATCGCGGGCGCTGAAAAACACGAAGTTCGTGAAGCACACGTTGCCAAAGCAGGCAAGCGCAGCCAAAAAGCTTTGGACGAAGCTGAAGCTAAAGCAGAGAAGGAGGCTCGCAAAGAAGCAGGCGACACCACTCCACAAGACGAAGACGCTGAAGCACACATCAAAAAGGGTCCAAAGCCAGTCACTCGACCACGCCTAGAGCGCCGCGGCAAAAAATACCAAGAAGCTGCCAAAAAGATTGAGAAAAATAAGGTTTACACTCTGGAAGAAGCCTTGAAGCTGGCGACCGAGACCAGCCCAGTCAAATTTGACGCATCAGTGGAACTGCACGTTCGGCTCGGTGTTGACCCACGCCAGGCAGACCAAAACATTCGCTCAACCGTGTCACTACCTCACGGTACCGGTAAAGACGTACGCGTCGCAGTATTTGCACCAGAAGAAGAACATGCTGCTGCCAAAAAAGCTGGCGCCGACATCATCGGTGATGAAGAATTCTTGAAGCAACTCGACAAAGAAGAATTGAACTTTGACATTTTGGTAGCAACGCCACAGTACATGCCAAAACTTGGTAAATACGCTCGTTTGCTCGGCCCACGTGGTTTGATGCCAAATCCAAAGTCTGGCACCGTAGCAACAGACGTGGCGATTGCCGTCACCGAAGCCAAAGCTGGTAAGGTTGAATACCGCGTCGACAAACAGGCTATCGTTCACTTGAGCGTCGGTAAGGTGTCGTTTGGTGCGGACAAATTACAAGACAACGCCCGCGCATTTTTGAGCAGCCTGAACGCCCAAAAACCAAGCAGCCTCAAAGGCGCCTACGTCAAAAGCGTCGCCGTGACCACCACCATGGGTCCTGGTATCAAGGTTGAAAACAACCTCTAGACATAGTTAATCTCGCAGTTTAACCCATCAAATCCCGCCGATCATGGCGGGATTTTTACTGAGGTGACGTCGCCGAGAGAGCTGTGAAGGTATTGCATTTTTCTGTATTTTATGCTAGAATACTAAAGCCCGTTGGGTATGGATGCTAGCTTGAGTCATTTCTGATTCGCTGTTCCAGCCCAGCTGGACGCGAACCGAAATGTACTTTAACATCTGTATCCTTTCATCCCTATATTTAGGAGATTCCCGTGTCATTCAGGAGACGTGGCGGGCTGGTAGCGCTGTTTGCGCTGTTAGCCTTGACTCTTGGCTTCTCGGGGGCAGCAGCTGCTGCCCCCGAGAGCACCGACACGACGACAACAACGTCGTCGTGCACCCCGCGACCCATTGGGTCGGAAGAAGTGAGTGCGGAGTACATCCGCACTCTCGATGGACGCGACTTCGCGGCTTACAAAGCCGTGGAGTTCGGGTTTGGCCTGGCCCTCAGCGAGGGTCACTGCGCGGGTGATAGCATCACTTTCACCCCACCGCAAGAACTGGGAAGTAATGGCTCCCCAGTAGACTTGACCACAGACGGCGGCGAGGTCATTGCCCACGCCGTCTACGCCGACGGCAAGGTCAGCGTTACGCTGACTGATGCCGTTGAGGACCCCTCGAAGCACAGTTTCGAGGGGTTCGCGTACTGGCGGGTGTCCATGAAGGACACCTTGGTCCCCGGGGAGACCCGGGACCTCATCTGGGAAATCGACGGCCAGATCCGTCGGACCCAGATTTATGTCGCCCAGTGTCCAGGCTGCGAGCAGCCTGGACCTGGAACTTCCAAGTGGGGGGTTGTCCATCAGGACAACCCCTCCCGAGTCACAGTGACGGTGGTTTTACCCACCGCCACCCAGGACAACCAAGAGTTCCTGGTCCGGGATGTGCTGACATCTCCAGGTCAGGAGTTTGCTTGCCCTGCGCCAGCGGGGCAAGCCGCTGTGTACAGCACGGCAGGTGTCTGGGGTCAGCCCCAGTACACCCACCGTATTCCCGTTACGGTAGTGGAGTGCACCTCCACTACCGTAACCATCAAGGTTCAGCTCAACACAGACGAAAAGGCTCGTTTTGAGTTGTCTCTGTCCGTGGATCCGGGCGATCCGGGTCCATGGACCGACTCCGTTACCATCACTTCCCAGGAGAAAACCTGGGACACCTCCGCCACCGTGCGGAGGTCAGAGGCAGGAGGTGGCGCAAGCTACCTCCTGAAACCGGAGCCGACACCAGAACCTACGCCGACTCCAAGTCCGGAGCCGACGCCATCGGTAACCCCGTCGCCCAGCCCGACGGACACACCGTCGCCGACACCCTCGGCGACTCCGGAGGTTACACCTTCGCCGACCCCGTCAGTGACACCAAGTGTAACGCCGACGCCGGAGCCAACCCCGACGGTAACCCCGTCGCCCAGCGCAACGGCAACCCCAACACCGAGGGCCACGCCTTCGGTGCCAGCGCCCGCAGCCTCTCCGACCCCTACGCGGGGTCAGGAGGTCGTGACTCCCCCTCAGCCGCCGCACAAGCGGCCGGGAGGGGGGCTGGCGCACACCGGCACCAACGGCGACCTGCTGATTAAGATATCAGCAGGTCTGGTTATCGTAGGCCTAGGCTTCGGCGGTTTCGTCGAGGCTCAGCGGCGTCGCTCCCACAAGGAGTGACATACCGGCCGAGGGATGCTCGTCATCACGACGGGCATCCCTTGGTGAGGAAATAAGATACAGAGAGGAAGGAGGTTCGCACCGCCCGCTCCACCACGGAGCGGGCTTTCTCTTTGTTTTGATATAATCTGCCTGTTGCATTTCGTTGTCATTTCTGCTACAATAGTGAGGAACATTACCAAAGACAGCGGCGATCTGGCTGATAAACAGATGTAAACATGCCGCCGAGGGATGAAACGAACAGTTTTATTTGACGTCTTTGGTAGTGCGAGAATCAAAGACGTCTTTTTGATTCTCCATTACCGCACGTTAACAAATTGGCGAAAAGAATGAAATTAACTCAATCAAAGAAAGGATTTTTATGGCAATTTCACGCGATAAAAAACAAACTTTGGTTGCTGAACTAACCGAGCTTCTAAAAGACGCCAAAGGTACGGCATTTGCGCGGTACCAGGGGTTGAGCGTGGCTGAACTACAAGAGCTGCGCAAGGCTGCTCGCGAAGCAAACGTCGTCATCAAGGTGGTCAAAAACCGCTTGGTGCGCGTAGCACTAGAGGGCGTCGACACCTACAAAGAAACCGACACTGACCTCCTGGTTGGCCAGTTGGTCTACGCCATCAGTGCCGAAGACGAGGTCATGCCAGCGAAAGTTTTGGACACGTTTGCAAAGACGCATCCAGCACTGCAGTTGGCTGGTGGTTTCTCAGGTGAAGGCCTCAGCATCAACGAAGCTGACATCAAAGCGTTGGCAGGTCTACCAAGCAAAGACCAGCTTGTCGCCGAAGTGGTGGCACAATTGCTCTCACCAGTCCACGACACCGTGGGCGCGCTGGGCGGCAATTTGCACGGTCTTTTGGATGGCATCGAAGCCAAAGCTGCGGCTTAAGTTTAGCAATCAATTAATAATCTAAGGAGATATATCATGGCTGATATTAAGAAATTGGCTGAAGAACTGACCAAATTGACAGTTCTGGAAGTTAACGAATTGAAAAACCACTTGAAAGAAGAATACGGCATCGAGCCAGCTGCTGCAGCTGTCGCTGTTGCTGGTCCAGCTGCTGGCGGTGACGCTGCTGCGGCTGACGAAAAAACTGAGTTCACCGT
>ERZ773087.996-NODE-996-length-19385-cov-12.808639_pt1 | contig 19385 bp, 17 predicted proteins | sample MGYA00511375_ERZ773087 | MGnify/ENA primary metagenome ERZ773087 (study PRJEB29015, sample SAMEA2737995) | human oral metagenome | biome: human oral; feature: human-associated habitat; material: dental | place: China | collected 2063 ...
GAACATTGAATCTTAATATATCTCCATAATATAGTGACTCTTGTGTTGTTCCATCAGTTAAAGCAAAGAATTTATTATCAATTTTTCCATTTTTAAAATACAATTCATTTCCATTTTGAGTAATAATAATTTTCTCTTTATTTGTATTATTTCTTAATTCTTTAATAAAATCTCTCATTCTTTCTTTATATACATTATTTGTTACTGAAAAAGAAAAATAGGTTATAGAAAAGAATAATAATAAAATATATTTTCTAATATTAATCACCTCATTATTTTGCTTTAGAAGTATTATAACATAAAATTGAAATCATTTTAAAAATTAATTTCTTTACTATAAAAATCAAGAATAATAAACTTATTTAAAAGCAAAAAAATGAAAGAAATATTTTTCTATTGTCTTAATTCAATACAAAAAAATGTTATTTTCCCAAAAAAATATATTGACAAATTAAATAATTCTATTTAATATTAATCGGTAATAAAAAAATTTGAAAGGAGAAATAATAATGAAAAAATTATTAGTCTTACTTACTATATTATCTTCAATAATAGCTCATGCTGAAGATACAATAGAACTAAAAGAAACAACTGTAAAAAGTAGTCCTAGAAGTTCTGATTACACATTAATTCCTAAAGAACAAAAAAATACTTATGTAATCACTCAAGAAAAAATTAGAGAGAGAAACTATAAAAATGTAGAAGATGTTTTAAGGGATGCTCCTGGAGTTACAATACAAAATACTGCTTTTGGACCAAGAGTTGATATGAGAGGTAGTGGAGAAAAATCATTAAGTAGGGTAAAAGTATTAATAGATGGAGTAAGTATAAATCCTACTGAGGAAACAATGGCAAGTTTACCAATAAATTCAATTCCTATTGAAAGTGTTAAAAAAATTGAGATAATTCCAGGTGGAGGAGCAACTCTTTATGGAAGTGGTTCTGTTGGAGGAGTTATCAGTATAACTACTAACTCAAATGTTACTAAAAATAATTTCTTTGCTGACTTAAACTATGGTTCATTTGATAATAGAAATTTTGGCTTTGCTGGTGGATATAATGTCACTAAAAATTTGTATGTAAACTATGGTTTTAATTATTTGAATAGTGAAGGTTATAGAAGAGAAGAAGAAAAAGAAAATAAAATTTATTTACTTGGATTTGACTATAAGATAAATTCAAAAAATAGATTTAGATTTCAAACTAGATACAGTAAATTTAAAGATGATGGAAGTAACCAAGTGACAAGAGAAGTTTTAGAATATGACAGAAGAGCAATTGGGTTAAATTTAGATATGATAACAAAAGATAAAAGTTATACTTTTGATTATGAATACAGACCTAAAAATAATTTAACATTAGCAGCTACTATATACAAACAAGAACAGGATAGAGATATTCAAACAGAAAGTATAGATGATATTAGAATTGTTTCTTCTCCAGCTGGATATACTTATGGAAGTTATAAAGAAGAAATGAACTTTTATGGAGTTACATCCAAAATGAATGCAAAATTTGAAGAAGATAAAAAAGGATTAAAATTAAAAAGCAAATATGATTATAGCAATGGTCAAATAATTTTTGGATATGATTATCAAAAAGCAGTAAATAAAAGAGATTCTTTTGTCCAATCTGAAACTTTAAAATCATATAATAATGGTTATTCAAATAAAACCTTAGAAGGAGAAAACATCCAACCAGTTATCAATCGTGTTAAAGTAAATATGGAAAAAGAATCTCATGGTTTCTATGTTTTTAATAAATTTGATGTAACAGATAAATTAGATATCACAACAGGGTTTAGAACAGAAATTACAAAATATAATGGAAAAAGAGTCAATGGACCAAATACTATGCCATTTGTTGCTGCTAAAACTGCTGAAATAAATACAGATAGAAAATTAGAAAATTATGCTGGTGAATTTGGAGCTTTATATGAATATCGTGATACAGGAAGAGTATTTTTAAGATATGAAAAAGGGTTTGTAACACCATTTGCAAACCAATTAACAGATAAAGTTCGTGATACAACTTTACCAAAAAAAGTTGGTTTCTTTGACCCACCACAAGTTAATGTGGCTTCTAAATATGTAGACAATAATTTAAAATCAGAAAAAACAGATACAGTAGAATTAGGAGTAAGAGATTATTTCTTTGGCTCTTTGTTTAGTGCCTCTGTATTTTTAACAGATACAAAAGATGAAATTACTTTGATTAGTTCAGGAGTAACTAACCCAGCAGTAAATAGATGGAAGTATAGAAATATTGGAAAAACTAGAAGAATGGGATTAGAGCTAGAAGCTGAACAAAATTTTGGAAATTGGTCTTTATCTCAATCTTTGACATTACTTAATACAAAAGTATTAAAAGCTAATGAAGAAGCAAGATTAGAAAAAGGAGATAAGGTTCCATTAGTACCAAGAGTTAAAGCTACACTAGGTGTAAAATATAATTTTACAGATAAAATCTCATTAATTGGAACATATACTTATTTTAGTAAAAGAGAGACAAGAGAAATAAGAGAAAGTGAAGATTTGAATAAGGATGATAATATTATAAAACATACTATTGGTGGCTATGGTATAACAGATTTAGGAGTTTTGTATAAAGCAGATGCTTACTCTAATATTAAAGTAGGAGCAAAAAATATATTTAATAAAAAATACAATTTAAGAGAAACAAGTCTTGAAGCCTTACCTGCCCCAGAAAAAACTTATTATTTGGAAATGAATGTTAGATTCTAATTAAGAGGAGAATAAAAAATGAAGCATAAATTTTTAACAATTATAGCATTAGCTTTGTTAGCAAACCAAATATATGCAAAACAAAGTATTTACAGTCCAAGAGGTCATTATAGAATACCTTTACAAAATGAAAATGTGGAAACCTTTGAAGGTGGAGCTTATGAAAATTTACTGAGAATAGTAGATGAATATAATAGACAAAGAGGAATAAATCGTTCTTATTTTTATAAAAGTACAAACAAAGAATTAAGACTTCATGATAATGTAGACTTAATCCCTGTTGTACAATATACAGGAGATGAAGAACGTGGAAATTATGGAACTACCCAATTAGATAAAAAAAATAACCTTACAAAAGGATATTTAGATTTACCTTCTATTATAGAAAAAAGGACAGATGCCTTAAAACAAAATGGTACTTATGATAATTTTTCTTATACAACAATGGGAAATCAAAAAAGATTCTATTTTGGAAATGGAAATGTGGCAAATGATATTATTCTTAAAGAAAGTAATGATTTTAATAAAGAATTAGAAGCTCAAAAGAAAGCTAAAACAGATAAATATCTTATAGATGGAAAATATGAAAGTATTAATTATGCCAATAGAAACCAATTAGGTATCACAATGGATGAATACTATAAAAAAATTGAAGGAAAATCTAATGATGAAGTTCGTAAATTTCTTTTAGAAAAACTTAAAGAAAAAAGACCTGATTTAAATGTTTATGAAAAAGATGGTGAATTATATACTAAAGAAAATGGTAAAGAATGGAAAGTATATTATAAAATAGAACCTGTTTCAAAAGAAAGAACAAGTGCTAATGGACAAATTATTAAAGATAGTGAAAAATTTGAAGATACTGTTTATACTAATATATATGTTTATAAACAAAATAATGATTCACAAAACAGTACAGGTAGAATATTATATACAAAAAAAGGTGATATAATAGTAGAAGATAGATTAAATTATAATAATGATATTAATATAAATACTGGTTTTAATAGAGAAAGATCTCTACAAGATATAATTGATTTTGCAAAAACTGGAAAAACCTTACCAGCAGATGCATCAGCTAATGAAAAAAATATTTATCAATATGTTAGAGATAAAGAAAATGTAAAAGCTGGAATAATGTCTCAATCTGCTTTCAATGCTAAATGGGTAACTCCTTTTGGAGAAGGAAGTACTTTTCAAAGCGATATTCAAGCATATATGAAAGACATTGTTATAAAAGAAAAAGAATTAAAAATATTAACAAAAGAATATGAAGATAATAAGAAAAAATGGAAAGAAATTGAAGAAAGTCCTGAATTTCAAAGTCTAGGTTTTAGTCATGGTATTTTTAATCCACAATTTTCTCATTGGTATACTCAACAGGATATTGATAATTTTATAGCAACACATACCCCTGAACAAGTACAGGCAGCAAAAGACTTTTATAAATATAAAGCTTTAACAAGTGCTGCTGGAACAGCAAAAACTAATAAAGAAATAGAAATTGAGGATCTTGCAAAAAGATATGGTTTCTTCTTAGGTTCTACAACAAATCCAGCTGAAAATAAATGGGTAGGAAAATTTTTACAAAATAGTCATATTAGTTTAACAAAAACAGGAAAAAATATAGAATTTCGTGGACAAGGAAGAGTTGAAGGAAGGGTTGATTTAGGAAAAGGTGAAAATCAACTTATTATTTCAGAAGCCTCAACTGGACGTTTTGGTACAAATATTATATTAGGTCCTTATGCTTCTTTACATGGAATTAAATTTGTAAGAGTAGGTGGAAAATCTGATAGTAATGAAGGAGGTGCTTCTTTATCAGGAAGAACTTCACTTACCTTGGATTTAGATCCAACTAAGAAGAATGCAGAGGGACATTTGTATCAACATGCTTTAAAAGATTCTGATCCAAATATTATCTTTATTCAAGGGAATACTGCTATTGGAAGAACAGATGGTATAACAAACCCAATGAAAGATAGAAATCAATTTGAAGTAGAATTAATGGTAAGTAAACTTTCTGAAGATTCTATAATTGATATGGGAAGAAAGATTCACTATAAATATACTAATAAAATTCTAGGAGAATCTTGGGATATGGATATTCCTTTTATATCAGATTCAATTGCACACTCTATAATTGATAATCATAAATATTCTAAAAATGGAAATTCTTTGTTAGAAATTAAAGTAAAAGATGAAATTAAACGTTTAGACAAAGAGGAAAATGATGTTTACAGAAGTATCAAAAATGCAAAAATACTTAATTTGTTACAAGCTACTTTGACAACTACAAATAAAAAGACAAAATTTAGTGTAAAAGATGAAAAGAAAGAGGAAAATAAAAAATTAGTTTTATTTGAATATTTAATAGAAAAAAAGCCAGAAGATATTCTTGAAGATTTAAGTGAATTTAATTTAGACAATAATAGAAAACAAGAAGCTATAAATAAGATTAATAAGTTACAAGATTCTCCACTTGTTAGTGCTTCAAAAAGAAAATTAAAAAAATTGAATGAATTACATCAAAATGAAGAATATAAAAAAGTTGATTTAGGAAAGTTTATTAATCCTTACAATAATGGTTTTGATATTACAACACCAATGGCAAGTATTTCTGAAATTTGGACAGATTATGATAATTTTTATCAAAAAAGTGCTGATTATAAAAATTCAGAAGTTGGAAAAGCTGAAGAAAAACAAATAAAAAATCGTGCTGAAGAAACTTTAAAAGAAATTAAAAATATAGTTGATAAAATTGATAAAAATACCTTAGCAAATTTAGCAACACAATATCCTGAGGCAGAATTAGGATCTATTGTATCACTAATTAATGATATTAAAGCATTAAATAATACAAATCAAGAAGGAATGAGAAGCTTATATAATAAAGTAATAGGTTTAAAAAAGAATATAGATAAACAATTAGCATATAAAAAGAATTTGTTAGAAGAATTAGAAAAATCTATTACTCAGTATGATGGTAATGAACAAACTCTATATAAAAATCTAAGGGGAATGCTTCATTATACATTAAGAGAAGAAGAAGCATTGAAAGAATTAAAAGATATGCTTTCTCAATTAAAAGATACAAATATCTACTCTAAAGTAAATAAAATTGCAAAAAATGAAATTTCTACTTATACAAATATCCCTTTTGATGTTAATCGTTCTTTAATTGAAAAGAAACATTATACTAGAGGAGGATTTATTTCTAGTAGAACTGTTCAAGATAATTTTAAAGGAAATATTTATACTGCATATGGAATTTATGAATCTAAATTTAAAGAAAATGCAAGTATGGGATTTATGGTTGGAGGAGCAAATACAAACCATAAAATAACTCATAGCAAAAGAAGTGCAGAATCAACTCCAACTGATTCAACTGTAAAAGGTACAAGTGCTTACTTAGGTACTTACTATAATCAAGAAGTTATTTCTTCTAAAATTAATTGGATTAATGGACTTGGTGTTCAATATGGTAGTTATAAAACAGAAAGACATTTAAAAAATAACTATCAGGGATTTGATTCAAAAGGAAAAGTTAAAGTTAAAGGTTTAAATACTTACACAGGTTTCGTTATTAGTTATCCTATACAAGAAGATGTTGCACTTCAATTTAAAGGAATTCTTTCTTATACTTTCTTAAAACAAGGAAAAGTTAAAGAAAATAATGGTTTAGCTATTGATGTAGATTCTAAAAATTATAATTATCTTGATAGTGAAGTTGGCATTGGAATGAGCAAAACCTTATATGATATTGATGGAAAGAGTAATTTAACAGCTTCTATCAGTGGTATTTCCGGATTATATGGTTATAAAAATGATGATTTAAAAGCTAGAATAACTGGAAGTACTTCATCTTTTAATATTAAAGGTGATAGAATTAAAAAAGATGCAGTAAAAATCTTAATTGATTATAATGTACAAAAAGCTACAGGGTTTAATTATGGATTAGAAGGAACTTATATTTCTAATTCAGCTGAAAGTAATGTAAAAATTGGTGTAAAAGCTGGATATACATTCTAAAAATTAAATTTTAAAAATATAAGAAAAGGTATTAGGATAATTATATACCTTTTCTTTTTAAATAATACAATTATTTTTTATACATAATACTCCTATGTTCAACTTTAAAAATTAAAATAAGTATCTCATCATCATAAATTTCAGCTAGTAACCTATAGTTTCCAACTCTATACCTCCATTTACCACTATAATTAGCAGTTAAAGACTTTCCATGTTGTCTTGGATTAATAGTGTTTTCAAGATTTTGAATTAGCCATAATTTTTTCATTGTAGTAGTAAGCTTATCTAATTTTCTTAATTCTTTTACAACAGTATCTGAAAATTTAACCTTATACTTTTTCATATTAAATTCCTAACATTTCCCAAACTTCATTACTTAAATATGATATAGGATTTTTTTCATACTCTTCAATAGTTTTATTATTAAACTTTGCATAAACATTTATTATTTTTTTTCATCATCATTTAATCTTATTGATAGTTCAGACATAAAAATCATCTCCCTATAGTTGTATTTCTCTTGTAATACAGTTATATCATAGAAATATTTTTATCATGATAAAAAAGGACTAATCTCCTAAATACTAGAAATTAATCCTTTTTAAATTTAATTATTTATTTTTAACTATTTTACATTTTTAAGAACTAAAGCAGTTCCCATTCCTCCACCTATACATAGAGAAGCTAGTCCATATTCTACACCAGTCTTTTTCATTTCATGGATTAATGTAACAGTTATTCTATTTCCAGAAGCTCCAACTGGGTGTCCTAAAGCTATTGCTCCACCATTTACATTTGTTTTATCTTTGAACCAATCAGCAGTTACCCCATGTTCAGTACAAAGTTCTTTTATAACTCCTAATGATTGAGCAGCAAAAGCTTCATTAAGTTCTATTAATTGCATATCTTGTAATTTTAGGTTAGCTTTCTTTAAAGCTTTTCTAATTGCAGGAACTGGTCCCATACCCATTATTAAAGGATCTACTCCTCCTGTACCTGTTGCAACTATTTCTACTAATGGTTTTAAATTATATTTTTTAACTGCTTCTTCTGATGCTAACATTAAGAATGAAGCTCCATCATTAAGTCCAGAAGCATTTCCTGCTGTAACTGAACCATCTTTTTTGAAAGCAGGTTTTAATTTAGCTAATTTTTCAGCATCTGTTTTTCTATTTGGATATTCATCTGTATCAAATGTAATATCTCCTTTTTTATTAGGAATAACAACTGGAACTATTTCATCTTTAAATCTTCCAGCATCAACAGCTGCAACAGCTTTCTTTTGAGATTCTAATGCAAATGCATCTTGTTCTTCTCTTGTTATTCCATATTTTTCTGCTATATTTTCAGCAGTGATTCCCATGTGGATATTATGGTAAGCATCTGTTAAAGCATCTAAAATCATATGGTCTTTCATAGTAAGGTCAGCCATCTTATGGCCACCTCTTATTGTACCAGGTAATATGAAACCTGCACCAGACATAGATTCTGTTCCTCCTGCTATAACAAGATCTGACTCTCCTGATTTAATATTAGAATAAGCTAATATAACTGATTTCATTCCACTTCCACAAATTATATTTACAGAATAAGCTGGAACTTCATAAGGAATTCCTGCTTTTATAGCAACTTGTCTTCCAACACCTTGTGCTTGACCTGCACTTAAAACATTTCCAACTATAACTTCATCAATATTAGCAGGATCTACTCCTGTTTCTTCAATAATATTCTTTACTACTTTTGCACCTAATTCTCCAGGTTTTACTGGTGATAAAGTACCTAAAAAACTTCCAATAGCAGTTCTTTTAGCTGCAACTACATAAACCTTACTCATTTCTTCCTCCTTAAAATGTCTATAGTAAAATAAATTGTAAACTAAGAAATTAAAGCATTAATCCACCAGATACAGATATTACTTCTCCAGTTATAAATGAAGATTCATCACTTGCTAAAAATAATACAGCATTTGCTATATCTTCAACTTGCCCAAGTCTTCCAAGAGGAGTTGCATCTAGCATTCCTTTTATTGTATCTTCTGATAATACATCAGTCATAGGTGTTTGAATAAATCCAGGAGCAACACAATTAGCTCTTACATTTCTTCCACCAAATTCTTTTGCCCAAGTTTTAGACATTGCTACTACTCCACCTTTTGTTGCTGCATAGTTTGTTTGTCCTGCATTTCCATGTAATCCAACAACTGATGACAAAGTAATAATAGAACCTTTTCTAGCTTTTAGCATTGATCTTGATACAGCTTGTGTCATATTGAAAACTCCTTTTAAGTTTACATTTATAACTGCATCCCATTGATCTTCTGTCATTCTCATTAATAATCCATCTTTTGTAATTCCTGCATTATTTACAAGAATATCTATTTTTCCATATTCTTTTTCTATTTCATCTACAAATGTTTTTATTGCTTCTCTATCAGTAACATTTAAAATTTTATGAACTACATTTCCTTGTTCATAAGAACTTTCACCCATATCACAAGAAATAACCATTTTTGCACCATGTGCTGCAAGTTTTTCAACAATAGCTCTTCCTATTCCTCTTGCACTTCCAGTAACAACTGCAATTTTTCCTTCTAGTCTATTCATTAATTCCTCCATTCAATATTTGTTTGGGTTAATTCCCTTTCTTAAAAGTATATTACATCTGTTATGTAATGTCAAGAATTTCAAACTATTTCTTTATTTATATAATTTATTTTAGAAAAATTTAAAATTTATTTTAATAATCATAAAATTTTGTACATTTTTCTTATATTTTATTATATAATATTTACAGAAATTTTAAAAGTAAATATTTTTTTTATTTTTAAATTTTCTTTTATAATGTCAAAATATGTCATTAGATTATGTTATAATAGTACGAGGTGATAAAACAATGAAAGATATAAGGTTACTTGAATTATATGATAGACTACTGAAAAATGAGGATATAGACATTAAAAAATATGCTGAAGAAAATAAAGTTAATATTAGAACAGCTGAAAGGGATATTAAAACTATTCGTAATTTTTTAGCTAAAAAAAAGAAGACAGAACTTATACATAATTCAAAAAAGAAAAAGTATCAATTAACTTACACAGAAGATAGTATAAATTTAACTAAAAGTGAAATTTTAGCTATTTCAAAAATACTTTTGGCTAGCAGAGCATTTTTAAAAGATGAAATTTCTTTAATTGTAGATAAAATTGTAAAGCAATGTAGTTCAGAAGATGATTTAGAGTTGATACAAAATTTATTAAAGAATGAAAAATTTCATTACATTGAGTTACAACATAAAAAGTCTTTTATCAATAATATTTGGGACTTAGGACAAGCTATTAAAAATAAAAAGAAAATAGAAATATCATATAAGAAAATGGATGGAAAAATAGTAAAAAGAGTTATAGATCCTGTTGGACTTATGTTTTCTGAATTTTATTTTTATCTTTTAGCACATATTGAAAATATTGATAAAGAAAAACATTTTGATAATAAAGATGATGAATATCCCACTATTTATAGAGTTGATAGAATAGAAGATTTTGATGTTTTAAATGAAAAATTTATTCCTACCTTATATACAAATAGATTTCAGGAGGGAAAATTTAGAAAGCAAGTACAGTTTATGACTGGTGGGAAGTTAAGAAAAATTAAATTTTTCTACAAAGGAACTTCAATAGAAGCAGTACTTGATAAGATTCCAACAGCAAAAGTTTTAGAAAAAAATAAAGATACTTATTTAATTTCTGCTCAAGTTTTTGGAAATGGTATTGATAGGTGGATATTAAGTCAAGGGGATGCTATTGAGGTTATTGAAGATAATTAAATAAATGGGAGGATAGATAAAATATGGAAGATTTTATGCTTCATAGAGATAAGGAGATCACACTAATAATTGTTTATAATGATGAAGATAAGGAATATGCTGACTATTTATTTGATTTAATTAGTTCTAAAGAAAATATTATTGCTGCTTGTTGGACAATAGAAGAATATGAACAATCTAAAGCTAGTGTATCATCAAAAAATTATACAATATTGATAGGAAACAATAAACTTACTCAAAGTAAAAGGCAATTTATTCCTAAAATGGCATTTAATGAAAATGGAACATCTTATGGGTGGCTAGGGAAAAGTGCTATTTTGTATTTAGATTTAAATAAGGATGATATTTTTAAAGAATATTTTAGTTTTTGTTTAAAACTAGGACTAAAGAAAAAGTCTTATTCTGATTGTATATCTTCACTAATAAATCCTTTAGCAGATGAAAATTTACATACTTTTCTTATTTTTCTTAAAACTATTAAACATACAAAATATATTAATTTAATTAATATTTTCTTTAGAGATAGTTTAGAAAAATTTTTGGCTTAACATACTCAATTATACTAAAAATTATGAGAAATTAAAATAAATAATTTACTATTAAAAATTTAATTAAAAAGGAGAAAGATTATGGAAAATTTTATAGTTGATAAAAAAGAAGTTATAATTGTTTATGATAATGATGTTAAAGAGTATGCAGATTATTTGTTTGATTTAATTAGTACAAAAGAAAATATAGATGCTGCTCGTTGGTCAATAAAAGAATATGAACAATCTAAAGCAACTATATCTTCTAAAAACTATACAATATTTCTAGGAAATAATGATTTTATTCAAAATAAAAAGAAATTCATTTCTGAAATTATATTTAATGAAGACGGAATGTTTTATGGTTGGATAGGAAAAAGTGCTATTTTATCTATTGACTATGTTCAATTTTCACCTAAGATTAATGAAAAATTAAAAAAAATTATTTTATTAGAAAGAAAAAATATTTTATCAGATATAAAATGGTATAATTTTATTCCGTTCTTAAATCCTTTTACTTCTCTTAAAATTACAAAAAAAATTAGTGGAATTAAAAATTTACTATATATTGAATTAATAGATATTTTCTGTAGAGATAGTTTAAATAAATTTTTAGGTGAATAGTCTAGAGACTATATGGAATGACATTGGAAAAATATTTTATATTGAAAATTTATTTGTTAACTTATTTAGAAAAAAGAAAGGATAAATTATGGAAAATATTCTATTTAACGGAAATAGAGAAATTACATTAATAATTATTTATGATGATAAAGTGGATAAGGAGTATGCAGATTATTTGTTTGATTTAATTAGTACAAAAGAAAATATAAATGCTGCTTGTTGGACAATAAAAGAATATGAGCAATCTAAGGCTAATGTATCTTCTAAAAATTATAAAATATTTATAGGTAAAAATAAACTTACTCAAAGTAAAAGAGATTATATTAGAAAAATGATGTTTAATGAAAATGGAATGATTTATGGTTGGCTAGGGAAAAGCGCTATTTTGTATTTAAATAAACTTAGCATTTTTAAAAAAGAAAGAGAAGTACTTATAAAATTGCTATCACCTAAAAAATGGTATAGTTATTTTATATTGTTACATCATTTTGCAGAATATGAAAAAAATCAGCAAATTAAAACTTTTCTTTATAAGCTAAAAAAACAAAGATATATTGATTTAATAGATATTTTTTATAAAGATGGTCTGGGGAGATTTTTAGGTGAGTAATTTATGAACAATATAGAAAAATATTTTTTTGAGGGATATAATTTTTTTGAAAAAAATATAGGAGGTCAACTAGGTGCAAATGCAACTAATGTTTATGTTAATAATGTTCATAATGAAATTCTTAATCTTATGAAAAATCTTAATGACTTTAAAGGATTTCAAACAGGTATAAATCAATTAAAAGGAAATATTGCTGAATTTTGGCACTCTGGGACTTATAATATAAATGCTGTTGCAAGAGGTTCTACTAATAGAACTTTTGTTCTTCAAAGTAATGAATTTGGTTCTATTGATATAGGTAGTAATTTTGGAAATGACTATGGACTTAAGTATTATAAAACAGGAGTTGATAGTGCTAATCAACAAGCAAAAAGTATTTTTGAAAAATTTAAAGAATATCAAGCACATGGTGGAAAAGATGACCTGAACAAATTTTTATCAGATAGAGGATTCTCAGATGAGGATATAAACAGTGCTATTTATAGTGGACAATATAGGATTATTCCAAAAGAACAACTTGAAGAAGCTATAAAATTTTTAGAACAAAAAATAGCAAAAGAAAGTATTACAAGACCTGAATTAGTAGAAAAATATTCTGAAACTTTAAAAATGCTTAAAATTAAAATTGAAGATAGTGAAGGAACTGAATCAATTCCACTTTCTACTGATGATGCTAAAAAAATTGCTGGACTATCTAAAGAAGGACTTATAACAGAAGAAGAATTAAAAAAATTAGGAGTTTCTACTGAGGATATTATAAAATTTGAATATATATTGAAAGAATCTTTTAAAGCAGGTTTGACAGCAGTAAAAATATCTTTAATTTTAAAATTAGCTCCAGAAATATATAAAGCTATAAAATATTTGATAAGTAATGGAGAAATTGATTTTACTCGATTTAAAATGATGGGAATAGAGTGTTTACAAGCAGGAAGTGAAGCATTTTTAAGAGGGACCGTTGCTGCTACTATAACAGGAGCTTTTAAAGCAGGGCTTTGTGGAGAAGCTTTAAAAACTATTAATCCTACTATAATAGGAGCTTTAACTGTTTTTACATTAGATATTATTAAAAATTCTTTTAAAGTTACACAAGGAAAAATGTCAAGACAAGAATTAACTGCTGAGATGACAAAAGAAATGTTTATTCTTTCTTGTTCATTAGGAGTTGGATTTTTATCTCAAACTTTTATAAATATTCCTGTTTTTAGCTTTATGGTTGGAAATTTTATAGGAAGTATACTTGGTGCTTTTGTATACGATAAAATATATAATGTTGCTTTAAGTTTTTGTATTGACACAGGATTTACAATGTTTGGTTTAGTTGAACAAGATTATAAAATACCAGAACATATTTTAAAGGAAATAGGTTTAAAGGTTTTTGAGTATGAGAAATTTCAATTTCATAAATTTGAGCCCCAAAAATTTGAAATTAAAAAATTTGAAATTAAAAAATTTCAATTTGAAGCATTTAAAATAACTATCTTAAGAAGAGGTGTTATTGGAATCTCAAAAATTGGTTATATATAGAAAATAGGCATTTGTAAGAGTCTAAAAATATAGAATCTGATTTTATGGGTATTTTATAAATTTTTAAATAAATTTATACTAAAAAATAGTAAAAAAGTGGAGAAAATTATAAATTTAGTTCTAACTATAAAGTATCATATAATCACTATTTAAAAGACTTTTATAAATTGCTATATATATAGAAAATAAAAGGAGGCTTTTATCATGGCAATATTAAATCCAAGAGCACAAATACCTTTAGTATTAGCTCAAATTGAAAGAGAATATTCAAAAGGAATGGAATTCTTTTTAGAAGATTTATCAACAGTTCAAAACTGTGTATCTTATTCAAATTATCAAACTTTTTTTAATTTATTAAGAAACAATGCTGATTTAATGAAATTGGTAATGAGAGTTGGATCTGTTTCAGGAAAAAATAAATATAGAAGAAAATAGTTATATAGGGAGAAAGTTTATGCCAGTATCTATGGATAATTTAATGAAAATCTTACCAGCTATTATAGTTATATTAATAGGAATCTGGTTATTAAAAAAGATTTTCAATATTCTAATTGCAGTTGTTTTTATAGCAGTTGTAATTTTTGTGATAAGCAGATATATTTTTTAATAACGACATTTTTTGTCGTTATTTTTTTATATAATATATTCACAAATACTATTTTAAAGAAGGGAGATTCTATATGAAAAATAATGTAGAAAAAGAAATTGAGAATTTAGAAAAACAAATTAGAAATTTAATTTCTTTAAGAAAAGAAAAAATTTCAAAAAGCACTTTTAGAATATTAAATATTTTTAAAAGAGAAAATAAAACTGAGAAAGAAATTGAAAATTTAACATCTCAAATTGATAGGTTAAATAAAAAATTAGACTTGTTAAAAGCTAAAACTTTTAAGTCTACTATTGATTTAAGAGCTAATATAAAAAATGAATTAAAAGCCTATATAATTCAAAAAATTTTAAATGAACCTGAAAGTAAGATTATTTTTAAAGAAATTCATATAATTATTGATGAAATTTTAAAAGAAATTAATTTTGATAATTCTAAAATAAAGACTGTTATAAAAAATGAAATGATAGAAAAACTTAAAGAAAATTTTGAATTTATTGAGAATAAAAATACAAATACTTTGGAATCTTTTAAAAATTAAAATTTTAATAATATTTAAGACTAAGTTAATTTTTTATGCTATAATTATAAGATGTAAAAATATTAGTTATTAGGAGGCTTTTATTATGAATACTTCTTTTTATGTTTCTTTGGATAAAGATGCTTTATATCACAATATTGAATATTTAAGAGAATACAAACAAAAGGAATTATTGCCAGTTATAAAAGCTAATGCTTATGGACATAACTCCCTTTTAATTGCAAAAGCACTATATGATTTTAATATTAAAACTTGGGCAGTAGCAAGATTTTCTGAAGCTATAACTATTATAGAATATATGATGGATAATTTTTCTATAAATGATTTTAAAATATTGGTTTTTGAATCACTTGATGATGATTATTCTTTTCTTGAAAAGTATCCTGAAATTTGCCCTACTATCAACAGTATTAAAGATTTAAAAAATGCTTTGGCTAATAATATCTCAATAGATAGATTATCTTTAAAAATTGATTTTGGCTTTGGTAGAAATGGAATTAAAGTAGAAGAAGTTGATGAATTAAAAAATCTTATTAAATTTAATAGTTTAAAGTTTTTAGGTATTTTTTCTCATCTATTTTCTGCAACATATACTGATGGTTTAGAAGTTATCAAAAAATTTACAGAAGTTGTAAATAAATTAGGTAGAGACAATTTTGAAATGGTACATCTTCAAAATGCAGCAGGAATTTACAACTATGATGTTGAAGTTGTTACACATATAAGAACAGGAATGTTAACTTATGGCTTACAAGAAGCAGGGTTTTATGACCATGACTTAAAACCTGTTTTTACAGGACTTATTGGTTATGTAGATTCTGTTAGATATGTTAATGAGTTAGATTATGTTGCTTATGAAGATTTAAGTTCTATAAGTCCTAAAACTAAAAAAATTGCAAAAATTAAAATTGGTTATGGTGATGGTTTTCCAAAAGCTAATAATAAAACCACTTGTCTTATAAAAAAGAAAGAGTATGTTATTTCACAAGTTACTATGGATAATACTTTTATTGAAGTTGATGATAGAGTCAATGCTGGAGATAAAGTGCATTTATATCATAGACCTAATGAAATGAAAATGAGAACAGGTTTAAGTATGTTAGAAGCTTTAATAGCTATATCACCACTTAGAATTAAAAGAATTTTTGAAGGAGAAGAGAATTAAATAAATGATATTACTTTTTTTTAAATCAATAATTATTGGTATTGCTAATATAATTCCTGGAGTTTCTGGTGGAACATTAGCTGTTATGTTAAATGTTTATGACCCTATTACTGAAAAGATTGGAAATTTTTTCTTAGTTGATAGAAAAACAAAAGTTTCTTATTTTATCTATTTACTTGTAGTTCTACTTGGAGCAGGAACAGGAATTTTCCTATTTGCAAATATTATAAAATATTCTATAACTAATTATCCTAAAATTACAGTAACAGTATTTACTTTACTTATATTGCCATCTATTCCTTATATAGTTAAAGGATTAGATTATAAGAAAAAGAAAAATATATTGGCTTTCTGTTATGGAGCTATAGTTATGATAATTTTTATTCTTCTTGGATTAAAATATGGAGATAAAACAACAGGTGCAGTTACTATACAATTAGTTGAAGGAGTATGTTTTACAAGAGGATATTTACTAAAATTACTTTTCTGTGGGATTATTGCAGCAGGAGCTATGATTATACCAGGTATTTCAGGTTCATTACTACTTATGATGTTAGGTGAATATTACAATGTAGTTTATTTAATTTCTTCACTTGTTTCTTCTTTAAAGGAAAGATCTTTTGCAATTTTGACACCTTTGATAGTATTAGCCTTAGGTATTGGAATAGGTTTAGTTGCCTTCTCAAAAGGAATAAATTATTTACTTAAAAATCATAGAGAATTCACATTATTCTTTATAGAAGGAATTATTACCTTCTCTATCATTCAAATGTGGTTAAGTATATAAAATATAGAAATTAAGGAGTTTTTTAATGAATCCAGTATTTTTAAAAATAGGTCCTATTGAGCTACATTATTATGGACTTATGTATGCAATAGCGTTTTTTGTTGGTATTAGTCTTGGAAAAAAAATTGCAAAGGAAAGAAATTTTGACCTTGATTTAGTTGAAAATTATGCTTTTGTTGCTATTATTTCAGGGCTTATAGGTGGAAGACTTTACTATGTTTTATTTAATCTTCCTTATTATTTACAGAACCCTCTTGAAATTCCTGCTGTTTGGCATGGTGGAATGGCAATACATGGAGGTATATTAGGAGGAATTATTGGAACACTTATCTTTGCAAAAATAAAAAAAATAAATCCTTTAATTTTAGGAGATTTTGCAGCAGGACCATTTATTATGGGGCAAGCTATTGGAAGAATAGGAAATTTTATGAATGGAGAAGTTCATGGAGTTCCAACTTTTACACCATTTTCTGTTATATTTAATTTGAAACCTAAATTCTATGAATGGTATAATTATTATCAATCATTATCTATTTCAGATAAAGCAAATTACCCTGAACTTGTTCCTTGGGGAGTTGTATTTCCTACCTCATCTCCAGCTGGAAGTGAATTTCCAAACTTACCATTACACCCAGCTATGTTATATGAAATGGTTTTAAATCTAATTGGTTTCTTTATAATTTGGTTTATTTTAAGAAAGAGAGAAAATAAAGCACCTGGTTATTTATGGTGGTGGTATATAATAATTTATTCTATAAATAGAATTATAGTAAGTTTCTTTAGAGTAGAAGATTTAATGTTCTTTAATTTTAGAGCACCTCATGTGATAAGTATTATATTAATTGCAGTTTCAATTTTCTTCTTAAAGAAAGATAATAAAAAAATCTTTTAAATATATAAAAACACCCAAAGTTTTTAAGGCTTTGGGTGTTAATATTTTATTGTTAGTTATTTAAAATTAGTACCATCCTCTAATTTTCATAGCTTCAGCTATTCTCTTAATAGATTTCATATAAGTAGCTTGTCTGAAAGAAATAGGTTGTCCTTTTCCATCAAATTCTTTCTTTAATGCCCATATAGGTGTGAATGCATCAACCATTGCTCTTTCTTCTTTTTCTTCAACTTCTTTTTCAGTCCAGTAATATCCATAAATATTTTGAACCCATTCAAAGTAAGATACTGTAACTCCTCCAGCATTTGTTAAAACATCAGGAGTAACTACTATACCTTTTTTATAAAGAACTTCATCAGCTTCTGGAGTTATTGGTCCATTTGCTCCTTCACAAATGATTCCAGCTTTTATTAATTCAGCTTCATGGTTAGTAATAGCATTTTCTAATGCACATGGAGCAATAGCTTCAACATTTAGAGCCCAGAATTCATCCATAGATATTTCTTTTGCTCCAGCAACTTTTGTTAAGCTTCCAGCAGCTTTTGCAGCTTCTAATTCTTCAAATGTAAATCCAGCTTCTTTATATACTGCAAATGCTCCTTTTCCTTTTTCAAATTCAGCAACTGCTACAACTTTTCCACCTAATTTCATAATATTTTTAACAGAGTATTTTCCAACATTTCCAAATCCTTGAACTGCAACTGTTGCACCTTTAAGGTCTTTTCCTAATGCTTTGAAAGCTTCTCTCATAGTTACAGCAACACCAAATCCAGTTGCTTCATTTCTTCCTTGAGATCCTCCATAAGATAAAGGTTTTCCAGTGAATACTCCTATAGTTTGTTCACCAGATAATTTATTATATTCATCTTGCATCCAAGCCATAATTTGTCCATTTGTATTTACATCTGGAGCAGGAACATCTACTTTTTCACCTAAGTATTTCCATAATCCTCTTACCCATCCTCTTGATAATTGTTCTAATTCTCTTTGAGATAATTCAGAAGGGTCAACAGTAATTCCACCTTTTCCTCCTCCATAAGGGATTCCAGTAACTTGACATTTAATACTCATCCATAAAGAAAGAGCTTTTACTTCATCAGCATTAACATTTTGGTGGAATCTGATTCCTCCTTTGAAAGGTCCTACTGCATCATTGTGAGCTGATCTATATCCTTTAAATGTTTTTATAGATCCATCATCCATTCTTACAGGAATAGTAATTTCTATTATTCTTTGAGGTTCCTTTAATAATTCGTATACTGCTGGATCCAATCCTAAAGCATCACATGCTTTTTTAACTTGTTGTTGTCCGCTTGCTAGTGGGTTTAAAGTTTCTTTACTCATTCTAAATTCCTCCTTAAAAATTAATAAACAAAAGATACAAATTTTTGTTCTATTTATATTTTATATTTTATCATATTTTTTTTATATGTCAATATAAAATTTTTTTTAATTTTTTAATACATTATGTAATATTTCAGAAAAATATATAATAAATTATTTTTTT
>ERZ773087.998-NODE-998-length-19356-cov-9.688824_pt1 | contig 19356 bp, 15 predicted proteins | sample MGYA00511375_ERZ773087 | MGnify/ENA primary metagenome ERZ773087 (study PRJEB29015, sample SAMEA2737995) | human oral metagenome | biome: human oral; feature: human-associated habitat; material: dental | place: China | collected 2063 ...
AGCTATCACGAGATGGTGCTCTCCGTGCACAAGGGGCAGACGATCCCGCGCGAGGCGATCCTGCAAAAGCTCGTCTCCATCCGCTACGAGCGCAACGACATCGCGTTCGAGCGCGGGCGCTTCCGCGTGCGCGGCGATGTCGTGGAGATCTTCCCCGCAGGATACAACAATCGCGGCGTGCGCATTGAGATGTTCGGTGACGAGGTGGAGCGCATCATCGAGTTTGATGTCATGACGGGCGATGTCTACGGCGAGCGCCTGCATTCGATGGTCTTTCCTGCGTCCCACTACGTCACCGAGGACGAGGATATGAAAATCGCGATGGCAGACATCCGCACGGAGCTTGCGGAGCGTCTGGACGAGCTCAAGGGCGCGGGCAAACTCCTCGAAGCGCAGCGGCTCGAACAACGCACGAATTACGATCTTGAGATGATCGAAGAGATGGGCTACTGCTCGGGCATCGAGAACTACTCGCGCCATCTGACGCATAGGAAAGCAGGGGATACGCCGTATACACTGCTCGACTACTTCCCCGAGGACTTCCTCATCATGATCGACGAGTCGCACGTTACCCTGCCGCAGATTCACGCGATGTACGGCGGCGACCGCAGCCGCAAGATCTCGCTCGTGGACAATGGTTTCCGCCTGCCGTCCGCATTTGACAACCGCCCGCTGACATTCGAGGAATTCGCCGCGCGCGTGAACCAGATCGTCTACGTCTCGGCGACCCCCGGGAAGTACGAAATGCAGCAGGCGCAGCAGGTTGCGCAGCAGATCATACGTCCGACGGGGCTGCTCGACCCCGTGGTGGAGGTGCGCCCGCTCGACGGACAGATCGACGATCTGCTCTCGGAGATTCGCCTACGCATTGAGCGCAACGAGCGCGTCCTCGTCACAACGCTCACGAAGCGCATGGCGGAGAACCTCACCGAGTACCTGCGTGAGGCGGGGGTCAAGGTGCGCTATCTCCACTCGGATATTGCGACCATCGAGCGCGCGGAGATCATCCACGACCTGCGTGCGGGCGAGTTCGACGTGCTCGTCGGCATCAACCTCCTGCGCGAGGGATTGGACATGCCTGAGGTCTCGCTCATCGCCATCCTCGACGCGGACAAGGAGGGCTTCCTGCGCTCCGATACCGCACTTATTCAGACCATCGGTCGCGCCGCACGCAACGCGGGCGGACACGTCATCATGTACGGTGATGTCATCACGGGCTCGATGCAGCGTGCCATCGACGAGACGGAGCGCCGCCGCACGATACAGAACGAATACAACGAGGCGCACGGCATCACGCCGAAGACGATCGAGAAGCCCATCGTGCCGCTGATCGAGATGACCCTTGTCGCCGCCGAGGAGAAAGCGCCGTATGGAAAAAAGGATGCAAAGGGCAAGAAGAAGCTCAGCAAGAAGGAGCGCGAGAACCTTGTCAAGAGCCTCCTGCGCGAGATGCAGCAGGCATCGCGCGCCCTCGAATTCGAGCGCGCAGCAGAACTGCGCGATATGATTGTGGAACTCGAAGGCGAACTGCCGAAGAAGAAAAAATAGGAAAAATAGGGGAAAATGAACGAAAGCATCAAAATCGAAGGGGCGCGTGCCCACAATCTGAAGAATATCAACGTGGAGATTCCGCGCGACAAGCTGGTCGTGGTAACGGGGCTGTCCGGCTCGGGCAAGTCCTCGCTCGCCTTTGACACGATCTACGCCGAGGGGCAGCGCCGCTATGTCGAGTCGCTGTCGGCGTACGCGCGGCAGTTCCTCGGGCAGATGGACAAGCCCGACGTGGACAACATCGAGGGACTGTCGCCTGCGATCTCCATCGACCAGAAGACGACGAGCCACAATCCACGCTCGACGGTGGGCACGGTGACGGAGGTCTATGACTATCTGCGCCTCCTCTACGCGCGCGCGGGGCGCCCGCATTGTCCGAGCTGCGGCAAGCCCATCGCGCAGCAGAGCGTCGATCAGATGGTCGATGCCATCATGATGCAGCCCGAGGGAACGAAGCTCCTCATCATGGCGCAGCTTGTGCGCGGGAAAAAGGGCGAGCACCGCAAGATCCTCGACCAGATCCGCCGCGATGGCTATGTGCGCGTGCGCATCGACGGGGAACTGCGTGACCTCGGTGAGGAGATTGCTCTCGAGAAGCAGAAGAAGCATACGATAGAGATCGTTGTAGATCGCCTCGTTGTGCGCGCAGGCATGGAGAGCCGCCTTACGGACTCTCTCGAGACGGCGCTGCGCGCGGGCGGCGGCGTGGTCTATGTGCAGGTGGTGGACGGAGAGCTCCTCATGTTCAGCGAGAATTTCGCCTGTGTGGACTGCGGCATCTCGCTCCCCGAGATTGCGCCGCGTATGTTTTCATTTAACAGCCCGTTCGGCGCGTGTCCCGTCTGTACGGGACTCGGCAGTCACAAGGAGTTTGACCCCGATCTCGTCGTGCCCGACCCGACGCTCAGCGTGGCGGACGGTGTCTTTGCGCCGCTCTCGAAGAATCCAAACTCCTACGGCATGCGCGCAATCACGGCACTCCTCCGTGCACATGACTATGACGAGCACACGCAGTGGAACCGCATGGACAAGAAGACGCAGCAGATGCTCCTCCACGGCTCGGAGGAGTATGTCTCCTTCCAATATACGAATATGTTTGGCGAGGAAAAGGAGTACAACGTGCCCTATGAGGGCGTGCTGCCCGCGCTTGCGCGCCGTTATCGCGAGACGGACTCCGAGGAGATGCGCGAGAGCTACGAGGACTATATGACGGACACGCCCTGTACGGCGTGTCACGGGGCGCGTCTCAAGCCTGAGACACTTGCTGTCACCGTCGGCGGCAAGAACATTGCCGAGCTCACGGCGCTCACGATCCGAGAGGCGGACGCATTCCTCGCCGAGGCGGAGAAGGACTTCTCCCCGCGTGAGGCAAAGATCGCCGTGGAGATATTGAAAGAGATTCACGCACGTCTGAACTTCCTCCTCGATGTGGGACTTGACTATCTCACGCTCTCACGTGCGGCGGGGACACTCTCAGGAGGCGAGGCACAGCGCATCCGACTCGCGACGCAGATCGGCTCGGGGCTGATGGGCGTACTCTACATCCTAGACGAGCCGAGCATTGGTCTGCACCAGCGCGACAACAACCGTCTGCTCGCGACCCTGCGCCATCTGCGCGACCTTGGCAATACGCTGATTGTTGTGGAGCATGACGAGGACACAATGTATGCCGCCGACCACATCATCGACATCGGCCCCGGTGCGGGCGAGCATGGCGGCGAAGTGGTCGCCGAGGGGACGGCGGAGGAGATTATGAAGAATCCCGCCTCCATCACGGGGCAGTACCTCGCACGCAGGAAGTTCATCCCCGTGCCCGCCGAGCGGCGCAAGGGAAATGGAAACGCGCTCGAGATTGTGGGTGCGGCAGAGAACAATCTCAAGAACATCAACGTGAAATTCCCGCTCGGGACGCTGACCCTCGTGACGGGTGTCTCCGGCTCGGGGAAATCCACCCTCGTCAACGAGATTCTCTATCGCGGCGTCGCCTCGCGTCTCTACCGCGCGAAGGGAAAGCCCGGCAAGCACAAGAAAATCAAGGGGCTCGAGCATATCGACAAGGTGATCAACATCGATCAGCAGCCGATTGGACGCACGCCGCGCTCGAATCCCGCGACCTATACGGGTGTGTTCGACGCGATTCGCGACCTCTTTAGTCAGGTCTCGGAGTCGCGTATGCGCGGCTACAAGGCGGGGCGGTTCAGCTTCAACGTGAAGGGCGGGCGCTGCGAGGCGTGCCGTGGGGACGGCATCCTTAAGATCGAGATGCAGTTCCTCCCCGACGTCTACGTCCCCTGCGAGGTGTGCAAGGGAGCGCGCTACAACCGCGAGACGCTCGAGGTGCACTACAAGGGCAAGACCATCGCCGAGGTGCTCGACATGACGATTGAGGAGGCGGTGACGTTCTTCCAGAATGTGCCGCGCATCGCGCGCAAGCTCGAGATCATCCGCGACGTGGGACTCGGCTACATCCGTCTCGGACAGCCCGCGACAACGCTCTCGGGCGGCGAGGCGCAGCGCGTCAAGCTCGCAACGGAGCTGTCGAAGCGCAGCACGGGCAAGACGCTCTACATCCTCGACGAGCCGACGACGGGACTGCACGCAGCGGACATCCACAAGCTGCTCGTTATTCTCCAACGCCTCGTGGACGGCGGCGATACGGTCGTTGTCATCGAGCATAACCTCGACGTGATTAAGGCGGCGGACTATGTGATCGACCTCGGCCCCGAGGGCGGCGTGCGCGGCGGGACGATTGTCGCGCAGGGAACGCCCGAGCAGATCGTTGAAGTGCCTGAGTCTTATACAGGACAATTTTTGAAGCCGCTGCTTGAAGAGAAATATGGACTGACCAATTGAAGTGTTCGCGTGGGACACACGCGTTGGTAAAACTTATGAACTGAAAAAGAAGGTAATGTAATGCTGATTTTAGGGCAGATGATCGTGTTCTTTCTGATGATCTTTGCGGGGGCGCTCGCGCGCCGTTACAACATCATCATTCCAAACAATCAGGAGCAGTTTTCCTCCCTGATTGTCAACATTGCGTGTCCGTCGCTCATCATCTCGGCAGCGATGCGCGCGGAGGAGCACATGGGGCTCGCGCAGGTCATCGAGACCTATACCGCCTATGCGGCGCTGCTTGCAATGATGTGCATCGTTGGCTTCCTGCTGCCGCTCCTGCTGCGCTTTCGCGGGCGTCTGCGCGGCGCGGTGAACCTCTCGTTCTGGTTCAACAACTCGCTCTTTATGGGGCTGCCGCTCGTGCAGGGGGTGTACGGCGATCAGGCGGTCGTCTACATGACGCTCTTCTTCATCCCTGTCAACCTGCTCTTCTTCGTTTACGGCGTCTCCTCCATCAGCATCCACAAGCGGCGCGGCTTCGAGATGTTCCGCATGCTCCTGAATCCCGGCATCATCGCCTCAATCATCGCGTGCGTGATCTACTTCGGTGAGATTCCGACGAATCCGCTGATCTCGCAGGCTTTCGCAATGATCGGGGCGATGACCGCACCTCTGGCGATGATGATGATCGGCGCCTCGCTCAAGGACATCCATATGCGCCATATGCTGACAGATCGGAAACTCCTGCTCTATACATTTTTGAAAGCCGTTGTCCTGCCGATTCCGATTCTCTTTGCGATGAAAGCATTTGTGACGAATCCCTACATCCTCGGGTGCAGCCTCGTCATTGTCGCCGCACCGACGGGCGGCATGGTCGCGATGGTGGCATTGCTCTACAACAAGGTCGCCTATCCGCTCATGACAGAGATCATCGCGCTCTCGACGCTGATCTCCGTGGCGACAATTCCGCTTGTGTCTATGATTACGGGGCTGTGATTTGCCCCAAAGGAGGCATATTTGCTCAGCGCGTTGACAATTTTCATGCTCGTCGTGCTCGCCTGCCTTGGACTGACTGTCTTCTTCCTGCGTTATCTTGCGTCGGGCAGAGCACTCCTTGCGGTGCGCATCGGAGTTGTTGTTTTTGAAATTGCGGGGGTCGGCGGGCTGTTCTATCTGTTCAGCACACATCGCACGGATGGGTGGGCGGGACTTCTGACATTGCCGATCATCCTCTTTCTCGTTGGGCAGCTGATTGTCCTAGCCTTTGTCGCGCTTGCCGTCCTCCTGCGTTTCATCTGGCGCAGAATACGCGGCGTTCCGTACAGCGCCGAGCGGCGGCGCGTACTGAAAAACGCGGCGCTCTATCCGACGGCGGGCTTTCTCCTTAGCAGCTATGGTGCATTCGTCGAGCGAAAGAGCATAGTGCGGCGCGACTATGTGATTCCCGTCAAAAATCTTCCGTCTGAGGCGGACGGCATGGTAATCGCGCAGATCAGCGACGTGCATCTCGGGACGTACTTCTCCGTGGAGGAGTTCGACGCGCTGCTTGCGGAGGTTGCGCGCGGCGGTGCCGATCTCCTCGCCGTGACGGGGGATATCTTCGACGACGAGCCGCTGAACGAGGCGGCGGCACAGGTGCTTACCGCACACGCTGGTGAATGGCGCGACGGCATCTGGTACTGCATCGGCAACCACGAATACTATCGGAATGCACGTCCGCTCGTCGACCGTATGCAGCGCGAGGGACGCGTGCACGTCGTGCGGAACAGTGCGGCGCAGGTTGCGGGGCGCGGCGCGCTCTGGATTGCGGGCACGGATTATCCGTTTGCGCGCGGCGAGGCGTTCTATCCCGAGAAGGAGGCTTTCTTTGCGGCGGCGATGCAGAATGTGCCGGCGGACGCGGTGACGGTACTGCTCGCCCATCACCCCGAGTTCATCGACGATGCGGCGACGCATGGCGGCGTGCCGCTGACGCTGACGGGGCACACGCACGGGAGTCAGTTCGGCATCCTCGGTCAGCCGCTGTTTCCCGTGTTCAAGTACACGCGCGGCATGGTGCGCATTGGTGAGAATTACGGCTACGTCCATACAGGCAATGGGAGCTGGTTTCCGCTGCGGATCGGCTGTCCGCCGGAGATTGCATATTTTAGATTGGAGAGAGTAGAACGATGAGCTGGATGGATGACTACACGGCGATTCGCGAGGACATTCACACAGGGTATATCTATGAGGCGATTGAGGCGATCCTCTATCTGCGCGCGCACGAGGAGATCCCCGCAGACGAACAGTGGCGTTTCTCCGAGATGATGGGCGCGTGCTGCAGCGCGCTTGCCGATACGGAGGGCGCGATTGCTGCGTATTTCGAGGCGGCGACGGAGGACAAATATCTGCGCAGCCAGCGCTCGCATTTCTCCAACTATCTCTATCTCTGTCATGCCGTCCCGAATCTGACGCCGAAGGAGCTCAAGGCGCAGTTTGATATGTACGCGACGCTCTATCGTCACGAGGAGCCGCTTCCGCTGCGTGCGGACGTTCATCATGCACGTCTGCGCATCGGCTTTATCGCGCAGCACTTCCTCAGTTCCTCGTCGTCGCTCTTCTACGAGGCGCTGATGCGCGGGCTGACGGAGAAATACGATGTCTATGCATACGCGCTCGATGACCGTGCGGATGACTTCACGGAGGAACTGTGCGGCGCATTGAACTATCATACGCTTGCCAATCGCTCCATCGAGGAGCAGGCGGAGGCGATCCGCGCAGATGAGATCGACGTGCTCTTCGACCTCGGCGGACACACGGACGGTGGTATGACCCTCATGGTGCTCGCACGCCGCCCTGCGCCCGTGCAAATCTCGGGGATTGGTTGGTTTGCGACAACGGGCGTGCCGTTCGTCGACGGCTTCCTGACGGATGAGGTGCTGTCCCCTGCGGGCGCGGAGGAGTCCTACAGCGAGCAGCTTCTGCGTCTGCCGCACGCATTCTGTTTTGCGCCTGACCGCGCCATGCGTGCCAGCACGGTGACGGAGCGTCCCGCAGACGCGCCCGTGACGTTTGGTGTCATGCAGAACTTCATGAAGATCAATGAGGAGAGTCTGAAACTCTGGGGACGCATTCTGAAAAAATTGCCGAAATCGCAGCTCGTCCTCCAGGATGCCGCCGTGGACAGCCCGCTGCGCGTGACGACAATCCTTGAGATGATCGAGGGGCTGAAGCTGCCCGCAAAGCGCATCTTCGTCCGCACGGGCAAGCGCGACTACCTCGGGGACTACGGGGACATCGACATCGCGCTCGATACCTTCCCGTATGCGGGCGGCGCGTCAACGGCAACGGCGCTCTACATGGGCGTACCCGTCGTCACCCTGCGCGGGGAGACACATCACGCATCGCGGCTCGGTGCGGCGATGCTCACGGCGGCGGGGCATGCAGACTGGATTGCGGAGGATGCACGCGCCTATGAACAGCTTGCCGTGCAGATGGCGGAGGACATCGCCGCCGTTCGTGCGCGTCGCAGTGCTCTACGCACCGAGGTGGAGGCGTCCGCGCTGATGGACGCGTGTGCCTACCTTGCGGCGTTTACATCGGAGATTGAGCGGCTCTGGGCGCAGCGCGGGGTCTTTGCACTGTGAGGACGGAGCTGCTCGACCTCCTCGCACCGAGCGCGGAGCGGCTGACAATCCTTGTCGTGGATGGCTCGGCGTACCTTGCGCGTCTGCGGGAACTGTATCCGAATGCGGAGATTCACGCCGTCACGCCCTACGTCGAAGTTGCCGCGCATGAGAGGCTTGCCGCGCTCGGCGTGCATATGCATATACTCGACTGGCGGCGCGACCCGCTGCCGTTTGCGGAGGATATGTTTGACCGAATTATCGCGGAGTTTGCCATCGAGTACGCCTATGAGCCCTATGACAGCCTCATCGCGCTGAACCGCGCGCTCAAGGAGACGGGGACGCTCTACACCTGCTACACCAACATCCGCTATCATCGCGTCCTCGCTGCGCTGCGCGACGGGGAATTCCGCGTGCGCGGCGACCGTCACCTCTACGCGAAGCCCGAGATCGTGCGTCTGCTGAACGATACGCTCTACAAGGAGATTCACTTCTTCGCGGGTGAGCGCGACGATGATCTGTCGGCGGGAACGGAGTGGGCGGCGGAGGGCTTTGCGAACGTCAGCGACGACCTCATCACGCGCACATGGCTCATCCGTGCGTCGCGCAGCACGGCGGAGGCGGCGAATCTCAAGCTCTTCTTTGCACAGGATGTGCGTAAGCGCATCGCGCGTCTGCTCCAACGCATCGAATACGATGTCGATGCGCGGGAGAGTGCGGCGGAGCTGCGTGCACTCTGCGCGCGCGAGGGTGTCTTTGCCGACTATCTCTCGGATTTCATCACGGAGATCTGCGTGAATGAGGAAGTGGTACGGGCGGAGCTCGCGGATTTGCTCGGCAATCTTTAAGAGTAAACCTTAACAGAATATACAGTTGACGAAATAGAAAACCTGCCTTATAATAGATGCGATAAATACAATCTATTATGAGGCAGGGATTTTTTTATGCGCGAACATCGTATTGCAGAACTCACCCGAAAGATTATCGCGGGCTACCGCGTGAGCCGCGAGGACGACCGCTCCATCTTTATGGACACGCCGATTGAGGAACTGAGCGAGGGGGCATATCGCCTGCAAAAACAGTTCTGCGGCAACCATATCGATCTGTGCACGATTGTCAACGGGCGCAGCGGGCGCTGCGGCGAGGACTGCAAATACTGCGCGCAGGCAGGACGCCACAAGACAGGCGTCGATACCTACAATTTCCTCCCGCAGGAGGAGATCATCGCACACGCGAAGGCGAATCAGGACGCAGGTGCGAACCGCTTCTCCATCGTCACCTCGGGCGGCGCGCTCTCGGGCAAAGAGTTTGACAAGGCGATTGAGGTATATAAGGAAATGCAGCGCACGCTCTCGATCGAGCTCTGTGCCTCGCATGGGCTGCTCACGCGCAGTCAGTTCCGCCGACTGCGAGAGGTTGGCGTGACAAGCTATCATCACAACATCGAGACCTCGGAGCGGTACTTCCCCGAGATCTGTACGACGCACAGCTATGCTGACCGCATCCGCACGATCAAGATGGCGCAGGCAGAGGGGCTCTGTGTCTGCTCGGGCGGCATCATCGGCATGGGGGAGACGTGGGAGGATCGCTTCGACATGGCATTCGCACTGCAGGAGCTCGGCATCGAGTCCATCCCGCTGAACTCGCTCATGGCAATTCCGGGCACGCCGCTCGAACATCTCGCTCCGCTCTCGGGCGAGGATATTCTCAGAACGATTGCGATTTTCCGCTTCATCAATCCAACGGCGAACATCCGCCTTGGCGCAGGGCGCAAGCTCCTTCCCAAGAACGGAGCGACGGCATTTCGCGCGGGTGCGTCCGCATCCATCACGGGCAATATGCTCACGACATCGGGGACAACCATCGCCGAGGATATGGAACTCATCCAAGAGATGGGCTTCACAAACCGCGACGAAGACTGCAGCGTCTCGACGGGGACGTGCGGCGCACGATGACATTGATTCCTACAACATTTACATAAAAAGCGGAGCTGCTGTACGAAATGGTACGGCAGCTCTGCTTTTGTGTTGGGGGAAAGATATTTGAATGGAGGGGGCAGGTTATAGATACTCCTCGAATTGTTCCATATCCAAAATCCGTATACTGCGCCCCGTCGCCTCGATGATACCCTCGCGCTGCATCGCGCTCAGCTCGCGCGAGAGGGAAGGGCGGCTGACGGCAAGATAGGCGGCAATGAACTCACGGCTTACCTTAAGTGCAATCTGCCCTTTTTTGTCAATATGAGGGAAGAGGTAGCGGACAATCTTCTCACGCAGCGTGCCGCTCGCGAGAATTTTCAGCTTTGTGTGCATTGCATACGCCTTGCCCGCAAAGATCTTCATGAGGTTGCGCTGCACGATCAGTGCAGAGCGGCGTGGTGTCTCGCCGACATCGAGCGTGAAGAGGTGGCTTGATACCTCGAGCAGCTTTACCTTTGTCACAGCACGCACGTACATATCGTATGGGCGTTTCAGCACCTCATAGACCTCGCCGAACATATCGCCGGGGCGGTCGATCTCCGAGATGAAGATCTGCCGTCCTGAGTACGTGTCCTTGAGGATGTGCACCTCGCCCTCGAGCAGAATGTAAAGCGAGTGAGGGAGATCCCCGTCGTGGAAAATGACTGCGCCCTTCGGGTAGGAGCGCAGCGCCACGTCACTGGAGGCAAGCAGCTCCGCTACATCCTCCTCGTTCATACCTTGCGCGAGACTGGTCTCGGCGAGAATTTGGGCAGCGTTTTCTTTGCTCATGGCATACTCCTGCATATACGAAAAAACCGCCCACATAGGACGGCATCAGATACATACATGGTGCTCACTGAGGGATTCGAACCCCCGACCCCCTCCATGTGACGGAGATGCTCTACCAACTGAGCTAAGTGAGCAACGAATAAAAAATCCGCAAATTTGCGGACAGATGTAACAAAATGGTGGGGTTAACAAGATTCGAACTTGTGACCTCCTCGATGTCAACGAGACACTCTAACCAACTGAGCTATAACCCCATTTGTTCGCCGCTCATGTCCAAACGACAAGATGAATTATAACAATGGATATGATTTCTGTCAAGGAGTTTTTTCAGACTCCTGCGGTAGCTGCAAAATGCGTATCGTGTTCAATGTTGACATCTTGTATATCGTATGATAATCTGATTCCTAAAATCACAACTGAATATTTTGCCGATCGGGTGCGCATTGCGCTTAATAGAGAAGCAGGTGAAAGACCTGCGCTGTCCCGCAGCTGTAATGCGGAGTCGCCCCCAATATGTCACTGGGAAACCGGGAAGGCGGGGAAGACGAGGATGCAGAGCCAGAAGAACTGCCCAATTGGAACGCCAAGATCATTCCTGCGAGCGACGGGAAGGCATTTTTTCTGTTTCGTATGCCTTTTTGCTCTCTTGGCAAAAAGGTTTTTTTATATGCTGTAAGGAGGCATGACAGTGAAGAAGTTTCTGATGTGTCTGATGATGGCGATGACGATGCTCATCGTCGGCTGCGGTGGTGCGGATCAGTCGAAGAACGAGCGCGCCGAAAAGGGCGAGATCGTGATCTCGGTGGGCAAGTACATGGTCGGCGAGGGCTTTGATCCGACGGCGGGCTGGGGGAGCTGGGGTCCGGATCCGTTCCATAGTGCCTTGATGATGCACGATGAGAAGAATCAGCTCGTCAAAGATCTTGCGACGGATGTGCAGCGTTCGGCGGATGGGCTGAAATATACCTTTACGATCCGCAGCGACGCCAAGTTCTCCGATGGTCAGCCGCTGACGGCGGAGGATGTTGCGTTCACCTACGAGACAGCGAAGAAAGCTGCCGGCACGGTCGATTTGACGGTGATGGAGGAGGTGCGCGTACTCTCTCCGACACAGGTGGAGTTCACACTCTCCAAGCCGTGGTCGGTCTTCCTTGAGACGGCTGCAGGACTTGGCATTGTGCCGAAGCATGCGTACAAAGAGGGCTACGCAACAGCTCCTGTGGGCAGCGGACCGTGGAAGGTGGTATCGTTCCAGAAGGAGCAACAGCTCATTATGGAGCCGAATGAATATTACTACGGGAAGAAACCGAAGCTGAAAAAGGTCACGGTGCTGAACCTCGGCGATGATGCGATTCTTGCTGCCGCCCAGTCGGGACAGGTGGATCTCGTATTTACCCCGACGGAGTATGCAGGGGCAAGTGTACCGCATATGAAATTGGTGTTGATGGATACCATTGATAGCTTCTGCGTCAACATGCCGCAGGAAGCGGAGCATGACGAAAACGGCATGTTGGTCGGCAACAATGTGACGAGCGATCCTGCGATTCGTACGGCGCTGAACATTGGCATTGACCGCAAGACGATTATCGAGAATGCGCTTGCCGGCTTTGGCAAGCCGACCATGAATTTGGCAGAGGCACTCCCGTGGGCGAACAACGCACTGCAGGAGAAGGACAACCGCGTCGATGAGGCTGTGAAGATCCTTGAGGCGGCGGGCTGGAAGGATACGGATGGCGACGGTATTCGCGAGAAGAACGGCGTAAAGGCGGAGTTCGTCATCAACGGGCGTTCCAATGATCTGCAGCGGTATAATACGGCAGTGGCACTCGCGCAGGATGCGAAGAAGCTCGGCATCAATATCATCGCAAAATCGACACCGTGGTCGGAGGCACGTAAGATCGCACGAAATATCCCGACGGTATGGGCGCTTGGCGACTTTACGCCGCAGGTGATTTACAACTACTATCACTCCTCTCAGGTGGGGGTTAATGTCATCAATAACTCTGCAATCTATCGCAATCCGGCGGTCGATGCGCATATTGACCGTGCACTTGCGGCAACCTCGGATGAGGAAGCCATACGCGAGTTCAAGGCGGCGCAGTGGGATGGGACGGCAGGAGCGAAGATGGACGTTCCGTATCTTTGGATTGTCACCGTGCAGGTGCCGTATTTTGTCAACGAGCGTCTTGATCTTGGACAGCTTCGTGTTGGCGAGCGCGGGCAGGGCATGGGGATTCTCGCGAATCTTGATGATTGGCAGTGGAAGTAGACCGGTATGACAAAACGGATGGCATACTTCATCGGGGGCAGCGCAGCTCGTCTGCTGCTGCTCTTGGCTGCCGTGAGTGCGGTTAGCTTTGTACTGCTGGCAAACTCGCCGATTGACCCGATTGATGCCTATTTTGCGAATAAAACGGCGACGGCGGAGCAACATGCGCTGGTCGCTGCCTACTGGGGATTTGACAAGCCGCCGCTTGAGCGATTCCTGCTTTGGGTAGGGAATATTCTGCACGGCGACTTCGGTACATCACTCATCTATCGGGCGCCGGTGCTGGAGGTTATCGGGGAAAAATTCCGTCTGACGCTCCTGCTAATGCTGACGGCATGGGTGCTGTGGGGCGTGATCGGTTTCACGCTTGGTGTGCTTGCAGGAATGTATCGCGGCAGCCGTCTCGACAAGGCGATTCAGGGGTTCTCCTTGCTGTGCGTCTCTGTGCCGGTGTTCTGGCTGGGACTGCTCTTTCTGATGATCTTCGCGGTCAAGCTGCAGTGGTTTCCACTGGCACTTGCTGCGCCGATTGGGAAGCTGCACGAGGAGGTTACACTGGCGGATCAGCTCCGTCATGTCGTCCTGCCTGCGCTGACACTGAGCGTTACGGGGATCTCCGCGATGACGCTTCAGACGCGCGAGAAGATGATTGAGGTCATGGGGACAAACTATATGCTCTTTGCCGAGGCGCGGGGCGAGTCGCTCTGGCAGCGCGTGCGCCGACATGGTCTGCGCAACATTCTGATGCCTGTCGTCACGCTACAGTTTGCTTCCTTTAACGAACTGTTCGGCGGAGCGGTGCTTGCGGAGACGGTGTTCTCCTATCCGGGGCTTGGCAGTACGGTGACGATGGCGGGGTTGCGCGGCGATCTTGCCCTCCTGCTCGGCATTGCGATTTTCAGTGCGGTGTTTGTCTTTGTCGGAAATCTCATTGCCAATATTCTGTATGGCATTGTCGATCCGCAGCTGCGCGAGGGGAGGGGAGGTTCTTGATGAGAGAGGCTCTTTCTTTGCGCGATGGAATGAGCGTGCGACAGCGTCAGCTGATCTTTGCCGTGCTGGCGGGTTGCTTTATCCTCGGAATTCTCGTCTGGGGGACGACGATGCCGGAGAGTGCGTATGCGGTCGATTTTGGACAGAAAAATCTCGCACCGTCTCTTATGCACCCGTTCGGGACGGACAATATGGGGCGCGATATGTTTCTGCGCTCGGTCAAGGGGATGTCGATCAGTCTGCAGATTGGTTTTGCTGCGGCGTTTGTCAGTTCCTGTATTGCGCTCCTCCTTGGAACGCTCTCGGCTGCCTTCGGCGGCAAGGTGGATCAATTTGTACTCTGGCTTGTGGATCTCTGCATGGGGATTCCACATATCCTGCTCATTCTCATGATCTCGGTCATGATGGGCGGCGGTGTTATGGGTGTGTCCATCGGTGTCATTGTTACCCACTGGCCGCGCCTGACCCGTATCATCCGTGCAGAGGTCATGCAGCTGCGCACGCAGCCCTACATTCTGGCTGCGCGGCAGTATGGGTACTCGTGGGTGACTGTGGCGCGGCGGCATTTCGTGCCGCATGTGTTTCCGCAGTACATTATCGGGCTCGTTCTGCTCTTTCCCCATGCGATCATGCACGAAGCCGGAATCAGCTTTCTCGGGTATGGTCTGCCGCTCGATATGCCGGCAATCGGCATCATTCTCTCGGAGTCGATGCGTTACCTTGCACTCGGCATGTGGTGGCTTGCGTTCTTCCCGGGATTTTTGCTGCTGCTCATTGTGCTGATCTTTGACCGTCTTGGCGCGGCTCTGCGCGATCTGTTCGATCCGCAGTCCGGACAGGAGTAGGACGATGGCAGAAGAACTTCTTAGTGTAACGAATTTGTCTGTTTCCTTTCGGATGTATCAGGGGGCACTGACTCATACCTTGGTGGCAGGGATGCACGATGTCAATCTGCGTCTGAACTGTGGGGAGATCCTTGCCGTTGTCGGCGCAAGCGGCTCCGGCAAAAGTCTTCTCGCACACGCAGTGCTCGGTATTCTGCCGTACAATGCAGTGACGAGCGGTGAGATGCGGTATCGTGGGGAACTGCTCGACGCTGCCCTCCAAGAGCAGCTGCGTGGGCGGGAGATGGCACTGATTCCGCAGTCCGTGACCTATCTTGATCCGCTTATGCGCGTCGGTAAGGAGGTCTGCGGGCTCTACGGCGCACCTGGCGATATGGCGGCGACATTTCGCCGTCTTCACTTGGAGGAGCGGGTGGAGCGTCTGTATCCGTTTCAACTTTCGGGCGGTATGGCACGGCGTGTGCTCTTTTCGACCGCCGTCATCACGGATGCTGCGCTCATTATCGCTGATGAGCCGACGCCCGGCATGGACGTGAAGAGTGCTGTCGAAGCATTGCAGCTCCTACGCGAACTTGCCGATGCGGGCAAGGGGATTCTGCTCATCACGCACGACATTGATCTTGCCGTCGAGGTTGCAGATACCGTTGCCGTGTTCTATGAGGGGCGGACGGTGGATATGGCATCGGCTGCCGCATTTCGCGGCGACGGTGCTGCGCTCGTGCATCCGTATACGAAAGCACTCTATCATGCGCTGCCACAGAACGATTTTACCGTCTATACGGCGGCAGAGGTGGTGCAGATGACTGCGGCGGGAGGTGCATGAGATGCTGGAGGCAAAGGATGTGTCCTATCGCTACGGGGCAGACAGCCCCGTCCTGCGGGACGTGACGCTGCGCGTTGCGGACGGTGAACGTCTCGCACTTCTCGGGCCGAGCGGACGTGGCAAAAGTACATTAGCACTTCTTCTTGCGGGGTATCTCCCGCTGCAGCAGGGGACGATCACCTTGGACGGCGCATCGCTGCCAAAGGACTGCTACAATCCCATTCAGCTCATCTATCAGCATCCTGAAAAGGCGATGGACCCGCGTTGGAAGGTCGGTGATACGCTGCGCGAGGCGTGGGATGTGCCGGAGGAGCTCCTCACAGCGATCGGGGCAGAACCGAACTGGCTCACGCGATGGCCGCACGAACTCTCGGGCGGTCAGCTGCAGCGGCTCTCGATTCTGCGTGCGCTCAGTCCAAAGACGCGCGTGCTCATTGCCGACGAGATCACCGCAAGCCTTGACCCGATCACGCAGGCGCAGATCTGGTCGGTGATCCTGCGCGAGATCGAGAAGAACCGCACCATGCTCATTGCCATCACGCACAATGAGGCGTTGGCACGGCGGATCTGTACGCGTATGGTACATATTGAAGATTTGCAGGGATAAAGGCCGCTGCTCATACGAAGATCCGGCATCTGTCTGAAAGACGGATGCCGGATCTTTGCGTGTATAAGCATATAAAAAATATAGGAAAACAGGATTGACAAAAGAATTTACAGCTTATATAATACCAGAATAACATATAAATGATATATGAATTTACTGTTTGAAAGGAAGAGAACAATGGCAGCAATTGAAAACATCGAAGCCTATATCGCAGAAGAGTTTCAATGGTTTCATCGCCATCCTGAGCTTTCCTACGAAGAAGTTGAAACCACTAAGCGCATCCGTGCATCCTTGGAACGTGCGGGAATCCGTATTCTGGATCTACCGCTCAAGACGGGACTTGTTGCGGAGATCGGCGCGGGTGAGACCATCGTTGCCCTGCGCAGTGATATTGACGCACTGCCCATCGAAGAACAGACGGATCTGCCGTATCGTTCGGAGCACACGGGACGTATGCACGCTTGTGGACATGATTTTCATATCTCCTCAGTGCTTGGTGCAGCGTTGTTGCTCAAGCAGCGTGAGGCGGAGCTCGCGGGGCGCGTGCGGATCTTCTTTCAGCCGGCGGAGGAGGCTCCGGGCGGTGCGAAGGTACTCATCGAGGCGGGGGCACTGCAGGATGTCACGGCGATCTTCGGACTGCACGCATCGCCGCTCCTCGAGGTCGGCACGGTCGGCATCTCGGCGGGGGCGGTGATGGCGGCGGTGGATCGCTTTGTATTTCGTTTTCGCGGCAAGGGGACACACGCCGCACATCCTGAGGCGGGGGTGGATCCGATTCCGCTGACGGCGGCGTTTGTGCAGTCGGTACAGACGGTTGTCGCACGCAATCTCAATCCGTTCTCTGCAGGGCTTGTGAGTGTCACACACATCGAGGCGGGGAATACGTGGAATGTCATTCCCGAGGAGGCTCTCGTCGAGGGGACGACGCGCAGTTTGTCGGCGGAGGAGCGTGCGCTGATCCGTGCGCGCGTCTGCGCCTTGGCAGAGAACATGGCAGTGGCACATGGTGCGACGGTAGAGACGGACTGGTACGAAGGTCCGCCGGCAACGGTCAACGATGGCTTTTGGGCGGCGTATGCAGAGGAAAAAGCAAAGGAACACAATCTGAATGTAGTTCCCGCGCCAAAGTCGCTCGGCGGTGAGGACTTTGCCTTCTATCAGGAAAAAGTTCCGGGCATGTTTGTCCTCATTGGCACGGGGCTTTCACACGCGCTCCACAATCCGGGCTTCCGCGTCGATCCGAATGCGCTCGCGCCGACGGCACATTATCTCGCGAAATTGGTGCGTGCGGCTTTGAAGAAAGTGAAAGAACGATGATCGAATTTGTGAATGTTCACAAGGACTTCCTTGTGAACGGGAAGTCTGTTACGGCACTGCAGGAGGTCAGCCTCAAGATCCCGGACGGGGATATCTTCGGTGTCATCGGTTTCAGCGGTGCGGGAAAGTCGACGCTCCTGCGCATGGTCAACGCGCTCGAAAAGCCCGATCACGGGCACGTGCTGCTCGACGGCAAGGCGGTGGACGAGCTGTCCCCCAAGGAGCTGCGGCAGGTGCGCAAGAAGATCGGCATGGTCTTTCAGCAGTTCAATCTGCTCGAGTCCAAGACCGTGCGGGAAAATATTGCGATACCGCTCCGACTGGCGCATGACCGCACGCAGGAGGAGATTGAGGCGCGTCTCAAGCGATTGTTGGAGTTTGTAGAGCTCACGGACAAGGCGGATGCCTATCCGTGGCAGCTCTCCGGCGGGCAGAAGCAGCGCGTCGGCATTGCGCGGGCACTCGCGACGCAGCCGTCGATTCTGCTCTGCGACGAGGCGACCAGTGCGCTTGATCCGGAGACGACGGACTCGATTCTGAAGCTGCTCGCACGCATCAATCAGGAGCTCGGCATTACGATCCTCTTCGTCACGCATCAGGTACAGGTGATACAGAAGCTCTGCCGTCATGTAGCCGTGATGGAAAACGGCAGGGTGATCGAGCACGGTGCGACGCTCGATATCTTCTCCGCTCCGCGCGAGGCAATGACGCGGCGGTTCGTGCGGGCGGTCATTCCCGACGAGCTGCCCAAGAGTATATGGGAAGCACTGCAGGAGGAGCAGCGCAACTATCGCTTGCTGCGTCTGCGATTTCTCGGCGAACAGGCAAAGGGGAATCTGCTCTATCGCATTCAGCGGGAGTTTTCCGTCGAGACCAGTGTGCTCTTTGCGTCGGTCAGCGAGATCGAGGAGCAGGTTCTGGGGATATTCATTGTCCAATTTATCGGTGAGGACGCAGAGCTCGCGAGCGTGGAGGACTATATTCACGCGGAGGGCGTGGAGTGGCAGGAGGTGAATCCATGATGGAGTTAGGCGTACCAAATGCGCAGATTTTACTGGCGGCACAGGAAACGCTCTATATGGTCTTTGTTTCGCTGGCGATCGGCACGCTGCTCGCAATGGTGCTTGCCGTTGTGCTGATCCTCACGCGGCCGCTCGGCATCCTGCCGCACAGTTGGACGTATCAAATTGTGAACGTCACAGTCAACGTCATTCGCAGCGTACCGTTCATCATTCTCATGGTGTTCATCCTGCCGCTGACGAAGATGATTGTCGGGACGCGAATCGGTACAACGGCGGCACTCGTTCCGCTCGTGGTGTTCATCACGCCGTATCTCACACGGCTCTTTGAGAACTCACTCCTCGAGGTGGATCATGGCATTGTGGAGGCGGCACAGGCGATGGGCGCGTCCTATTATGAGATTGTCCGCTACTTCCTCCTGCCGGAGGCGAAGGGATCGCTGATCCTGTCCGTGACGACGGGCACCATCGGACTTCTCGGAGCAACGGCGATGGCGGGCGCAATCGGCGCGGGCGGCGTGGGCGATCTCGCGTTGACGTATGGCTATGAGCGTATGAACTTCCCGCTCATGCTCTTCACCGTCGTCGTCCTCATCGTCTTTGTGCAGATCATACAGTCGGTGGGAAATTACTTTGCCGCGCGTGCGCGTGGGCATTGAGGAAGCACTGATAAATTCAGCACCACCATCTTGACGCATCTTTTTTGCCCGCACTTCGTCGGCAAATCCTCCACATAGCT
>ERZ773087.1000-NODE-1000-length-19343-cov-27.344463_pt1 | contig 19343 bp, 18 predicted proteins | sample MGYA00511375_ERZ773087 | MGnify/ENA primary metagenome ERZ773087 (study PRJEB29015, sample SAMEA2737995) | human oral metagenome | biome: human oral; feature: human-associated habitat; material: dental | place: China | collected 2063 ...
CATCAAAACCAACCTTCGCGAGAATCGATTTTTTGCGGCAAGGTTGGCGATTGGTTGACAGAAATGGCACTTTTAATGTTAAATTTCTTGCTGAAAACCAGACAAAATAGCGATGTGCGTATATGCGCACATTGTCAACGGAACGAAAAGCACGTGCGCTTACAACCCAACTGGTCTGATTTGTCCGACTAGTCAGATTGTCAGCGGAACGAAAAGCACGTGCACTTACAACCACCAGCGCGAGCGGTTGCGGTGCAGGCTGCTCACGGCCAACGGAGACGGCATCATAAAAAAACGCCCCTCTCCCCTTGAAGGGGGGAGGAGGGAGTGAGGCAGTTGAGTGTGTTGGATTGTGGTTATAGGTGGGGTAATGGGAGCTTAAAACCCTCCACCCATAGGGCGACCGCTGCCAAAAGGACGCTTTCCGCCAGGAGGAGTGCCACCAGGAGGAGGACCAATTGGCCCATCGCCGTCGCCATCGGGCCTGTGTTTGCGCATCTGTTGGCGAGCATCTTTGCCACCGAAGAGGTTAAAACGATAAACCACATGCAGCATGGCGTAGCTGTTGATGCTGTTATACTCGGTGTCGGTGCGCTGATAGGCGTTGATGGAGCGCGAAAAGTTGCTTTGTTGACGTAGCAAATCGTAGAATTGAAGGCTCACGCTGAGCGGACTGCCTTTGAGGAAACTCTGCGATAGTTGGGCATTCCACACCAATTCGTTGGTGTTAAGTGCGCGGTCGGCATACCCACGACGGCTGTTTTGGTGTAAGTCGGTTGAGAGCTGCATGCCCCACGGAAGGGTAAAGTTGAGTGTGGCCCCGTAGGCAAACTGCCAAGTGTTGAGGTTGTTTTGCAATTGCAGCTGATTTTTTGAATGGGCGTATGTAAACGATCCGTCTAGTTCCAGTTCTAACCAACTGTTGCGATAACTTGTGGCCAATCGTTCTGAAACACTTAGCGAACGCGTAATGTTGCGTTGCGAACCCGACGTTGGATTTAGGCTAACGTAGCCTACATAATTGTTGTAACCCAGGTTGCTGAACGTGTTGACGTTGAAAACACCTGCCGAGTCGATGGCCGTGTTGAACATTAACCCTGCATTGACATTCCAGTTGCCATTAATGTTGTCGGGCTGCGTGGTTCTTCCACCCGTGGTTTCGTTGTAGGTTACGCGGTTGCTCACTGCGTTTCGCGTGTTGCTATAATCGAGAAACGACATGAAGGCCTGCTGGCGACGCTCCTTATAGGTGTTGTAGAAGAAACGAAGTGAGTTGGTGAACGAGGGTTTGAGGCCCGGATTTCCCCTGTGTATGTTCAAAGGGTCGCTGTCGTCTACGATGTCTAGCAGGTCTGACATTGCTGGTTGCGAAGTAGTTCCGCGGTAGTTTATGCGCAATTGGCTTACATCGCTGAACTTATAACGCAGTTCGAGAGTGGGCGAAACGTTGAAGACGTGGCGCGTGGTGTCGGCGTTTTGTCCCAAATAGGTTTGCGTGAAGTGCGACGATTGGGGCTGAACCATAAAACCGGCATTGAATTTATAACGCTTTCCCACGAAACGAATCATCATTTCTAGCTCGTGCGTGTAGTTGGTGTAGGCCGAAGAGCGGCTCAATCGCTGGTCTAGATAACTCTCGTAAGGATTGGTGAGCAAGGAAAGATAGCTGTTCCAGCCACGATAAAGCGGCGATAAGGATGAGAAAAAGCCTTCGCCAAGGTTGCTGAAATCGTATGTGGAGCGGTTGCTCGTGGTGCGAGTGTAACCATATTTGTACCCAAATTGCAGGTAGGTGCCTTGCCAAAGCGGCTCGCTGTAAGTGGCTTGTAGGCTATAACTCCATGCCGTTGTGGGCGTTAGGTTATAGCGGTTGGTTTGGTAAACGGAGTCTTGTCCGGCCTTATTCTTCATTTGGAAAAGGTGCACGTCGGTTAAAGCGAGCGACTTGTTGTCGGTGTCGGCATAATCTACGTCGGCACGGAGGGTAACATTTCGTCCACTGGCACTTAATCGGCGGTTCAATTGCAACATTCCGCCCGCCTTTTTGTTCTGTGTATAGCTGATATTGTTTTGCAAGTGGGAGTTCACCATCAAGTTTTGAGCCGCCAATTGGGCCATAGCCGACAGGGAAAGTGGGTCGGATACGTAGTTGTAGGGGTTGTCGTTGTATGCAGCTGAGGTGCTAGACGACGTGCCATCGCTCGTAGAATAACTGAACGAAGGGCGGAACATGATGTTGGTTAGCGTGTCGGGTTGCCACTCTAAACGTCCGCGCGCGTTCCATTGGTTGCCGCGTGTGTAGCTTTGGTTAAGGCTATTGGAGAACGAGGCGGCCGTACTTACGAAGTTTTCTGTTGCCACTTTGCTTTGCACATCGCCGTCGGAGTGGTTCCAACGCACGCTCCAATCAATCTTTAACTTGTTTTTCTTCTCATAGTTAAAGTTTGTTCCAACCATTTTTGAGGCGTTAAGTCCATCCCGATTGCGCCCAAAGTTGCCCCTGCCGCCGCCACCAGGGAACCCCATGTCGTTGGTATTGTTGGCGTTGGCGAAGAGCATTGCCCGATAATCGTCCTTGAAAAAGGCGCCCATAAGTCGGTTGGCATACCGTGATTCGGTGCCAAGAGCGAGGTCGGCATTAGAGAAAACACCCTTGTTCATGCCCTTCTTAATGCCGAAATCGAGCACCGTCTGCTCGTCGCCGTCGTCGATACCCGATACGCGAGCGAGGTCGCTGCGCTCGTCGTACGACTTAATCTTGTCTACAATAGACGTTGGCAGGTTTTTTAAGGCCGTTTTGGTGTCGCCCGTCATAAACTCTTTGCCGTCTACCAATATCTTTTTCACCTCCTTACCGTTGATGGTTATCTTGCCGTCGTCGCTTATTTGTGCGCCTGGCAGGCGCTTAACCAATTCTTCTATGGTAGAGCCTTCGGGTGTTCTGAAAGCAGCCGAATTGTATACAAAGGTGTCTTCGCGCACCGTTACCTTCACGGCCTGTCCCGTAACGGTGGCTCCTTTAAGCATAATGGCATCGCCATTCATCACAATCTGGCCCAAAGCCAGGTCTTTACCGTCGATGTGCAGTTTCTTAAAATAGGAGATATAGCCCACGCTCGATATTTTGAGCAGGTAATTGCCATCGGCGGGCGCGCTTAAAGCGAACTCGCCTTTCTCGTTAGAGATAGCTCCAACAACAAAAGTGCTGTCTGATTTTAACAATTGAACCGTAGTTTGTGTAACGGGTTCGTGCGTGTCGCGGTCGGTAAGTGTACCGCTAATCTTACGCTCTTGTGCCTTTGTAACCGCCGTAACAAAGCATAACAAGATTAATAAACAATACTTATTCATAAACCAAATTTCTTTTAAGGCACTTGGGGTGGCTACGCCTTTTGTTTTTATTAGTTGACGGGTTAACGAGCTACTAGCCACGTTAAGCGCAGCAAGGCCACGCTTTTTGAGTGCCACTTTACGATATGTGACGATGAAAAAGAAAAAGGGTTTAATGGGTTAAACGATATTTCTACAATGAAATTTTGCTGGTTTGGCAGTTTGTTTTAACTTTGTGAGAACAATAAACCTAACATGGACATGATGCAAGAAGTTCTTATTTCAGACAATTTGGAGCGAGATTTGGCGCACGCCATCGACGTTTGCGCGCCCGATAAGCTGTTTGTACTAACAGACATAACAACAAGAGAACATTGTTGGCCAAAGATAGAAGGATTTGATTGCGTGAAAGGGGCTAAGTTGATAACCATTCCTTCGACAGACGAACATAAGAATATTGCAACGCTTTCGATGGTGTGGGAAATGTTGAGCGAACAAGAGGGAACACGTTGCTCGTGCCTGATAAACCTTGGCGGAGGAATGGTGACGGACTTGGGAGGATTTGCTGCGGCCACCTTTAAGAGGGGCATTAGCTTTATCAATATCCCAACAACGCTGTTGGCTATGGTGGATGCAGCCGTGGGAGGTAAGACAGGTATTAACTTTAACGGACTGAAAAACGAGGTTGGTGCGTTTTGTAATGCCCGGTTTGTTCTGCTTAATACGTTGTTTCTCGATACGCTTGACGACAAGAACACGCGTTCGGGTTATGCCGAAATGCTGAAACATGGCTTGATAAGCAGCGAACGAATGTGGGCTGAACTGTTGAATTTCGACCTTAGAGAACCCAATTGGGCACGATTACAGCAGATGGTGGCCCAATCGGTAAGGGTGAAAGAGGAGGTGGTTGCAAAAGATCCGCATGAGCAGGGATTGAGAAAGGCCTTGAATCTTGGGCATACCGTGGGGCACGCATTCGAGTCGATGGCACTACATAAAGGCCAACCAGTGTTGCATGGCTATGCGGTGGCCTTCGGTTTGGTGTGCGAGCTGTACCTGTCGACGTTTAAAACAAACTTCCCTACAAGCAAAATGCGCCAAACGGTGCAGTTTATTCGTAGCTATTATGGTACGTTTCCGCTATCGTGCAACGATTACGACGGGCTTATCGAACTGATGCAACACGATAAGAAAAATACATCAGCCGGCATAAACTTCACCTTTTTAGAAGATATTGGTAAGCCAATAATCAATCAAACGGCTACGAGGGATGAGATAAAAGAGGCTCTCGACTTTTTTAGGGAGACGATGTAAGGAACGAATATGGACTGTGTGATATGAATAACGCCATTCTTTTTATTCTTTCGGGACTGCCTGCTGTTGGAAAATCCACGTTGGCGAAGTTTATTGTAAAAGAGTTTGGGGCAGTTTATTTACGAATTGACACCATTGAGCAAGGACTGAAAGACTTATGCCACATCCACGTTGAGGGTGAGGGGTATAGATTGGCATACCGTATGGCTAGTGATAATTTGCACTTGAACAACAATGTTGTGGCCGATTGCTGCAATCCTATTGAACTAACACGGAAAGAGTGGGAAGACGTTGCAAACAAGAATGGTTGTAGTTTTGTAAACATAGAGATTGTGTGTTCGGATAAAGTTGAACACAGGAAACGTGCTGAACAAAGGAGTTCAGACGTGGCCAATATGAAACTACCGACATGGGACGACATTGAGAAAAGAGCGTATCAAGAGTGGCAAACCAATCGCATTGTCATTGATACGGCAGGAAAAACCATTAGGCAGTGTGAAACGGAACTAAAAGAAAAGGTTTCAAAATCCTTTCTCTAACAGCAGGAAATAAAGATGTTGAAAGCATAGAATGCGGTTAGAAAGTTTTGATTATAGAAAAGCTTTGCTACACAGAACTTGTGTATGACAGAATAAACCGAAAACTCGGACTTCATCTTTCGCCCCATGAAATTGAAAGCTTTGTTTCAGGAATTATCGAGAGTACGGACGATGCACATTTTCAAAAGAGAGGGAAGAATTATTATATTACCAACGATGCGGCACATGTCCGTATCACAGTCAATTCTTTTACATACAGAGTTATTACAGTAGATAAAATATAAAGAGATATGGAATTACAAACAAAACGCCTGATTTTAAGGCCATGGCAGGAAAGCGATGCAGAATCGCTCTACAAGTATGCGAGTAACCCCAACGTTGGTCCCATTGCGGGCTGGCCACCACATACCAGCGTAGAGAACAGTCGCGAAATCATAAAGAATGTGCTGTCTGCCCCAGAAACCTATGCGGTTGTACTAAGAGAAACGGGCGAGGTTGTTGGCAGCATTGGCATAATGACTTCAAAAAGTGAAATCCATAGCGCAAGGATGGCAGACAACGAGTGTGAGATTGGTTATTGGATTGGTGAACCCTGTTGGGGACAAGGCCTGATACCAGAAGGGGTAAACGAATTAGTTCGATATGCTTTTGAGAACTTACAGCAAACTACGGTTTGGTGTGGGTACTATGATGGTAGCGAGAAATCGAAACGAGCACAAGAGAAATGCGGGTTCGTTTACAGCCATACAGAAGAAAACAAGCCTGTTCCGTTGATGAACGACTTTCGAACAGAGCATTTTACCAAGATAACTTTGGAGGATTGGAAGAAACGTATCGTGGTTTGAAGTAAGTGGCAAGACTGGTTTTGATGGGCGTAATGCCCTTAAAGGGATGGTGTCTTTATTCTAAAATCATTTCTGTGTGGTCTTCATGCCAACATAAAACGTGGGCAGATGTATCAGAATTGTGCGGCATACAATTAGCTATACGCTGTTTGCCTTATACAAGGCAAACAGCAATAAGGCGAATTGAGCCATCGTTATCAATGGAATACCATACTTAAACTTCTTATGCAGCGTTTTATGGTGCCACATTTTCATGCCAAACCATGAACCAATGCTACCTCCAATGGCGGCAACAGTTAAAAGTGTGGGTTCAGAAATGCGCCATTGGGCATGCCTGGCCTTCCATTTGTCTATGCCAAACAGAACTAAACCCAACGCGTTGACGGCGATGAGGTAAACAAGAACGACAGGTAATGTAACGCCTTTCATCGTTCTAGTCAAATATTTTCTTCCATATCCACAGCACAGTCACAGCTCCAAGCACACAGAAAACGAAGTTGGTGAGATAGCCTCTGCCGAACAACTCGATGTTCAGCAGGTGACTGATAAACGTACCAGCATAGCTACCCACAACGCCTACGATAAAGTTCATGCAGCAACCTTTGCCTTCGCCGCTCATGATGCGGTTGGCAATGTAGCCAATCAAGAACCCAGTAAGTATGGGCCATGCTGTAAATTCTGCAATATGTTCTAACATAAGTCGTCTGTTTTTAGCATCCCTTTCCGTCAAGGCTACAAGCGGCACCTTCGGGAGCATCTTCTATCGTGATGTTGTCTAAGGCAAACTGTACGTTTCCGTCTTCTAACAAAAAGCATGGAATGCCAACGCTACCATGTTTCTTAACCTCTGCAAACGCAGGGTTGTTGTCGCGAAGTGCCAAGAATTGTTTTAAATTTCTTACATGTTCGCCAATATCTATCAATTCGTAGGCAGGATTATCCGCCAGCTGTGCCTTTACCTGCACACAATCCGGACAGGTTGACATTACAAATACCTTAGTCATAATCTATTGTTTATCTATTATATTTTAAACGTTACGTCATCGAAGTTGATTGGCGTTCTTTGACGTGAGTTTGTTCTTTGCTCATGCAAAGTTACAGTAAATTATCTGAAATCCACCTTCTTGTATGATGTATCTGAAACTGCTCTTGTTTTGGTGTCGCATCTTTAGCCTAAGCTGTTATTAGCCTTTCAAGGTAGACCAACAAACATTTTCACCACGTTGCAATTGCTGTAAGGCTCTGCCATAAATTGCCTTTGAATTGTTAATAATGCTTTGAAGATAGTCAGTTATTTATGCCAACTTAGCGTGAGGTGGGGAAAATGTCGTAAATTAGCATTCGGAATTGTATTGTAAGTGCTTTAAGCACTCAATGAAAGAAACAAGTTTCAACATTAAAAACCTCGGTTATGATAGACCAGATTATAAACCATAACAAGACTTTTGTAGCGCAAAAAGGCTATGAAAAGTATATCACGGATAAGTATCCAGACAAGAAATTGGCCGTGCTCTCTTGCATGGACACAAGGCTTACCGAACTTCTTCCCGCAGCATTGGGCCTAAAAAATGGTGATGCAAAGATTATCAAGAATGCAGGAGGCTTGGTCATTTCTGCTTTCGATTCGGCCATGCGAAGTCTTATTGTGGCCATTTACGAACTAGGTGTGAAAGAAATCATGGTGGTGGCTCACTCGCATTGCGGTGCTTGCCACATGAACTATGAGCATTTTCACCAAGAAATGATTGCCCGTGGCATAACCGACGAAACGCTAAACACCATCCGCAAATGTGGAGTAGACCTCGACTCTTGGCTTGAAGGATTTAAAGATACGCATACTTCTGTGCGTAAAACCGTCGATACCATCAAAACTCACCCACTAGTTCCAAAAGATGTTGTGGTTCGTGGGTTTATCATTGATTCTGAAATGGGGGCGTTAGAAGAGATTTATTAGCTGCTGTCTGCTTTAAAAGCTGCCGTTTCCAACGGTTCATGTATTGCAGCCGATTGGGGTTAAAGGCGAAACACAGGGTAAAGCTTGAACGCCCTGCGCGTTTCGTTACCCTATATCATCAACTCGGTAAGGACTTAAACTCGTTCGCACCATTTCGCCCATCATGTTTAGCCTTATTGCTTTTGCCGGCGCATAGCTGTTGTTCTTATCTTCGAAATTGTCTGTTAACGATTTGTTAAAGCGATAAATATATTTTACAAAAAGCCTTCTTCGGCCGAACCATTCTAGAAGAAAATACCCGCAAAAAGCTATATAAAATACGCCCAAACGATGAATTTTCAGCATTTTTTGCGTGCTTGTCCCCTCCGTTTTTGGCCATTTACTATGCTTTTGCATTTCTCTTTGAAGAAAAATTCTCCCAAATTTGCATCCGAAACGACAAGAAAATGGGATCTAATTGCTGGATGTTGCAACGCATTTTGCAGCAAAACGCATCGCATTTTGTATCAAAACGCATCGCAATATGCACCAAAACGCAGTGCATTTTGCATCAAAACGCAGTGCAATATGCACCAAAATGCAAAGTAAAATGCTACAAAACGGAGGTTAAATGCTGCAAAATGCAGCCAAAACCCATAAAATACACTATTTTAAGCGTTATTTATAGGCATTTTGACCATTTGGAATGAAAAACAGCTTGGTGTCGTTTGGTTAAGCACTTAATGCCGTTTTGCACCCCTAATAAGTGCTAAAAAGCATGTTTTTGCGCATTATTTGCCATAAACATCAATAAATCAGATAGTTACAAACATTAAAAATACGCGCGAAAATCCGACCGATGCCCGCAAAATTTACGGCAAGGGCACTCATAATGTTAAATATTGGTATAAATGTTTTACAATCTTATAGTAGTTATTCAGCACCATTGCGTGATGGTGTTAAATTTAATCCTTGTGCCAGTAAAAGAACACTTACACGGAAGAACTTTTGGGATGAATGATAGTCTGAAAGGGAGACTTGCTTTTCGAAAACGAAATCCGCAATGCCCATTGATTGGCATTACGGATAGAGAAACCGAGCCGATTTGAAGTTTGGTGGGCAACAATAATTGCGTATTGACCTATTAGGGCTAAATTTTACTGAAGAGAGGATAAATATTTGAGTTGAGGAGTTAACACGTTGACGAGTTAACGAGATGTTGTCTTGTTGACAAGTTAACGAGATGTTATTTAATTGACCAGTTGGAAAGTTGACGAACGGAGAAGTTACAAACGTACAAGTTAACGTGTCTTTCTCCACTAAAAGCCTTTAATAATGGCACTGTTGATGTTCTTATTCAATTCCATCTCGCCCCGTTGCTTAGTCTTTCCGTAACCGATGCTGTATGTAATTTTCAGGTTAATGTTACGTCCTTCGGGCTCGTTATATTGCCATGAGTCGCGGTTATAGTGTCCATAGTCCATAGTGATACGCTGTTTGGCATACCGCGAGAACACGTTACACAGCGCAAACTCCACCGCCCAAGCCTTGTGGTTCCAGTTGATGGCCATTTCGTAGATGGGTTGCATGCGTATAAGGAAAGGCTCGCGGATATCCAAATCTGTACGTGGCGTTTGGTATAACAAGCTAAACATCCAGTCGCCCGCGAGGTAAGCTAACGAAGTTCTTAGTCGAAACACGTTACGCTGCATGTTATACGTATTGCCTCGCATCACGTTATACTCTTCAAGTGCAGTGACATCAAGACGCAGCTTATCGGCAAAGGCACTCAAAGCGTAGGAAACGCCTAGCATGTTTCCATAGAACGTACCATCGTTTACACGCATGTCGAAGATGGTGCTGGCGTCTGCGGTGAAGAGGTGTGCAATGTTTTTGAAGTAAATATTGCTGTTGTAAAAAATCGATGCCTTTGATTTTCCCCACTGCGCGTTAAAAGTTAGTGTGTTGCCAAACACTTTAATGAGTGCCAAATCGGGGTTTCCCTTTACAGATTGGAAGAAAGATGTGGGCACGGTCATGTCGTTTTTGTTAGATGGGTCGAACATGGTGTGGGTGAGATAGCCGTTAAGTGAAAGTGCCTGTCTATCGTTGAAAGCATAATTTCCTCCATAAAAGGCCATAGGCACGCAATAATTGTAATGTAACTTGTTAAGCGAAACCGCCGTATTTGATAAGCCTGCCGATATGTAATAGGAGTGTTTCGGCCCCGATCCGCTTAGTTGTGCCAAGGCACCTGTTTGGTTAGTGGTGAGCCGTTGCTGTCCTTCTGTGGTTCCCGTGTAGGTATCTTTATAGTAATTATGGTTGTGCCAAAGCGATGCAGACAGCGTTGTACTGCCGTTAAGCGACTTAGAATACTGTGCACTTGTGTTCGCGGCGATGTTTCTTTCGACAGCTTTCGAAGTGATGTTGGCCTGTGCCGTTTCGTTGTTCGTGCTATTATAGCTGTTGTTTCCCCATGCAAACGAACCCGAAACGTCGATAGTTTGTTTGTGCGGGAGCCAAACAACGTAGTTGGCATATAGCGTTGGGGCCATACTTTTGCCGTTTGTGGTTGTTGTTCGCGTTGTGGCAAGGTTGTATTTCCCTGTGTATTGGTTGTTCGTTACCGTCTCCACGCTTGGCTCAGCCTGTCGAGTGAGGTTTAGGTACGAAACAAACTGATGTTTATTGCCCGTATGTGATAGACGGAAACGTGCCGATTGGCTGTTTTGTTTGCGCAAAGAGCGGTCTGATGAGTAGCTGTTGGCGAGTGTGGAGTTGTCTGCAAAGAGAAACAAGTCATGTCCTTCGGTGTGGCTATGGTCGTGTTTCCAGTCGGTCGAAACAGCAACAGAGAGCGTTAGCTGTTTCTTCGTAAAGTCGGTAAAGGCCAAATAGTCGCCGTTCTTGTAGGCAAATCCTTCGCTGGCCGATAAGTAAACATTGCCGCCATACGACATTTGCTTGATTATGAAGTTGAGCAAAGCGGCCTTGCCGGCATACTTTCCGCTGGGCGTTCGTATGTATTCGATGCTGATAATATTGCTTGCCCGCAACGTAGACACGTCTTCGGGTAGCACTTCCATACCATTGATGCACAATACCACTTGCCCTCCGCCCTTTGTGGAAATGCTGTTTGTTCGTGGAGACACGTCTAGTTCGGGCGTTTGCATCACGTTCAACAGTTCGAAACCGTTAGTGGCGTGTCGCTTTTCTAGTGTCGTAGGCGTGAGCACTGCTTTCTCAGCAGTTTCAATCTGTCCTTTAGCGTTCACCACAACTTCACCCAACGTTCTTGTTGCAGTGCTGTCGTTTTGTGCGTTAGCTGCAATACAAAGGGTAAAGAACAGCAGGATAGAAATACATTTCTTCATCTGTCAATGTGGTTTTATGTGGCCCTTAGTTTGCTGACCCTGTTTACAGCTTGATTTTAATTGAGTTCTTAGTAGATAAAAGTGATTATATTACAATCATTTTCCGATGCAAAAATGCTTAAATATGTTGCCAAGAACCTCATTAGAGGTGATGCTGCCCCCTGTTATCTCGGCTAAGAAATGCAGACATTGCCGTAGATCTTCGGCAAGAAGGTCACCGCTGAGGTCGAGAGTGATGCCTCCAAGCACACGTTGGATGCCTGCGAGAGCTTGCGATAGGGCCTCATAATGGCGTACATTGGTAACAATCACATCGTTTTCGTGTATCTCTGGAATGTTTGCCGCGTTGTAGATGCAAGTTTCTAGAGTTTCGATGTTGGTGTTAAACTTGGCCGAAACAGATACGAATGTGGGCTGTTCGGTCCACGAGAAAGTGGGGAAAGCGAACGATTGTGCGTCTGTTTTGTTTGAAACCACAATGAGACGCTTACCTCGTGTGTGTGCGTCCATCTCTTCTATTTCGCTTAATGTGGGTGCTTTGTCTATCACCCAAAGCACAATGGCGGCCTCGGTTAGCTTTTGATAAGTGCGTTCTATGCCCAACGACTCAATCTCGTCGCTTGTCTTTCTGATTCCAGCCGTGTCGATAAAGCGGAAGTTGATGCCGTTAATCTGTATGGTATCTTCAATCACGTCGCGCGTAGTGCCATGAATATCGCTGACGATGGCACGTTCTTCTTTCAGCAATCGGTTAAGCAAAGTGCTTTTCCCAACGTTGGTTTTGCCCACGATGGCCACCGATATGCCTGCCTTTATCGCCCTTCCTGTTTCGAATGAAGTGGCGAGCGTTGCTATTTTGGTGCGAATTTCTTCGGCCAATGCTTGCAATTCTTGGCGGTCGGCGAAGGTTACGTCTTGGTCGCTGAAATCTAGTTCCAACTCAATTAGCGACGTGATGTGCAGCAACTTATCCCTAAGTGCAGCGAGTTCGCCAGAGAAATGGCCGCGCAGTTGCCCCAAAGCCAACTGCGCACTGGCCCTATTGGTGGCTGCAATGAGGTCGGCCACGGCCTCGGCTTGGCTCAAATCCATCTTTCCATTAAGGAAAGCACGTTGTGTAAACTCGCCTGGTTGCGCTTGTCGGCATCCCAATCTCACCAGTAGTTTAAGCACTTCGTTGAGTATATAGGCGGAGCCGTGGCACGAAATCTCCACTGAATTTTCGCCCGTGTACGAGTGTGGAGCGCGAAAACACGTAACGAGAACTTCGTCGATGGTTTGCTCTCCTTCGTCTACAATGTGTCCGTATTGCACTGTTTGCGGTGGTAGTGCATGCAATTTTTTGCCTTTGGGAGCTTTAAAGGCGCGGTCTACGATGTCGATGGCATCGTTACCCGACACGCGTATCACGCCCAAAGCCCCGCCAACAGAAGTGGCCAAGGCACATATTGTTTGACGGTCGTTTAATAGGGCTTGCATTTCTTTAAATTCTTTCGAGTACCAGTTTTATTAGTTCGTCTATCGAGTTCTTATAGTTAGCATTCACGTTCTTTGCTCGTCTGTTGGCAATTACCATGCAACAGGTTACGGCTTTATGTCCCATCAGTCGGGCAAGACCTGCCAATGCACTGCTTTCCATTTCGAAATTGGTGATGCGATGGCCATTGTATTCAAAGCTTTCTACCTTTTCATTTTGCTTAGGGTCGGCCAATGGTATGCGCAACTCTCTGCCTTGGGGACCGAAAAATCCACCGCAGGCGATGGTAATGCCACGTACCATCTCGTCGCCGGCAATGCGTTCGAGGGTTTCTTTGTCGGCATCGATAACGTATGGCGCGCATAATTGTGGGTTCCATTGCATGTGCTGCTTGAAAGCTTCTTCGAAAGGCAGGTCGCAAACATCGTTACGCCCGCTGTAAAAGTTCAGCAAACCATCAAAGCCAATGCTCTTTTCGCTAGCGATGAACGTGCCAACGGGCGTGTATTCTTGCAGTCCGCCGCAGGTTCCAATCCTCACTAAGGTAAGTTGGCGTAGCTGTTCTTTCTCCGTTCGGGTTTTAAAGTCGATGTTGGCTAGCGCATCTAGTTCGTTTAGCACGATGTCGATGTTGTCGCATCCAATACCCGTACTAACCACAGAGATACGTTTTCCGTGGTAAGTTCCTGTGATAGTGTGGAACTCGCGGCTCTCGATGTCGCACTCTTTACTGTCGAAATGCGAGGCAACGAGCGACACTCTTCCTGGGTCGCCCACTAAGATTACCTTGTCGGCAAGTTGTTCGGGCTTTACGTGGAGGTGGAAAATACTTCCGTCTCCGTTGATAATGAGTTCAGACTCTGCAAAGAATTTAGGCATAAGTTATGGAGTTTATTAGTTCGTGAGTTGGTAAGTTTATAAGTTGTTGAGCTTGTTGGCTCTTTATTTGAGGCGTTAGTGAGTCGGCGTTTTTAGAATTCATTGGTCAATGAACGCTTTGGTGTGGTGTTTATATGCTGTTGAGTTGCCATTTCTCAAACCATCGAACGCGGTTTCCCTATTATATGGCAGGTTCTAAAAATACGGCCAAGCTAATTTTTAGAACCTGCCATAAATGTCGTTCTACTTATTCTCGTAGTTCCTGATGGCCTTCTCCGTGGCGTGTATTTTGGTGTCCAGTTGCTCAACGTTTTTCTCCAAAGCTTTGATTGCCTCGGCCTCGTTGTAGCGTCCCTTGTGGTAGATGGCGCGTTTCTCTTCTAGCGTTTGCACGGCTTTGGCCTGCTTTTTATACAGCTCGGTAAGCTCCATGTATAGTTCCTTCCCTTGCTTCGTCTTGAATTGAGATAGGGAAGTGTACACTTTTGCATCGTTGATGGGGAAACGAAAAGCTGTTGTCTTCGCAGTCTTTGCACTGCGTGCTTTAAGCGATTCGATGCTTTTTAGAGCCTGGTCCCTATTGCCAAACGACCATGTTTGGGCGATGCTGCTTAGCTTGGCCAACGATTCCAGTTGCTGTTGGCTCACTTCGCCCTCCTTAAACGGTAGGCGTTGGGCTGTTGGTACAAACGTGTAGATGCACACTTTGCCTTCGGGTTGAAACCTATCGCTCACCAACCAGCCAAGGTTGTCCATCTCGTCGATGGCCAGCAAATAGTCGTTGGCGGTAGAGTTAAACGGCATTCCGTAGTTTTCGGGTTGAAAAAACTTACCCGTTTCTCCGTCTTTGCGCGTCATAAAGAGGTCGTAGCCACCCAAACTGTTGGCTCCCTTGGCTGCAAAAAACAGGGTTATGCCGTCTGCCATGAGGAAAGGATAGTTTTGTTGTTCAAATTCGTCGCCTATTTCGCTAAGTCTTTGAGGGTCGCTCCATTCTGTTCCGATGCGGTCGGAAGTGTAAATGGCCGACCTTCGCGTGGAATCGCCTTCCGAATAGTAGATGGTGTTCTTAAATTCGTTCTCATAAACAGAGCCATCTAGGTACTTATGTTCCTTAAAGAAGGCAGGGTACGAGGTCAGTGTTCCTGCCTCTGGGTTCAGTGGAATGCTCGAAAGGAAAAGCGATTTCTCCACAACAACACTGTCAACAAACATCACTTTGGCCGTTGCACCCAGCATATTGCGGTACAATAGGTCGGCTGCGCTTAGTTGCACTGGTTGTGGTTTGGGCTTAACCGGGGCTTTCGCCTTTTTTCTTTGCGCGTAAACGGTGGTGCACAAACAAGCTATGATGAGCGTGAATATAAGATTTCTTTTCTTCATTTTCGTCTAGATTATACCGCAAAGTTACGCATTTTAAATAAGTTTACGTAACGATTGACACTATTTATCTTGATTTTAGGGTAGCATTGTCTTTAAATGAGGGATAAAAAGCGTTTCTAGGAACGCCCCACATCCTGCATCGTTCGGTTGATGGGGTAGGGGGAATGTGCCTTTTTTCGCAGTCTATATCGGCAGTTTGGCCTATATGTAAACTATCGTGAAACCATTAAAACGCGAATAGCGAGCAGAAACAGGAAGGTTTCTTTTGAGGTTTCTCCCGACAATAATGCCATTATCTTCGATCTTGAAAGGCTGTAAATAGATGTCAGACGACAACAAATTGTCGGATGAAAAGTACTTATAAATGGTTTCCTTAGCACACCATGCCAACAAAAGGTGGGCGTTGGTGGGCATCGTTTCATTGGTGTTGACAAACTTATGGGCTATTCTGCTCACCCGGTCGCTATCGTATTCAACATCTACTGCTACCTCGTGAGTGGTAGAAAGCATCAGTACCACAAGTCCCTTGGTATGACTTATGCTCACATAATAGCCCTTAACTAGGGGCTTTCCGTTGCCGTCGTGTTCAATAGTAAGTTCTGTGTTCTTCGTCATTTCAACGAGTAAGGCTCGTGTTGCCAGTTTCTCCATGCGCCTTTGCTTACTTCCGATGCTGTCTATCTCCTTTCGAAAGCTGTGCAGACAAGGATAGTTGTCGAAGAAGAAACGTTCTTCTTCGGTCAATGTCCATAAGCCAAGGGTGGCATCTTCGCCTAAACGCTCTATACGCAAAAGGGGCATAATGGGGAATTAAAGGATATTAAAGGCCATAAGAGAAACACAGCACGTGCATAAATCTCTTACAGCGCGGGGGTATAGGGTGAATGTAGGGGCGAGAAACAATTGATGTAGGGCGTATTGAGAGGGGTTAGGGATGAACAACAACCTTCACTCTACTAATGCGACGCTCCTCAATGGCGAGTATTTCGAACAAGTAATTCTTGTAATTTAAGCGTTCGCCAATCGAGGGGAAGTCGCCTTTGAGTTCAAGAAGAAGGCCAGCCAGTGTGTCGGCACCGCCTTCAACCTCACTAAATTCCTCGTCATCCACTTCGAGTATCCTGCACAAGTCGCTCAACAACGTTTTACCATCGAAGATAAACGTGTTGTAATTCAACTTCGTATAGGTCTTCTCCGTCTCGTCGTCGTACTCGTCGTTAATCTCTCCAACAATTTCTTCGAGGATGTCTTCTAGCGTAACAAGTCCGCTAGTGCCACCAAATTCGTCTACGACAATGGCAATATGTATTTTGTTCTCTTGGAAATCGCGCAATAAGTCGTCGATTTTTTTCGTCTCGGGAACGAAATATGGCGGCCTAATCAGGCTTTGCCACCTAAACGTGTGCGGTTTCGTTAGGTGCGGCAAGAGGTCTTTTACATACAGCACTCCTTTTATATTGTCTGTGTTGTCTTGATAGATGGGTATGCGGCTGTAATTGTTTTCCTTTATACTTTCCAGTACCTCGCTGAAATTACACTTGATGTCAATGTCCACAATGTCCTTTCGGCTGGTCATTATCTCCTTAGCCGTTTCGTCGCCAAAACGTATGATGCCCTGCAATAGTTTCTCTTCGTCTTTCAGTTCTTCTTTGTTTGTCAGCTCCAAGGCCTGTTCCAAGTCGTCAACGCTTAGCGTAACACTTTCTTTTCCCATCATTTTTTCGGCCAGCATACCCGTTTTGAGGAGCACTGTTTCGAGTGGCCAAAAGAGTTTTCGGAGAAACAGCACGCCCGCAACACTCCTGCGGCAGAACAACAAGGGGGCTTGTCGGCTCAAAACCTTGGGCATGATTTCGCCAAAGAGCAGCAAAAGGAAAGTGAGGAGGATGGTGAGGATGAGGAATTGCAGCCAATAGGCTCGCGGACCAAAGTGTACCACGTTGGCAAACACGTAGTTAAGCAACATGATGATGGTAACGTTCACAAAGTTATTTGTGATGAGAATGGTTGCCAACGTACGTTCCGACTCCTCGCGCAACATGTTAATGTTTTTGTCTTTAAGGCTCTTTTCCAAGTCTAGCTCCGAAATGTCGGATGGCGAAAGACTGAAAAACGCAATCTCCGCACCACTGGCAAAGCCCGAAACGCCAAGCAGAACTATTGCCAAGACAAATGCAAATACAACACCCATCGTTGGATGTTGTACGTATATGTCTGCGAACGCATTATAGAAAAAGGAGGTATCCAAAATCTACGAACAAAGTTAAAATGGTAATCGATTGTCTTTCTGCTCTTCCGACTGTTCCGTTCGGGTGCTTGGCTCGTGGGCTTGTGGCTCCTGCCTGCTTAGGTTTTTGGGCGTTAGCATTTCCAAACTGTCTGCCCAAATCTCGGTTACATATTGGCGTTTACCTTGTTTGTCGTCGTAACTTCTGTATCTTACCTTGCCTTCAACATACAGTTTATCGCCCTTATGCACGTATTTTTCAACTGTCTTAGCCAAGCTTTTCCAAAACACCACCGTGTGCCAGTCTGTTCTGTCGGGCACTTTCGTGCCGTTTTGCAGCGTATAGCCTCGTTCGGTTGTGGCCAATGAAACCTGTGCCACAGCCGTATCGGCCTCGTAATAATGAACTTCGGGGTCTTTCCCTACGTTCCCTATCAGCATCACTTTATTCATATAGCCCTGGCCATTAAGTTTATTTCCATCTGCCCAAGTACCTAAACCTGAAGTTCTTTCCTTTGGGGGAGGGGAATTGCGAACGTCTGTCCACGCGCTCGCTTAGGTTGTCTATCATGCGGTCGTAGCAGTCTTGTCCCGACATGGCTTTGCAGTGAACCACAAAATGGGTGTCGCGATACTCGTATTTGCCCGTAGATGGAACAAGCACCACGCGTTTGAAGTCTAGTTCGCCTTCGTACCATCCTGGTCGTTCCTCGGTGAGGCGGGTCATAGCATTTGCAGCCAGGTCACGTCTGTCGTATCCGTTACTAACGGGCAATTGCTGTACGGCCTTCTTTTGCTTAAAGTCGAGCATCGTAGCGGCAACAGTCTTGATGATGATAAAATAAACTCGTGGGCGAACTTTATAACGTTTAGGATAATACACATCACTAGCCACATAGTCACGGATATCGTTTTCCAAGTCGATGTTCATGCCTATTTCCGGGATAGATTGGAGAAAGTCAAGTGCTTTTTCTACATTATCAACTAACGTTTCCTTATCAAAATATCTTAAGTATAAATTCATTGATAAATATGTTTCTCTGAAAGAGCGGAAAACGAGACTCGAACTCGCGACCCCAACCTTGGCAAGGTTGTGCTCTACCAACTGAGCTATTCCCGCATCACTAAATAAAAAATACAAATGTGAAGAGGAGGAGACTCGAACTCCCACGAAGCAATTTTCACTACCCCCTCAAAGTAGCGCGTCTACCAATTCCGCCACCTCTCCATCATTAAGATAAGTCATTCTGAATAAATGTGCCCAGAACAGGACTCGAACCTGCACGCTGTTAAACACACGCACCTGAAACGTGCGCGTCTACCAATTCCGCCACCTGGGCAAGCAAAGAAGATGACTCTTCTTTATGAATTATTCAGAATGTCGAGCGGAAAACGGGACTCGAACCCGCGACCCCGACCTTGGCAAGGTCGTGCTCTACCAACTGAGCTATTTCCGCAATTTCCTTTGCAAGAAGCACTTCTCTAAATGCGGTTGCAAAGGTAAGTCTTTTTTTTAAAACCGCAAACTTTTGTGAACTTTTTTTTATGAAAAGCTTTTTTTTCTGTCAATCCATTCTGCTTTTATAATCGCTATAATCATATTCACGCAGGATTTCAAGTGTGCCATCCGACTTGGCCAATGCGATGGCAGGATGAGAAACACCATTAAACATATTTGTCTTGACCGTTGTGTAATGCAACATATCTTCAAAAATAATGTTTTCTCCTATCCGCAATGCATGATTGAACTCCCAATACCCCATATAATCACCACTCAAGCATGAGTTTCCTCCCAACCTATATATATAAGGTGAACGTTTATCATCAGCAATACGATATTTTCCACCCCTGACAACAGGTGTATAGGGCATCTCCAGACAGTCAGGCATGTGACAAGTAAAGCTGACATTCAGAATGGCCGTCTTGATTTCATGGTCTTCAACCACGTCAACTACCTGACAAACCAGCGGTCCAGTCTGCCAAGCAAAGGCACTTCCCGGTTCCAAAATGACTTTCAACCATGGATAACGGGCATGAAA
>ERZ773087.1001-NODE-1001-length-19330-cov-6.456498_pt1 | contig 19330 bp, 19 predicted proteins | sample MGYA00511375_ERZ773087 | MGnify/ENA primary metagenome ERZ773087 (study PRJEB29015, sample SAMEA2737995) | human oral metagenome | biome: human oral; feature: human-associated habitat; material: dental | place: China | collected 2063 ...
AGAAGCGACCAAAATTCACCTCTTTATAGGTTTCCTTAAGCAATTGCTCGACCATAGGCGGGTCTATATGTCCTGAAAGTGCTCCCTCCTGCTGAGTCTTACTATACACGTATTGTACCAAAAGTCTATCGGGGTACTGCGCTTTAAGTGCTTCAATATCCGTAAGGAACATGGTAGTTTCAGGCGTTCTATTGCCATAGACCAAAAGAATTTTGCATTGGGTCTTCTCTAGTGCTACCTTGATAATGCTCAGCATAGGGGTAATACCACTCCCTGCGGCAAAAAGCCCCAAGTTCTCTGGGGAGATCTCAGGAATATAAGCAAACTTTCCCTCTGGAGGAAAGACCTCCAACTGGTCTCCCTCCTTGAGCTGCTGGCAGGCAAAGGTAGAAAAACGACCATTGGGTATTTGCTTGATACCCACGCTAAGCAGCGGCTCATAAGGAGACGAACAGATAGAATAGGCACGCCTTACCTGCTCGCCATTTATCTGCTGTTGCAGGGCTACAAACTGTCCTGCAAAAAAATCAAACGAAAAACGATCCTTCTGAGGAATCTCAAAAGATATTTTTACCGCCTCCGCTGTCAAACGCTCTATCTGTGAGACGGTCAAAGTAACTGATTTCATTCTTAATTGTTAATTGCAAATTATTAATTATCAATGATTAACCTCTTAAAAATTAATCATTTATCATTACAGAAATTAATCATTGAAAAGCACTCTTTTTCCTTTTTCTTGGGATAAGATAGTTCCTTTATCATATACCAGATGACCATTGACGAAAGTATAAGCTACTTTATAGTCAAAGGTAGTGCCTTCCAAAGGTGACCAACCACACTTATAGAGGATATTCTCCTTCGACACCTGCCAAGGGCTATGCTCCGCTACACAAGCTATATCGGCATAATAGCCCTCACGGAGGTAACCCCTGTCTTGTATCCTAAAGAGAATAGCAGGGTTATGGCACATCTTCTCTACCAATCGCTCCAGAGGAAGCCCTCTCTGTTGGAACATGGTCAAAGCAGCTACCAAGGCGTGCTGTACCAAAGGTGCCCCTGAGGGGATTTTTTGGTATTCCTTCGCTGCTTTTTCCTCCAAGGTATGGGGGGCATGGTCGGTAGCTATCACATCAATGCGATTGTCCAAAAGTGCCTGCCAAATAGTCTCACGGTCTTCCAAGGTCTTGACCGCAGGATTCCACTTAATCAGTACGCCTTTTTGGTCATAATCTTGGTCAGTAAACCAAAGGTGATGGATACAAGCCTCGGCGGTAATCTTCTTTTGGTCAAGTGGCAAGCTGTTGTCCAAGAGTTCTGTTTCCTTGGCAGTGGATAAGTGGAAAACGTGGAAGCGTGCGCCCGTTTGCTTAGCCAGAGCAATCGCTCGTGAGGAGGAGAGATAGCAAGCCTCCGCACTGCGAATCAGTGGGTGACACTTTACGGGGATTTCTGCTCCATAGAGAGAGAGGTAATGCTCCAAGTTGCGGCGGATCGTTTGTTCGTCCTCACAATGTGCGGCAATTAGGGTGGATACATTTCTAAATATCGTCTCTATCGTCTTCTCGTTATCCACTAGCATATTCCCTGTGGAAGAGCCTAAGAAGAGCTTCACCCCCGCGGTATTCTTGGGGTTGATACGCTTAAGCTCCTCTATATTGTCATTGGTACCTCCAAGCAAGAAAGAGAAATTGGCCAATGAGGTACGCGCTGCTGTGGCAAACTTGTCCTCTAGGGCTGCAATGGTCGTAGTCTGGGGAATTGTATTGGGCTGGTCAAAGAAAGTAGTAGTACCCCCCGCCACTGCGGCCGCACTTTCTGTAGCGATGGTCGCCTTATGGGTAAGACCAGGTTCACGAAAATGCACTTGGTCGTCAATCACCCCTGGGAGTACCAGCATACCCTCCAGGTCAATTACCTTTTGGGCTTCTTTGGCCGAGATATCCGAGGCTATCTTAGCAATGCGTTCATTCTCAATAAGTAAGTCGGCTTCTTGAATACGATGATCCGAGATTAGTTTGCCGTTTTTTAGAAGTGTTTTCATAATTATCACGATTTCAGTCGCTATAGAACAAGATAACGACGATGCAAAGATACATATTTAAGTGAAAAACGAAAAGTGAAAACTTTGTTATTTTCCAAGGCCTATGGTAGAGCTGCGTTTTTAATCTATCTTAAAAATCTTTTTAGGCAAAAGTCCTCCTATATGGTAAATCTTCCCTAATTTTGCAGCATTAATTTTTTATTCCATGAAAAAGAAAAATATCACTGGACTTCTAGTTACCATTGCTGTATTTGCAGCTGTTATCTCTCTTTCTATCTACTTCTTTAGCAATAGCGAACCTACCTATTTGCAAGGGCAAGTAGAGGCCAAACAGATCAATGTTGCTCCTAAAGTACCCGGTAGGGTGAAGGCCATCTATAAGCAAGAAGGCGACGCGGTACATAAGGGCGACCTCCTTTTAGAACTTGAAAGCACTGAGCTTGATGCCAAACTCTCCCAAGCCGAAGCCGCGCGCCTAGCTGCCCAAGCCCAAAGCGACAAAGCTCAACGCGGTGCCCGCACAGAACAAATACAAGGTGCCTACAACGTATGGCAACAAGCCCAAGCCGCCGCTGAACTGGCCGAAAAAACTTATCAGCGTGTAAGCAACCTCTACAACGACAAGGTGTTGCCTGCTCAAAAGAAAGACGAAGCTTATACCCAAATGGTCGCCCTACAGAAACAAGCTGAAGCCGCCAAATCACAATACGAAATGGCAAAAAATGGTGCACGTGTAGAAGACAAAACTGCCGCCCAAGCCCTTGTCGCTCAAGCCCAAGGAGTCATCACCGAAGTGAATGCCTATAAGGACGGTGCTAAGGTATTTGCTCCTGCCGATGCCGAGATACAGACCATTATCCCCAACGAAGGCGAGATTGTCAATGCGGGTTATCCTGTAATGAACCTTATTGATACTCAGGACGAATGGGTAGTGTTCAACATTCGTGAGGACAAAATGGCTGACTTCAAGATTGGTACCAAGTTCAAAGGTATTGTACCTGCTCTTGGTAATCAGCAGATAGAAATGGAAGTAAAACACATAGCCGTACAAGCCGATTTTGCCACTTGGACTGCTACCAAAAGCAAAGGCGATTTTGACAAGAAGACTTTCGCTATCAAGGCCTACCCTACTGAGAAAGTAAAGGATCTAAGACCAGGAATGTCGGTATTAGTGAGTGAAAAGTAAAAAAATGAGAATAACTGAAGGATTATTGCCTGAAGACAAGCAGGCTATCATACACTGGACAAATAGCAAAGAGGCTGATTTCTTGCAACAATGGGCAGGAGATACTTTGCCGTATCCTCTTACCATAGAGGCGCTCAATGCTTTGTCTCATTGCTTTCGCATTGAGGCAGAGGGTAGTTTTATAGGAATGATTCAGCAAATAAGGGTTGAAGGGAGTAATGTACATATTGGCAGATTCCTTATCAATCCTTCCATTACAGGAAAAGGATTAGGCACTAAGGCTATACACTTATTTATTGCAATGCTTTTTGAGGATAAAAGTGTTCATTCTATTAGCCTAAATGTATTTGATGACAACCCCGTAGCTAAAGGTCTTTATACAAAACTCGGTTTTGAAGTAGTGGCCACTATTGAAGGAGAAAGGAAGAAATACAAGATGGTGAAGAGTAATTCAGCAATTGATTAATTTTCCAATTAGCTCATTAATAATTTACCATTATGAAAATAGATCATATTGCATTGTATGTAAAAGACTTAGAAGTTTCTAAGTTTTTTTATGAAACTTATTTTGGAGCGAAACCAAACCAGTTATACCACAACCCTAAAACTGGCCTACATACCTATTTTCTAAGTTTTGACAGTGGTACCCGCTTGGAGATTATGTGGCGTCCCAATCTTAGCAAACGTTTGGACAGAGTGATGAATGAAGGCCTTATACATTTTGCCTTTAGTGTAGGAAGCAAAGAAGCGGTTGATACACTTACTCAGAAAATCATAGCCGCAGGTTACGAGTGTTTTAGTGCTCCTCGCACCACTGGTGATGGTTATTATGAGAGTGTTGTCCTTGACCCTGATGGTAATATGATAGAAATAACCGTTTAGACCTCTTGGAGTGTGGCGCACGAGGCTTATGTGATTATTAGGCGAAAATGAAACCATTCCTAATGACTGGCATTTGTTGGACCTGGGGAAGGTATTATGAATAATGAACTAATGGACAAACTAATATACTATGAAAAAAGAAGTAACTCTACAAGAATCCTTGATTACCGATTTGCGTACCCTTATCAATGAGGCACGCAACAAAGTAGCCCTAATTGTAAATACCGAAATTACGTTACTATATTGGCATATCGGCAAGCGTATCAACGAAGAAGTACTTGGCAATCAGCGCGCTGAATACGGAAAACAAATTGTGTCGACAGTGTCGACACAATTAACAAAAGAATATGGTAGGGGATTTGAACTAAGAAATCTTCGCCGAATGATGCAATTTGCAGAACTTTTCCCTGATTTTCAAATTGTCTCGACACTGTCGAGACAATTGAGTTGGTCTCATTTTGCAGAAATACTCTATACAAAGGACGAGCTTGCACGAGAATTTTATCTTACGATGGCTGCTTCTGAAAACTGGAGTATCAGAACTTTGCGCAATAAAATAGATAGTATGCTTTACGAGCGTACTGCTATCAGTAGTAAACCTGAGGAGGTTATCAAAACAGAATTGGCTAACCTGCGCGATAATGAGATACTCTCACCCGATTTGGTTTTCAAAAGCCCTTACTTTTTGGAATTTACAGGACTTAAAGGAGTATATAGTGAAAAGTCATTAGAGGACAGCTTGTTAGTACATATAGAGCACTTTATCTTAGAATTAGGTATTGGTTTTACCTTTGTAGAACGCCAAAAACGTATGATTATAGATGGGGAAGATTTCTATCTCGATTTACTTTTCTACCACCGAAAACTCCGAAGATTAGTAGCTATTGAACTTAAATTAGGAAAATTCAAAGCTGCTTACAAAGGACAAATGGAATTATACCTCCGTTGGCTTGAAAAACACGAAAAGGAAGTAGGCGAAGAGAGTCCTATTGGTTTATTATTATGTACTGAAGGGAGCGAAGAACAAATAGAACTATTGCAATTAGACCAAACAGGTATTCGTGTAGCTCAGTATATGACTGAACTCCCCTCACGAGCCCTCTTGCACCAGCAATTACAGAAAATAATAGCAGAACGTCAAGCTCTTTTATCGCATAAAAAACAACCAATATGAACCCATTACAAGAAATAGAACAAACTTATGGCTTTCAGTACCCCAAGCTATATCACCAGCTTTATGAGGATGGTATGCTGGATGTAGGAGCAAAATATCCATATCATTCTTATTGTCCTATAGAATACAAAAATGGTGATAGATTGCCTAATAAAGAGTGGTTAGAACAGGAATATCCTAAACTGAAAGAGAACCCGCCTTTGTTTTTGTATGTAGATTGGTTTCAGGTACTCACCCCCTCTCAACTCGCAAAAGAGTTTGAGTTTTTGAACCAACATTTAACACAATACCCTCAGAACCAAAAAGTCTTCTTCGCTCCCTTTGCAAGGGCTGTAGTAGATGATTATATGGTTTATTGTTTTTGTTATAACAAAGAAAAACCAACACAAGAGCCAAGTGTAGTATTTATTGGAGAAGATGGAGAGGTAGATATCCTTTCAAGCAATTTGCAGAACCTTATCTTTTACCAATTAATAAAATGGTTGGTAGCACATTTTCACGACATAAGTTTTATTTGTTATGGTGATTTTTATGAAAATCTGCGTCAGACACTTCGTACCCATCGCCCTTATTTAACAGAAGAACAAGCGGAGGTGTTAGAGGAAATTTACAAAAGAGAGATTACTAAACATACTTGGGAGCTTGCTAACGGAAGTTTTTATACATTTCTTTCCTTGTTACACGAAGGAGAGGAAGAAACGTTACTAAATAAGTATAACCCACTACCTAAAGAAACCAATTTATTGAGAATCGTTTAGTTTTTGAGTAATATATGACAAGCTACCATACCCTAAACACTTTTAATAACCCTTTTCGCCATTATAGGGTGATAGATATCGTCCCTTTTCAGGAGAAAATAGCTGTATTGCAATTTGCCTCAGCTGATGTTTCTAAAAAGATGGTGAAAAACGGAGTGTATGTAGATCATTATATTCTTGTAGATATCTTTCCAGAAGATTTTACATCACAAAAACGACTTTCTTTCTCCTTTAAGGAAGATGAACCTTGTTATAGAAGTGATGCTTACTATTATCGGGAAGGTGAACAACTTTTTATACTCATCGAATACTATATACTCGACAATATTTTTGTAACCAATAAGGTATTTGAAATTACTGAAAATGAAGTAATAGAACAGTCTTTCTGCTGTATTCCTCAAAAGCGAATTTTCAACGATGCGAAAGTCTATTCTTTTGGAGATAAAGAAGTCTTTATGCAATCTCCCTTTATGATGAGCTGCCGAGATAAACAGAACCAAAAAACACTTTGGAAATACAAACTCTCTGCTTATCTTTACACTCAAGTAGAGGAATATAACGATATCTTATATTTTGGTACAGCAGGTAAAGGAGGCTATTTTTATGGAGTTTCACTAAATAACGGACAGACTGTATTTAGTTATAATACAGGACAAACCGTACACTTTGTACGAAGTGGAGAAGGTATCATTATAAGTGATAAAAAACAAAAGCCTATGCTTATAAATGCCTTAACTGGAGAAATCATTCATTCATTAGACATAGGCAAATACACTATTGATTACGAGCAACAGATGCTTTGGTATAAAGAACGTTTTTATGGAATTGTCCGCAATAAGGAAAAAGACTTATCGGTAGTGTGTGTGAATATATAGGAGTTTTATATGATCTGAAACCTAACAACTAATTACTGAAATCTTTTATCTAAATAAAATGAACTTAGAAGAACTTAGAGAATACTGCCTTTCCTTGCCACATGTAACTGAGGATATGCCTTTTGATGAGGATATTTTGGTATTTCGAATTTGTAATCGTATTTTTGTACTTACAAGTTTAGAATCAGTACCTTTGCGGGTGAGTCTCAAGTGTGACCCCGAACGCGCGATAGAACTCCGCGAACAATACCCCGACAAGATTATGGCGGGCTACCACCTGAACAAAAAACATTGGAATACTGTGCTTTTAGAAGGCTTACCCCCTACCCTTATCAAGGAGATGATACAGCATTCTTACGACCAAGTACTGGCTAAAGTCCCCAAGAAGGAAAGAGAAGCGTTAATTAACTAACTCAAGATTATGTTCTCAAAGCTCAAAGATTTCTTTTGTAAAACCTATCCCATTTTTGGATATGAATTCTTTATTCCTGTAGCTCTCTATAAGCGTATAGAAGCAGCAGAAGGAGAGGTCAGTCTCAAAAGTATTAGACATTTCTTTAGCAAAGCGCCTTATTCCCTTAGTAAAGGACAGCTACAGATAACCCAAGAAGCCAACAAACTCTTTTTTGTACAGATAGCATTCTATGAAGAAGACAAAAGAGAGACTTTTAAGAAGGAAATAGAGGGGTATAAAGAAGTATTTCCATTTTGGACAGTCTTTCCTCATAGTTTCTATGGAGCTCCTCGCTGGAATCAGGGATACCAAGAACATTATAGAGATACCTTTTTGAACTATTGGCTCTCCTTAAGTATAGAAGAACAAGAAAAGTATATGGATACCTATGATTGCCCCGAAGATTGGCGGCTTTGGCTTAAGGATTACTGCTTATGGTGCAAAGAAAAAGGAACTTTATAAAGAAAACAACTATTCAAATGACAGAAACGGAACAAACCCTACGCCAGCGTTTCACTGCCTTCTTACAAGCAATGCACAACTGGGAAACAAAAGCCAACAGAGTTGACGAAGAAGAAGTGGAGAAAAAGAAAACCCTATCTTGGGAAGACTTTTGTGAGCAACAAACAGAGCTGCGTATCCCTATTTATAAGGAATACATCACCGAACGCGAGCGCAAATATGGCGGAGCTCAGTACACCAGTCACACCTTTCCTCCTAACTATGACCCTTCTAAAGAAAGCATTACCGAAGTACAAATCACTGGTAAAAAAGCCTCTATATTTACCGATAGAGAGTATGCAAAAATGAATTACAAGCGCGAGTACAAGTACAAACTTGTAGAGGATCGTTGGCTATTAGACTCTATCAAAGAACAGTATTTGCCTGAAAATAGAGATCCTGAAAAATGGAAGAGTGTGATTATATAAAAACAAAACCCGATAGTTTGATTACTCAGAGACCTATCAGGAATAAAAACTGAGGCAAAGATATAAATAATTTTTAGAATAAAAAACTTCATATGATTGAAAGAAAATGTTTAGACCCTAATATATTAGAAATGATCAGCAATATATTAGGAGATACCAATAAAGGATTAACGGGAAGTGAAATACATTGGTTTCTATTACAAGCTAAAATAGAAGATATTTCAGAAAAAGATGAATTTTTAAGCAAAAGAAAACGTTTGTTTAATGCTTTCGCTAAATTTCAAAACACGAACAAATGTTCAAATAACATATTGAATTTCATTAGTTTAGTACTTAAACCTTCTAGATTTATAAATAAAGAAGATGATTTTAACAGTTTAAGAATTGCTATAAATCAACAATTAGCTTTTGCAGGATATGAACTAAAAGAAGACGGAAAATATAGAGAAATTGAAAAAGCAAATATAATTTCTGATGTACAAATTAAAGTAGAAAACTTAAAGCAGGAATTAGAAAGTAGAAAGACTCATACTGAAATCTTTAAATATTGCAAATCAGAGTTGCTTCAGAATAATTATTTTCATTCTGTTTTTGAAGCTAATAAAGGTCTTTTTCAGCGCATTAGAGATTTATCTAATCTCCAGAAAGATGGAATAAATTTGATAGAAGAGGTCTTTAGTCAAAATCCTATCCTCATCATTAATAATTATCAAACTAACTCAGAGAAAAATGAACATACGGGTTTTTGCAACTTATTAAAAGGATTATGTGGTATGTTTAGAAATACTATTGCTCATGAACCAAAAATAGAATGGGAAATCAAAGAACAAGACGCTTTAGAAATTTTGAGTATTATATCATATTGTCATAGAAGATTGGATAATGCTCAAAAAATACGATAGTAAAAAATAACCTCTTAAATATCACTTATGGAATATATAGTTAAAAGAGAATTTCAATCTGTTTATGAAAAATGAAGGTTTAGCTAATAACCACCTCACTGATGCAAGCTTGTAGCTTGTACCTACTATAAAAAGAGCTTTTAACCCGCTGGGCATTGCCTCTTATCAGCTCAAAGAAATTATTGATAGCACTATCGCTGAATTTGAAAAAAATAAACATAAAACCCTATAAACATATAACAATTAGCGGAATGAGCACATCAAGTTATATCACCAAGTTTGGCACTCTTACTTTCAAAGAAAAAGTCGAAGATGCGTATTTTTGGGAGGCCTCATTCCTTTGGGAGAGTGATTTCTATAAAGAAACCTTAGAGCTTCCTTGTTGATGAAGAAGTTGTGAAATCAAAGAACAATTGGGCTGAAAACAGAGTCTCTGAAAAATGGAATGTTTGAAATTTAAAAATACAATTTTACTCTTGTGAATTACAATATACTTGCCCCTCTATTAATAGCTGTTTTGGCTTGGGCGTTTATACTCATTTGGTTTTTATTCAAAAAGAAACAAGAAAAAATGAAAAGACAGCAGCTTTTAACCCAAATAAAAGAACAGCTCCCTATCTCATCGTTTAAAGAGTTGTTACAAACTTTAGAAAACCTAAACTACGACCCTTCTTGGTGCTATTTCAAGACTGATACTTTTGAGAGTGGTAGCCTAGCTGTGGACAACACTTGTTTTCTGCAACGAGAAAACCAATGGGTCGTATGCCTTGCCGATTGGCATAGTTTCTCTGATGAACAGTCTTTTGATAGCGAACAAGAAGCCTGCGAAAACTTTGTATATAAATACTTTCTCCTTAGTAAAGAAGAAATTAATTGGTTAAAGCAATGAGCATATCAAGTTATACCACCAAGTTTGGCACTCTTACTTTCAAAGAAAAAGTAGAAGATGCGTATTTTTGGGAGGCCTCATTCCTTTGGGAGAGTGATTTTTATAAAGAAACCTTAGAGCTTCCTTTTTCTGTGTTTAGCAAAAGTGAAAACATCACCCCTGATACTATTGCTTTTATTGAAAAAATCCTTGCCTGCGCAGATAAGTTGGTTGCCAAGGCTCTTTCTTATTTTCAAGAACAACTGCTAATAAGCTCAGAAGGCTTTCATCTTTCAGATGAAGAAAAACGATTGCTAAGTGTTCCCTTGCAGGAAGTTCCTTTTGAAAGTCCGCAGTTCCTATTTTATGACAACAAAGAATGGATATTGCATTTTGCTGAAGGAGGTTTCAGCTTTTGCGAGCCTTATGGCGTTTCTTTTCACTTTGAAGAAGAAACCCCTATCCTAATAGAAAACTTAGAAGACGCAGAAGAAATATAATCAACTTACAATTAACATATTAAACATGTATTTATTTAAAACCGAATGCAAGAACCTATTCCTATCACCTAAACGGCTATTTTACATTTTGGTGTTTCCCCTTATCATTTTTGGTTTCTTTGCAGCTGTATTCTACAAAGGTGTCCCTCGTGACCTGCCCATGGCGTATATCAATTACGACCAAAGTCAGCTATCCGAGAACCTTTTGCGTATGCTTGACGCCACACCTAACATAGCTCTTACTACCAAGCTAAGCGATGAGCAAGAAGCCCAACGCCTTATCCAGCAACAGCAGATCATGGGCTTTATCGTCATTCCTCAAGACTTCCAACAAAAACTCTTCAAGGGCGAAAACCAATCGGTGATCTGCTATACCAATAACCAGTTTATGCTAGGTGCAGGCCTTATCCAAAAAGATTTCCAAACCACTATAGGCATGTTCTCGGCTGGTCTTGTGATGAAAAAGAAAATGCAAAAAGGACAACAAACCGAGAGGGTACATGCCGAAGCCCAATCCGTAAAGGTAGATGATCACGGTCTGTTTAACCCTTACTCTAACTATGCCTTTTACCTGCTCACAGCACTGCTGCCGATGATGCTCCAAATGATAGTGATGATGGTAACGGTCTATGTATTGGGAGTAGAGCTGCGCTATCATCAGGGTAAGCATTGGCTCAAGCAAGCAGGTGGTAGCCCTCTGAAAGCCTTGGTTGGCAAACTTCTGCCTTATACCTTAGTACTTTTCTTTGTAGCATGGTGGATGAATTACCTACTCTTTGGGCTTATAGGTACGCCCCTGCACATTCCGATGTTCAATGTGGTTCTCATTACCTTTGCCTTGGTTGTTATCTATCAGATTATAGGGATTACTATCGTATCCTTTGCCCCCGATTTCCGCTTAGCTCTTACCATAGGTAGTGGTTTTACTGCCATTGCTTTCTCCTTTGCCGCTTATACCTTTCCTATGGAAGGACTCCCAAGGAGTATGCAGTACTTAGCTCAAATATTCCCCTATGCTCATTTTATGAAATACTATGTCAATCGCGCTATCAAGGGCATTCCTATGGAGATGACATGGCAACCACTTTTGGCCTTGCTCCTCTTTGGTTTGCTGCTTATAGTGGCTTACCCTATGTTTGTAAAAAAAATAAAATCAGGTGGTTATGAAAAAGTTTAAACAGTATATTTATCAAAGTTCAGCTGACTTCACCCGTGCAATGCTCTGGGAAGCCAAATATATATTCCGTGATAGGGCGGTGTTCTTTTCATTTGTGATAGTGGCTGTATTGGTCTCCTTTCTCTATACCTACCTGTATTCGGAAGAGACCTTACAGGAACTCCCCATTGGGGTGGTTGATGAAGACAACACCTCCCAAAGCCGACAGCTACTACGTATGATTGACGCTAATAGTGGCGTGGCCATTTACAGTAGTTACCTGAACCTCTCTGAAGCGAAAAAGGCCTTTCAGCAAGAGCAAATACGTGGAATTATTGCCATTCCCAGCAGTTTTTCCCGTGACCTACAACGTGGTGAGCAACCCTCCATATCCGTCTATGCTGATGCCTCCTATATGCTCTATTACAAGCAGATACTCACCGCAGCCAAAGTCTCGGCTACCTACCTCAATGCTGGGGTAGAGATGAAGCGTACTTCCGCACAGGGCAAACTCCCCTCTCAAGTTCGTGATGAGGCGATGCCCGTAAGTGCCAAAGTGGTAAGCCTATATAACCCTTCTTCGGGGTATGCAACCTTCCTCATTCCTGTGGTCTTAGTCATTATCTTCCAGACGACAATCCTTACCGCTGTGGGTATCTTGGGCGGAACGATGCGTGAGGGTAACAAGCTGCGCAAAATATATCCTAATTCCAATAGTTTCTGGGGGGCACTCCCTATTGTCATGGGTAAGGCCACCACCTATTTGGCGCTCTCTATGGCTATCTTGCTCATTATCTTGGGTATTGTAATGCCTCTGTTTGGTATCCCTGTGCGCAGTTCTATTCTCAGCACAATGGTATTCATGGTACCTTTTGTTCTCTCTATTGTGTTTATGGGGCTTTGCTTGCTGGGCTTTCTTCACCGTAGGGAAGATGCCATCATGCTTATCATGTACACTTCGTTGCCTTCGGTGATGCTCACTGGTTTTTCATGGCCTACGGTAGCCATGCCAGAGTGGTTACATGCCTTTTCTTATATAGTTCCTACCACCTTAGGGGCTAAAGGCTTTGTTTCTATCACCCAAATGGGCGCCAGCCTCTCCACCATACTCCCCTACTGGGCAGGTATGTGGGGGTTATGTATCCTCTATCTTGTTCTTAGTGCTTTTACCATGAAAAAAATACTTAAATAGTGACGAGTGACTAATGACAAGTGACGAGTGACTAATGACAAGTGACGAGTGACTAATGACAAGTGATGATTTATAAGCTCGTAAAAAAACAATATATAATACACTCGTAATCATACACTTATAAAAAACATCTTATTTTTTTCAAAAAAAAATTCATTTTTTCTTTGTCGGTTTGGAAAAAAGTAGTATCTTTGCACCGTCTTAGAAAGATATGAATTGCGAAAATAGCTCAGTTGGTAGAGCGCAACCTTGCCAAGGTTGAGGTCGCGGGTTCGAATCCCGTTTTTCGCTCTTTTTTTTATGTCTATATCCCAAAGGCTCGGATGGTGGAATCGGTAGACACGCTGGACTTAAAATCCAGTGGGCAGCAATGCCTGTGCGGGTTCAAGTCCCGCTCCGAGTACGACTACAATCACTACTATAGGTAGTGATTTTTTTGTTTTCTTCCTATAACACTTCCTTTTAGAAATATGAATACCCTGATACAGTGACTGATAGTCTGGCAACTAAATATGGAATTACCCGGTAGGTATAACCCAAAAGAATGCCGAGACTTAAGCTTCAAGTTTAACAAATAGACATTAACAATTAACCATTGACCATTAATAATTAATAATTATCTTTCGTACCTTTGCCCTTTATAAAAATTAATTTTCAAAAAATGAAGAAATTAGGAATTATTCTGCTTTTGGCAGGTACAGTCGCTTTCGGACAGAACAAGAAAACAGGTTGGGACGCGGCCAAACTTAAAGGAAAAGTAAAGACATATCGTATATTGGACTATCGCTTTGACGAACAAGGCAAACCCTTTAGAGGTAATTCGGAACTGCTAACAGAGTTCAACCCTAAGGGACGCACCACTAAGATGCAAGTCAATAACAATGGGGTGTTGATGTCCTACCATGATACCTATAACGACCAAGGTTACCTAATAGAGTCCGTCTCCAAAGATGAGGAAAACAAGACACTCTCCACTAACCTCTATGAGTATGATGCACAGGGTAATCGCATCCGCCATGACCTCTTGACCAACAAAGGAGATATCTTTATGAGTACTTTCTCCAAATATAATGATAAACAACAGCTTATAGAGAAATCCAACTGTGTAGGAGGGGTGTGTGATGATAAAAGTGTTTTTACCTATGATGACAAAGGCTACCTTATCCGCGAGGACAAGTATAAGAAAGACAGCCTTACCTCCAAGACCCTTTACAAGAACGATGAAAAAGGAAATCCATTAGAACGCCTTACTTATGATGCTACTGACAAACTCATAAAGAAAGTAACTTCTACTTATGACAAGGAAGGCAATGAAACGGAAAATGTAGTCTATGAAGAAGATGGTACTATTGCCCAGAAAAAGAACTACACCTACCAGTATGATAAGAAAAAGAACTGGATCAAAAAGACGGAAAGCGAAAATGGGGAACCTTACCTTATTATAGAACAGAAATTTGAATATTATAAATAGTAATAATCGGCGGTACTGTGGTACCGCCGATTTTGTTTTATAGTTATTACCAGCCTGGGTTTTGACTCCAACGACCTTTTTCAAAGTTGATATCGGCAGCTGGAATAGGCCAGGTAAGTTTGTAATTGCCAGCAGGGATATTAAGCTGATAATACTCCTGAACTGGAGAGGAGAAAATCGCCTCTACATTCTGGGGGGTACCTCTGACTACGCCTAAGCCCCAACGCTTGATGTCGTGTAAGCGGAAGCCCTCAAAGGCTAATTCGCGGTTGCGCTCATTCTGTATCTCTGTCAGTAGTGCCTGACCTGTAGCGGTAACAGAGGTAGCTCTTAAGATACGTGCTCTTCGGAGTGCATTGAGATATACCTTGGCATTGGCTTCATCGCCATTGCGGTAAGCCGCTTCGGCTGCAATAAGGTATTGCTCGGCTATACGGAACAATTTCGGTCTGTGCATATAGGTAGGTAGTCCTGAAGAATTGGTCTTTAAGTTATTGTTATCAGGATATTTGGTAACCAAATAAATATTCCTATAGGCGGTACTTCCGTAATCTACAAAGAGTTTTTGGAGAAAAACTTTTTTCCTATAATCGGTATCTTGAAATAAATCCACGAAAGCCTGTGTAGGGATATAGCTCGGATTATAGAGGAAACGACGCTGACGACGGTCATAGTTATTAGCTCCTATATAGATATCATTAGCCTTAGGAAGCTCATCACTCCCGCCCAAGGTAAAGCTTGCAGGTGCTTTGGCAAAGAGCTGAGTGATGCTCTCTTTGTCATCATCCTCTTTCCAAATCGCCTCCAAAGCACTCTGTGTGGTAGCCAGTGGGTATTTTCCTCCATCTATAAGGGATTTTGCCGTAGTATAAGCCTCTTGCCATGCCCCTTGGTAGAGTAGCACACGTGCCTTGAGCGCTTTGGCAGCATCTGCGGTAAAGGTGGTAGCTCCTACTGTTCCTGAGGTTTCGGACAAAAGTTCTTCGGCACGAGCGATGTCCTCCAAGATAAACTCATAGGTTTCTTTCAGTGTACTGGGTGCGGGAAAGTTAGAAACCTTGAACTCTCTTAGGATTGGCAACCCATAAGAGGAAGAGGCATCGTAAGCCCCACAGAAGTGCGTTACCAAATAAGTATAATAGTAGGCACGTCCTAAGTGGAGTTCGCCCAAGTTACGCTGAATTTGGGCGCGCTCAGTACGTTCTCTCTCTTGGGCTATGGGCACCTTAGGAATCCCATTGAGCGCTATATTAATATCCTGAATCGCTCTGTAATGAGCCATCCAAATGGCAGCGGTGGTACTATTGGAAGAAGTGAAGTCCGTCCAGCGGTGCAATTCGGGGAGGATTTCGTTGTTACGACGAACGGCATTGAGGAAATCGGCCTGTACATCGGAGCTATACATGGTATTCCCATAAGTATTATCACGCAGTCCGTCATACATTCCATTGACCCAATACTGAGCATCCTCCACATTGAGGAATGATTTCTGCTCACTCAGCTCATTGAAGGGCTCTTGCTCTAACTTGACACAGCTCTGCAAGGAGAGCGCCGCAAGGGTATATAGTGGTAATTTGTTAAGTATCTTTTTCATTGCTTTTTAAAATTTAAGTTCAACCCCGAAAGAAAACTGACGAGAAGGTGGATAACCTCCCAAGGATATAGGATTAGAGAACTCTGGGTCTGCTCCTTCGTAATTGGTGAGAGTAAAGATGTTACGCGCGGTACCATAGAGACGTACTCCGCCAAAGAAACCTATCTGCTCGATCACCTCCTTAGGTAGGTTGTAGCTCAAGGATATACTCTTTAGGCGTAAGAAATCGGCCTTCTGTATCAGGCGAGAATCTCCTGAATAGATAAAGGTAGCTTCGGTAATCTTAGGGTGGCGGGTATTGTCCCCAGCATTTTTCCAATAATCGAAAGCCTTACGGCTGATGTTACCAGAGGCAAAGGAACCAGGGTTTTCGCTATAGCGCATATCATTATTCACTTTCCAGTTACCCACAGTGAAAGAGAAATTCATATCCAAGCTAAAGGCACGATAAGTAACTGTCCAACCGAAACCTCCATTGAGTGGGGCATGCATCTTCTTACCTGTGGTCTGTGCCAATTTAGGATTATAGGTAGTGGTTATCTGGTTATCATCGGTTTGGGTTTCCATTTTATCTTCACCAGGGAGGTACCACTGTGTAAGTCCAGTATTGGGATCTACCCCCTTGCGCAATACAGCGGTATATTCCAAAGCACGACCTACCTTAAAGCCCAAGTTGCTATTGAGACTCACGAGGGATTCGCGTCCTTCGAAGATCTCGGTAATCTTCTGTTGGTTATAGTTCATATTGAAGTAAGGGCGTACGCTTAGGTTGTTACCCTCATCATAATACACACGAGAGGAGATACTTACATCAATCCCTTGGTTTTGCATTCCTCCAGAGTTTCCATAGAGTTGGGTACGTCCGCTAGTAGAGTTATTATCTCGGTAAGCCAATACATCGTAGGTACGACGGTGGTAGTACTCCACATTGAGTGAGGTATTATGTAGAATCACCGCATTGAGTCCTACACTTGTTTTCTTTTGTTCCTCCCAACGAATATCAGGGTTTCCTATACGGCTAAGGGTATAACCTATCTCAGAATTATATAGTTGAGAAGGGCTTACTACGTTGATATTGCTGTAGTTAAGTCCGCCTGCATTTCCAGAAATCCCTGTACTAAAGCGTAAGTTAAGATCGGTAAGCCATTTTACATTTTCAAGGAAAGCCTCTTTTTTGAGTTTCCACATAGCCCCTACCGCCCAGAAGTTGGCATAGCGGTTGTTCTCTCCAAAGTTAGACGAACCATCACGACGACCAGAAAGGTCTAAGAAATAACGATTCAGGTAATCATATTCCAATCGTGCAAAATAGGAGTTGAAAGTGCTTACTGTCTTGCTATCACCTGTTGCCACTTCCTTAGTCCCATGAGAGAGCATAGAAAGCCCATCGGAAGGCTGTCCTGTGGTACGAGATTCCAAGGCCTTATAGATATTCTCAATAGACTCCTGTCCTAAAAGAGCGGTAAAGCTATGAGCGTTGCCCAGCATAAACTTGTATTCCAAGGTATTGGTAAAGGTCTTTCTATATGACTTATCATAAGAGACCTGAGTGGAGGCCGTGTTCTCATAGCCAAATTGGTAATCGGTAAAGGAGCGCAAGTGCTTCTGCTGAGATTCTCCATCGCTGTATTGTACCCCTGCTTGGGTCTTGAATACCAACTTCTTGATTGGCTCAATTGTCAAATACCCTATAGGCATCACATCGGTTCCATAGGAAGCTGAAGGATTTTTTTCAGCCTCATACTCAGGGTGATAGAATCCAGTGGCTCGTCCTGTAAGTCCTCTGATAAAGTTCTTACGAGTACCATCGGGATTGGTAGGGCTATACAGAGGTAAGGCCAATACCCTTGCCCCTGAAGTAGTAGAGCGTCCGCCCTCTCTTTCGCTATAGCCTACAGAGAGTGATAGTCCTGCTTTAAGCCAACTGTTGATACGGGTATCCACATTGGTATTGAGATTATAGCGGTGATAATCCACAGAAGGAGCGGTAGATCCTTCCTGCTTTAGGTAACCTGCCGAAAGGTAATAGGTAGTAGAGGCAGTTCCTCCAGAGACAGAGACATCGGTACGGGTAGTAGGTACGAAGTCACGGAAGAAGATTTTGTCCCAACGTGTATTATAAGGATTCTCGGCCAAGATCTTCTCAATAGCCGCCTGAGTCTGTGCGGGTGTATTTCCTGACACTCCAGCGGCAGAGCGGATAGCGGCAGGGTCACGCTGTGCCCAGAAATCCAAGTATTCACGAGGGCTCATCATATCATCGAAGAAGCGGCGGCTGGCACTAGTTATGGCATTGAACCCCACTTGGTGGCTTACACTGATGTGGGTTTGCTCATTGTATTTACCACGCTTGGTAGTGATGAGAATCACCCCATTGGCAGCACGAGACCCATAGATAGAGGTAGAGGCTGCATCCTTGAGTACGGTGACACTCTCTATATCATTGGGGTTGAGGTCCGTCATAATCCCTGAGCTTACCTGCATTCCATCTACTATATAGAGCGGTGTCTGGTTAGAGACACTTCCCTTAAGCGCTGACTGGAAGTTGTTAAACCCGTGAATCAGTACACTGGAAGCATCGCCTGGTCGTCCTGAGCCTGTGGTAACGACCATCCCCGCTACACGTCCTGCGAGTGCATCCATGGCATTGGCATCGGGGGTACGAGCGATTTCCTGCCCTTGTACTGTTGCCACTGAAGCCACTGTCTTGCTCCCTACCTTAGGCGCTCCATAGCCAGTGAAGACAAGGCCTGTGTCTATTTCTTGTACATCGTCCTGAAGCACCACATTGATCACCGTATTCTTTTTGGTCACGGGTTTCTCTACAGGCTTCATCCCCAAGAAAGAGTAGTAGAGCACATCTCCCACATTGGCCTCAATCGTATAAGCTCCCTTATCATTGGTTGTAGCCCCACGGCTGGTACCTTTGATAAGGATATAAGTACCCAAGATAGGTTCGCCTTGGGCATCCTTTACCATCCCTGTGACGGTAACTTTTTGCGCTAAAGCCGCTTGCACAGCTATGATAAACAACGCAAATACATAGAAAAACTTTAATCTCATTTCTGTAGTTTTGAGGTGGCAAATTTCCTAAAATAAAATGAAATTTCCAAATTTTTTTTGGGGTTTCATCCATTTGCCTATGTGTTAATTTGCCTATGAGAGCATAAAACAACCCCTCTTATAAGATGTCATAAATCAACGCGAGTTCGACGTAAGCAAAATTATATTTTTCTCCCACAGATTGCACGGATTTTCACGGAGAGAATGATAGAACAACTAAGTATAACTCCTTAATTTCCACGGATAAATAAGGCCTTTGGCCTTATAAAAATCTGTGTAAATCGC
>ERZ773087.1004-NODE-1004-length-19301-cov-11.914736_pt1 | contig 19301 bp, 17 predicted proteins | sample MGYA00511375_ERZ773087 | MGnify/ENA primary metagenome ERZ773087 (study PRJEB29015, sample SAMEA2737995) | human oral metagenome | biome: human oral; feature: human-associated habitat; material: dental | place: China | collected 2063 ...
CCGGCCGCCGTGTCGGGGTCGACGTCGAGGCCGGCGTCGGTCAGCGCCTCGAGGAGGAGCGCGCGACGCACGGCGTAGACGCTGCGCTGGCGTTCCACGTGTTCGGTGTCGCGGAGGGCAACCGCCATCGCGTGCTGGACGGGGGCGGGCACCATGAGTCCGGAATGCTTGCGCACGCTGACGATTGGTGCGACCAGCGCGGGGTCACCATAGATGAGGGCACCGCGGTAGCCTGCGAGGTTCGACTGCTTGGACAGCGAGTACAGGACGAGGAGGCCGCTCGCATCGCCATCGCACACGTCCGTATCGAGCAGGGAGGGCACGCCCTCGCTCACGTAGGGCTCCGACCAGGGCAGGGCCGCGTAGCACTCGTCGGAGACGACGACGGCGCCGTGGGAGCGCGCCCAGGCGACGACCGCGCGCAGCTCGTCCTTGCTCATGACGTGCCCGTCGGGGTTGCCCGGGGAGTTCAGGTAGACGAGGGTGGCCTCGGGCCAGGCGTCAGGATTCGTCGGGTCGACAGCGACGGGGGTGGCACCGGCCAGGCGGGCGCCAATGTCGTAGGTCGGGTAGGCGACCTCGGGCACGAGGACCATGTCGCCGGGGCGCACGCCCAGCAGGGCGGGAATCCAGGCGACGGCTTCTTTCGACCCGATCGTTGGGATGACGCCACCGTGGCCGACATCGACCATGCCTCGGCGCTGTCCCCATGCGAGGATCGCGTCTCGCACCTCGGCAGTTCCGATCACCGTCGGGTAGCCGTGCGCGTTGGAAGCGTCGGCGAGTGCCTCGCGGATGAACGCCGGGGTGTCGTCGACCGGAGTTCCGACGCTCAGATCACAAATTCCCCCGGGATGTTCAGTGGCGCGCGCCTTGGCGGGCGCCAGCTGATCCCAGGGGAATTCGGGCAGGTCAAGAGGGCGAGGAAGGATCGTTGTCATACCCCTACCCTATCGACTGTCAGAGATTTTCGGCCTTCCATTCCTCATTCTGAGGCGGCAGCGCGGCGATCATCGGATCGTCGAAGTCCTGGACGCCGGTCTTCTGGGCGCCACCGGGGCTGCCCAGATCGTTGAAGAAGTCGACGTTGGCGCGCAGGTAGTCGGACCACTCGGAGGGCAGGTCGTCCTCGTAGAAGATGGCCTCGGTCGGGCACACGGGCTCGCATGCACCGCAGTCCACGCACTCCTCGGGGTGGATGTAGAGCGAACGGGCACCCTCGTAGATGCAGTCGACGGGGCACTCGTCCACGCATGCGCGATCCTTGACGTCCACGCAGGGCTGCGCGATGACGTAGGTCATGAGACGTTCCTCCTGGTCAGTTCTAAAGACTCGTTGGTTCTATTATTCACGTATGAGTAGCCCCGAGTCACCCCGCGTCCCCGACAGCGCTGCGAGCGGCGAGAATACGCCGATTCAGCACACCGAGACCGAAGGGGCGCGCGAGGAATTTTCCACACGCGCGACTGGCGCAATTCCCCAGCTGCCGTGGATGAGCTTCGCGGTCGGCGAGAGGATCGTCATCCGCTACCGTCTGGCAGACGGCCTGCACGACGCTCTGGGAGAGGCGCTCGAGGTGGCCCCCACGCACGTCACGGTCGCGACGAGGCGTGGGCCGGTTCGCGTGGATGCCCGCACGATGGTGACGGGCAAGCGCGTACCTCCCCCGCCCACCATCTAGCGAGCGGGGAAGCAGGCGCGGTTCAGCGGTTGGCACGGCGCTCGCGAGCGGCGATCTTGAAACGCTCCTGGGCGTCCAGGACGACCTTGCGCACGCGCACGGCCTCGGGCGTGACCTCGACGCACTCGTCGTTGGCCGCGAACTCGAGGGACTCCTCGAGGGTCAGCTTACGCGAGGGGGTCAGCGACTCGTACACGTCGGCGGTCGCACTACGCGTGTTCGTCTGCTTCTTCTCGCGGCAGATGTTCACGTCCATGTCCTCGCCGCGCGGGTTTTCGCCCACAACCTGGCCCTCGTAGACCTCGGAGGAGGGCTCGACGATGAAGGAGCCACGCTCCTGCAGGTTCGTCATCGCGTACGGGGTGGCTTGGCCAGCGCGGTCAGCGAGGAGGGAGCCGGTGAGGCGCTGCTCGATGGAGCCCTGCCAGGGGGCGTACCCCTCGGAGATGGACGAGGCGATGCCGGTACCGCGCGTTTCGGTGAGGAACCGCGTACGGAAGCCGATGAGGCCTCGGGCGGGAACCACGAACTCAAGGCGGATCCAGCCCGAACCGTGGTTCGCCATGGTCTCCATGCGGCCCTTGCGGGCGGCCATGAGCTGCGTGACTGCGCCCAGGTACTCCTCGGGGATGTCGATCGTCATGCGCTCCATGGGCTCGCTGAGCACGCCGTCGATCTCCTTGGTGACAACCTGCGGCTTGCCGACGGTGAGCTCAAAGCCCTCGCGGCGCATCTGCTCCACCAGGATCGCCAGGGCGAGCTCGCCACGGCCCTGGACCTCCCAGGCATCGGGGCGCTCGGTGGGCAGAACCTTCAGGGACACGTTGCCGATGAGCTCGCGGTCGAGGCGGTCCTTAACCTGGCGGGCCGTGACCTTAGCGCCCTTGACGCGGCCGGCCATGGGCGAAGTGTTGATGCCGATGGTCATGGAGATGGCCGGGTCGTCCACCGTGATGAGCGGCAGGGGACGCGGATCCTCGAGGTCGACGAGGGACTCGCCGATCATGATGTCTTCGATGCCGGCGACGGCAACGATATCGCCGGGGGCGGCGGAGTCGGTGGACACGCGCTCGAGGCCCTCGGTGGCCAGCAGCTCGGAGATGTGGACGCGCTGGATGGTGCCGTCGTGGCGCGCCAGGCCCACGTCAGCGCCCTTCTTCAGGGTGCCGTTGTGGATGCGTAGCAGGGCGAGACGGCCCAGGAACGGGGAGGCGTCCAGGTTGGTGACGTGGGCCTGCAGCGGCATGTCCTCGTCGTAGGTGGGGCCGGGGATACGGTTCAGGATGGTCTCGAACAGGGGCTCGAGGTTCTCGGAGGGCAGCTGGCCGTCACCGGGGTTTTCCAGCGAGCACTTGCCGGCCTTAGCGGAGGCGTAGACGACGGGGACGTCCATGAGGGAGTCGACGTCGATGTCGATACCTTCGTTCATGAGGTCCTCGCCCAGCGACAGGAGCAGGTCGGTCGTCTCCGAGACGACCTCTTCGATACGCGAGTCGGGACGGTCGACCTTGTTGACGACGACGATGACGGGCAGGTGGGCCTGGAGGGCCTTACGCAGCACGAAGCGGGTCTGCGGGAGCGGGCCCTCGGAAGCATCGACCATGAGGACGACGCCGTCGACCATCGACAGGCCTCGCTCGACCTCACCACCGAAGTCGGCGTGGCCGGGGGTGTCGATAACGTTGATGATGACGCCATCCTTGAGACCCAGGGCCTGTGCGGCGGGGCCGGTGTAGTGGACGGCGGTGTTCTTGGCGAGAATGGTGATGCCCTTCTCGCGCTCAAGGTCGCCGGAGTCCATGACGCGCTCGCCGGTCTTTTCGACCGTGTCACGCTCGGAGAACGCTCCGGACTGCCAGAGCATTGCGTCAACCAGCGTGGTCTTGCCATGATCGACGTGCGCGACGATGGCGACATTTCGCAGGTCGGGACGCGTAGACATATGTGGACTCCTCAAATGTGGATACAGATCTATGCGTGTGAGGGGGCATGGAAGCCGCAGACACAACCGGTTCGAACCGATTTCACGCACATACGCCTCTAAGAATATCGGCTGAACAAGGGGCAACACGATCCCCATGTTGCGAATTCCACCACGTCGTGGACACGTGGCGGCGATGTGAGGCACCATCGGCCCGTCTATTTGCTCGGTCACAAGCTATGGCGTTAACTGGCTCGTATGACTGACATCACCACGCTCAGCGCAGACGTTTCTAAAGCCTCGACCCTTGTCACCCTCTTCGGTGCGCACCTGTTGTCGTGGCGTCCTGCGGGTCACCCGGATGTCCTGTGGCTGTCCTCCCGCGCGGTGTTGGATGGCACGAAGGCGATCCGCGGCGGCATCCCCCTGTGCCTGCCTTGGTTCGGCAGCCCCACCGACTCCCCGACGAGGCCCGGCCAGGGAGCGGGTGCCCACGGGTTCGCCCGCACGAGCCCCTGGACGCTACTGGGAAGCACCCAACCCGCGAACGACGCCCCAGCCTCGTTCTCCTTCGAGCTGCACCACACGGGCGAGACCTCTGCCCTCTACCCACACTCCTTCTGCGCGCGCCTGGACATCACCGCCGGGGCTGAGCTGAACACGACCCTGACCCTCACGAACGAGGACGACCACCCCTTCGCTATCGAGGCCGCCCTGCACACCTACCTGCACGTCGGCGACGTCAAGGACGTGACGGTAGAGGGCCTGGACGGAGAGCGCTACTACGACAAGGTCCGCGAGCGCTACGCCACCCAGACCGGCGACGTGACTTTTATCGGCCCGACGGACCGAGTCTATACCTCCACCCAGCTGGTCCAGGTCGTCGATCCGAAGCTGGGCCGACGCATCATCGTGGACAAGAGCGGTTCAGGCTCCACGATCGTGTGGAACCCCTGGTCCCAGGGCGCGGCCACGATGAGCGACATCGGCGAGGGTGAGTGGCAGAACTTCGTGTGCGTGGAAACCGCGGCGGTGCGCGAACGCGCGCTGACGCTGTGGCCGGGGCACCCCCACATCATGACGCAGACCCTTGCCGTGGAAACGCTGGACTGACCGACCCGCGGGTAGGATTGGCTCCAGCTACGACCAGAAAGGCCCTCATGGCTCTCACTTCCGCGATCGCTTCCGCGTACCTGTCTGTTTCCCGCTGGAAGCTGTCCACGCAGCCCCTCCCGGACAAGGTCATCATCATCGGCGCCCCGCATACCTCGAATTGGGACGGTGTCTTCATGGCGATTTCCATGTGGAAGTCTGGGCGCACGTTCTCGTTCCTCGTGAAGGATTCCATCGTCAAGGCCCCGGTGCTCGGCTGGTTCGTGAAAAAGATTGGCGCGGTCGCCGTTGAGCGCAGCGCCTCGCACGGCTTGGTCGAGCAGGTTGCCCAGCGCATCCGCGAGGCAGACACCTTCACGCTGTGCATCACGCCGAAGGGCACGCGATCGCCGCGTGATTTCTGGAAGTCCGGCTTCTACCGCATCGCAATGGAGGCAGGCGTGCCGATCCAGCTGGGCTTCATCGACCGCAACACCCGCACGTTCGGCTGGGGCCCGACGTACCAGCTGACGGGCGACGTGCACGCCGACATGGAGGCCATCCGCGCGTTTTACGCCGACAAGGTGGGTATTCACCCTGAAAAGACATCTGTTCCGCGACTGCGCGCTGAGGACGAGGCCGAATGAGGCTCACGCGAGCGCTGCTCGTCACCGCTGGGGCTCTCGCCCTGACGGCGGGCGGCGCTGCGGCGTATGCGGACAAGCCGACGCAGATTCGCCTCGTCGAGGTCTACGAGATGACGCCGGGCGTGAGCGCAACCCATGAGGTGACCCTGTCGACGGATCACGCATTGATCGGTGAGCAGTGCCAGTCGATGGGCACAGCCGCGCAGGCGACTTCCTCGCTGCTGGTGGATGTGGGCGGGGTCTTGGGATGCCGTTTCACCTGGAACCTCGAGGACGCGAGCGCCGAGGTCGTCTCGGTTGACGACGGTGGGGTCTTCCACTTCGAGTCGACGTCGGCCCGACTGCTGGAGGGTTTTTCCTCGCCCGAGGCGTCGGCCTCGATCGAGTCGGTGACCCTCATCGCTCACGATTCAGTTGTCGTCGAAGCCTCTGACGGCGGGGAGATTTCGGTTCCTTCGTCGTCCACGAAGAAGGATGCGAGCACTGTCGTGTGGCACGGCGTGACGGACAACGTGAGTGCGTCGGGCTCGGTTGCGCCGGGGGCCTCCGCGCCAGCGCCATCCCCCTCCCCCTCGTCGAGCACCAGCCCCGTATCTTCCTCTGAGCAGCGAGGTGGTAGCTCGGTTGGGCGTTCTTTGATGCCCGTCCTCGCAGTGACTGGGTCGGTGTTGGCCTTGGTGATCATCGGAGCGCTTGTGCGTGGCCGCGCCGCCTCGCAGCGGCGAGCAGCAGACGCTCAGTTCGATCGCGATGCCTCGTTGAAGAATGCGCGCCGCGCTCAGTCGGGTGCGCGTCAGACCTCCGCGCTCCCCTACGCGCGCAGCGCGGCCATCTCGAAGGGCTCCGAGGCCCCCTCGAACGAAGAACGTTTCTCCCCGCCCGAGTGACCTCGTTCGTCTGTGACAACGACGTGCCCCGACCTCTCTACGGGGCCGGGGCACGTGTCGTTAGCCGATGTGGAAGTAGCGTTCGACGAGTTCTTCCACCGAAATTCGCGAGTCGGCCAGGTCGTCGCGCAGGTGCATGTCTCCGAGTGCAACCAAGTGAGACGCCCACGAATCAATGAGGCCGGCGGGGAACACGCCCTTCGCCTCGTAGTCCTCGCGCTGGGTGAGGAGCCTACCGGCGGCCTCGAAGCAGGAGCCGGGCAGCTGATCGAGGTCGGGGGTCTGCGAGGCGTCGCCGTCGACCTTGCGTTCGCGCGCGTAGTCGGCCATGCCCGGTTCGGTCAGCCCGATACGTGCCGCGACAGCGATACCGGCCAGCAGCAGGTGGACGGCCGCAGAACCGTCGGGGCTGCGCAGCTCGACCGTTTGCGAGTCATTCGGCAGCTCGTCGATGGGAGGCTCGGCGGGGTTCGCATCACGGAACATCGAGTCGTCAATGTTCTGCCATCCCAGGGGCACGCGCACGAGGACGGAGCGGTTACGGTCGCCCCAGCAAATCGCCGTGGGGGCCTCCTGATGCGGCACGAGGCGCAGGAAGGAGGTGGGGACCGTGTTGCCGAAGGCGGTCAGGGAAGCGGCATGCGACAGGTAACCGCCGATGACCTTCAGGGCCGTCTCCGTCAGGCCCGATCCCGTCGAGAACTGGTTGACACCGTCCTTGACGAGGCGGGTATGGAAGTGCATGCCCGAACCGGCCTGGCCAACCGCGATCTTCGGAGAGAAAGAGACGTGAATGCCGTAGGAGTGGGCAACCTCGCGCAGCACCCACTTGGCGAGCACCATCTGGTCGGCGGCATCCAGGGCGTCCACGGGCAGAAATTCGATCTCCTGCTGGACCATCTGACGACCGTCGGACACGAAGTTACCGACCTCCGAGTGAGCGTACTTGACCGAGCACCCCATGGACACCAGGTGCAAGAGGGTCTCCGTGCGCACGCTCTCCCACTTCGAGAAGGGCCCCGATTCGTGGTAGCCGCGCTGCGGTTCGACGGGGAACAGGTCCTCCTCGTCGGAGAAGAGGTAGTACTCGAGTTCACCGAGGGCCTGCAGTTCACAACCCGTCTCCTCCTTCAGGGCTCGCTGGGCCTTGCGCAGAATCTCCTGCGGCGCCGAGGCCAGGGGCTTGCCGTCGACGTCGTAGAAGCCGCACAGGATATCCAGGGTCGGAATGTGCGAGAAGGGGTTGAGGAAGGACGTGGCCAGGCGGGGCACGACGTACAGGTCCGAGGAGGTTGCCTCGACGAAGGCGAAGAGCGACGAGCCGTCGACGCGCTCACCCAGCGTCAGCACACGATCCAAGTGCGCCTTGGACTGAATCGCGAAGTTCAGCGTCTTCAGGCGACCGTCCCCTCCGACATAGCGCAGGTTGAGCATCCTGATGCCGTTGTCCTCGATATAGCCGATGATGTCGGCTTTCGTAAATTCCTTCGCCGGCTTTCCGAGGGCACCAACGAGGGGATTTGGACTGAGGGAAACGGTGTCGGTCGACAGCATGAAGCACTCCTCTTTGAGTATGACTGGATTCACATCAGCACAACCATTGTAGACCCATTCAACAAACCTGACAGTCGGGAGATAATCGCAACCTTTCAACAATTCCGCAGATTGACGAACGAAAACATTCCACATTATTAGTGACGCTTGTTACACTTTTGTAGCCAAGTCCAAGGAGCCACCATGGAATTGCTCCTGACCGTCATGGCGCCCTACCGAGTCAACGTCTTGCACTGGCACCTCACCGACAACGCCGGGTGGCGTATGCACGTGCCCGGATACCCCATGGTGACAGCGATCGGCGGAAACATCCCACGACAGCCCAGCGACTGGTACGACACCGAGTGCGCTCCCGACCGACAAGGTTCATGGCGCCTCACGCCAGCACACTCGACCCAAGGTTTCTACTCGGACACCAACATTCGCCACCTCGTCAACGTTGCGGCGGCGCGCGACATCCGCATCGTTCCGGATATTTCCATCCCCTCCCACGCTGGCGCCGCAATCCGCGCCTATCCCCACCTGGGAAAACCCCGCCCGCGTCAATAAGGCGCCCCATGGGGTCAACGAAACGCTCTGGCCCATCGCCGCCTCTCTCAGCTTCGTCGAAGCGGCGTTCCATCACGCCTGCGCTCTCTTCCCCACTCCGACCATCCATATCGGAGGAGCATCGACCGACTGGGGGCCATGGCAATCCGACCTCTCGCTGATGCGCGCAGGCCTCACCTCCGGCGCAGCGATTGAGCGGCTCTTTATCGACCGGGCACTGCGCGCCCTCCACTTTCACGGCAGGCGCGCGGCCGCCTGGGACTCCCTCACGAGGCCCTATCCGGCTCCTCCACCGGGAACCACTCTCTTTGCCCACCGTCCCGGGAACACTGGCCGCCAGGCCGCCGAATCCTCTGGAGCGCCGTGGATCTTGGCGGACGCCGAGATTCTCACCCTCAGTCACCCTGGGCGAACCAGCAGCCCCCTCGAGCCCACCCACACCCTCTTCGACGACCCCACCCAGGCGTTGCATGGGGAGCGACTGAAAGGAGTCGAGGCCGTGGCATGGTCCTCAACCATCACCACCCCAGACCTCCTCTTCTACCATCTCCTCCCCAGGCTCCTCGTCATCGGGGAAGCAGCGTGGCACGGGGAGGAGTCCCCGCCCTGGGACAAGCCGGCTCCCCTCATTGAACACGAGATGGCACACCTGCGGTGCACCATCCCCTACTGGAATCCACAGCGGCCACGATGAAGGGCCGCGCACCCGAGTCGAATGCGCGGCCCCACGCCCCCTAGTGGGGCAGGGTTCGGAGCAGGCATGAACCCGCCCCACTAGGACTATGCAAGTGCTACGACCAGGCTTTCAGGCGCTCAGCAAGCGCGCGCGCCGCAGCGTCCAAACGCTCGGCTTCCTGAACGTCCCCACCCCTGACCGCACGCCAGTAGGAAACTTTCGTCCGCAAGAACTCGCGACGCAGCTCAAGAATCTGCGCCTCTTCCCGCAAGCGCTCATCCTGCTGCTCCAGCAAGGTGATGAACTCGGAAATATCGCGCTCACCACCAAGGCCCGAGCGAACATACTCACGCATATCAGCAATCGACATGCCGGACGCCGACAGGCACGACACCCACGTCAACAGCTCAAGGTCGTCTTCCTGATAGATGCGGTGACCACTCGAAGGGTCACGCGCGATGGCAGGAATGACGCTCACATCCTCGTAGTAACGCAGGGTGGACGCGGGCAGCCCAACGAGCGCCGCTACCTCCTTGATGGAGTACGTGCGCCCGGAGCGAATCCCTACCATGACTTCACCCTAAAAGACCTCAAGTCCTTGAAGTCAAGCGGAGGTGCGGGACGTGCATCACGCGCCGCGACCTGCACAAAGGCGCAATCGCTCATCTATCGCCACGCAGAGTTGAGAATCGGCAGAAAACGCCTGAGCGCACCCGCGTTAGAGCAGCTCCGCACGCCTCTGGAAAGCCCAGATCGGACAGGTCTCCTCACGCATATGCACATCGACGCGGTCAAGGAGTTCACAACCGCCATTAAGATAGAAACGCGCATTCTTTTCCGTCGAGGTCACGAAGCCGTAGGCGCGCCCACCGCGCTTCGCCACGAAATCCGGCAGGACCTTGGAGACCAGCCAACGCCCCACGCCGCGACCACGCATGCTCGCGTCAACGGAGAGCACCTCGAGATACCAGTCGAAATCGCCATTATCGATGGCGATCTGATCAGATCGGTCGGTCACGTCGAGAAAATCAGCCACGAGGTGCGGGGAGGCGTAGCGGAAGAGCTCATAGCCTCCACTGACGAAGTTACGCACCACGCCAACCTTGCGATCATGCATGAGCGCCGTTGCGACAACTTGCCCTTCATGCTCCACGACAAGTGCGTGACGTGCCCACTGATAGGAGGACGCGAGCATCCGATTAATCGCGGCCAGGCATTGTGGGTAACAGTCCGGCTGGTAGAGGTAGGGCTTGAGCATGATATGCAGCGGATAGTCAAGGAACCCCTCGGTGATAATGCGCGTCATTTCGGGAATATCGCCGCGCGTAGCGGGTCGACACTTCATGGGCCACCTCCTTCATCAACATGGGCACATGAGCAATTTGCTATCAAAAACCTAACCGCAGGTAGACACCTGTCATCCTACGGGATAGACACCAATCTAGCCTTGTCAACGAGGCGTGTTTTTCTTTGTCACTCGGACTTCTTTTATTTGACGATCGGTCAGGTAATCTTGCATGCGCTCCCCCTCGTTGCTTTGTATCCACGAACGGACGATAATCGAGTGGTTCATATCAGGAGGACTGCATGCGACTCTTTCACGCCCTGTGCGCCACGCTCGGGGCACTACTCATCGTGTCGACGCTACCGTCGGGAGCCTACGCCGCCGACGGGCCGACACTGTCGGAGGCGTTCGTCCTGACCAAGGACGGCCAGCTCGTCGACACGCTGACCCTCATTGATCCGTCCCGGACAATGAGTGAGTCGGCGTGCCAGCCCTACACCGGTAAATCATCGGACCAGCATGTCGAGTTCGTGACGCGCGACGACGCAACCGTGTGTCACATGCAGCTCATGTACACGAATGCGGAGAATGAATCCGAGTTCTCCCTCGAGGACTCCGGCGAGTTCGTCATGACCGCTCACGCCGAGCGCACGCTCACCGAGTCTCGAAAGTTGTTCCACCCGGACTTGACGCTTAAGTCTCTGTCCCTGAGTGTCGAGGGAGAGGTACAGTCCGCCACCGCGGGAGCTTCCACGTCTGCAACGACGTACGAGGGCCGCACATTCTCCGTCACTTCCTGGACCGACACCGTCCCCCAAATGATCACCGTGAAAGGGTCTCTCACCCCTGGCGGCGACCCTAATGCCGCGGCGACGACGAATGCACTGAAGGATCCATGGGGCGTGACCCCGATGCCTACCTCGGCCTCGGCGAGCTCGAGCGTAGCACCCACGGCGGACGCTGCCACCGCAACCGAAGAATCCTCCGATCCTCCGATCGCTCTTCTCATCGGTCTCATCGTTGGCCTCGTCCTTCTCGTCATCGGCATCGTGGTTGTCGTCTACGTTGTGCGCGCCAAGCGTGGAAAGAAAGCGACATCCGGAACGCAGGCCGCCGCCCCGGCTTCGCATGTACACGGTCCCTCTCCTGCTCGTGGGAACGAGGGCGTGGAGCGCTACGCCCCTCCGACACCGATTGCGCCCGCCGCTACGTTCGCTCCTGCTCCGGCTCCCACCACGCGTCCTTCGGCCTCCCTGAATCCTCCGCAGCCGACGCCGCGTGACACCGGTTTCACGTGGGAGCACAAGTCGCGCCCGATGCCCACCGCTGCTCCCGTAGCTGCGACCTCGGAGGCTCCCAAGAGGCGACGCTCGCGCAAGGACCACAGGCCTGCGGTCTTCCCTGAGCGCCCCGCACAGCCGATGGCCGGCCAGTCGATGCCTGGCGCCGGCATGTCCAGCGGCCCCCTCCAGGTCCCGATGACCGGCGTTTCTCAGCGCAGCGCGGCCCCGGCCGCACCCCCTGCTTCCCCGCAGGCTCCTACCGTCGCGCCTACCCCGGCCACCACTCCGACACCCACGCCAGCGTCCCAGCCCGTCGTGGCGGTGCCGCAGGCCGTAGCATCGGCACCACAGCGAGAGACTCACACGGAGTCCGCCTCTGATTCCTCGCTTCATCGTCGTTCGCGCCAGGCCTCGGAGGCTCAGCAAGCGGCCGACGACGCTCAGCCGGTGTTCCCGAGCAGACGTTCACAGCGTCAGGTGGTCCGCGACGCGCATGTTCCTCAGCCTATTCCGGCCCCCGAAGAAGCACCTGCAGCACAGCAGGTGCCGATTCCCGTGCCCATGCCTCCCATTCCGCCCGTGCCGCCGCCTCCCGCGAGCGCCGTCGACGCTCCCGAGACGATGCTGATCCCGAAGGTCCGCCAGGCTGCTATTCCGGTGCCCGAGCCCGTCGTGGTACCCGAACCGATCGTCGAACCCGAGCCGGTCGCTGTGGTCGAGCCTGAACCGATCGTCGAACCCGAGCCGGTCGCTGTCGTCGAACCGGAACCCGTCGCGGTGGTCGAGCCTGAACCGATCGTCGAACCCGAGCCGGTCGCTGTGGTCGAACCGGAACCCGTCGCTGTGGTCGAGCCTGAACCGATCGTCGAACCCGAGCCGGTCGCTGTCATCGAGCCGGAGCCCGTTGTGGCGGCTGAGCCCGAGCCAATCGCGGAACCCGAACCGATCGTCGAACCCGAACCGATCGTCGCGCCGGACCCCGTCGTCGAGCCGGAGCCCGTCGCGGAACCCGCCCCGGCCTCGTCGATGTTGTTTATTGATGACGCGGAGATGCCGACCGCGCAGATTCGTCGTGTCCGCCGGGAGAGGCCCGCAGACTGGGGGATGCCCGAGGCGGTCGCGCCGGTGCAACAGCCCGAGCCCGCCCCTCAGGTGTCCACTCCCCCGATGACGCCGGCTCCGTTCGAGCAGAGTGCGCCCGCCATGCCTTCGATCGTCGAACAGCCGCAGGCCCCCGCATCCCCGCAGATGCCTGCCGCCTTCCAGGCGCCGGCCGCTGCGACCCCCTTCCAAGAGGACTGGAACGCGGAAATCTCCCAGAAGAAGGAAGCCCCGCGCGAGCAGGAAGGTGACAAGAAGCGCCGCAGGCTGTGGGGCTGGGGCAAGCGCCGCAAGAAGCGCAACGAGGCCGCCACCGCGCCCGAACCCGAGATCGATGAGCCGATCGAGTCCTCTCACGCGCCGATGATTTCAGTCGACGCGCAGGACGAGGATGACTGGAACGACTGGCAGAACTGGAACTCGCGCAGCTAACCGAGCGCCGGGGAGCGCCTATAGGCGGCTCTCGACCTTGGCAAACTCGACGTAGTGCGCGAGCTCCTCATCCAGATCATCCGGACTATCTGCGCCATCGGACGTGGCCTCGGCCTCTACATCCGCTTCATCCTGTCCGTAGCGCTCCAACAGGAGGCGCTCTCGGTAGAGGTTGTCCGCTGTCACCCCGATGGTACGGATGAGGGATGCGTTGAGGGCCATGCCGATGATGATGCCGATAATCGGCAGGATCTGCGCCATCTTCAGGCCGACGAGACGCGCGCCCAGTGCCGCGAACAAGGAGTTCACGGACGCCGTCAGCGCATTGTTCCCGATGCTCTCCATCGATCCGCGTTTGGTGAGCTTGCGCACCACCTTGTTGAACATGCGCATCGAGGTCTCCTTCTCGACGGCATGGTCACCAACAGTGCTACGCGGGGCGATCGCCTGGGATAAAACCATCGCGGAAAACAGCTTTTCAGCTGGGTCCTTCGTGTCATAGCCGTAGTACGCAGCCGTGTGGGACACGAGGCGCGCAGAGGAAGCCAAGAACGTCGCGATATCGAGGCCGATCGCCCCCACGATCACGCCGATACCGGGCGCCGATGCGATGCCCAGACCGAGGAGAGCAGCGACCGACCCTCCCGTCGCGAATATGCTGCTCACCGCTCCCTCGGTCGCGGTAGCAACGGCGTATCCGACCTTCAGGTGGGGCCTGACCGATTGGATCTCGGCCAGGTTGAGGTTTCGAATGTCCTCGAGGCACTCGATGTCGTTGCCCGCCCGGCGATACGCCTTCACAATTCGCTTTCGCGGAACTGAGGATTCGGCGGCTGACGTTGTCTTCTCGACGAGCCCCAGGACAGCCGATGAGGTCTTGTCCGCAATCGCTGCCCCGCCGGGCACCTTGCGCGCGAGGTCGACCGTTTTTTTCAAAGGGGTGAGCACGTACGAACGGATGCGCTGAGTGATGACGCGAGGACTGCGCGGGCTGATCTGAGCAGCCTTCCATTCTTGGATCGCATCCCACTGCGCACGATCGTCACCGGTCATGCGCTGACGCATGTCGTCAGCTTCGCTGTCCGCTTCTTCTGAACAATCCGGCATACCCCCAGCCTACACGGCCGACAATCGCAACTTCATGGAACCGCGGGAGCGAGACTGCCACTCCCCTACGGGCGGCTCTCGGCCTCGGCGATCTCCACGTAGCGCGCGATGTCTGCGCTCAGCTCCTGGGTATCGGCAGGCCTCACCAGGTCCGTGGAGGCACCGTCGCCAGGCTCCACGCGGCCGTAGCGTTCGGCGAGGAAACGCTCGCGATACAGGTGATCGGCGGTCTCGCCGATGGTGCGCATCAGGGCGGCATTGAGCCCGGCACTCACGACGACGCCCGCGACGGGGACGATCTGCGCGAGCTTACGGGATGCCAGGCGCACGCCCATCGCACTGAAGAGGGAGTTCATCGCGCTCACGACCACGTTGCCGCCGAGGCCGTCGAGCGAACCGCGCCGGGCGAGGTCGCGCATCACCTTATTGAAGGCCAGCATCGTCGTCTGCTTTTCAACAACGAAATCACGACCGCTGCCCATCGGATCGATCGCCTGTGAGAGCACCATCGTGGAGACGAGTCGCTCAGTCGGGTCCTCCGAGTCGTAGCCGTAGTACGCGGCCGTGTGCGCAACGAGGCGGGTCGCGGCAGCCAGGAAGCTCGTGATATCAACGGCGATCGCCGAGGCCGTGACGCCCACTCCCGGGGCGGAAGCCACGCCCATGCCAAGCACTGCGGCAACGGAACCACCCGAGGCGAAGACGCCGCTCACCGCGCCCTCGGCGGCCGCGGTCGTCGAATAGGCCAGGCTCAGGCGGGGCTTGACGGTGAGGACGTCGTCGAGCGTCAGAGAGCGGATGTCCTGCAGGGTCCGCACGTCAAAGCCCGCGGAACGATAGGCCTTGAGGATGCGCTTGCGGCGCACCGAGGCCTCGGATGCGGAGGCTGCCAGCTCGACGAGGCCGAGGGCAGCGGAGGACACGGTTCGGGTCAGCGCCTCACCGCCGGGCACCTTGCGCGCGATGGACACCGCCTTACCCAGGGGCGCGAGGGCCGCCGAGCGGACGCGCTGGGAGATGACTCGGGGGCGGATCGGGCGCATCTGCACGTCCTTCCACCGCTGGATTTCGTCCCAATGGGCGGCGTCGGACTCGCTCATGCGTGCACGCAGATCGTCAGACATGTTCTCCCCGTTTCTCTCGCGGTCGCTAACTCACCAACACTACACAGTGAGGGCGTCTTGCGAGGCTGTAGCGCCGCCGCGTCCCCTGTTATGCTTGTGACCTGGTAGTCAGATTCGGCCTCGATACGAAGGAGCTTCCGTGGAATCTCGTGAGTCGCTCATCAACCAGATCGCTCTTCTCCATGAGGAGAAGGAACACCAGAAGATCATCGCACTCATCGAGGGCCAGCCCCCGGCCGCGATGGACTACGAGCTGACGAGCCTGCTGGCGCGCGCCTACATCAATTACGCTCAGCCCTACATGGATTCTTTCCAGGAACACATCAAGCACGCGGTGGAGCTGCTGCGCAGCGTTGAGGCCGAGGGCATGGCAGACCCGCAGTGGTACTACCGCATCGGCACCGCCCTGTACTGGCAGGACGAGGAGGAAAGTGCCATGACGTACCTGGAGCAGTGCCTCGCGATGGACCCGACCCACGAGGACGCTCCGCAGGTCATCGAGGAGTGCAAGCGCGCCCTCGAGCGTCGCACAGTCGTACGTCCCCTCGACATGCGTGCACTTATCGACTTCTTCGAGCGCAACGACTACAGGTACGACGTTGAGGACAATCGCCTGCGCACGGGCTTCACGAACGGCTACTACGTGTTCTCCGTGATCGACGACGGAGCGGACCTGAGCATGTGGGGCGGCATCCGCGAGGATGTGTCGATGGAGCTGCGCCCGCGCCTCATCCAGGCGTGCAACGACTGGAACGCGGCCACCAAGTGGCCCAAGGTCTACGTGGCGACGCTGGACGACGGCACGCAGCGCGTGTGCGCCGAGCAGTTCGTCTCGTCTCGCTACGGCATGACTGACGCGCAGGTGTCGATCAACATCGACCGTTTCATTTCCGCGTCCGAGTCCTTCTTCAAGGAGCAGATCGAGCGCATCCCCGCACTGGGTGGCGCGAGCGAGTAACGCTCGCACAGAAACGTTCCTCGGCCTCGTCTTTTCGGACGAGGCCGAGGTTCGTTATACGGTCACTGCCCGACGCGTTACGCCAATGCTCTACGCATTGCTGCGGGGCACGTAGACGCTGAGGCCGCCGTCGCTGACCACGCCCGTGAGGGTCCCGTCATCCGCGACGAGCACGGACGGGTGGTCACCGATGATGCACTCCCACGCCTGGCCTGCGTGGCGTGTTCCCACGTAGAGGGTCTTCTCAGCGGCCATTCGATCGGAGAGGATGACGGCGCAGCCGGAGCCGGGGATCTCGTCCTTGCCTTCGCGGGCAAAGCCCACCACGTCGGGATGATCAAAAGCACTGTGCTGCGGGCCGACAGCCGCGCGGGCTCGGATACTCATGAGGACCGGCAGCTCACGCACGGCGGGCAGGTCGTCGGACTCGGGGGAACCCAGAAGGTCACCCCAGAACACGCAGGGAACCCCGGCCTCGTTGAAGAGGATGAGGGCGTAGGCGGCCGCCTTGAACCAGGGGGCGACCGTGGAGGCCAGGGACTGGCCGGGCTGCGTGTCGTGGTTTTCGACGAAGGTGACTGACTTGTCCGGATGGGAGGCAGTCAGCGTGTTCTCCCACAGGCGCGCCAGGTCCACGTTGCCATCCGAGGCCGAGGCCTGGTGGAGGTGGTAGTGCAGGGGGACGTCGAAGAGCATGACGTTGGGGACCCGCTCCAGGTAGTCCTCGAGCTCGCGCACGTCGCCGCTCCAGTACTCGCCGACGGCGGGTAGGCGGCGCCCGGTGGAGGCGCGCAGGTCTTCGAGCCAGCGGGCGTAGAAGTCCGATCCCACGTGCTTGACGGCGTCGAGGCGCAGCCCGTCCACGCCGGTCGTCTCGACGTACCACTTGCCCCAGCGGTCCAGCTCTTCGCTGACGCGGGGGTCGGTGACGTGCACGTCGCAGCCCATCAGATAGTCGAAGTTGCCGAACTCGGTGTCGACGGACTCGTTCCACTGCTTGCCTTCGAAGAGCCACAGTCCGTTGCGCTTCGTGGCTTCATCCCAGTCGATGCCGTGGAAGCACGTCCAGTCCCACGTGAAGGCCGAGTACACGCCCGCGCGCCCCGGGAACGTGAAGTGGGTCCACGCCTCGATCGTCTCGGGCTCCCCGATGGCCTCGTGGCGGTTCTGGGGGTTGATCGGGGTGGCTCGCACGGTCTCGGTCGCATCGGCGCCCAGGCGGTGGTTGAGGACGATGTCGGCGCACACGGCGATTCCCGCCTCGTGCAGGGCCTCGATGGCGGCCAGGTACTCGTCCTTCGTCCCGTACTTCGTGGGCACGGAGCTCCTCTGGTCGAACTCGCCAAGGTCGTACAGGTCGTAGACGCCGTAGCCGACGTCGTTGATACCCTCGTGGCCCTTGTAGGCGGGCGGCAGCCAGATGATGGTGACGCCCAGGTCCGCGATCGCCTGGGCGTGCTCGGCGAGGTAGCGCCAGTGGCTGGCGTCCGGCACCATGTCCCAGGCGAAAGCCTGCAGGATCAGCGGGCCCGCCTCCGTCATGGACGAGGCCAAGGCCGGTTCGATCGTCTCATTCACCCGCATATCGTGGCAGGTTTCCCCGCCCCCGGGCGCGCGAGAATGGGAAACAGTGGCGGGGTATACACGGTAACGAGGCCGGGGCTGGGTACCGCTGATGCGCGCGGTACGGCCCCGGCCTCGTCGGTGGCGCGTTACTTGCGGCGCCCGAAGAGTCCCTTAACACCACTGGTGACACCCGATGCAGCACTCACCACGCCAACCGCAGCGATTCCCACTCTCCCTTGGAAAGCGGCATCAACAGCTCCCACGATGCCCTGTTCCTGTTCAACAGAGTTCGCTGTCGTGATGCCCCGCTTCCACATCTCGGCATCAATTCCGGGAGGAGGAAGCTCGCGCAGGTGATTCTTCAGTCGAGAAGACTGCGACTGAAGCGACATAAAAGTCAAGCCGCTCGACACAACTCCGCCAATGACGGGGAGTACCTTCGAGAATCCCTGAGTGAAAGCTTTCTTAGTGAGATTGAGGCCGATATATTGCAGGGTCTTTTTGACAGCCCGATACCACGAGGTCTTCATCAGGAATTGCTTGGTCACTTGCTTTTTGACTGTGTCCATCACAGTCGAACTGGCGAAAGAGGAAAGAGACATAGCTGCTTCTTCAACGTCGAGCATCACGCCAAAGAAAATAGCGATGATACCAATCGTCTCGTCGTCCACCTCTTCCTTCGCTCCAAGTAATTCACGCCATCCGTAGAGGTATGCAAGCTTCTGCACGATCCTGAAAGCATGCACGTAGTACTGCGTAAGATCAGCGGGGATCGTGCCAAGCATCGCGAAGCCGCCGGGAATACCCGCAGCAAAGGATATTGCTGCCGACTTGTTTGTCTCGTAGGAGATAACTTGCTCAGCCAGCCTATCGAGTTCAGCTAGCGGGATGCCAGCGAAGGCAGGGTTGGTAGCGATCGCCCTCCGAATCACTTCTTCGTGCACGCCACGCTCACGCAGTTCCTGGCGCAGGAAGTCGTCGCGGTTGATGCGCACGCCGGGCACGCGCACAACCTTCTTCAGGAATTCGACCGCATGCCGTTCAGCCTCGCTCCGTTGATCAGCCGTCAACTCCCCACCGATTGCTTCAGGCTGCATGTCCCGCCGATTTCCATCGTTTTCGCCATGAGAACCCGGTTTGTTGAGACTGCCCCACATGTCATTCCTTTACACTCCGTTGTTACCCCACCACGAGGCCTAGATACGCGACAACTATAGCCTACATATTTTGCGATCTGGTGCCCATGACACACCGTCATTATTCTCAGGTGCACGGACGTCAGCGTCGGGCCTAGGCTGGTCTCATGTGGATCCTCACCGCCTGCTTGTCAGCCCTGTTCGCGGGGCTGACTGCCATCCTCGCGAAGGCGGGCGTCGCCTCGACGAGTTCGACGGTCGCGACGGCGCTGCGCACGGTTGTCGTGGCCGCGGGGGCGTGG
>ERZ773087.1005-NODE-1005-length-19286-cov-33.036348_pt1 | contig 19286 bp, 13 predicted proteins | sample MGYA00511375_ERZ773087 | MGnify/ENA primary metagenome ERZ773087 (study PRJEB29015, sample SAMEA2737995) | human oral metagenome | biome: human oral; feature: human-associated habitat; material: dental | place: China | collected 2063 ...
GAGCAGAATGTTTATCTTGGTTTTACCACACAAAGAAAATAAACTCCACCCAATTTATAGAACCATTAAAAGTCAAGACAACTTCACTGAAAGAAGTCAATATGAACGCCTTTTTCCCGCTTTTGTTTTGCACTATAAACAAAAACAGCTAACTTTGCAAAGTAACAAACAAAGAGATTACTAACATGTTAGGTATTAAGTCGCACCGCCCTCCTATTGAGGGAGACATTGCGGATGAGATTCGCGATGCCGTTGTTCGTGTTGCCAAGGGACAACTTAATGAAGAGGAGAAGGCAGTTCAAGAACGTCTAAAAAAAGCGTTGGAGAAATATGAGGTAAAATGGGAACTCTAAAAAAGAACAAAATACGTTTTGAAAGGGCTGAGGATATTTCAGCCCTTTTAAATTTTAAATGCGGCATAAAACAGATGGATGATTTTATCCGCAATAAACATAAGGGCCTACAAAAACACATAGAACTGGGGCTATCGCATCTGTGGTTGGTGTACGAAAAAGAAAAGGTTATAGCCTTCTTCGCCCTTAGTAAAGACGCACTAACACTAAACAGCGAAGACAAACACATGATAGAGATGCGCCAAAAGACCGATTTCTTTCCCCATTTCGATGAAGAACACTTTTGGATCCAAGAAAAATACGCTGCGATAGAAATAGACTATCTTGCTGTTGCCGAAGAAAAACAAGGAAAAAGAATAGGAAGCACCATCATAGCTAAGATTGAAGAATACGCAAGGAACGACAAACTCTCTTCAACCCTATTCCTTACAGTGGAGGCTTTAAACAGCAAGGAACAATACTCCATTGAGTTTTATAACAAATGCGGATTTAGGCTTAGCGAGGTAGGAAAAACAAGAAATGAGAACATGGAACGGTTTGGGGACTTACCCCTTACGATTAGAATGTATAAGCGAATATTGCCCGCTAAGGAATAATATACCAACACGCATACAGCACAAAAATACGGCCGAGAACCACATTCGCAGTTCTCGGCCGATGTTTTTTAACCTTGCAAAAGCACACGCGTGTTACTTCATCAAGTCTTTCAACGGAATTCGTTGGAAGGTCATCTGCGCAACGCTACTTTCGTAGAGAATGCCAATGGTTTCTTTGTCTATCATCGTTAGGCACGAATAACCCCAACCTAAACCCTCGTCGAGCAACACCTGATGTTCGGGCAACCATGTTTTGCCGCCATCAAGACTCATCTTAATGGTGATGTTGTTGCGGTGCTTGGTAGAGTTGGGATTAGAGAAAAGCAGGATGTCGCGTTTCAAAGCATTGTCCTTAGCCTTAACACTGATAAGACTACCCATGCAAACGGGTTCGATAAGTGCGCTACGCGAAGAGGGATGCTCGGTCCAAGTGGCGCCTAGGTCGCGCGTTGTACACACAGCACGACTTCCTCCGCGGTTGTCGCGCATGTTCAGCATCAGCACACCTTTCTCCACTTCGGCCACTTGCGCTTCGGTGGTGTTGTCGCGTGCAGGCTTGTTGATGTGCCACGTTTTACCGCGGTCTTTACTGTACATGATACCTGCCGACGGCTCGCGATTGGCTTTAATAAACTGTATGGGGAACACCAAAGTGCCATCAGTCATGGTGATGCCGCGGCCTGGCCCTTGCAAAAGGAAATACCATTCGGGCTGTTTCACCTGCGAAGTGATGTTTATCGGTTCCGACCATGTTTTACCATCGTCATCGCTTCGCACCAAAACCAATTGTGCCGTGTGGTTGTAATCCATGCCTGGTTGCGAGCTCCACCACGCACGTTCGTTGCCCATGCCGTGCGTCCAAGCCGCAACAATCCACACGGTGTTGGTCTTTGTGTCTACAAGTATGCTGGGGTCGCCCACGCCGTTTTGTGCTTTGGGCAGTCCACCAGTTTCGCCAAAGGACATGGGAAGGCGCATTGGCTCCCACGAACGACCGCCATCTGTACTACGGCTAAGCCCAACATCTACATATTCTTGCAAGTCTACGCTGTTGTTATGGCGCACATCGTACACGCCGAGCAATGTTCCGCGATTGGTTGTAACCAGTCCGGGTATGCGATAGGCGGCCACGCCATCGTCGCCGGCATGCCTAACGCCGATGCCCATACGGCGAAGTGGTGCAGGTTGGCCCACGTTTTCAACCGTCAGTGGGCTGTTGTCGCCCAGAGCCTCGCGCAAAGCGATGTTGAAAGTGGTGTGCAAGGCGGCAGTGGGTTGCATTTCGATGCTCACCCAAAAGAAGTTATAGCCGGGGAAAAGCTTTTGTTTGCTACGCAGGGTAATGGTGGCTTGCGTGGGTTGCACCTCGTCTTGTTTCACCGAGTACGAAGGAATGGCCTCCATTGTTCGTCCTGGGGTGAAGTTGGTGATATACTCCACGGGTTTCATACGGCGTTTGCCGTAGTCTTGCCGGGCATCTGTGCCGCCGTAATACAGCTTTAAGGCTTTTATCTGCTGGCGTGGTGTGTTGCCCAAGTCTAATGTTAGGGCATTAAGCGTGCCCGTTTCTTTGGCATCAATACGCATTAACATCAAAATATTGTCGTGGCGTTCGATGAGTATGGGGTATTGCGGCTGCTGCACAAAAAGCGTATCGCTAGCTTGCGCGGCAAAAGTAATGGCCGATAAAACGGCAATGAGAAATAGTCGCATAATTTGTTGTTTGAGTTTATTATATGGAGTTATTTAAGGAGTTAAGGAGTTATGGAGTTAAGCCAAATGCAGAGGTGGCGTTAGGCTAATAGGACAGGTCTGACTTGTCCGACTTGTCTGACTTGTCTGACTTGTCCGACTTGTCCGACTTGTCCGAAAGCTAGACTGAACTAGAAATCTAGGAACCGATAGACAGCTTTAAAGGGCGTTAGCCATCTTTTCACCTTTTCACCCTTTCACCTTTAAAAGTCTTTTCACCCTTAAAAACATCCCTACCACACCTTCACTTCATCGCAAAACACCCATCCACCTTCGGCACCTTGCTTGGCCCGCAAGCGCACGTAGCGCGCTTTGGCCGTGCCTTTCCACGTGAAGGGTTCGATGAAATACTCGCGTTTGTCGTGCCGTTCCACGTCGCGGCGTTGCAACGAGGTATAGTTCTGCCCATCAGCAGACACCAACAGCTCTACGCTGTCGGGGAAAGCGATGTCTACACCCATCGATTGTAGGAAGTCGGCAGACACTTCGTGCAGTTCTGTTTCCGCCCCAAGGTCTATCACGGCATCCATACATTCGCCGCCAATAAAGCCTTGCCAGCGGTCGCCCTTAAATACCCAGTCGCCCCGACGGCCATCGGTAAGTGTGCCATCGCCCGTTCCGCGATACTTCTCCGTGTAACGCGAAAGATAAGTTACAGGTTTTCCAACAGCCAAATGCGTTACGGGCGTAAGCGATTCTTCGCGCCGTCCGCGTTCGTTTCGCAAGTCGAAGAAGTTGTAACCCATAGCCTTCATGCGGTCGAGTGCCTGTATGGTGCGGTGGCGGAAGTTGTCGTAAGGCGGACGGTTGCGCGTCCATCCCACTTCGGCAATGGCCAACATTCGCGGATAAAGCATGTACTCGGCATGTTCGGGCGTAGGCACTTCCTCGGTCCAAAGGTTTCCTTGCACGCCGTCGATGAATTTTTCCAGCGTGTCGGCCGACTCTTTATGGGCTATTGGCTCGTAAGAATAAGCCTTTTCAAGCGGAACATAGCCGCCCATAGCCTTGGGTTGGGTGAACGGAACGTCTTGATACATGTCGAGATAGCAATATGCGCCAGGTGTCATCACCACGTGATGACCAGCCTTTGCAGCCTTCAAGCCAGCCTCTTCGCCCGTCCACGACATCACGGCAGCATTGGGCGCCAAGCGACCTTGCATGATTTCGTCCCATCCCAGCAGCTTTCGGCCGTGGGCATTAAGGAATTTTTCGATGCGCATGATGAAGTAAGCTTGCAGCTCGTGGGTATCTTTCAGCCCCTCGTCTTTCATTCGCTGCTGGCACTTGGGGCAGGTTTTCCACTTCTCTTGCCAAGCCTCGTCGCCCCCGATGTGGATATATTCGGAGGGGAAGAGCTGCATCACCTCGGTGAGAACACCTTCGAGAAAGGTAAACACGCTATCGTTTCCGGGGCAGAAGTCGGGGCTGGTATAGGCCTTACCCTCGCAAGTGAGGTTTGGATAGGCCGCAAACACCTCGTTGCTATGGCCTGGCATCTCTATTTCGGGTATCACGGTGATGTGCCTTTTGGCCGCGTATGCCACGATGTCGCGCACTTCGTCTTGCGTATAATATCCGCCATAAGCCCCCGAATCGTTGGCGTGGCAGTAGCGTCGGTCGTGTTCGCGCCACCATTTAGTCCAGTCGTTTTGGGTTCGGTAGGCTGTTTCCTCAATCAGTTTGGGGTATTTCTTCACCTCCAAACGCCATCCTCCGCCATCGGTTAGGTGCCAATGAAAGCGGTTAAGCTTAAAGTAAGCCATAGCATCGAGCTGCTTTTTGATGAACTGGGGCGTGAAGAAATGGCGCGAACAGTCGAGCATCATGCCACGATAAGGAAAGCGTGGCTGGTCATTCACCTTGGCACAAGCCACCTTATTGCCGTCTACCATAAGCTGCCGAAGGGTTTGCAAGGCATAAAACAGACCTGTTGTGGTATGCGACATGATGGTTATTCGTTCGGGCGTTACGTCTAGGGTATAATATTCGGGGAACGTTCTACCGTAGCAAGACGGCTCTTTTATCCGCAACAAGTTAAGGCTTATGGCCGGAACTTTACTGATGAACTTTCCTTTAAACACCTTCAAACCCAAAGTTTGGCGTATGTAGGCCTTCATTTGGCGTGCCTCTTCGCCCTCGAAATTCAGTTCAACGGGCGTGTTGGGCTTAATGGTGAAGAACCCTTTGCCCATGGTTATCTCCCTAGGTTGCGGGATAACCGATTGCGCCTGCACCTGTTTGGGACAGAGCGAAGCCACCAGAAACAGCAAGGCGAGGAATGTTTTGTGCATGTGTTGGATACTATTAAGAAGATGTGAGATATACCTTTATATATAAAGAGGGGTGGTATTGATAACGAAAAGTGGCAGCCATCTCGCCACAACCCATAGTTAGGGCTTACGGCGAAATGGCTGCCAGCGGTATGTTATTTACCACACAGCAGAGGTGGGTATGGCTTTGTCTTTCCACAAATGGCGTGCATACTGATAGCCATAGCGGTCGTAAAGGTCGCTAAGACGGTGTGCGCGCTTGCTGAAATCATCGAAATTCTTCTTCGCTGCGGGCGTCCATTGCACCTCGGCCAAGGCCGCCATACGTGGCATAATCATGTATTCGGCCTGCGTGGTGTAAGGAATGTACTCGGTCCAGAGGTTAGCCTGCACACCAAAGATACGCTTTTTGGCATCGGCAGGAAGGCTTTCGGGTATTGGTTCGTAAGAATAAACCTTCTCAACAGGCGAGAAACCGCCGATGGCATCAGGCTCGTGCGCGTGGTCTTCGGCCTGATAATGGTCGAAATAAACGTGCGAACTGGGCGTCATCACTACGTCGTGACCCTTTATGGCACCATCAAACCCGTTCTTTTCGCCGCGCCAAGCCATGATGGTGGCGCTTTGGTTGATTTTGCCTTCTAGGATTTCGTCCCAACCGATGATGCTCTTTCCCTTGCTGTTAAGGTACTTTTCAATCCTATTGGTGAAGTACTGTTGCAGGTGTTTGATGCCGGTGTTCTCTTCTTTTGCCTTTTGTAGGCACTTAGGACACTTCTCCCACATGATGGTTGGCGTTTCGTCGCCACCGATATGGAAGTATTTTGCGGGGAAGATGTCCACCACTTCGTCGATAACATCTTGCACAAACTTGTACGTGCTCTCCTTTCCAAGGCACAACACATCTTTATATACGCCCCAGCGATGCCCCACTTCGTAGGGTCCGCCCGAACATCCCAGTTCGGGATAAGCAGCCAATGCGGCCAACATGTGGCCCGGCATGTCTATCTCAGGGATAACGGTGATGTGGCGTTGGCGTGCATATTCCACAATCTCGCGCGCCTCTTGTTGCGTGTAGAAACCGCCGTGAGGGATGCTATCGTCTACCATTGCGTTGTGACCGATAACCGTTCCCGAACGCATTGACGACTTAGCGGTGAGTTCGGGATGGCTCTTTATCTCCAAACGCCAGCCTTGGTCTTCGGTTAGGTGCCAGTGAAATACGTTCATGTTGTGCAAAGCCAAGATGTCGATAAACTTCTTAACAAAGCTTAGGGGGAAGAAATGGCGTGCGCAATCGAGCATCATGCCACGATAACCAAAGCGTGGTTCGTCGGCAACAGTCACGGCAGGCAGGGTTACGTCGGCCCCATTGGTTTGCACGGGCAACGACTTGCGCAGTGTCTGTATGCCATAGAACACGCCCGCCGGCGTGCTTGCGGCGATTGTTACCTGCTTGTTGTTGACAGTAAGGCGATAGGCTTCGGCACCTGTTACCTTGGGATCGATGGTTAGAACGATGGCAGCAGCGTTCTTATCGCGCCTGTCTAGCAAGCTGGTACGTATGCCCGAAACTTGCTGGATGTACTCGGAGAGGAACCGCGCGTTGCGTTTCATCTCGGGATTAGTACCTTCGTACACGATGGTTGTTGCACTTGTGAGGTTAAAGGGCTTGCCTTTGGCCATCACAACGCTCTTTGGCAACGGCACGACATTGTAGTTGGCGTCGGCTGCATGGGCGCTTAGCATCGAGAAACCTAATGCTGCGGCTAATAGAATACGTTTCATTTCTATTTTAGTTTATGAGTTATTGAGTTGGTGAGTTATTGAGTTTATAAGTTGATGAGGTGGTGAGTTGGTAAGTTTTTCAGTTTATGAGTTGGTGAGTTATTGAGTTTATGAGTTGATAAGTTTCTCAGTTTATAAGTTTATGAGTTGAAGAGTTAGTGAGTTAACGAGAAAGTTCGCCACTCTGCAACAACGCATACGGCTTAACTCCATAACTCCTTAACTTCTTAACTCCTCAAAAACAACTCCTTACTACTTTACTACTTACTCCTTTACTCCTTACACAATCGAGTTATTCTTCACAAATTCGATAATCTCTTTTACATATCCGAAGGCCATTCCCACCACGGTGTCAGCGGCTCCGTAGTACACAGCCACGCGTTCGCCGTCGCTAAGTGCAGCGCAGGGGAACACAACGTTGGGCACATCGCCTTGCAATTCGTAGGGAGCAGCAGGCGCAAGCAGATAAGGACGAGTGCGATAAAGCACACGTTCGGGATTATCTTTATCAAGCAATACGGCACCCATCGAATAGCGGAAGCCATTGCATGTGGTGATAACGCCGTGGTAGAACATCAGCCAACCCTCATCAGTAAGGAACGGAACAGAGCCAGCACCAATCTTAGTGCATTGCCATGCGCTCTCAGGGAAAGGCGTTACCTTCATCACGCAGCGATGTTCGCCCCAGTATTTCATATCTGGGCTATAGCTTAGATAAATGTCGCCGAAGGGCGTATGACCGTTGTCGCTGGGGCGCGAAAGCATGGCGAACTTGCCGTTTATCTTCTGTGGGAAGAGCACGCCATTGCGATTGAAAGGCAAGAAGGCGTTTTCGCATTGGTAGAAACGCTTGAAGTCGAAGGTGTAGGCGATGCCGATTGTAGGACCATGATAGCCATTGCACCATGTAATCCAATAGCGGTCGTCTATCCAAGTTACGCGCGGGTCGTACTTATACTCAGATTCTATCATCTGGGTATTACCTGCCTCGAACACGATGGGTTCGTGATTGATGTCCCAGTTGATGCCATCCTTACTGAATCCGGCAAAGATATTCATCTGCACGGCCTTGTTGTCGCAACGGAAAACGCCAGCGAAACCATCTTCAAAGGGTACTACGGCACTGTTGAAAATGCTGTTTGATGTGGGGATGTGGTAACGTCCGATAACGGGATTCTTTGAATAACGCCACATTACATCGGCGCAACCGGCGGGACGTTCCTCCCAGGGCATGATGTCTTTTAGTTCTTTCATATCTTTATAATGCCTCTCTTCGCGCCTTGACTTGCAGCTGTGGCGCGGCAAGAGGACTTGGGATTTATGGGTAATTTATTTTACGGCCTCACCCCCAGCCCCTCTCCAAGGGGAGAGGGGAGTGGTATGCCTTGTTGTTGCTTTGTTTATGGTTGCTGTTTGGCTTTGCAAATGTTATTATCTTGTTTTGTTGTAACCCTGCATATTACTCCCCTCTCCCTTTGGAGAGGGGCTGGGGGTGAGGCTTCTTTATTTCTTATCCTCGTACGTAAACGGCACGAAATAGGTGATGAGGAATGCGGGAATGGTGGCCACGAGGGTGAAAATGAAGAAATGTTTGTAGCCCAACCAATCACTGAAGAACCCACTAGCCATGCCAGGCAACATCACACCGAGGTTCATAATGCCCGATGCAAAGGCGTAATGTGCCATTTGGTGTTTGCCAGGGGCTATCTGTTGCATCATGAAAAGGGTTAGTCCCACGAACCCAAAGCCATAGCCGAAGTATTCAAGCGTTATCGCTCCGCCAATGAGTAAGCCGTTTTCGGGTTGATACCACGACAGCAACGTGTAGGCCACGAAGGGTAAGTTGAACACGCAACACAGCGAGAACAACGTGCGTTTAAGTCCGAAGTGCGAGATGTAATAGCCCGCCAATATCGAGCCAAGCACGAAGGCGGCCGCGCCAAACGTGCCGTAAAACAGTCCTATTTCTTCTTCGCTAAGCCCTAATCCGCCCACTTCGCGCCCTGCTTTGAGGAAGAGCGGCACCACCTTCATCACAAATCCCTCGGCACAACGATAGAGAATAATGAAGAAGATGTAGTAAACGATGTGGCGTTTGGTGAAGAAATCGCTCAGCACGCGCACCAGTTCTTTGAAGGTTTCGGCCGCAGTCATACGTTTCTCCGTGCGTGTTCCGCCTTGGGGCAACATGCGCGTGTGGTACAATCCCAAAAGAAACATCAGTACGCCCAAAGCAATCATCACCACCATCCATGCTTGTACGGCAGCCGAATGCATCACCGACTCTGGCGCACCTTTAACGCCGCCATAGTGTTTCAGCAACCAACCGGCCAGCCAAACCAGTCCGCCAGAGGCCACAATCTTGGCTATATTGTAGAAAGCACCTTGCCAACCGATAAAGCGCGCTTGGTCTTCCTTGCTCAATTCGGCCATGTAAACGCCGTCTGTTGCGATGTCGTGGGTGGCTCCGCTAAACGCGATAATGGCCATCAAGGCTATACACAGGGTGAAATAGTGGGGCAATTGTAGTGCCAACCCCACGAGGGCGAACCCCGCACCCGTGATTAACTGGGTGGTTACGACAAAGAATTTCTTGGTGCGATATAGCTCCAAGAACGGACTCCACAAGAATTTGAAGGTCCAAGGCATCATGATGAGCGAGGTCCAAAAGGTTATTTTGCTGTCGCTCACGCCCAAACCTTTGAACATTAGCACCGCCACCATGTTGAGAACCACAAATGGAAGTCCCATGGCGAAGTAGACGGAGGGCACCCATGCGATGGGGTTTCTCCTGTTAGAGCTGTTTACTGAATTTGTTTGTTGCATGTTCTTAATTAGTTAAAAGGCCGCGCCACAACTGGCCTCACCCACAGTTTCCAACTGACCCCTACCCACAACTGGCCTCACCCCCAACCCCTCTCCAAGGGGAGAGGGGAGTGGTATGCCTTATTGGATTGGGTTGTTGCTTTTATATTTGCTTTGTTAAGACATTCGTTGTCGGCCTTATGGCTTTGTTAAGCCATTCGTTGTTGTCTTTGTGGCTTTGTTAAAACATTCGTTGTTGCGTTAGTTAGCCTTGTTGCAGCATTGCATATTACGCCCCTCTCCCCTTGGAGAGGGGTTGGGGGTGAGGCCGCTTTTGTTAGTTGAAAGTTGACGAGTTGATGGGTTAACAAGGATGTCTACCCCTCTGCAACCAAGCATACGGCTTAACTCCTTTACTCCATAACTCCTTTACTCCTCGAACTTACTCCTTTTACTACTTACTCCTTTACCACTTATATCTACCTCACAATTAAATCATTCCTTGCCATATTCTCACCTTGTGCCAACCTTGTGGCCACCAGTTTAAGGTAACGTGTGGGTATTGCAGGCAACTTCACGGTCTGGGGTACGGGGTTATTCTCGATGTTCGAGAACTCTCCGCCCAGCCAACGTTTCCATGTTACGAGGTCGTCCGATGCGTATATCTCATAGTTAAGCACCAATCCGTATTTCGTATCCTCCCTGGGAACATAGGTAAGACTATGGCATACGCGTTTTTCTTGCACGTCAATGAGCAGCTCTCGCGGACTATCATAGCCCACAGAAATAAGGAGGCGTTCGGGTTCTTCCTGCTTCTCGTTGGCCTTTGTAAGCACCGAGGCAGGCAATTGCACAGCATCTTCGGGCAATGCGGGTGCACAATACACGCCAATGTTGCTTATCAGCGGACAAGCCTTTGCGCTATTGATGGTGAAACGCAGGCGCGTGGCCTTTACCGTGGGGAAACAAACGATGCGCTTATAGCCAATGGTGGTTAGTCCCGTTGTGCCTTCGGGCGCGCGTTCGTCGCGCAGCTGCACCCATTTTCCGTTCACCAACGCTTCGAGCGAGAAACTCTTCACGCGCTGACCCAGTGCGATATACTCTTGCGCCATAAAGCGATTGATGTTGGTTGGGCGTTTAAAGTTAAGTGTTAACGATGCTCGTGTAACGCCATCGTTAGTGGCCCAATAGGTTTCGGTGCTGTTGTCTACGGCCTTTTGCGCATTATACTTGGCACTACCTCCGCGCACTTGCGATGCCGTTACGCTGGCTTGGCGCGCCAAGTTGTTGGCCAATTCGGCCTTGATAACGCGCGCCATAGCCACGGCATGAGCCGAATCGATGGGATGGATGCGCCCTTCGCGCGTGATGGGGAAGTTCAGTAGCAGCGACGCATTACGGCCAACCGACTCGTAATACGTGTCTACCAGCTTGCGAAGGCTCTTTACCTTCGAGTCTTCGTTTTCGTGATAGAACCACCCTGGACGTATAGACGTGTCGCACTCGCCTGGCGACCAGTGCTTACCATTCTCCTGTCCGTGCATCAAAGTGTCTTGGGGCATATTAAACGCGTAATCTATCGTACACCAGTTTGTCAATCCGGCGTAACCCTTCTCCGTACCAATCCATCGCAATTCGGCACGGTCGCCCCAGATGGCCAGTTTGGGTTGCCATTTGTGTATCATCTCAAACGTTTTGGGCCAATCATAATATGTGGCGCCGTCTATCTTGCGTTCCTCGTTTGCTCCGCCGTAATATCCCGTGCCGCCATTAGCTCCGTCGAACCACACTTCGAACATCTCGCCATATTGCGTAAGCAGCTCTTCAAGCTGATTACGGAAATAAGTAACGTATTCGGGGCGTGCATACTCGGCGTGATTGCGGTCCCACGGCGACAGGTACACGGCAAATTTCAGCCCATACTCCTTACAAGCATCGGCCAGTTCGCGCACCACGTCGCCCTTTCCGTTTTTCCACGGTGCGTTTTTCACCGAGAACTCGGTGTATTTCGATGGCCATAGGCAAAAGCCGCAATGGTGTTTGGCTGTAAGTATGATACCTTTCATGCCAGCCTCTTTGCATGTTCGCGCCCATTGACGTGCATCTAGGTTAGAGGGATTAAACAGCATAGGGTCTTCATCGCCAAATCCCCACTCCTGATCGGTGTAGGTATTGAGCGAGTAGTGCAAGAAAGCATAAGTCTCTAATTGATGCCAACGCAGTTGATTGGCGTTAGGCAGTGGTCCACAAGGTGCTGGCGCAGTTACTTTACGTTGTGCGTTAGCTCCCATAGTCATCGCCAGAGCCACAGCTAAGGCGGTAAATTTGTTTATTCTCATCGCATTAATAAGAAGTTTAGGGAAATCTAGGGTTAAAGGTACAACGTTTTTTCGTAATACGCCATATATTTTTGCATTGTTTAATAAAAATGCGATATTTCTGCGGTTTTTAGGCAGGTTCTAAAAATTACCTTTACTGTATTTTTAGCTTTTAGCTGAGCAGTTTTTGCTTACTTCTTGAAGGAGCATAGTGAACTATGCGACTGAAAGAGTAAGCGAAAGATGCCAGATAAAAGCAAAAAGACAACAAAGAGCAAAGCAAGGAACAACGATTAAACCTTTGCGAGGAATTTTTAGAACATGCCTTTATTACTTCTAGATGTTAACGCCGGCATATACCAAGCCCCTTATAGGTCATAAACAGAAAGCTAACAGAACGTTGACCATTCTACCAAACTACCAATCGCGCACTACATATCCCCTACTCCACCATCGCATAGGTTAACAATCTGGCTTTATGTACGCCACAACTTACCCCCTTCTTCGCGTTAACGCCACCTACTTTAAAGCCTATTAAGCTAAAATAGGGCAAGAAACATGATGGATGAAGAACCGAGCATGCCAAGCACTCGTTACACCCAAACACCATAATATATAATACGCGCGCGCGTACGCGCGAGAGAAATACTCGAACTACGGCGGTATATCTTGAACGTTTCTTCCTAAATCTGCTATTAGGGGAAAAGTGGGAACCTTCGCAATCGGCTTTTGCACATCCATGCCACTGACGAATGGAAGGTACAGCCGAACCTTGCATATGCAACAAGTACGCAGCAAGAAGAGGATAAGCACGGGACAAGTGCAGGACAAGTACAGGACAAGCTGCAAACGGATGATGCTAACATCAAACGACTGGTCCTTGTAATAGGAAATCAGGAGTCGTCCGTGAAGAATATGATGGATGCTTCAGAATTAAAGGGAAGAGACAATTTCCTTAATCTTTATTTGAAGCCAGCTGTCTGCGAGGGTTACGTCCGCTTGCTTTATCCCAACTCGCCAAGACATCCTCGGCAGAAGTATCTGCTCACCATGAAAGGTCTGGCCATATATAACGAATTGAAGAAAGAAAAGCAGAACCTTCTATAAATTGGTTCAGGGGATAAATACATTAGATTATTACGTTGAAGTCGTCTTGACTTTTAATATTTCACAAACCGAGAGGAGTGCAAGACAAGTCAACCCATTGGCTTATAAACTCACTAAAACCCAACAACTCCCGAAGACATTAACTAACAAAGTCATCAACTCACCAACTCACCAACTCATCAACTTACAAACTCACCAACTCACCAACTTACAAACTCACCAACTTACAAACTCACCAACTCATCAACTTACAAACTCAAAAACTCACCAACTTACAAACTTACCAACTCATCAACTCAAAAACTCACCAACCCAAAAACTCATCAACTTACAAACTCATCAACTCACTAACTCATTAACTCACTAACTCATTAACTCACTAACTCATTAACTCATTAACTCGCCAACCCAAAAACTTAAATTATTAGCTTTTATTTTACAAAGCCGTTCTAATTTTCGCTCCGTTCTAGCGGAAATATTAGTTAAAAAGTAGGTAAAAAACTCCTTTTTCAGCCCTTTCATGCCTTGGGGCTTGTCTATTTTTAAGCCTAGAACCTGCATTTTGCACCATTTTGCCTTTCTATTTTGCTTGCCAGCTCGTATTTCTTCAACTCCAATTACGCACTTTTTGCCCCTAAAACCCTACTTTTTAATGGCCATTTAGCCCCCTTCAGCCATGTTTTTCATTGCTAGAAAGGGTTTTATTTATACAATTGCCGTGGATATTTATGCTTTTCGTTTCGCATTTAGCAGCATTTAGCCTTGCACTTAGCACCAAAACGCGCTGCATTTAGCACCAAAACGCACGCTATTTAGCACCAAAACGCACTGCGTTTAGCGGCATATAGCTCCGAAAGAGGTGCAAATGACGGTGTTTTTAAATAAAAATTCATTCTGCCAACATTCACATGCCACCCCTTTTTGCATCGAAACAAACCCTCGCGAGAATCGAACATTTGCGAGCGACGGGCAATTGGCGAGCAAAAAAGGCACTCATAATGTTAAATTTCCTGCTGTTTGTTTTACATTTAACCAAACCACAAACAATTTGGAGCGTAGACAAAAAGGAGACCAAACCAAACATGGCCCCACGCTTAAAACAACATTGGCAACAGCTTTTTCTCCGATGCGGGTTAAAACAACACTAACACGTCGTTTAGAATGAGACATCATTCTAGGTAAATTTAACGCCAACCCATTTGGTTGTGTAAAATAAAATTCGTAAAATTGCAATTGTAAGTGAACAATCTAAACTAAAATTTCGCCATGAACAATGTGATGTAGACACAACAACATAGCTAGACTTGAATAGCATGAGCAAAGCAATCGTTAAACCCCAAGAAAAAGAATGAAAAGAAAACTTCATGAACTCGACTCTTTGCGCACGCATAACGAATGTTAAACAACAGGTTGCCCAAGTAAGATTGGGCAACCATTAAAACCAAACAATCATGAAAACTAAGGTATTTATCATGGCTCTTACGAGCATCGTCTGTGCAACAACCGCCTTTGCACAGACCGAAAAGGGCGTATCTATCACCTATCGGCTTAGCTGTCAACATCATCAAGAAATAAAAAATAAGTCGCAAATGCTTTGCATTTTAGATATTGCAGGCCAAAGTTCGCGTTTTTACAATCGAGATTTTGAACGTGCACAAGAGATAACGGACAGCATGCAACAACGTGGGTGCAATGCCTATGAGATACGTGCAGAAAAGAGAAAGGAAGGGTTAACAGGTTTTGGGGAAAGCACCTGCGTACTTAAAAACTTCCCCAATAAAGGCAAAGTAACGGTGACCGAACAGGCTGTTGAAACGTTTTTGTATGAAGAAAACATGCCCAAATTCAGCTGGAAACTCACCAACAAAGACACCACCATACTGGGTTACAAATGTTTCGAGGCCACCACCACTTATCGCGGACGAACATGGCGCGCATTTTATACGCCCGACATTCCCATTAGCGAAGGGCCATGGAAACTTTGCGGACTGCCAGGACTGATTTTGTTCGCCGCCGATAGCCTCAATCAATTCTGTTACGAAGGTGTAGGGATGACGAACGAGATAACACACCCCATCACTCTCAAAACGAAGAAATACAGGAAATGCAGTGCGAAAGAAATGACCAATATGCTTTCGTTGTTGAGCAAAGACCTGGATGAGTTTTTCTATCGACTGACGGGTGCAAAGCCGCAACACTTCGATGCTAGTGGTAAACCAACGAAACCCGACGCGTCTTTTACTGCATGCCTGAAAGAAGAGTTCGACAAATAAACGCCTCATGATGCACTTGCGAAAGGTATTTGCACTTATATTCTTAACGGCCTTTTGTGTTAACGCCACGGCGCAGACAATAGGCGGACGGGTGGTTAACAACAAGGGCATCACCCTAGAAGGCGTGTCGGTAACACTGAGAACCAGCGACGACAGGCCCGTTGCCTTTTGCAACACCAACGAAGACGGCACATTCTCCATCGAATTGCCCCAATCCGAAACCGCTGAACACTTGGTGTTTAGCATGATTGGCTATGCAAAAAGGTGTATTGCGCTGAACAACTTTAAGCCGGGACAGGATGTTGTGTTGGAGAACGATGCCTTTATGCTGAAAGAAGTGAAGGTGAAAGCCGAAAAAATAAGGCGAAGTGGCGACACGCTTACTTACAGCGTGGCTGCATTTATGCAGAAACAAGACCGCAGCATCGCCGACGTTATCGCCAAAATGCCTGGCTTGTCGGTCTCGCCGTCTGGGCAAATTAAGTATCAAGGCAAGGCCATCAACAAGTTCTACATCGAAGGTGCCGACCTGCTTGGCGGCAAGTACGCATTGGCCAGCGAGAACATCAAGGCCAACCAAGTGAAGAATGTGCAAGTGCTGGAAGACCACCAGCCCGTAAAAGCATTGAAGAAGGTGAAGTTTTCAGACCAGGCCGCACTCAACATCGTGCTGAAAGATGATGCCAAGAACGTGTGGCAAAGTGTTGTGGAAGCTGGTTTGGGCACTTTTTTACAAGGCAAGGCACAGCTGTTACGCGACGCCCAACTGCTGGAAATGCTGTTTTCGAAAAGCAAACAGAGTATCTCGACGTACAAAACCAACAACACAGGCAAAGACATTGGCCACGAAACCATCGACTACACCACGGCAAAGACATCGCTAAATGCAGATAACCCGCTGATTGAGAGCGTAACAATAAGCACGCCTTCAATCTCAGACCAACGTTATAACTTTAACGACACGCACGTTTTCGCTACCAACTGGCTGTTTAAAACCGCCAAAGACAACGACCTGCGGTTGCAGGTTAATGGCCTAATAGACAAGACCAAAGTGACAGGACACACGCGCAAGACTTATCTCGATGCAGGAACAACGGGGGTTAGCGTTACGGAAGACGAGGCACTGAACGAAAAAAACAACGAGTGGACTGCCGAACTAACATATAAAGTAAACAAAGACAATCATTATTTCGCCAACGTTGCCAAGGGCTATATCGGCTTTAAACATTCGAGGGGAGAGGCCGTTCTGAACCATGCCCCCATACTTCAACGGGCAAACAGAGACAAGAAAGTGCTTTCAGATAATTTCGAATGGATTAAAACCCTGGCCAACAACAACACACTCTCCATCAAGTCGCGTTTCCTCTACAACGAGCTGCCCTCCTCGTTGCTGCTTGTCAACGGCAGTACGGAGCGCATATCACAGCATAAAATAGAATGGGATGCCAGCACGGGATTTAGGCATAAGCTGCTTGGAATGTACATAACCTACAACATAGGGGCGGCCTATAAGCACCAAAAGACGAGGATAGACAACTTCTACACCAGCCTTAACGCCACATATACGCAAGCGCAAGTTTACGTAATGCCCTCACTTAGCTACATCAGCCCTAGCTTAAAACTTAACGCAGGGCTAAGTGGCGAACTGCTATACCGAAAATACGGGGGCGAAAGCAAACCCACATTCCATCTCGAACCCTTAGTGTTTGCCAACTATCGGCTAACAAGTAGGTGGAGCGCGGACATGCTTTTCAGCCATGCTTTGTCGCCCAACGCCTTCTCTTCATATATCGAGGCTCCTGTATTTACCAACTATTATTCGCTTATACAGGGAAAGGCGCGGCTCAACACCACCACGAGCAACATGCTAAGTAACACGTGGAAGTACAACGATGTTATACGGGGCTTGTTTGGCAACCTCGCCCTTTTGTACAGTCGCACAAGCAATCTGCCGCTTTACGAAAGCGTTTTCGAAGACGGGTTTTATAAAAGCAGAGCCACCCAACACACAACCCACAACACCAGCACCAGCATCAGCGGTGGCATCGGCAAGTCTATTGGTTGGGGTAAAGCGTCTATCGAGCTTAACGCCTCGGCATCCAACACCAAATACCAATTGCTAATTGCCAAAGAGGTGGTAGACTTTACAAGGCGCGACCTGTCTACGGGTATCGCCATTGCTTACCACCCGTGGGAGGTTTTCTCTATTGAACACAAGAGTTCGTATAACACGAGCGCGCGAAAGGGCAAAAACCACGCCCTATTCAACAACCGGCAAACCTTTCTCCACCATCGGCTTAGGCTCTATTTCTTACCAGGGAAATGGCAGATGGAACTGTCAAACGAGTTGTTCCAGAGCCAAGACAAGAGCATAAGCAACAGCTTTTTCACCGACCTATCTGTGTCTTATCGCCAAAAACGATGGGAGGCAACACTCATATACAACAATGTATGGGGAACAACAAGCTTGGAACAAACCTACAATGCCAACGCACAACAGATATATCTGCAAACACGCCTGCGCCCAAGCGAGTTGCTTTTTAAGCTCTCTTTTTCGTTGTAAAACCTGTTCGCGGTGATATTGCACACCTTTCGTGCAAAATAATTGCACGAAAATGTTTTTGTAGACAATATATTTGTTTGGATAGCTGATATTGAGTACTTTTGAAAAGCCAAGGAACAACGCTGCCACCCGACAGACAACTTCAAAACAAAAAACATAAAAGTGAATGTAAAAGCATCCATCCATTTTAGTTTATGAAACATCTAATCGGTATAAAGAGATTATTCAGCACGTACGACAAGTACAATCACTCTCGTGCGTATATCATCACAAAAACCATTGTTCTGTTTCTTGTTCTTTCCGTATGCGCCGAACTGTTTATTGCTGTGTGCTATTTTCTTTTACCATCCAGCATGACAAACCTTGTTCGAACCACTGCCGAATCATTAACGATAAATGGTGTAAAATCTTTCTCGCTGAAAGCATGGGTTTGGGTGATAATCATTGCTCCGATGATGGAGGAAACGACACACAGGCTGTGGCTTTCTATGAAAAAGACACATGTTGCCATGAGTGTGGCATTCGGTTTGTATTACGTCCTTGGCTTTGTATGGGTAAATTACGTACAGAACCATGTGGTAGGAGCAATAAGTTGCGGGGCAGTGTCTGTGTTTGCTGGCATGATGTTTTATTCTCTGGTTAGCAACGACGCGCTAGAAAAGGTTAAATGCAACGCCCGCACCTACCCTATCCTTGTGTTGCTTGGGTGTGTGGCTTTCTCTTTAGCCCATCTAACCAACTATGTCATCAATGTTCACGTGTTGCTGTTTGGGGTTGTTTCCTGTTTTCGACAATTGGCGGGTGGCATTTCCTTATCCTATTTACGGATAAATCTCGGCTTTTTCTATGCCGTTCTGTTTCATTGTTCAATAAACTTGGTTGCTTGTTTGCTTGCAACATTGTGATGTTGTCAGTGCCTTTGGCATGCACAAGCCCACGTAACAAACTAACGAATATAGAACCATGAAACGAAATACATCGACGAAACAGGCTGCACCGACTTATCAAAATGTGCAACACAGGCGCACCAGACGAACTTGCCCAAAGGCTGCACGCCAGTAAACGGCACATATATAACGTGCAAAACGAACTGCGTGCACTGGATGCGAGAAATGATTTCAGCCATAGCTACTACATCTTTTATTCACTAATTTGGATTAAAGTAGCAATGAAAGCCAAATCCAAATCCGAAAAATGAAATAACATTAATGTTTTAGCGTTCATAACAGAAACAACCAAATTGAATTAAATTTTACCAAACATGACTATCATATCAAAAGACGACAACTTGGCGTGGGGCTGCTATCTTGTCTTAGGTGTTTTGGCCTTCTCCATCATTCCATCAGTGGTTGGGTATGTGTTGTTGCTCAACATTCCAGCCTATGCCGCCGTACCCTTAGCCACAATAGGGGCGGTTGTTACGCTATTTGCCTTTAAGAAGTATTTAAGCTGGTA
>ERZ773087.1010-NODE-1010-length-19245-cov-7.281344_pt1 | contig 19245 bp, 15 predicted proteins | sample MGYA00511375_ERZ773087 | MGnify/ENA primary metagenome ERZ773087 (study PRJEB29015, sample SAMEA2737995) | human oral metagenome | biome: human oral; feature: human-associated habitat; material: dental | place: China | collected 2063 ...
ACCTTGACTGGGCAATTCCAGCCTTCCGCTTGGTACACTCAACAGTAGCGCCAGATACGCAAATCCACACTCACATGTGTTACTCAGAATTTACCGATATCATCCCTGCTATCGACAACATGGATGCGGACGTGATTTCCTTTGAAGCTAGCCGCTCTAACTTGGAAATCCTGGACGAACTCAAGGCTAAGAACTTCCAGACAGAAGTGGGGCCTGGAGTTTACGATATCCACTCACCGCGCGTGCCAAATGAAGGGGAAATTGACCATACAATCGAAGCTATCTTGGCTAAGGTGCCAAGCAGCAAGGTCTGGATCAACCCTGACTGTGGTTTGAAAACTCGTGGTATCCCAGAAACTAAGGCTAGCTTGGAGCGCTTAGTAGAAGCAGCTAAAGCAGCTAGACAACACTTGCAATAATCCTCCTGGAACCTCAAAAGTTGATCTTGATGGAGGAGACCCTAAAAATTGAAGCAGAGCTGACAATCCTGCAGGAGCTGTTCTTCTAGGATTGTCCTCAGCTATCACTACCATCATTGAAAGGAACTTTTTGTTATATGGTTCGTCGTCATACACCTAGTCTCTCATTTGAAGTATTTCCTCCCAATCCGGCAGTAGGCAATGATAAGATTTTTCAGGCATTGAGAGAGATGCAAGATTTGGCTCCTCACTTTATCAGTGTGACAGCCAGCAATAATAAGTTTGACATTGAGGAGACGACGGTTCGTTTGACCGAGTTCATCGCCAATGATCTCAAGATTCCGACCATTGCTCACCTGCCCGCGGTCTATCTGACCAAGGACATGGTGTCTAATATCTTGCAGTCTTTGGATCGGGTTGGTGTCCATCAGATTTTAGCTTTGCGAGGGGATATTTTTCCAGATGTAGCGCCTAAGGATGATTTTACCTTTGCGACTGACTTGATCGAATACATCAAGACAGAAGCACCGCACTTTGACATCATTGGAGCCTGCTATCCGGAGGGCCATCCGGATTCTCCAAATCAGATTTCGGATATTCAAAATCTCAAGAAAAAGGTGGATGCTGGCTGTTCTAGTCTGGTGACTCAGCTTTTCTTTGACAATGAGCGTTTTTATGATTTTCAGGACAAGTGTATTTTAGCGGGTATTGAAGTGCCAATTCATGCCGGGATTATGCCGATTCTCAATCGCAATCAGGCTCTGCGCCTGCTCAAGACCTGTGAGAATATCAAGCTGCCAAGAAAATTCCGGGCTATTCTGGATAAGTACGAACATGACCCAGAGTCTCTGAGAGCAGCTGGTCTGGCTTATGCTGTGGACCAAATTGTTGACTTGGTGACCCAAGATGTAGCGGGCATACACCTTTACACTATGAATAATGCTGCAACAGCCTACCATATCTATAAGGCTACCCATGCCCTCTTTAATCATAACCCATCCGTCCAATCTTTCTAAGATGAATTAAGAAACCACTAATCAGATTCAGTTGCTGTTTAGTGGTTTTTGTTTTATAATATGGATAAAAGTTTTGTCTAAATCTAAGGAGGAGCTGATGGAGCATTCGCTGACCTTGGTTAAGTCTATGCAGTTTGGCCAAGAAGATTGTTTTTTTGCTTTCTGTGGTTATTCAAAAACGGAAGCCCATCATAGCTTTGGCCCAGCTATTCGGGATGTTTATGTCATTCATATCGTACTGGAGGGGCGGGGGACTTACTCCGTTGGCAATCAGCGCTATGATTTGCAGGAAGGGCAGGGCTTTGTGGTGCCACCGGGTCAGTCGGTCTTTTATCAGGCTGATGGAGAAGAGCCATGGTCTTATGTCTGGATGGGACTGGGTGGGCACCTCTTGCCTCGTTATCTACAGGCTCTGGGACTACAGTCTGGCCAATGGTCTTTTGAGTTGCCTTCTTTGCAGGAATTTAAGGCCTTGGTCTTTGAAAGTCTGGCCTATGAGGGCACCGGAATAACAGCTGAACTAGCTCTGCAAAGGCAAGTTTATCGCTTTCTAGAGCTCTTGTCCCAGCGTCTCAAGCAGACCTCTTTAATCACGGAAAGCCGTCGGGTCAATCCTTATGTCCAGCAGGTCTTGGAACTACTGAGCAGTCATCTACCAGAAAGTTTATCTGTACAGGAGTTGGCACAGAAATTGGCGCTGCATCCTTCCTACCTATCTCGGCTTTTCAAGGATGAAGTAGGCAAGGGGATTAAGGAGTACAGTAATGATTTGCGGCTCAATATGGCAGCTGATTTGCTGACGAGCAGCCAGCTTTCGGTGGAAGAGATTGCCAGTAAGACAGGCTTTGCCGGAACACAGAGCTTTTCAAAAGCCTTCAAAAAGGCGCGTGGTCAGTCGCCCTTGAATTTTCGCAAGGTTAGCTCTCATCTGGGACAGGAGCTGTAAAAAGTCACATTTGGATAAATAATACTAGAAAGAAAGGCTTACCAAAAGGGAGAGCCTTTTTTATAATAAAAGGAGAAGCATGATTGAGGACTACGAAAGGAGAAGGTCATGAATAAAGCGAGTATTTTGTTTAACGAAGAGTGCAGGCAATTTCATCTGACTAATGGTGAGATTTCTTATATCTTTCGGGTTTCGGAGGATGGTAAACTCTTGCAGCTTTACTACGGAGCGGCGGTACCGGAGCGGGATTATTCTTATCTGGTGGAGCTGCAGCATCGACCCATGACGGCCTATCGGAAAGAAGGGGATTTACGCTATTCTTTGGAGCATGTGCGGCAGGAATTTCCAGAATACGGCACGACAGACTTTCGCCATCCCGCTATCTGTCTGCGGCAGGAAAATGGCTCGCGTATTACTGATTTTGTCTATGTCAGTCATCAGATAGCAGATGGTAAGCCAGCTTTAGAGGGGCTGCCCGCTACTTATACAGAGACTCAAACGGAGGCTAAGACTCTTATTCTAACCCTCCGAGATGAGTTGACAAAAGTAGAAGTTCAGCTGTTTTATACGATTTTTACTGATTGGCCGGTTATCGCTCGTTCCAGCAAAGTGATTAATCAAGGCAGGGAAACTTGCTACTTGGAATCCCTAGCTAGTCTGTCGCTGGATCTGCCAGATGCTGACTATGACTTGCTGCAGCTATCAGGAGCATGGGCTCGGGAACGCCATATCAAGGAGCGCCCGCTTCAGCAGGGGATTCAGTCCATTGAGTCAACCCGCGGTATTTCCAGTCCTCACCACAATCCCTTTGTGGCTCTTAAGCGACCGGAAACGACTGAGTTTTCAGGTCCAGTGCTAGGAGCGACCTTGGTGTATTCAGGTAATTTTCTCATTCAGGCTGAGGTGGACACCTATGATGTGACTCGGCTGCAGATAGGTATCAATCCTTTCGGTTTTGAGTGGAAGCTGGCTGCGGGCCAGTCTTTTACCAGTCCAGAAGCGCTGCTGGTTTACTCTGAGCGGGGCCTCAACGGCATGAGTCAAGTTTTTCATCAGCTATTTCGTCAACGTCTAGCTAGGGGCTACTGGCGCGAGCGAGCGCGTCCAGTCCTCATCAATAACTGGGAAGCTACCTATTTTGACTTTAGTGAGAATCAGCTGCTGGATCTTGCTGAAAAGGCTCAGGAAGTAGGAGTGGAGCTCTTTGTGCTAGATGACGGCTGGTTTGGCCAGCGGACTAATGACCGAGCTGGGCTGGGGGATTGGTTTGCCAATACAGAAAGGCTGCCGCGGGGTCTGGGCTCGCTAGCAGAGCGAATTCACGGTTTGGGCATGCAGTTCGGCCTTTGGTTTGAGCCGGAAATGGTCAATAAGGACAGCCAACTCTATCGAGCTCATCCTGACTGGCTGCTTGCAGTGCCAGATAGACAGCCCCACCATGGTCGGAATCAGTTTGTTTTAGACTATTCTCGGTCGGAAGTAGTGGATGAGATTTTTGAGCGTCTGTCAGCGATTATCGAGGAAGCGCAGCTTGATTATATCAAATGGGATATGAATCGCCCTCTGACGGATGTCTTTTCGGCTGCTTGGCCAGCTGATCAGCAGGGAGAGATTTTTCACCGCTATGTCTTGGGTGTTTATGACTTGTATGAGCGTTTAATCAGTCGCTACCCGAGATTGTTATTTGAGTCCTGCTCTTCAGGTGGAGGTCGCTTTGATCCAGGCATGCTCCACTATGCTCCTCAAGCTTGGACCAGCGATGACTCGGATGCGATTGAGCGCTTGAAAATCCAGTATGGAACCAGTCTTCTCTACCCTCTTTCGTCCATGGGAGCCCATGTCTCCATCGTGCCCAATCACCAGACCAACCGTCTGACTCCGTTGAAGACGCGGGGCAATGTCGCCTTTTTCGGTTCCTTTGGCTATGAGCTGGATCTTAATCAGCTAAGCCCAGAAGAATTGGCTGAGGTCAGGGAACAGATAGCTTTTTACAAGCGCCATCGAGAGCTGATTCATAATGGAACTTTTTATCGACTGCAGTCGCCATTTAAGGGAGATGGGCAGACAGCTTGGATGGTTGTCAGTCAGGATCAGAACACTGCACTTTTAGGCACTTTCAAGGCCCTCAATCAAGTCAATCGCTCTCATCAGCGTTTGCAACTGAAAGGACTAGCTGTGGATAAAGTCTATCGGCTAGAGGGGCGTGTCTATACAGGGGCTGAGCTTATGCGAGTTGGGCTGGTCACCACGGACGCTTCCAGCGGTCAGCTTTTAGAGGATTCTGAGCAAAAGCCGAGCTATGACTTTGATTCCAAACTCTGGCTGTTTGAAGCAGAAGATGAGTAGATAAGATGGGGAATAAAAAGAGCAGAAGGAACAAGCTGATTAAAAGCTGTCCTTCTTGTTTTTTCTCTGAATAAAGAAAGGATAGTACCATTATCTCTGATAATTCTATAGGAAAAGGCTTTCGAAAAGATATATAATAGGATAGAGAGTTCGTAAAATATATTGGCCAAAAGTGAGAGAATTTGTAAAAATGAAGAAACCATTTGCCAGATTGGATCATTAGAGGAAAGAAATCGGCAAATGCGAGGAAGAGGAAGTTTTATGACGAGAAAAATCATCTTTCTGGATGTGGACGGTACCATCATCGACTATGATAATCATATATCGGAGTCTGCTGTGGTTGCCATTCGCAAGGCACGGGAAAAGGGCCATTTGGTTTATGTCTGTACCGGCCGCAGCAAGGCTGAGATACCGACGGAAATTTGGGATATTGGCTTTGATGGTATGATTGGTGGCAACGGTTCTTATGTGGAGCATGAAGGAGAGGTTGTTCTGCACCAGCTGATTCCAGGAGATATCGCTAAAAGGCTAGTCGACTGGCTTCAAGAGCGGGGGCTAGAGTTTTACCTAGAGAGTAATAACGGTCTATTTGCAAGCAGGGGCTTTCGCGAAGCAGTTCGACCAGTGTTTCAGACCTATGTTCTTGGAAAAGGTGTTAATCCAGAAAAAGTAGTAAATATGGAGGCAGAAGAAGCTTTTCACGGTCTGGTTTATGGTGGGGAGCTCTATCGGGACGACCTGAACAAAGTCAGCTTTATCCTAAAGAGTTACCAAGACCATCTGAATTCTAAGTCAGCTTTTCCTGAACTCAAAGCAGGTACTTGGGGCGGCAAGGGCGAGCATGCACTCTTTGGTGATTTGGGCGTCAAAGATATTACCAAGGCGCATGCTATTGAGGTTCTGCTGAAGCATCTGGATGCTGACAAGGCGGATACTTTGGCTTTCGGTGATGCCAAGGTTGATATTCCTATGCTGGACTATTGTCAGGTCGGGGTCGCTATGGGAAATGGCGGAGAGGAAATCAAGGCCATGGCCGATCTGGTGACAGACTCGGTCAGCCAAGACGGTCTCTATAAGGCCTTTGAAAAGTTAGAACTCATCTAAAGGAGATGTGAATGATGGCAAAAACTCTTTATCTGATGCGGCATGGCCAAACGCTTTTCAACCTGCGCCACAAGGTGCAGGGCTGGTGTGATGCTCCTCTGACCGATTTTGGTATTTATCAGGCCAAGGTGGTAGGGCAATATTTTAAGGATGCCGGAATTATTTTTGACGATGCTTATAGCTCTACTCAAGAGCGGTCATGTGATACCTTGGAATTGGTAACAGACGGTAAGCTTCCCTATAAGCGTGTCAAGGGGCTCAAGGAGTGGAACTTCGGCACCTTTGAAGGGGAAAGCGAAGACCTCAATCCACCCCTGCCTTATAAAGATTTCTTTGTGACCTATGGCGGTGAATCACAGGATAAGGTCCAGGAGCGTATAGCAGCGACCATTCTTCAGCTCATGCAAGAGACGGATGGTCAGTCCGTGCTCATGGTTTCTCATGGCGCAGCTATGGCCAATTTTGCCAGAGCTTGGCGGAAAAACTGGCGTCTGGATGATCTAGGTCACATGACCAACTGTGGGATTTTGAAGTTTACTTTTGAACAGGACCAATTTTACCTAGAAGAAGTGATTGGTCACGATTTTAGCGACTGGGAGGCAAAATGAAAGATTTATATTTGATGCGGCATGGACAGACTTTTTTCAACCAAGAAGGCTTGGTGCAGGGAGCTTGCGACTCTCCTTTGACAGAACTGGGGCAGGAACAGGCCAGGCAGGCAGGAGCTTATTTGAAAGAGCGGGGCATTCGTTTTGGTCCTCTATACTCGTCCACCCAGGAGCGAGCTTCTGATACTCTGGAACTTATTTCTGGCCGGACCGACTATACTCGTTTAAAAGGCATTAAAGAATGGAACTTTGGTCTTTTTGAAGCCCAACCCGAACGCCTGCAACCGAAGTTTCGACCAGGAGCCACCTCTTTTGAAGACCTCTTCGTCCCTTATGGCGGAGAAGGTGTGGACCAAGTCGGTGAGCGCATGCTGGTCACTCTAACTGAGGTCATGGAGCAGGCAGGAGCAGAGCCGGTCTTGGCTGTTAGCCACGGCGGTGCCATGTGGGCCTTCTATCTCAAGATTGCAGCCCAAACTCTGGATCCCAAGGTGCGCTTTGGCAACTGCGCCATCTGTCATTACCATTATGAGCAGGGACACTTTAAGCTGGCAGAAGTCATTGATCCGCTGACGGGTGATGTGTATGAGAGTGAATGAAGACTCAGAAAGATTATCACTAGAATAAAAACCTCAGATTTTTCTGAGGTTTTTTGGTTTATACTTGACTGTAGGTTTCACGGCGACTTAGTTTTGCGTCTTCTTTTTTGTTGGGTATTGGTTGAGCTTGCTCTTCCGCCTTCCACACATTTCGAGTAAAGACCATGGAGAGTAGTGCCAGAGCTGCAAAGGCTACTCCTACGTACCAGTAGGGCATATCCAGTGTCGTGGAGCGGCCAGACAGATTGACAATGCCACGGAAGAGCATGCCGGCTGTCATGATGGCTACAGCTGAGTTCCAGAGGTTGAGGCTGAGTCGAGAGAGATTAGGGATGACCTTCATAAAGAGCAGGAGTAGGATGCCGCCTGCTAGAGGAATGGCAAAGAGATAGTGCATGTGGCTAGATGTTTCGCCGAAACTGAAGGATTCATAGATTCTGCTAAAAGCAAAGAAGAAAATAGTTAATAGGGCGTAGATAAGGGCTGTTTTTCTAAAACGTTTTTTGCTGGGATTAGTAACCGATGTAGACAATATCACTCACCGACCTTTCTGAGATAGTATTTCCGTTGGTTGTAGGTTTGTTAATGATCTGACCGTTAAAGTAAAGTGTAGAGGAGCCGCCGCCATCAAGGTTGTAGGCGGTCTTGACACCGTAAGATTTCATGATTTCTGCCATCTGGTAGAGGGAAAGTCCCTCGCTTTCTGAGGTGCGTCCGTCTGAAACGATGATGATGTAGTGGTTTTCATCAATGATACCGATAGCTGTCCGCGGATTGGAAGACATAGATTGGCCGACTTCGGAGTTGGTATCAACGACAATCTCACCGTTTTCGACCAAGGATGGACCGAAGGCCAAGAGATTGACCACACCGTCTTTGACCAGTTGATCGGCAGAGACTTGGTCTTCATAGATAATCTTGAAGGAGCCGTCTTTGTAAATAGCCAAATCACCATTGCTGGAGTCTTCTCGGACGGTATCGCGGTAGACGACGCCATTGCGGATGACATAGCCAGTTGTGTTGGCTCCATAGTAGTCGCCGTTAACCGCTAGGATAGCATTGTTGTTGGCCGCCGTTTCCGAGGTCTTGGCGGTGACATTGTTTCCGTAGGTATTTTGGGCAAAGGCCGTTTTCAGATATTCTGATGAGCTGACGGTCACATCGGCGATGTAGACTTGGGTGTTGCTGACGGTCTTTTCAGTTAGCGTGACCGAGATGTTGTCATCTGAATAGCTGGTGTCCGTTACAGTCGCTGTTTCCGCAGCCTTGCTGGCAGCCTCGGCATCGGACGACGAACTTGTGCTTGAAACCGTGGAAATGGTCTCTGCGATGACAAAGGTTTTCAGCATGGAGTAGCTGAAGGAAGCTGTCAGAAGCAGGCCGAAAATGGAGGCATAGGCATAGCGTTTCTTTAAAAATTTCATGATGCGGTGTGTGTCCTTTCTTTAAAAATAAATCTCTTTTGGACCATCCAGGAGACGGTGAAGAGCAAGGTGCCGACGATGATTTTGACAATCAGAAGATTAATACCAAAGACAGCGTAGAAGAGGCGAATCAGCAGTGTATCTAGGATAAAGAGCACTGCAGCAAGGCTGAAATAGCCGGTTCCTGTCTTGAGTATACTGTCGTCGTTCTTAAAGACCAGCTTTTTGTTGGTTGAGTAATTAAAGATTGAGCTGGTCACGCGGGCAATCCCATTTGCGAGAAGAATTCTCAGGCTGGTCGGCGCAGCAGTTAAAAACAGGAGAGCCAGTGCGTAGACGATGTAGTCAACGACGAAACTGCTAAGAGAAGTCAGAGCGAATTTAAAAATATTTTTATAAATCATGAGCCCATCCCGAATTGGTCGGAAGTGGGAGCCTTGATTATCATTGATATAGACTGTCTCAATGGGCATTTCCAAAATGGGATATTCCTTGCTGGCTTCTAAGAGCATGTTCATTTCATACTCATAGCGCTGCCCCTCTACCTTTAGCATAAATGGAATCATGTTGGTCGTAAAGGCTCGTAAGCCTGTCTGAGTATCGGAGACACCCACGCCAGTTTGGGCTTTGAAGAGAGCCCGAGTCAGACTGTTGCCGAAGCGGCTGCGCAGAGGCACCTTGCCAGTAAAGGCGCGTGCTCCCAGAATCAGCTGATTGGGATTTTCAGAAGCCTTGGCCGCTACGCGGAAAATATCCCAGACCTTGTGCTGGCCATCCGCATCTGCAGTTACCACCGTTCCGTATATCTTCAGTGCTTGGATAAAGGTAAAAGCAGTCTTCAGCGCTTGCCCTTTGCCTTGATTGACCTGATGACGGAGCACGGTCGCGTACTGCTCCGCCTGCTCAAAGACTATCTGGCATTTGGAAGAGCTGCCGTCATCGATAACAATGATATGAAAATCACTCTTATGGTGAATTTTTTTTATCAGCTTAATAAGATTATAATCAGGCTCATAGGCCGGAATCACTAGATAATCCATATCCATACCTCTTTCTTAGATGATTTGTAGAAAGTATACAGACTGCGGCTTAAATATTCCTAATATAAGTTAGTTTTAAGAAAATGTTAACATTTCTTTAAGGAAAGAGCAGAGAAAGAAGAGGATAGAAAGGCTGGTGGGAATGGAATTGAATAATACATAACTATCTTAAATGAGTCTTAAAAATTAGGAAAATAAATATGAAAATACTCCAACTTTTTATTAAAAAACTATAACATTGTACCAAAAATATTAACGGTATAAGAAATATGCGTTATAATATTAAAGGTATTGCATTATAGAAAGGTTGTCTTATGAAAAAATCATTTCGTAAAGTTGTTATAGCTTCGGCTGTCATACTGAGTGCGATGGCTTTTCAACCTCACAAGGTAAAAGCTTTCGATTTTGGCGGAGGTTTTAGTAGTTCTAGTTTTGGAAGTTCTTTTTCAGCCTCTGATTATGCGCCAATCAGTTCTAATTCTAGTTCTAGTTCTAGCTTAAGCAACATCAGCACAAGCGACTACCGTCCGATTAGCACACCGTCGGTAAGTGAAAGTGTTAGCAGTGTTAGTTCGAGCGACTATCGTCCGATTAGTACACCGTCGGTAAGCGAAAGTGCTAGCAATGTCAGTTCGAGCGACTACCGTTCGATTAGTACACCGTCGGTAAGCGAAAGTGCTAGCAACATCAGTTCGAGTGACTATCAGCCAATTAGTACACCATCGGTAAGCGAAAGTGTCAGCAACGTTAGTTCGAGTGACTACCGTCCGATTAGTACACCGTCGGTAAGTGAAAGTGTTAGCAATGTTAGTGCGAGCGACTATCAGCCAATTAGTACACCATCGGTAAGCGAAAGTGCTAGCAACATCAGTTCAAGCGACTATCGTCCGATTAGTACACCGTCGGTAAGCGAAAGTGTCAGCAATGTTAGTTCGAGCGACTATCGTCCGATTAGCACACCGTCAGTAAGTGAAAGTGCTAGCAACGTCAGTTCAAGCGACTATCAGCCAATCAGCACACCATCAGTAAGTGAAAGTGTCAGCAGTGTCAGTTCGAGCGACTATCGTCCGATTAGTACACCGTCGGTAAGCGAAAGTGCCAGCAGTGTTAGTTCGAGCGACTATCGTCCAATTAGTACACCATCAGTAAGCGAGGACGCTAGCAATATCAAGCCTAACGATTACAAACCAATCAGCGATTCTTCTGTAAGTGCTTCGGACAGCTTGGCGGATTCTGTTGATTATAAGGCGATTGCTGGTAAAGATGATACTGTAACGACAGACAATCTTGCTAAAAAAGGTAAAGATGATGCCTTGAAAATGGCTGATTCTAAAGTGGATCAATCTGCAACAGACGCTTTGGGTGCAGTAGACTTTACTGAAAAGGCCTTGGAGTCTGCCAATGCTGGAACTCAAAAAGCAAGCACAGGCAGTAGCCGCTATAACTTAGCTGTCTCACCGGAAGTTGAAACAGCTTTAGATTCCTTGTCAGAAGAACATAGAAATCAGTTTATTAAAGCGTTGAAAGACTATGGTTATGGTCTGAATAATTCTGAAACGTCGGCTACCACAACTCCAGAGTATAGTTTAAGCTCAGCCTCCTCAAATAACAAGGGGAAGTTAGATTTTACTCCTTATGGTCAGTCTACTCTTACCGATAGCCAAGGTCAGCCTACATCGGCTTATCAAGGCTTGTTGGATCTTGCAAATAGTAAAGAAAATCAGCCTCTATTTAATCAATCTGCAAGTAATGACTATCAGATCAAGAAAGGTGATAGCTTAGCCAAAATCGGCAATCTCCATTATCCGGATGATAAGGAAAAAGCTGCAGCAGCTTCTATGCTGGCTCTTCAGGATTTGCACGGGCAGAATAAGCTGAACATCAATAATAAACAAAACCGTATTAATCTGACACCTGGCGATAAGGTCAATGTAGATTTATCTAACTATACATCAGAAGAAATCAGTGCGTTAGCCAAAGGATTTAATAAAATCCAGTCGGCAGAAAATAAAATTGATACTTTCCGCCAAGCCCAAGAAGAAGCTAAGGCCTTGGCGAGAGCTCAAGCAAGACAAACTCGAACCGAAGCTAGAAATCTTGTCCAAGACCAAGCGAAACAAAATCACACTCAGCTGACCCAACAAGCAACACAGAAAAGTCAAGCATCTAATTATAGTCCTCTTTACATTAGTCCATTGTTCAATCTCAATAAGGGGAATGAGGTTCAAACCGTCATTCCATATAGGATAGGGGCAAAGAGCTACATTCCAAAGAATAGTTCGCCTGTATCAGGGGGAGTTAGTGACTTTCAAAATAGAAAGGGACTAATTGATAGGATTAATAATTTAGTGAACAATCTTCCCCATGTTTCTAAAAGTATTTCTAATGGAGCCAAGGATTTTGGCGAGAAGCTTATGGATAATGGCGCGCGTGAAGAGAATTTTGTTAAATATATTGTTGGGAGAGGAAGTGTTGCTTCAGGAGAGGTTTTAGACAGTAGCTCAGCGGCTATTAAAAGGATGGCTGATAACCCTGGTGCAGCTCTTTCTGGCATACTTAAAGGCGTTGTCAACTCAGTAGCAGATGTACCAAATACGGGCATAAATCTTGGAAAAACAATAATTGATGGTTGGACTTTAATAGCTGAAGAGTTACCATTCATACAGCTTTGCAAAGTTTCCGTGATAGCACACCATATAATTTTCCTAGACCTCTTGAGTATAGTAGTAAGGCTGAGGAAGATTATAGTATATTTAGTCCAGGTGTGCTAGCTAAGGGGGCTAAATTATTAACTAAAGGAGCTTCTGCTCTAGGAGTTACTAAAATGACTTCGGGTGTTGGGGCAGCTAAAGATTTATCGGTTACAGAGGTGACTAGGAAATCTCCATTTGCAGAAGTTGCTAAACTTGAGCAAAAAGGCCATCAGTCTGCTTTAACAGAAAAAGTTTTAAACAACATAGCAGATAGCGCAAATGCTCGAAGAGCTTCTAATTTTTATCCTCACATTGGCAAGGAAAAGAGGATTGATACGCATCGTTACGATCTATGGAATCGTTATGTGAATGAAGGATTGGAGCCATCTGATAGAGCAAAGCTGACCCAATGGTCTCAACTACTTGAGCCTGAATTCTATCTTGAGAACAAAAAAGTATTTGACAATCCAGATTATTTTAATCAGCTAACCGGAAACGCCATTTATCCAGGAACTCCCGAAAGTGCTTTGGGCAGGGTTGATGGAAGTATACATAAAGATGGATTTTTGAATGGTGAATACAAAGAATCCGTTATATTACCAGGAACCAGAATAAATAGGATTGGTTCTAATCCAACAGGAAGGTATTTCTCTCCTGCAGGAGCAACATTTGGTGAAAAGGCTTTGCCTCCTTTTATGAAATTACAACCGAATGCAGATTATATTTCTCTAAAAGAAATACCAATAAAAGAAGGATTAGTCGCACCTTGGTTTGATGAACCTGGTATGGGTATTCAATATTATACATATTTGCCGACAAGTGAATTAGAAAAAGGTGGTTACTTACATAAAATAAAAAGGGAATGATTTTATGTTAACAAAATTAAAAAACAAAATTGAAGATGGAGTTTCCGAAATTGGAAATATAAAATTAGAAGAATTTGGAATCTATTTTTCAAACAAACCGCCCTACTTTCCAGAAGGAATCAATATAATAGAAAATAGAAATGAAAAATATAATCTAATTTTTACAGAAAGAGGTAAAATTACATCTGAGATTTCTAATCTAACTGATGACGAAGTGGCTTATCAAATTTTAAAAATTATCATTGAGATTGTTTCTTCACAAGCGATTGATGAAAAAAATGTGGATGTAATAGAAAGATTAATTAAAAGAAACGAATTTGATAAAGTTAGTCAATTAGTTGAGGAGACACAGGGGAAGAGGTATAGATACAGAAAGGAGCTACTGCAAAAAATTAATCCTCTTTATGCTTTATGGTACGAAAGCGAGCATCGAGCATTATAAATAAATCTTAGCATAATCATATATATAATCAGATAGCCACTCAGATCAAAAAAACGACCCTATCGGTCGTTTTTTTGCATTATTCCCCTCCCAATTCTTCTTGGTCAATTTTATGGGCTGTTCGGTAGGCTTGGTAAAAGATAAAGACGGCCAGAGCGGTCATGGCAGGGACGATGACTGGGATGTCTGTTTCGATAGCAGTCAGCGGTGAGTTCCAGAAGAAGTGGAGGACGAAGGCTGCTAGGAAGTAGAAGAGCCCTGCTCGGAAGTGGTTTTTCTGAGTCTTGGCATAGCGCAGCATGAGAGCTAGACCGAGAGTGGTTAGGGCAGTGTAGAGCCAGTGAGAGGCAACGCCGCCTGTGATGCGGCCTAGGATACCAGAGATAGTGAAGGAGAAGCCTTCGCGTAGATCTGAGAGGATATAGGAGAAGTCCTCGCTAATCTGAAAGCCCATACCAGCCGTAATGCCCAGCAGCAAGAAGGCTTTGAGCCTTTTGACGGGCACTAGATAGACAGCGAAGGCAACTGCCAGAAGCTTGAGTGGTTCTTCAACCAGCGGAGCTGCGATAGCATTTTCTAGGTCGCTGAGCAGAGTATTTGGGAAGCTCGTGCTGACCCACTCGTGGATATAGGTGTTGGCCAGGCCAGAAGTCCAGCCCGAGATGAAAAGGCCGCCTAGCAGAGCAACTCCAAGACTAAGTGCGGGCGTCTGCCATTTTTTGCCTAGTTGGTGAATCAAGAGCAGGGCAGGGATGATGTAGAGCAGGGCCAAGAGGGCTGATAGTCCGACAATCCCATAGGAAGTACCTGACATACTGCCAGTAGTATAGGCTTGTGTCTCGTATTCTAAGCCAATCGCGCTCAGAAGGAGAAAAGTGAAAAGAACAATATTTTTCTTCATAAGTAACTTTCTAAAATTTTATTTTTCATCTTAGTATAACAGAAAAATCCTAAATAAAACCAATTTAAAAACTGGAAATTAAGGGCTAGTATAATACTTTACTTGCCAAACTGTCTCTTTTTGTTTATATTAGTTCTATAAGGTTTCTTGGAGGCGTTTGCATGGCGAAAAATCTGTTGAGGTTGAAATTGCTGGGAAGTCCGAGTGTCTTTCTCAATCAGGAGGAAGTCTTTTTTCCTTTTGCTAAAATCAATGCTCTGCTTTACTATCTTCACATCAATGGAGCAGTCAATCGGGAGGAGATTGCAGGAATCCTCTGGGAAAATAAGGATAATCAGACCGCCAAAAAGAATCTGCGCAACACGATTTATCAAGCTAACAAGCTACTAGGTGGGGAGTGGATTGTCGCTCCCAACCGGACTGTGTTGTCGCTTAATCCCGAGTGTGCGATTGAAAGTGATGTAGAACTTTTTACGGATCATCCTGCGGAGCATCTGTCGCTCTATCAAGGGGATTTTCTGCAGGGCTTCTATCTCAAGGACAGTGAGGCTTTTGATTACTGGGTGTCTAAGATGCGGATCCGATATGAGCAGCTTTATATCCAAGCCTGCTACCAGCAGCTGGAAACAGAAAAAGACCACCTAGATTTGGAAGAGGCTGAGCGGAATTTGCGCCGTTTGATCAGCATTGATGAGTTTGATGAGAAGAACTATCATCTGCTCATGAAGCTCTATCAGGATAATGATCGGCCTGGCAAGGTGATAGAGACTTATTATAAATTGGTCAATATTTTGGATAAGGAACTGGGCATTAGTCCAAATGAGTCTATTCAGCAACTCTACCATGAAGTGCTGGCCAAGGATCGGAGCGAGCGTAAGACCAAGCAGTTTCTGCGCAATACGGACCACTTTTTCGGGCGGGTCGATGAAATCAAACGTTTGGAATCTTACTTTTCTAAGGTGATAGAGACTCAGGAAGCGCGTGCTCTGGTCCTAGTCGGAGGTACTGGTATCGGAAAGCGGACAGTGACTCGTCAAGTTTTGGCCAATCAGACCAAGTACTTCCAGATTGTCATGGCTGAGTGCTTCAAGGAAGAGATGAAGGCAGAGCTCCAGCCTTGGCGTGGTTTGCTAGACGGTCTGGGCGACTTGGTTATTCAGCACCAGATTCTCTCTATCAGCCAGTGGCAGGTCATTTTGGAGAGTTATTTTCCTATTTTGACAGGCGGCACTTCTGGTCTTCAGTTGGATGCGGACAAGCTGGCTCAGTTTGTGGTGGATATTCTGCAGAAGATTTCTAAGAAAAAAGCTTTGATAATCTTGATTGAGGACTGTCACTGGATGGATAAGTCCAGCGTTGCTGTCTTGGAGCAAGTTATGAACCATTTGACCGGCTATCCTGTGGCCTTTGTGCTGACCAAGCATCTGAGCACCCCTTCTTATTTGGAACATTTTTTCAATCACCTGCTGGTACGCAATAAGCTGGGCTTTATTGAGCTGCAGCCGCTGAATTTTAAGGATAGTGCAGCTTACTTGCAAGCCCAGACAGGTCAGTTAGCCATATCTGAAGAAGGCCTTGAGGATATTTATCGGGTCAGTCAAGGCATCCCTTTCTTCCTGTCGGAATATGCTGAGCAGCTTCTGCGAGGAGAGAAGTTTCATCCGCTGACTCCTGCCATCAAGGCCAAGCTGTCTCTGAAGCTGGATTACCTGAGCAGTCAAGAAGAGGAGTTGGTGGACTATCTGGCTTGTTTTAGGGCTCCTGCGTTGGTTTCGCTCTTAGCTAGGTTATTAGGCCTGCCGATGGAAGAAGTGGTCGAAATCACTGAGGAGTTTGGACGGAAGCAGCTGTTGATGGAAGAGGAGCAGGGCGAGGGCTTGGTAGTGCGGTTCAGTCAGGAGCTTTTGAGGATTTACACCTATGAGCGTTTGTCACTTGCCAAGAAGCGAATGCTGCATCATCAGATTGCCCAAGGCATGGAAGACCAGCTGGGAGACTCTCTCTATCATGCTCAGTTGCTCAATGAAATCGCCTATCACTACAAGATGTCCAAGCGGCCGATTAAGTCTCTGGAGTACGAGCTGCATTATCTCGAGGCTACTCTGCAATTTCATCACGAGCTCTTTCCGATTTATTCACGGGAGTTTGGCTTTATCGAAAAGACGGATGATAGCAATCAGTCAGCGGTTTTAGACCAGTTTGACCGTATCCGTCGGGAGATAGAGGGCTTAGAGAGAAAACATCAGAATCACAAGGATTTTCAGCTATTGGTTCTCCGCTTCCTCTATCTAGAAGGGCGCTATGCTATCCGGACGGGGAATTACCAGCAGGGAATGGACAATATCCAGCAGGTGATTATTTCGGCCAAGGAGCTGCAGCAGATGGATTTTCTCCTAGAAGGCTATCGGCAGATGATTTACTACTGTATCCAGACGGAGAATATCTCTGAGATGCGCTATTATACGGAGCTGGCTCTGGATGCATCGATCCAGGCCAATAATCACGAGGCCATTGCTATCAACCTCCGGCTCAAGGGGCTCTATCATCTCATGATTGGAGATGAGGAGCAGTCACTTCACTATCTCTATCAATCTATTGACTGTTTTAGTCTGACAGCTTCTCTTCGTTCCAAGTACTCAATTCAGATTGCGGCGGCTCTAGACTATCTGGCAGAGATTGAGCAGATTCGCGGGAATTTCACGACAGCGCTGGCCCATCAGAAGGAAGCCATTGAGCTGACGGAAAATAAAACAGCGGAGCCTTCGATTTTTGCTTTCTACATCAGCTTGGGGATGACCTATTATCAGCTGAAAGATTATGAGCAGGCGGAGCGGATTTTCCTCAAGGCTAAAACAGCTCTGAAGTCCCTCAGTTTCCCTTGGAAAGAGACCCAGTTGGAAGTGTATTTGGCCTTGATTGGCTGTGAGAAGGGAGATTTCCAGCCGGTGCTTGACCTGCTGCGGAAAAAGGATAGCCTCATTAGTCGCTATGGCAATCCGCGGGACAAGGGGCTGATCTACTATCTGATGGCTGTGATTAAGTATGGCCTGCTGACTGGCAGCTTGCAGGAAGCAGGCTTTGAAGACTTGCTAGTTCAGGACTTTGACACCTACTATGAAACGGCCAAAAGCCAGCTCAATCCCTACCGGGATCGTCATCAGCTAAAGGAATTAGAAAACTTACGCCAAGGCCTATCTCAGGCATTAAACAAAAAATAAAAAAGGATGAAATCTATGTTCATCCTCTTTTGATGTTTGTAATGAAGTTTTTAAATGTCCATCAATCATGTGCTTGCGCCCAGACTTGGGTCAGGTAAAAGACAAAGCTGGCAGCCAGATTAGCCGTATGGTTGTCAATATCGTGAGGTGGAGAGACTTCGACGATGTCAAAGCCTATCAGCTTGCCTGAAGCAGCGATATGCTGGAAGACCAGAACAGCTAGATTGGGGTCTACACCCAGTGACTGAATGGCACTGACACCAGGAGCGGCAGCAGCTGAGAAGCAGTCAATATCAATGGTCAAATAGACCTGCTCCTTGCCAGCTAGAAAGGTATCGACCGCTTTACAGACTTCCTTGTAACCCATTTGGTACATATCCATTCCAGTCAGAAACTGGATAGCCTTGGATTTTGCCACAAAGTCAAAGAGAAAGAGATTGTTATTGTGCTCCTGAATCCCTAGGATAAGGTAGTTAAAGGCCTGCTTCTGAGCCAGAGTGTCATCGAACATCTGGCGAAAGCCGGTACCAGAGTTAGGACCAGTCTGGTCATAGGGGCGCAAATCAAAATGGGCATCCATATTAATAACGGCCAAGTCTTGGTCAGGAGCTAGTGACGACTTAAGTCCCAGATAGTGGCCGTAGGCTGTTTCGTGGCCGCCCCCTAGGACAATAGGCCGGAGATTGAGCTCTCGCAGGCGTTTGACTGCTCGAGCCAAGCTTTGCTGCAGCTGCTCCAGAGAGCGGTTAGGCCCGTCAATATCGCCAACATCAAAGACGCGGACGTTTCTGCCCAGATGCCAAGGAAGTTTGGCCAGCTGGATTCTGATAGCTTGTGGTCCTTCGACAGCCCCCACTCGGCCATGGTTGATATAAACCCCTTTGTCACTCTTGAAGCCAATCAAAGCAAAGTTGACCCCGTCAAAGGGTTTTAAGTTAGGGTCATTTAAGTCCAAAAACTCAATAACCATCCCCCATTTGGCAGCATATAAATCATCATCCAGTCTCTTATGATAGTAGCTGTTATCTAGCTGATAGTAATCTTCTAACATGATTTTGTCCTTTTCCATAACGATACTTGCGACTTTATTATAAGAGTTTCCACCAAGCCTGTCAATGACTTTTGGCGGGAAAAGAAGCCCAGCTGCATGAGAGTGGGCTTCTTAGGTTAGTTTTTTATAGAGTCATCAACTTTAAAACTGAATGCTCAAGTCCACAGCCTTTTCAACGGCTGCTAGGAATTCTTCGTTTTCAATCAGCTCAGAAGCCTTGTTGAGCTCTTCGTAGATTTCAATGTCCTTATCAAACTCGATAAAGCGGACATGCTGACGGAAGAGGTCATAAGCTGGCTTGGTTCCCTTGCCTAGTTCATGATTTTCTGGTTTCAGATCTAGAGCTTGGCAGGCTGCCATGATTTCTGTTGCCACGATGCGGCGAGAATTCTTGAGAATCTCAGCTGCCTTGCGTGCTGCGGTAGTTCCCATGCTGACAAAGTCTTCTTGGTTTTCACAAGATGGGATAGAATCTACGCTGGCTGGATGAGCCAGAACCTTATTTTCAGAAGCAAGAGAAGCACAAGCATATTGGGTAATCATAAAGCCAGAGTTGAGTCCTGGGTGTTTGA
>ERZ773087.1012-NODE-1012-length-19195-cov-49.271108_pt1 | contig 19195 bp, 20 predicted proteins | sample MGYA00511375_ERZ773087 | MGnify/ENA primary metagenome ERZ773087 (study PRJEB29015, sample SAMEA2737995) | human oral metagenome | biome: human oral; feature: human-associated habitat; material: dental | place: China | collected 2063 ...
GGGAAGGACATGACGACGTCGAGCACACGCATGAGGGTCTCAGCGATCCACTTGCGCGACGTGGCGGCCACGGCACCCAGGACCGAGGCCACTAGGAGCGCAAGGCCGGTGGCGGTCAGCCCCACGACCAGTGAAACCCTGGCGCCGTAGACGGCACGGGAGAAGATGTCGCGGCCGGTGCCGTCGGTGCCGAACAGGTGCGACATCGAGGGGGCCACCACGGGATCACTCGAGGTGACCTCACCGACGCCCTCGATGTACGAGGTCGTCTTGGCCTCCGCCAAACCGGTGGCACCGGGCGAGTACGGGGCGACGACGGGAGCCAGGATGGCGATCAGGGCAATAAGGCAGAGCACGACGATGGCGATCTTCGAGCCGAGGGGCAACGCCTTCCAGCCCTGGAAGCGCAGCCCGGGCCGCGAGGCCTTATCCAGTGTGGAACGGTGCAGCATCAGATGCTCCTGATTCGTGGGTTGACGAGGACGTAGAGCATGTCAACAACGATGTTGATGAGAATGAAGGCCAGCGCCACCGTGATGGACACTCCCTGGACGATATTGACGTCGTTACGGGTGATGCCCTGGAAGATGAGCTGTCCCATCCCCTTGATGTTGAAGATCATCTCGATGACGACGGCGCCTCCCATGGCGTAGCCGATGCGCAGTCCCAGAACGGTCAACGGGGTGATGAGCGCGTTGCGCAGCACGTTGCGGGCAACAACGATGTTCTTAGGGATACCACCACCGATGGCGGTACGCACGTAGTCGCGGTCGAGCTCCTCGACCATGGCGGTGCGGACCACGCGGGTCAGTGATCCAGCGTTGGGCACCGCGATCGCCAGTGCCGGCAGAAAGATCTGATTGAGATATGTTCCGGGATCCTCACTGAACGGCACCCACTCGGACACCAGCGCGGGGAAGGCACCCGTTCCACCCGGGATGTCGGAGAACCACTGGATGAGCAGCAGGGCGAGCCAGAAGGACGGCGTGGCCAGGCAGGCGATGGAGATGACACGGATGACCTGGTCCTGCCACTTGTCGCGGTACAGAGCAGCGATGATGCCCAGGATCGTGGCGAAGATGACGGCCACGAAGATTCCAATGAAGGTCAGCTGGAGCGTGATCGGGAAGGCCCCGGCCACCATGTCGGAGATCTTGACTCCGGTGAAGGAGGTGCCGAGGTCGCCGTGGGCCAGGCCCAGGAGATAGTCCCAGAACCGCTTGAGAAGGGGATCGTTGAGGTGGTGGGCGACTCGGTACTGCTCGAGGGCGTCTGCCGTTGCCGCCTCCCCCAGCGCCAGGCGCGCCGGGTCTGCCGAGGAGAACGACATGACAACGAAGACGAGCAGCGTCACGCCCAGCACCATGACCGGCAGCGCGACCAGGCGCCGTCCGATCAGGCGGATGAGGTTGGACACTGAGATGCTCCTTTGCGTTAGCGTCCTGCCGCCTGAGAGGGCGGCTGGGTGGTTTGGCGGCTGGAAGGCCAACCGTCACCCCAATTGTCTGATGTCTGACGTCAGATAGCAAGTCCGTTGCTTCTGCGCCTTTGAAGCGCTACGGCCCGACAACGGCTCGGGCGGCACGGCTCACCAGAACTGGCTCGCCGCACCGCCCTCACACAGACCTCAGGACTTGGATGACCCCGTCCCCACGAAGGACAGACCAGTCAGCGAGATCGGCTTGAAGTTCTCCAACGTCGACGAGTTGTAGGCCGTCGGAGTCTTGCGGTGGAAGAGCGGGTACAGCGGAACATCCTCGGAGATCTTGTCGAAGGCCTCCTGCCACTTGGCGATCTGCTTGTCACCCTCCAGCTTGACCGCCTCGTCGAGCAGCGCCTGAATCGCCTTCTGCCCCTCCGATCCCTTCCAGTGCATGCGGGCGTCAGTCCACACGTCACCCCCGTACCACCATCGCATGAGCAGGTCTGCGTCGTCGCCGAAGACTGAGGGATCCCCGGGCGCGATGACGACATCCCACGCCTTCGCACCATCCGCTGACTCAATGAAGCTGTAGGTGTCGGCGGACTTCTTCTCGTCATACTTGACCGTCACGCCCAGGGCCTCGAGGTTCTCGCGAATAACAGGCCGCACCGCGGAGAACCAGCCGTGGTCCGTGCACAGGAGGTTGATGGTCGTGACACCGGCCTCCGCCAGGAGAGACTTGGCCTTGGCCGCATCCATGGAGTAGACCACCTTGGCCTTCTTGTAGGCGGGGTGCCCTTCCTGGACGAAGCAGGTCGCCGGCGTCGCCAGCCCAGCCATGCTGGTGTCGCAGATCTTGGCGTAGTCCAGCGCGTAGAGCACCGCCTGACGCGCCTTGACGTTGGAGAAGGTGGCGTTGTTGAACATGGCGAAGAGCAGGCCGAAACCCTGCTGCGCCGCCACCTTGACCGGATCCTTCAGCGTCGAGAGGTTGGCTGCCGGGACGGCATCGATGGCCTGCACGGAGCCGGAGCTCACGGCATTGGTCCGGGTCGTGTCATCGGGCAGGACCTGCCAGGTCATGGACTTGGCCAACGCCGGGCGAGGACCGTTGTAGCTGTCGTTGCGCTCGAAGACGACCTTCTGACTGGCGGCGCCGTTGTCGGTCATCTTGTAGGGGCCACTCCCGGTGGGGTTCATGTCGAACTTCTTGGCGTCCGCCTCAACGACCGCCTTGGGGACGATCTTGACAACGCTCAGACGCTCCGCGACCAGAGAGAAGGCGTACTTGAGCTTGATGGTCACCGTGCTCGCGTCCTTGGCCTCCACCTTGTCGATGAAGGGCAGGAACTGGGAGTACAGCGACTTGTTGGCCGGGTCGAGCACACGCGTGAAGGAGAAGACGACGTCATCTGCAGTCACTGCCGAGCCGTCGGTGAACTTCGCGTCCTTACGCAGCGTCGCCTCATAGGTGGTGTCGTCCACCTTCTTGGGCATCTCGGCCGCCAGCGCCGCATAGACCTCTCGCGTGGCCGGGTGCAGCTCAGTGAGCCCCTCCAGAGTGTGCCAGTTGGCGGCAACCGTGAGCGCCGACGACGTCGTCATCGGATCGTAGCCATTGGTGCCCAGCTCATAGGAAATACCTGCGGTGATAACACCATCCTTGTGAGTGACCTCCTGGTCGGTGGCCGTGCCACTGCCCTTCGCGCCGCCCGCAGTCTTGGCCTTACCACCGCAGGCCGCCAGGCTGACAGCCAGGCCGGCAGCCATTCCGAGGGTGCCGGTCAGCCTGATGAAGTCTCGGCGGCTAGAGCCGGCCGGAGTCGTGATCGCCATTGATTCTCTCCTGAAGTCTGACGTCTTATGTCTGACGTTGGTAGGATGACTGTAGCAGAGATCGGGATGTCCAGACCACTCGCACCCCTGCAGGTCAGGCCCTCGATCGTCGCCGCCCACCCAAGGGGTGGAGCCGTTCAACGAGCAGAGTCACATCGCAGTGAGCACAATGATTGACAGGGCAAGAACCGTGGCCGACACCGAGAAGAGCAGCACCGTGAGCACAGAAGCCAAGTCGAGCGCAGCCGACGTTCCACCAAGAAACGAGATGAGCATCACACTCAATGCGGGTAAGACGGCGATCCCCCATAGCGCGTACTCCGCACTGGTCACATCCCCCACCACTCAGGCCGAGACCACGATGACCGCGATCAAGGACTTCATCCTGAGAACCGGCCTTCAGACGGGTGATGCCTTGCCGACCGAGTCGCAGCTGTGCACCGACCTGGGCGTGTCCCGCTCCTCCGTGCGCGAGGCCGTACGCACCCTGGTCGCCCTCGACATCGTCGAGGTCCGCCACGGACACGGCATGTTCGTCGGCAAGGTCTCCATGCGCCCCATGGTCGAGTCCCTCCTCTTCAGAGGCCTGCTCAACCCCGGAGACGACCACCGCGGACTACGCGACATCGTCGAGGTCCGCATCACCCTCGACAACGCCCTGACCGAACCCGTCACCCAGGCCTGGAAGAACCGCCAGGACCCCGAGCTCGACCAGATCGTGGAGCAGATGGACCTGCACGCTCAGAAAGGCGAGCTCTTCACCGACCAGGATCGCCGTTTCCACATGCGTCTGCTCGAGCCCCTGGACAACCACCTCTTCCTGCACCTGACCGAGGCCTTCTGGGCCGTCCACACCCTCACCGTCCCCCTCCTGGACGGCCCCAGGCCCGAGGACATGCTCAGCGCCGCGAAGGCGCATCGGCGCATGCTCCAGGCAGCCCGCGCCGGGGACGCCCAGGCCTACCGCCAGGCCACGGCCCAGCACTACGCCCCGCTCCTGGCAGCCCTCACCTGAACCAACCGGGCATAACCTCTTCAGTCAGGGCCGGGTAGGTTCCGGCTTGAGCCACGGCCACGATGTTGAGGCGGGGGTCCTCGGGGTGAAGCAGTCTGTCCATCCACAGATCTCGCGCTGCGGTGAGTCCTTGAGCCAACCAACGAGCATTGACGAACTCCATGGCATGCGTCCCCCCGGGGTAGACATGCAGCTCGGCGTCCCCGCCGTCGCGCCACACCTTGGAGGCGAAGGCAACGGCCTCGTCGCGGAAGACCTCGGCCGATGCGACCGAGATGAACAGCGGCGGCAGGCCACCCAACCATGTGGCACGGGCGGGCGCCTCATAAGGAGTGACCAGCTCAGTTCCGCGTCGCCGCCCCAGCGCCGCCTCCCAGGCGACGTCGTTGTAGGCCGTGGGCCAGGTGCCGTCGTCGGGATACTGGCGCGCCGAGACCGATCCCTGCCATCCCGGTAGCCCGCTGCGGTCGTCAAGCATGGGATAGTCCAGCAGCCCGCCAAGCACGGCCGGCCCCTGCCGGTCACGCGCCATGAGCAATGTACCGGCGCTCAGACCACCACCCGCACTCGGCCCGACGACGACCACACGTTCGGGGTCGATGCCGAGGCCCGCTGCGTGCTCGATCGCCCAGCACAGCGTGCCGTAGCAGTCCTCGACGCCGGCAGGAGCCGGATTCTCCGGAGCCAGACGGTACTCGGGGCTGATAATGACACCTCCGTACCGACGTAACCATGGAACAACCGTCAACAGGCCGTTAAAACGGCACCCCATGATGAGCCCTCCCCCGTGCAGCGACAGGAACAGAGGACCGGGCCGGTCTCCGGAGAGACCCCGGGAGAGCCGGACGGCCGCAGCAGGAAGCGTGGTCCCGTCCTCCCGGACGACGTCGACGTCTTCCAGGTCGACGTCAGGACACCGGACAAGGAACTCCGCTCTGACCTCATCAACGGGCGCGCGCCAGGTCGGAATGTTCTCCACCGTCATGGTGCGGAAGACACCAAGCGCCTCAATACGCTCGAGCAGGGCAGCAGTTGCACCGTCATAAGGAGGACGGGCGGGGATCGCCTCATGTGTATCGGGCATGCCGCAACTGTGGCACCATGATCGTTATAGGAGCAACTTGCGTACATTCACTCATCAATCCGCAACGGACCTCGCCATGGCCAGGTGCTGCTCCGGTTGTCGCCCCGGCAAAGAGCGACAGCCATGGCTGGGGTCTCAGAAGTATGCGGATAGGCACGGGCCAACATTCACCAGCGCACATGCACCGAAAGTCGGACAATGGGGTCATGCAGACGTCCCGCGGTGTCATGTCCGGCCTCACCACCACCCCTATGACTCAGTCCTCCACAGCGATCGCCGAGATCAAGAACTACATTCTTGCCAAGGGGCTGCAGCCGGGTGATGCCTTGCCGACGGAGTCGCAGCTGTGCACCGACCTGGGCGTGTCCCGCTCCTCCGTGCGCGAGGCCGTACGCACCCTGGTCGCCCTCGACATCGTCGAGGTCCGCCACGGACACGGCATGTTCGTCGGCAAGGTCTCCATGCGCCCCATGGTCGAGTCCCTCCTCTTCAGAGGCCTGCTCAACCCCGGAGACGACCACCGCGGACTACGCGACATCGTCGAGGTCCGCATCACCCTCGACAACGCCCTGACCGAACCCGTCACCCAGGCCTGGAAGAACCGCCAGGACCCCGAGCTCGACCAGATCGTGGAGCAGATGGACCTGCACGCTCAGAAAGGCGAGCTCTTCACCGACCAGGATCGCCGTTTCCACATGCGTCTGCTCGAGCCCCTGGACAACCACCTCTTCCTGCACCTGACCGAGGCCTTCTGGGCCGTCCACACCCTCACCGTCCCCCTGCTGGGAGCCCCCAGGCCTGAGGACATGGTGGCAACCGCCCGAGCACATCGGGACATGCTCCAGGCCGCCCGCGCCGGGGACGCCCAGGCCTACCGCCAGGCCGTTACTCAGCACTACGCCCCGCTCCTGGCGGCCCTCACCTGAACCAACCAGCAGCCGACTCATTCAAGGCCCGAAGTTTTCTCACGGCGAAGCAGAGCTGACTTCACGGCGACCCCGTAGCGGAATCGTCCAATGCCCCCGTCGGAACGCCGCACCCGGAGGCACGGGACGAACAGCGCCGCGGCGTTACGCGCACAGGCCGAGGCCGCGGCCCAGGAGGCGGCCGGATTCCCGCTGATGCGGGCAAGCTCGGTGTAGGTCAGTGTGGTGCCGGCAGGGACCTCACGGAGTCTGGACCAGGCCCGCTCGATGAAGGGACCGCCGACCTGGAGAACGGGGACATCACCGGGAGCGCTGCTCTCGCCGCGGTAGTAGGAACGTACGGCAGCGACGGCACGGGCCAGGAGCCCATCGCACTCCACTTCCGGAAGCGCCTCGGTGTGGGATGGCCTCAGGCTCGGGTGGATGAGCCCGACCAGCTCCGCGATCTCGGCAGTCCATCCCGAGGCGAGCACGTAGTCGGTCCGGGCGACGCCGTCAGCGGCGCCATCGGCACACCACCATGGCCCGTAACGAGGGTGAAGGGGCCATTAGGGGTGCTCACGGTGCAGCTACGAGCTGCGTCGGTCTTCATCGCCATGGAGTCAGGCTACGTAGCGTTCCATGTATGTTCCACCAGTCTGGGCACTGGCCACCGAGGAGCAGAAGAGCCCGCCAACCGTTAAGGCTGGCGGGCTCTTCTCGCGGTATACGTGGGGATCAGGGTGCACGTGTCGAACTCATCCCTACGCAAGACCACCTACTGCTGGTGGCGCTGTCTGCGTAAGGTGGCGATGCGGCAGAAACAGACTGGAGCACCACTCAGTTGACCCGCAGTTGACATGCTTGGTAGGATTGGCGCACAAGATTTATCACGAAGCGCCAAGGTGTCAGGCCACCCGATGTACGACGAAATCCCAGCTGCCGCCGAATCTCGCAGGGCGGAACTCATCGGACCGGCAGGCACAGAAGCACGACGAACCGATATGGCCGTTGCATAGGAGACGTAAGACCGTTCTGGCGAGGTTCACCCACGGGGTGAACTATGTCTACTACCCAGACGATCAACGATTTATCCACGCTCTCGGTCCCGGCCACGGAGGCCGCAGCCCTCATCGGTGTCAGCCCGCGCACACTCTCTAACTGGCGCACACAGGGTATCGGCCCGGCCTTCGTTCGCGTCGGTACGCCCCACTCGCGCACGCTCTACCGTCTCGATGACCTGCGAACCTGGCTCGACGCCAACCGGGTCGAGACGTCTGCCTCGAAGGCGGTGGCACGATGACCTCCGCCGATCTCTCCCCCGCTGGCCCCTGTAGCAGTTTTGATAGCCACTCGCGCACTGGTTCTGCTACACGTCGCGCTACACCGTTTCCCCTCGTGTACCAGGCGAACCGTCGCGAAGCAGCAGAAACGGTAGCAGTTCGTAGCAGAGCCGCTGCAAGAGCTGCTACAGCGTTCCCCCTGACGTACCAACCGAAACAGTCCCTTGTAGCAGATGTAGCAGTTTTCGGGAGCTCAATGGCACAGAGATGTTCTCACGTAGAACGCGTGCATCTTTGTACCTTCTGTACCTCTTCGCCTGCCCCTGAACCTAGAACCGTGTCCTACCAGGGAAAACGGCTTACGCGCACAGGCGCAATTCGGTGGGGTTCAGGTACAGAACGCGTTGCGCGAATCTGTACATCTGTACCTCTTCCGGGGACAGAAGCACCGATGCGTTTCCGGCGGCTGGGTCCTCATATAACACGGTCGATGGGCTGCCACGTGTCCCCTGCTCAACAGAAAGGAACATGCCATGAGTGACAGCAACATGATCGACCTCCTGGAGGACAAGCACCCAGTGCGCGTCTACAAGTTCGTCCAGCACCTCGATGGGACGGACTGGACTCTCGACGCTCTGGAAAAGGGCTTCAGCCACCGCACCATCAAGGGCTGGGCCTGGATTCTCCAGGACCAGGACGTCGGCACCGATCACGTCCACGTCCTGCTATGGACCCACAAGGAGGTCAGCCCGGAGATTCTCGCCTCGTGGTTTGCGTTACCCGGCCCGCAGGTCCAGAAGGTGCGCGGCGGCAAGGCCGCGATCAAGGACGAGCTCGACTACATGCGGCACCAGGACCGCAGCTCGCAGGATCTCGGCAAGGTCCGCTATCCCGACTCAGCGATCCACGCCATCCCTGGCTGGGACTGGTTGGCCTTCGACCGGGAGATGGATGAACGCCGCACCCTGTCGGGTAGCGGTCGGCAGCGTTCCCGCAACGTCGAGCAGGCCATGAGCAGAGGTCTTTCGGTGAGGTCTGCGCTCACGCGCTCGACGACGACGGAGGCCCGTCTGCGTCGCGCTCGGGCGCGCTACCTCTTGGCGCAGGAGCCGCCACTGTTTCGACTCGCGTTCTACATGTATGGCAACGACGCCCTTCTCGTGGACGCGATCGGCCAGGGGCTCGCCGAAGCACTGGCAGGGGGTCATGATGGGGTGTTCGTCACCAGGAACGGCGTTGACGAGTACGACGGGGAGCGCGTCCTCTACTGGAACACGTCGATGTCTCAACTGGTCCTAGGGGACGGCCTGCAAGGTGCTGCACTGGTGGCGGCACTTGACGTGTTCCCAAGCAGGACGTCGGTCAACACGAGGTTCGGACACACCCAGCTCGTCCACGAGTTCACTGTCATTAGCGGTACAAGACCGTACCGCAGTCCGGAGTCGCTCCTAGGCGGTTTTCGTGAGTTCTTGGAAGCGTGGATGGACCACTTAGCACCAGCACACCTGCCGGTTGTCGTCTCTGTAAGCGCCGACCAGCTGGAGGTCCAGGTGAACGCGAGACTCCTCGGTAAAGGCACGTTGGACCAGTACCTCACCCTGGGACGTTTTCGGATGAACCTCCACCAGGTTCTCGCCTACGCCCGTGGTCTTCCTGAGAAGCAGCGTCGTGCCGTCGAACGCGACGCCACCCGGCGGCAGGTCGCGCCGATCCTTGAGGCCAGGGATCGGGTCATGGAGGCGCTCGCCCCTTCTGACTCCCCCGCTGGAGAGAGCCTGCCGAGCCCCCTGGCGCAGTTGCTCGCTGAGACGGGTAAGGAGGTGGCCGTATGAACCCGCAGTACCCGCTCGTCAAGTGAGCAAACCGAGGAAACAGGCCAACCAGCAACCGGAAGGAAAATCACCATGAGCACCACCAATCTTGAGCTGCTCATCGCCAATGAGCAGCTCAAGCACGCTGAGCGTCTCAAGCGCCTACGCGCGCAGGCCGACAAGCAGGAGAAGACCCTGCTCCAGGAGATCGCGCGCCTCCTGCGCTCTCAGGACCCTGAGCGCTTCGAACGGTATGCCGAGCACGTCAATCGGCAGCGCGAGGCCGATCGCCAGGCGCGATCAGAGCGTGCGGCTGCCTCGCGTGCTCGGAAGCAGACTGAGTCTGCCAGTGAGGGCGGTGGCCGGTATGAGTGACACATGTCTGAACCGGCTGGGCGTCGCAAGCACTGCAATGTCTGTCCCCGCCCCGGGCGCCAGGCACGCAGAGGTGGCGTCCCCCTCGCCCACAGGGAGCGAAGCGAGCGAGGACGAGGGCCAGCGGGGTTTGGGGAACGAGGGCGGAGCCCGATTGTTCGACAAATCCCCTGCTGGCCTCTCTTCAGAACCGGCTCAGAAGGAGGATCACCGTGCCGGTTCTGTCTCCACCACGCGGCGTCATCGGGAAGCACTGCGCGTGGTGGAGGACAGGGAGACGCTCGATGCTCGCATCGCTGTGCGCGTCTCCCTCTCTGAGCTCGACGCCGTCAGGCGCCGAGCTCGTGGGCTGGGCGTTAAGCCCAGCGCATGGGCACGGGCGGTCCTGCGCGATGCGCTGGATACCCGACGCCATGAGGTCAGGGATCTTGCGGCTCACGCTGTGGCGCCTCGGCCCGCTCCCGAGGTATCCGAAGCTGTTGAGCAGTTGCGGCGAGTAGGTGTGAACCTCAATCAGGTGCTCCGTCGAGGGGATGTTGTTGATGCAGATCTGTTGTGTGAGTTGCGGGATGCGGTCAGCGCCCTGCGTGGGTCGCTTGGTGACAGGACGGTGCTGTGAGATGTCGATAGTGAATGTCAAGAGCTCGAGGTGTGTCGCGAGCACGGTTCACTACGTGCTCTACGGGTCAGGCAAGCAGGGCAGGCAGCGTGCTGCTGCCAAGCAGCACCGGGCGGCGGCGCTTTCCGTATCCGTGGCCAACGGGAGTACTGACCCGAGTGAGTTCGTACGAATGACTCAGGCTCACAACGACGCTTGCAGTCGAAAGGTGGAGGCCTATACCTACATCCTCGCCTTCAGCCCTGACGAGTTCGATGTGCACAGTTCCGAAGACGCCCAGCGGGTCTGCGACATCGCTGAGATGCTCACAAACCGGATGCACAGTGCTGACTATCTCATCGCTGTGCATAGCGACGCTAAGGGGCATCATCTTCACGCTCACATTGTCGTCGCTAACCACGACAATCTGACGGGAAGGTGCCTAAATCGCAACACGAGCTGGGCACACGGGGTACGCCAACTCAACGATGAACTCATGCAGGAGCTTGGCCTTCAGGTGTTACCGGATCCAGGTAGGCCTAAGCCCGACTGGGACCAGCGTCGCGAGGACTTTGAGGCAGGCGGGTTCGAGCAGGTGATAGGCGACATCGTCGCTGACGCCCTCTCCGATCCTCGATGCGTTGACCAAGCAGCTTTCGAAAGCATTCTTGCAAATAACGGCGTCCGCCTTGCGGTGACCAAACGAGACGGCTGGAGCTACAAGATGCGCAGAAAAGACAGCGGAAAGTTAGGCAGACGCAAGGCCTCCTCCCTTACCCCAGAATTCACCTCTGAAGGCGCTCAGGAGATCTTCGAGTACCACGCCAAGAAGATGAAACATAACCCACACGTGAAAGGAAACAGCGATGGGGATTCTCAAACAGATACAGGAGCAAGACGAACGGAACACAACTACGGAGATCTTGCCCGACTTGATCTCGAGACTCGACAGCGTAGAGCAGCATCTGTCCAAACTCACAAAGCACATCTCAGATCAGACAGCCTACATAAAGAGCATCGACGAGAACACGACAGCACAGTTGGAGAGCCTGTTGATCTCGCATCCAGGCGAGCAGCACTCGGCCGAGTTCGTCGAGATGCGGAACAGGCTGAGCGAGATCGAGAAGACGATCGCCGCCGTCGCCGAAACGCTCACCGCATCACGACACGTGACACTCCCCGACGGTACGACCGTACGATCAGCAGACTTTCAGGCCTACAACTTGACACAGAGGATCAACAACCAGCTCAAGACGATGGTTTCGAGCTGTGACCATCTCGCTAAGGAAGTCCGTCAACGCGGCACTGTTCGCATCAATACCGACAAACTCACCCAGCATTGCCTTGACGTCCTCGATAGACGACTAGCTGTGGCCGTCGAGGGCCCTTTACAGGGTGTCGAGCACAGATTGGACGGCCTTGAGGGACGTGTGTCATCTCTGGGCGCCAAGGAGATCTCTCGTGCCGTCGGTGAGGTTGAGCGGGTAACCACCAAAACCGACGAACTGACGGAAGCGATGCGAGACGCCGAGCTTCGTATTGACAGGCTCTCAGCCCGAGTGACTTGGGTGAGCGCAGGACGCATGTGCCTTGCGCTACTTCCACTTGCTGTAGTGCTTCTGGTGGTTGGAAGCCTGACCATGGGGGCCTTCCACGCGCTCGGCATGGGCCCCCTTCTGGGGTGGGCGTGGGCATCGTTCGCAGCGGCTCAGGCATGGTGGGCGAAGGCACTGATCGCACTGGGGACGCTCAGCTGCGTTGCGGCCTTCGCCTGGCTCGTCTGGTGGATCTCGCACCGGCTCGCCGATGAGTACGCGCGCTGGTAGCAATCACGACGTACCGAAACAGTGGGGCCCTGAGACCGTTGCGACGGCCTCAGGGCCCCACTGGCACCTCCGCGGAACCAGGTCACATTGTTGTGAGCAGGTGGATTGTCTGGCCGGCGGCCAGGGAGATCAGGGGAAGGAATCCTCCTAGAGGTGTAAACGAGATGACGATCATGATGCCTGCTGTGACGGCGCTTCTCTTCGCCAGGGTTCGTAGCGGCAGGTCGAGCTTCGTGGCGATGAAGCCAAGCAGTACAGCGGGAATGGCCCATACCAGGGTGGGGTTGATGAAGGAGAAGAGGAAGCCCGCGAGGAACAGGGGGTTGTCCTCGAGTACTTCTTCGGTAGTGGCACCCTTGAGAACTTCGATCATCATGTCGAGCCCAAGCACGTCGGCCACTGTGGCTAGGGTCAGGCAGAAGGCACCTACAGCTACTAGGCCGGGCGCGAGTTCTCTAGCCTGTCGTCCCGCTGGGCTGCCCCATTGAGAGCGTAGCCACCCCCAGAACCGGCTGTTGCAAGCAGCCTTGGTAATGATCAGCGACACGGGAACGAAAGCCACCGCCAACATGACTATCACCGCGAACGCGACTGGGAAGATGACGTCGCGATCGGGGGCAACCCCCATCACGGGCTTGCCAGTGGAGACGATATTCGTGGAGATCACGTCTATTGCCCTGAACTCTACGATGACCAGCGCGATCCACACGAGCAACAGAGCCCACCACCGCTTACGTAGCACGCGGCCGAGCGTCCATGAGCAGGATTGTGCACTTCTCATCTACGTCTCTCCTCGCGGGCGCCTCGAGGGCCAGTTGAGCCTACTTCTTCTTGAGCCAGTTGCCTGAGGTGTCTCGCTCGTACTTCTTGGTCTTGTTGTTGACAAATCCGATGGTGCCGTCCTGCATCACGGTGATGCCGACCTCGGCGATACCGTCGCGGTGCTTGCCGTCGTACATCTGGAAAATCATATCGGTGGAGGCCGATGTGTCATCGAAGCTCGAAGCGCAGGACTTCACGATGGTGAAGCTGCTCGTGGAAGTCATGTACAGGCCCTTCTCGGGGTTGGATTCGTTAAGCTCTTTGTTGTCAAAGGAGTCCGTCTTCCCTGGGAACAGGAAGGCGGCCACGTTCTGGGCGGGCGTCTTCTCCTCGCTGCTTCCCGTGCCTTCCTGCTCGAGCTCGGCCCGACGGGTACTGAGATCAGAGGCGCGGTCCTTGGTCTCTCGATCGATATCTGCCTCACTGGCAGCATCTCCGAGTTCCTCCTTGACATCCTTACGGATCTCGTCCTCGGTGGCGCCTCCGAACTCCTCGCGCAGCTGTTCGTCGACGTTCTTGGCCCTCTTCGTCGCCTGCTGCTCCTTGGTCTGCTCGGGCACTGATGCGACGGCCTCGCCGCCGCTCGCGTAGGTAACCGCGCCATCGACAGCGCACATACTCGATGAGTCGAGCTTGTGTGCGGTGAAGGTGACGCCGGTGACTGGGACCTGATTGCCGTCCTTGGTGACGACGTCGATAAGTCCCTGAGGCACCTGGGCGGTCGCTGCGCCCTTGGAGACGAAGTTGCTCAACGAGGCGAACTCGTAAACCTGGGCTGACGGACTACTCGCACCGCCTGAGGCACTGCCGGACGGGGCGGTGGCGGCTGAACACCCGGCGAGTGACACAGCGCCTGCAAGCAGGACAAACGCCAGGACGGTTCTGGAGGGGCAGGACACAGGGATACCTCGATTCGTTTGGTGGTTCAGCACGATCATACGGAACTCATCGCTTCCAGTGGAAGCGATGAGTTCCTGGAATCGATGGATTCCGCCTCTCACGATGGGGACGTGGCGACATCGTTGAGGCAACGGCTTGGTGCAAATCTGCGCGCCGAGCGTCGTCGCCGTCGGCTCACGCAGGAGGACCTGGCTGAGCAGCTTGGGGTGACAGCCCGATACCTGGGCGGCATCGAGCGGGCGGAGCGCAACATGACGCTCGACTCCGTTGACGCCTTGGCCCAGGAACTTGGGATCGACGCCCTGGACCTGCTGGCCAGCACGCCCTCCGAAGGGCTGACTCAGCGCCCGTAGAGACGCTGAAGGACTGCCGGACCCGGACTCAGTGATGAGGCCACGGCGCTCCAGCTCATTGCCCCGAACTGGACAAGCTCACGCACGCGGACAGCGATCGCCACATCCACAGCGTCACGCAGTGCCGGCAGTCGCGCTCGTACTTGTCCCAGTCGAAGTGCCGGACAGCGTCCTCCGGCCACTGGTAGAACACGCCGCAGTCGTCCACGAACTCACGGAATGAGTCCCAGCAGCGCTGATCGGCCTCCTCGAACTCGCTGGCCGACGGCACGCCGTTAACGTCCAGGGAAGGTGAGCAGTTCTCGTACCAGGCGAGAAGCTCCTCCCAGCGGTCACTTCCGACGTCGACGAAGATCTCACCCCAGGCAGCCGCCCGCGGCTGCGAGATCTTACTGACGCCACGTGGGAGATACTCAGAGTCGAGCGCGAGCACCTCTTCGCAGCCTGGGTATACATACTCCTGGCCTCCGTGGACCTCGGCGAGGGTAACCTCTTCGATCATGTCGCAGGGGAACCAGCGGCCGACCAGGTGGTCGCTGTTGTTGCAGCTCAAGCATCCGAGCCACACAGCGGGCTGAGCATCGGTTTTCATTGACATTGGAACCTCCCAAGTAAGGGGAGGTCGGGCTGCGATACTCCAGTCTCGGTAAGGACAGTCACGGGAACAGCCCGACCACCTCTATTGCCAACCTCGGGCCGTCGGCGACGGCCCCCTGCTCCCACCCCATGGCCGGCCTGACCTTCAGTGTGACGATCACGCCGTAGGATCGTTGATGAGACTGGACGAGGAGGAAAATCGTGAGGCCTATGCCCCCGTACAACGACAATCAGATGGTCGTTGCATACTACCGGTACTCCTCCTCTTCCCAGAACGAGGCCTCTATCGAGCAGCAGCGCGAGATGGTCCACCAGTGGGCGAAGTCACAGAGTCTCGTCGTCGTGAACGAGTACGAAGACGCAGCCAAGACCGGCACCAACGCCGACCGGCCCGGCTACCAGCTCATGCTGCGCGAGCTCCCGAAGATCAAGCCCGCCTACGTCGCGGTGTGGAAGAACGACCGTCTGGCACGCAAACGCACCGAGCTGATCCTGGTCAAGCATACAATCCGCAAGGCCGGTGCCCGTGTGCACTACATCGAGGGAATCTCCCCCACCGACTCACCCGACTCGGTTCTCATGGAGGGAGTAGCGGACGCCTTCGCCGAGTACTACTCGCTCCAGCTCTCAGCCAACATCCGACGAGGCCAGCGGTACAACGCCGAGCGGGCGCTGAGCAACGGCCACAAGATCTTCGGCTTCTCCGTGGGCTCCGACAAACGGTACGTAGCAGACCCGGAGACCGCGCCCATCGTCACCCAGATCTTCGACGACTACGCCCACGGCGTCTCAATGCAGAAGATCGCGGATCGTCTGAACGCCCAGGGCATCCGCACGATCCGTGGATACCAGTTCACACCCAAGAACCTGAACAAGCTTCTGAAGAACCGCGCCTATATCGGCGAGTACTCCTTCGGGGAGCACGTCATCGAGGACGGCATGCCCCGCCTCGTCGCCGACGACGTCTTCGAGCAGGTCCAGCGCAGGTTCGCAATCAACAAGCGTTGCGGGGCCAAGACAAAGGCCGAACTGGCCGCCCAGGGCGAGGAAGCGCCCGTCTACTGGCTCACGGGGCGCATGTACTGTCTGACGTGCGGCGAATCGATGGAGGGCGTGAGCGGCACATCCAAGACAGGCCGAACCTACCGCTACTACTACTGCCTCAATCAGCGCAAGAAGAAGTGCTCAGCCAAGACGTTGCGCAAGGACGAGATCGAGACCCGCGTCATAGAGATCATCGAGTCCTTCCTCCATCAGCCTGACATGCTGGCCTCGCTGGCTGTCGACCTAGCCGACCACTACCGCAAGACCCACGAGCGCGGCGATGAGGTCCTCAATGCGCTGGAGGCCCGCAGGAGGGACATCGAGGACAAGCTCGCCAACTTCGTCAAGGCGATCGCCCAGGGGATCTTCAACGCGTCGACCGCTGAGGCCATGAACGCCCTGGAGGCCCAGAAACAAGAACTCGACGCCGCGATCCAGACCGAGCGTGTCAAGGCAACCCTCTTCGAGGACGAGGTCTCAATCGGATCGTTCTACAAGAGGTTCGCCGAAGCTACGATCGACACCGTCGACACACGCGATCAGCTGTTCGACTACTTCGTCGACAAGGTCTTCGTCGGGCCGAACCAGATCGTCATCGTGTCCTACTACTACGACAGCGAGAAGCACATCGAGCTCGAGGACCTGGAAGAGGCCCTTCTCAGCGGTGACAGAGCGGAGGAAGTGCGAATGTATGCCCGAAAGCACGAGTTCGACACTTCCCCCTCAAGTGGAGATGGGGGGAAGGCCGCACCCGCCAGATCCCGCCATTCAACGTTTCACTCCGTCTGATACCAAAACCGCAACTTTATCCCTGGAATGACAGGCGATTGTCGAACTCACCTCAGTGTCGTTGAGACGTGTGGAGATGCGTCTAGTAGCGTATGCGTGTACCCATTCTGTACCCACGCGGGAGGAACCGGCATGGCTGGGCGGCTGAGGTTCGGCACGGTAGATCAGCGGGCTCCGAAGGGGCGCCCTAAGCGTTGGCGGGCTCGCTACGACGACCCGACGTGGACGGGCGATGGTCGCCCTCCAAGGATCACTGCCCCAGAGACGTTCCCAACGAAGGCGGCGGCCGAGGCTTGGCTGGCCGGGGTGTGGGCGCAGGTCGCGGCGGGCACCTGGACGCACCCTGACGAGCTCGAGGCTCGCCGCCGGACGGAGGCCAAGCAGGCGCAAACGGACGCTCTCACCGTCGAGCAGTGGGCCACCCAGTGGCTCACCATGCTGGAGAGAACCCGGTCAGCCGGGACCCTGCGCAAGCGTCGCTCCGACCTCCGTGTCCACATCCTCCCCGAGCTCGGCACCCTCAGGCTCGTTGACCTCACTCCCCGCAAGGTCGCCGCGTGGCACTCGGCGCTGCCTTCCGACGGGATCAGGACCGCCTCCTACCAGACACTGCGGGCCATGCTCACCGCCGCCGTCGACTCCGAGGAGACATCCCTGACCGAGAACCCCTGCCGTATCCGCGGCGCCTCGACCGCACGCCATACCATGGGAGAGCGTTACCTCCTCTCCCCCACCGAGGTTGCCGCCATCTCCGAGGCGATCCGCCCTGACCTCTCGGCCCTGGTGACCCTCCTCGCCGACGCTGGCCTACGGATCAACGAGGCCCTGGCGCTCCACCGCGACGACCTCCACCTGGGGACCACTGCCGCCGCCATCGACGTCGCCCACTCCCTCGTGCGTACCGGCACGGACCTGACTCGAGGTCCCACCAAGACAAAGCGGCCGCGCCGAGTCCAGGTCACACCATCTACCGCCGCCGCGCTCGCGGGACATCTGGGTCGGTTTGCGGAGGCCAGGATCGTGTTCCCGGCGCCGCGGGGTGGCTACATGCGGGATTCGACGGCGTCGAAGGCTCTGAGGTCGGCGTTGTCGGCAGCTGGCGTAGTGATTCCTCCGGGCAGGTATGGCGGGTGGCATGCCTTCCGGCACTATGCCGCGACGCGGTACGGGCAGGCCGGCGCCTCGACTTCGGCCATCATGATCCGTTTCGGTTGGACCCGGCCCGAGCAGGCGATGCACTACCAGCGGGCAGATGCCGATTATGAGCGAATGATCCTGGACCAGATGGCGGCGCGCGCCGGCGAGGCGACTTGGGCGGAACAGGCGGAGGCCTCTGGAGACGTGGTTCGTCTCGAAGGTCGACGCCGCGCATAGACGTGCAAGCAGTAGGGAGCCCCGCCACCCGTTTCGGGTGGCGGGGCTCCTTTGATACTCCTGGGGCTTAGCAAGCGAGGTCGTGCGTCAGGCCGAGGCGGGAGCGCTCGACGTCGTCGAGGAAGGCGAGGCGGGTTCTCAGGGTGTCGACGTCGACCCAGAGCAGCTCTGCGGCCTCGAGGTCGCTGCGCGTCTGGGTGAGCACGTCAGCGAGTTCGTCGATGGGGATGAGGCGTTGGGCGGCTTCGCGTGCAACGTCGGCCTCGACATCGGGTGGCTGACAGACGCTATGTCCGCGCTCGAGGTGGATGAGCTCGTGGATGAGGGTGCATCGCGCTTCGGCGACGGTCTGCTCGACGGTGAGCCAGATGGAAGTTCCGTCGGTGCAGCCTAGGACGGTGGGCGGGAGAGAGTTGGTGGGCCAGACGTCGGTGTTGGGATGGGCTGGGAGCAGAGTGCTCCAGGGGTGCTGAGTACGCGCCCCGCAATCTGTTTGGGACATGTTAGTTAAGGAAGGGGAAGGCCCGGAGGGAACCGGACAGGTGAATAGGTGGGCCTATCTTGCCCCCACACCACCTGAATCGGGCCGATTAGACCGCCTTATTTGAGGTTGTATCTAAATTGTTACCCGTAAGTTAGTCACCTTCGGGCTGCGCGCTCACTTCGCGCTCGCGGCGAGCCTTCTCCGCCTCCCACTCAGGGCGATGGCCCACGGTGCGGGCCGCGGCTACAGCGATCGGCGGGGGTGGCGGCACGTCGGGATGAAGCGACGGCACCTGCGCGCCATCAAAGACACCCACATCGCTCCCCTCCCCAGCTTCACGCGCACCGTTACTCAGACTTAGTGAAGGTGCAACCGAACCGGTACGGTCCAGACTCGAACGAGCCACTGCCGACGCCACTTCCGCTTCAGCGGCAGCTATGAACTCCGACCCGCTCCGGCCGATCGCCCGCGCGATCGCAGAGATCTCACCAACCGTCGCAGGAGGCGTCCCGAGGCGCAGAATGATCGAAACCCGGTTCTGCGACATGCCCGCCTTCTCGCCAACATCCGCATGCTTGGCGCCGGTCTCACGCACCGCATCAGCAAGCAGTGACTGGGTTATGTGATCGACGGGCCTGAGCTGCTTTGCACGTGCCATGGCTCCACAGTGACACAG
>ERZ773087.1016-NODE-1016-length-19154-cov-576.067648_pt1 | contig 19154 bp, 14 predicted proteins | sample MGYA00511375_ERZ773087 | MGnify/ENA primary metagenome ERZ773087 (study PRJEB29015, sample SAMEA2737995) | human oral metagenome | biome: human oral; feature: human-associated habitat; material: dental | place: China | collected 2063 ...
GGCGATTTGCGGCATGTCATTCGGCATGCAGCCGCGTGTAGTGAGCGCTGGCGTGCCTAGGCGGATACCGCTAGGGCGAAACATCGGCAGCGGGTCGTCCGGTACGGCGTTGGCGTTCAGTGTCAGTCCGATCTGATCAAGCGCGCGCTCTGCTATCTTGCCGTCAATCCCGAAACTTTGGTGTACGTCTGCTAGAATTAAATGATTGCTTGTACCTCCAGTCACCAGTACAAAGCCGCGTTTGCGTAGTTCGTCCGCTAGCTGCGCTGCATTTGCCACCACGTTGCGCGCGTATTCTGCGAACTCTGGTTGCAGCGCCTCGTCAAACGCCACCGCCTTGGCGGCAATGGTGTTCATGTGCGGTCCGCCCTGCGCGCCTGGAAACACGGCGCGGTCTATCAATGTCGGAATGTTCTCAAGTGTTTTTTCAGGTTTTTTTAGCGGGCTGCTTACCGTGCCCATACTTAAAATCAGTCCGCCGCGTGGTCCGCGTAACGTTTTGTGCGTGGTCGTAGTCATGACGTGAAAACCGTGGTCAAGCGGATTCGCTGCTACGCCGCCTGCGATTAAACCTGCAATGTGCGCTACATCAGCCATTAGCAAACAGCCAGAAATTTCCCGCCCAATCTCGGCGAACTTTGCCCAGTCTAGCTCGCGCGGATACGCACTGAAGCCTGCCAGGATGATTTTTGGTTGATATTTACGCGCCAGGCGGCGAATTCCATCGTAATCAATTTCGCCCGTCGCAGGATCTTTCATCTTGTATGGTACAAAATTATACAACTGTGCACTACGCGTCACAGGCGAGCCGTGCGTCAGATGTCCGCCGTGGCTCAAATCCATTGCTAAAATCGTGTCGCCCGGCTGGCACCAAGCGCTATACACCGCTTCGTTGGCAGGCGCGCCGCTATGCGGCTGCACGTTGGCGTGGTCGGCGTGGAACAATCGCTTGGCGCGGTCAATAGCAAGTTGCTCAACCTTGTCGGTAAACTCCTGCCCGCCGTAGTAACGGTGTCCAGGGTAGCCTTCGCTATATTTGTTTGTAAACACGCTGCCGAGCGCTTGCCGCACCGAGCGACTGACATAGTTTTCACTGGGGATTAATTCTAGCCCCTCTCGTTGGCGTTTCGCTTCGCCGTCGATAAGTGCCGCAACAATATCATCATTCATAATCTGTACCTCCATTAGGTTTATTCGTCAAAAGCAGTGAAACTGTTGCTAGATCATATTGTTTAGTATAGCGTGTTTTGGGATACTTGACAATATATCACATTAGGTATATTATGTATGCCATGAAGACGTCGGAATATCTTAAAAATATTGGAACATTAATTCAAGAAAATCGCCAATCGCGCGGTATGACACAGAGTGAGCTTGCCGAAGCGCTTGGTACGAGCCAGTCGGCAATCAACCGTATTGAGAAAGGCGGACAAAATATCAGTCTTGAGATGATTGCACGCATCGGCGATGTGCTATCGTGCGAGATTGTCCGTATCAATAATTATGGCAAAACTAATTTCCGCGTGACGGGCGGGCGTGAATTGCATGGCAGTATAGAAGTAAAAACTAGCAAAAATGCGGCGGTTGCGCTGCTTTGTGCTAGCCTACTAAACAAAGGAAAGACGACGCTGCGGCGCGTTGCGCGAATTGAAGAAGTTAACCGCATCATTGAAGTGCTCGAAAGTATTGGCGTGAAATGCCGCTGGCTGGAACATAATGACCTTGAGATCAATCCGCCGAAGCGGCTGGACTTAGCAAATATGGATATCGAAGCTGCTAAGCGTACGCGCAGTATTATCATGTTTCTCGGGCCGCTGCTGCATCAATATAGTACGTTTGAATTGCCGTTTAGCGGCGGTTGCAATCTCGGCACGCGCACAGTCGAGCCGCATATGACTGGGCTTGCGCCGTTTGGGCTATCAGTGCAAGCGACAAGCGATCGCTATGTTGCAACGAGCAGGCCGCAGGCAGTTGACCGCGCTATTGTTTTGACTGAGCGTGGCGATACAGTGACCGAAAATGTCGTTATGGCGGCAGCGCTCTACGACGGGACGACGATTATTCGCAACGCCAGCCCAAACTACATGGTGCAGGATGTTTGCTTCTTCTTGCAGGCGCTTGGCGTGGATATTGATGGTATCGGCACGACGACGCTGACGATCCGCGGCGTGAAATCAATCAACAAAACAGTGGAATATTATCCAAGCGAAGATCCGATTGAAGCGATGAGTTTCGTAGCGGCGGGTATCGTGACGGGGTCGGAAATTACGGTGGCGCGCGTCCCGATTGAATTTATGGAGTTAGAGCTGGCGACACTCGCTGGCATGGGGCTGCAGTATAATATGACTCCTGAGTATATGGCACGCAATGGACGGACGCGGCTGGTAAATATTACGTTGAAAAAATCTAAGCTGCACGCGCCGAAAGATAAAATTCACGCGTTGCCGTTTCCTGGAATCAATATGGATAATCTGCCGTTTTTGGGGCTATGCGCGACGGTTGCTGATGGTCGCACATTGATCCACGACTGGAGTTACGAAAACCGCGCGATCTATTTCACGGAGCTTAGCAAACTAGGCGGGCGTATTGAGATGGTCGATCCGCACCGCGTGTATATTACCGGTCCGACGCGCTGGAAACCGGCAGATATTATTGCGCCGGCAGCATTGCGGCCGAGCGTGGTGATTTTGCTCGCTATGATGGCGGCGCCCGGCGTGTCGCTGCTGCGCGATGTGTATAGCATTAACCGTGGCTATGAAGCAATTGCTAAGCGGCTCAATTCGCTCGGTGCACAGATTGAGACGGTATGGGAATAGCGCGGACTTTTGCTATTTATTTCCTAGCTTGATAAGGATGTAGCGCTTCTAAAATAAGCAAAAAACCGAGGAAAACCTCGGTGCTTTGCCTGGGGCGAAAGATGGGATTCGAACCCACGGCCTCCGGAGCCACAATCCAGCGCTCTAACCAACTGAGCTACTTCCGCCACGATCGCCGTCTCAGTATATCAGATACTGTACCGATTGTCACGGGGTACATGGGGTGCGGACGAGACGGCGCCCTATTTATTACATGCCGCAAAAATGCTACAATATAACCATTCGCGGGTGTAGTACAGCGGTTAGTATGTAAGTTTTCCAAACTTGAGATCGGAGTTCGATTCTCCGCACCCGCACCAAAATGGAATTTTCTGAGATTTGGTCGTCCGCGTGGCACGGTATTTGTTATAATAGATGTAGCGCCCCGGTAGCTCAGTGGATAGAGCAAGAGACTTCTAAGCTTTTGGCCGTAGGTTCGATTCCTACCCGGGGTACCAGTGTTTGAGTCGCTGTACATGTAGTTTCATTTGTAGAAAATTAAAAGATATAAACACCTTAGTTATTCTTCTCTCACGAAAAAACCACCCGGACGAAGGGTGGTTTTTTCGTGGAGGGTCAGGAGGGGCTCGAACCCTCGACACCCTGCTTAAGAGGCAGGTGCTCTAACCAGCTGAGCTACTGACCCATGTCGCTTAATTATACATGCACGTTTGCTTGCTATAGACACTCTATTGGCGACTTTCTCAACAAGCTAAACCTACGTCCTCCCACTGTAGCATATCTCGGCAGGATCGTAAAGAGCAACAACGGTGCTTATGATTGCCATATCGGCAAAAATGCGCGATAATATAGCAGTATGTCGCAGCTCAATATAATCGGTAAACATGTGCGCGCGGGCATTTTGAATGCTCAAAAACGGAGCGATGCGCGCCGGCAGGCGTTAGCACAGGCGGAAAAGTACAATGTTGTCGGGGCGGGCGGTGCGTTTACTGCAGCATATGAGCAACTACGTAATGCTGCTGAAAATACCGACGAGCATTTGTTGCTGCAAAATGCGATTCGCCGGTTTTTCAAACAATTATTTATCGTACGCGACGAAACGCTTGTGCGCCAGAGCGGTACTGAGCTGGTGATTGAATTGACGTTTGCGGGTTACATTCCAAATGATAACGTCGCTCCAGAGCAAATCGAAGCAACAACGGAGTTGGCGCGCCAGCACTATGCGGCATTTGAAAAGCTGCAGAAACGCCGCAGTATTAACGCCGACCGGTCGACGAGCTGGGTGCTTGAAACTCTGTCGGTGCGAGTAGCGCAGCTCATCGCACCGAAAGAACGCGACGTGGCGTTTATGGATTTTGCGTACGAGTATTTCGAGCAGGCGATCCCGCGCGACGCCGTGTCGAAAACGACGCGCGATGAGTACGGCGCAGCGCTTTATGTCGCGATTCACCGCGCGCTGATGAAATCTGATACAGCGACGGCGCGTGCCGGGCTGCTATTACGCTACGGTGTATCGGTGGAGCACTTAGATCAGTTTGTGGCATACAATCAAAAGATTGATGCACTGCTGCAAGGTTCGGTGGACGATGAACTGTATCGGATTGTCGACCGCCAGGGCGCGCCCCTGCGAATTGTACGCCGCATGATGGAGACCCGCGAAGACGTACCGGAGCTATTATTGAAGCGCGAAGTTTTTTTGGAGGCGTTTGAGCAGCAAGTTACCAAAGAATACACGAATATCATGGGACGCATCAATCGTGCGATTATGCGCAGCGTAATGTTTTTGATCATTACGAAATTCTTAATTGGCATCGCGATTGAAGTGCCTTACGATATGTGGGCACACGGCGCGATTTTGTGGCAGCCGTTGATTATTAACCTGTTCTTTCCGCCGGTTTATATGGTGTTGCTGCGGTTCACGCTTAATACGCCGGGCTATGCGAATACGTCGGCATTAGTGAATCGTGTCGATACGATGTTGTATAGCGACAGCACGACGCTTGTGCGCCGGCAATTAGGTGGTAGGAAATATAGCGTAGTCTTTTCGGCATTATACGGTGCGTCTAGCTTGGTAGTATTTGCGGCAACGATATGGATATTACTGCTGCTTAACTTCTCGCTTGTGCATATTGCGATATTCTTCTTTTTCTTCTCAGCGGCGAGCTTCTTGGGCTTTCGCTTGAGCCGCATGATTCGCGATCTGGAGATTGTGCGCAGCGCGAGTAACGGGCTGACGTTTGTGCGCGATACGATTTATTTGCCGTTTGTCGTAGCAGGGCGCTGGATGAGCGATAAATATGCGCAAGTTAACATTGTGTCAATTATTTTAGATATGTTGATTGAGCTGCCGCTCAAAACGATTTTGCGCCTCGTGCGGCAATGGTCGGCATTTATTGACGATAGAAAGGATCGCATTACATGACGCGGGAGCTAAATGGGCGCGAACTGCAGCAATTTATCAAAGTACGCCAACTGCGGCAAGTGCGGAATTTGCGGCAAGAGCACGGTATTGCTCCAAAATTGTTGATCGTGATGAGCAAAACAGCGAGCGACGTTATCGCGGCGTATGTGCGCATGAAGCAGCGGTATGCGCGCGATATATTGATTGACGTTGAGATTGCGGTGGTAGAGCAGAGCGATATGATTAGCACGGTGCAGCAGGCAAACGATGACGCGTCGATTCAGGGTATTATCGTGCAGTTGCCGCTTGACGATCCGGCGGGTACGAGCAAGATTTGTAACGCGATTGCACCGGAAAAAGACGTTGATGGGCTGGGCGAGCACGCTATATTTCCGAGCGCAACAGCACAGGCGATTGATTGGCTTTTGGCGGGCTATGGTGTCGATTTGGCGAGCAAGGTGATTGCGATTGTGGGGCAGGGCAAATTAGTCGGCGCGCCGCTTGCGAAATTGTGGGGCGAGCGCGGCTTGAATATTACTATATTTGACGATCAAACGCCGCTTCGTGATATGCAGCGGTTTGATGTGATTGTAACAGCGACGGGCGTACCGCGGTTAATTACATCAGACATGATAAAACATGGCGCGGTGGTGGTAGATGCCGGTACGGCGAGCGAACATGGCAAACTTATTGGTGATGTTGATGATAGCGTGCGTGCCATGTCGCATGTAACGATGACGCCAAAAAAAGGTGGCGTCGGTCCGCTAACATACACGGTGCTATTTGATCATTTGATTGAAAGCTGCCTCAAGCGAGTAGGTAAGCTGTAGCTAGCGAATATTAAGCGCATGTTTCACGCGCTCAACAACTTGGCGCGGCGTGAAATCGGCTTTCACAATGTAGCTATGCACGCCGAGCTTGCGCAGTCCATCCGGCGCTTCTTCTTCGCCGAGATTTGTTAGTACGATGACGGGCGTCTGCTTGTGGCTTGGCAATGTTCGGATTAGCGAAAGCGCTTCAACGCCGTTCATGTTTGGCATTTGCAAGTCAAGCAGAATCAAATCTGGATGGAACTTTTTTACGATTGCAACGCCTGCTTCGCCGTCACTAGCTGTCGCGACATCAAACCCCGCCGCCTCAAACTTCATGCGGTACATTTGGTTGATCACTTGGTCGTCTTCAATTATCGCAATCTTTGTCATATTATTAATATAATAGCATAAACAGCCAAGGCTGAGGAGTGAGAATATGCAGGAGCGCCTGAAACGGTCGGAAGTATTACTGACGGGCAGGTTGTTGGAATTAAACCCGGAGATTGTAGCTCTTTACGGAGAAGTTGAAGCAGGAAGCGAGCGATTGTCGGTGAGCATCGCTGAGCGCACCGATCCAGCGTATGAAAACCCAGAAAAAATCAAAGAAGTACTTGATTATTTAAGTGTCGCCGACGGTAAAGTACAGCTTGCACGCATGGGCGAGATGGGCGGCATCGCGCATCGTTTGAGCTACCTGGCGTCGGGCGAGGTTTTACGCCGATCGTGGGATGGTCATGTCAATGCAAGCAGTCCAGTCGAATATGCGCGCCGCCAATATTTATACGGGTCGGATCAGGTTGACGCGGAAGCATGGTGGCGGCAAGGCGGCAGCGCGATGGCGCTTGTGACGATTGTCAATGCGTTTGATTTGGCGGCGCGCGACAATCCTGAGCACCGCGGCTATCCGACTATGAGTGGTTCGATTGACGAGAGGATATTGAACCATCATTTTGGTGATGACGTGCCAGAGTTGTCAGGATTGTCACTCCATTCGGCGGTTGCGGCGACGGCGCAAAATTTCGGTGTGGTACGCGGGTTGCCGCCGCTGAGTACCGCGGAATGCGTTAAGCGTGCCGACGAAAAGATGCAGCGTCTAGACGACTTTGTGCATGCCTCAAATTCGGCGGAATTCTTGGACGTGATTCGCTATTGTGCAGATGGTATCGGTATTCGCGAGCGTATGAATCTTGTGAATGATGCGATCACAGAATTTGCTGCGGATGAAGAAGTCGGACATTCGCCGATTATCGTCAGTTTGGGATGCGGCACGGCGCTGCCAATGCTGGAATTGATGAAGCAATTGTGCGAGCATGGTAAGACGCCGCGAGTTGTTCTAGTTGATCAAGATCCAATCGCGCTTGCTGCCGCACAGCAGATGGCGGAGCAGCGCGGATTGAGCGGCTCAATTGAGTTGCACTGCAGGAAGTTATTCAATAAAATCGGAAAACCGCTCGACCTGAAAGAGATTTTGAGCGGACGGGTTCCGGCTGTGATTGAAAACTCCGGTTTAGGCGAATATGTGCCGGATATACCGTATCGACGGTTGCTGCGCGAGGCGTATGGTGCGCTTGGCGCGGGCGGCTTGCTCGTGAATTGCAGTACAAACGAAAATCGTCCGCATAAAAACTTTTTAGCGGATGCGATGGGCTGGCCGGCGAGAGTCCGGCGCCGCAGCCTATCAAGTATGGCTGATATGCTTGACGCAAGCAAAATCCCGCTTGACCGTACCGAAGCACGCGTGATTGCAAGCGGCGTCTACACGGGATATTTCACGCGCAAACTCTAGCGCTACTCTTTCAAACCGTGTACTATAAAAGTATCGTGATAGTGCTAATGCTTGTGGGATTGACGATCTGCTACCTGATTTTGGCAGGATTGTCACTCTATGGCAATACGCGCCGAACAGCGAACGTACTGTTTAGTCTGATTGCCGTTTGTTTTGCAGTATGGTCGTTTGGTATGGCGCTATTTATGGATGGATCGAATACCTCAATGATGAGACTCGGCGCGAAGTTATTTTACTTTGCTGCGACATGTTTTGCGCCGCTTTTGCTTTTTTTCATCGTATGCTATCCGCGCGTGCGAAAGATTGTGCGCTACGCGGCGATTGTGCCGATCGTGACAACGACGATTACCGCTGTATTGCTTGCGTTGTATCCGAATTTTATCATCACTACGATAAAGCTGGACTCAAACGGTTGGACGATAGAAGTGAACCGCATTGGTTATATCGTATTTGCGGTGCCGTTTGTCGCATACTTTTTCGCTGCAATGTGTGTAGATTTGTGGCGGAGGCTGCACTATTCATCGGGCATGTGGGTGCGCCGATTGTATTATATGGGAGGCATTGTCGCGACGAGTATTCCAGGGTTTGTGTTTGATTTGGTGCTGCCGTTTTATGGCGAGTACCGGTGGATTTGGATCGGCCCGCTTGCGTCGGTAATATTTCTGGGTACGACGCTGTATAGCATGGCGCGCTTCCGCATGCTGCATGTAAAATCATTTTTGGTGCAGGCGGTGACGTACGCGAGTTTAATTGCGACGCTTGCAGCATGTTATGGTGCGGCGTTTTTTGGATTGTCGCAAGTATTTTTGCCGCAAACGGCAAAACCGTCGCCGGGCATGTTTATTCTCAATACGATTCTCGTGCTGGTGGCGGCGTTTGCATTCCAGCCGCTTCGCCGAATGTTTGATCGGTATGCGGAGCGTATTTTTTATCACCGTAAGTATAGCGCAGAGTATGTGGTCAACGTTCTGACGCGGCTAACTGTACGGTCGACCGACCTTGATACGCTGCTTCATTCGTATCTGCGGGCGTTCTCTGACATGTTTCGCCCGCGCTACGTCGCCGTTGTTTTCAAAGATGCGCAGCACAAACCATACGCCGTCGGTAAACGGCTAACGGCGCATATGGCGTACGATGCAATCACGCAGCTCAAACAGAATGACACAATTAGCATGCACGGTATCGCGGTTCTCCTGCCGCTTTGCGTCTCTACGCAGGAGATCGGCTATTTAGTAATTGGCGAAGGAAAAGATGAACGCGAATATCGCAAACGGGACATAGCTTTGTTTGGCGTGCTGGCAGATCAATTATCAATAGCGCTCTTAAATATTTTTCGCTTGGAAGAAATTCGCCACTTCGCCGGCACTCTGGAACATGAAGTCAATGATGCGACAGCACAATTGCGCCGGTCAAACGAGCAACTGCGGTTTCTTGATACGGTAAAAGATGAATTTGTGAGCATGGCGAGCCACCAGCTGCGCACGCCGCTCACAAGCGTTAAAGGTTATTTAAGTATGGTGCTAGACGGCGACGCGGGCGAAATCAGCACCTCGCAGCGGCAGCTATTGCAAGAAGCCTTTACGAGCAGCGAGCGCATGGTGCATTTGATCAGCGATTTTCTGAACGTGAGCCGGCTACAAACGGGCAAGTTTGTTATTGATCGGGTACAGACAGATCTAGTATCTCTGGTCGCTGAAGAGGTTGCGAATGTCAGCCAGGTAGCGTCGGCGCATAAGGTAAATGTGAAATTCCGTAAGCCTGCGCGCTTTCCGCTATTGTATTTAGATGAGAATAAATTGCGCCAGGTGATTATGAATTTGATTGATAACGCGATTTATTATTCACCGAACGCCGATACAGTACGCGTGCGTTTGTCGATTGAGGATGGCGATGTAGTACTGCGAGTCGTCGACCATGGTATGGGCGTGCCAAAAGACGCGCAAAAGCGGCTTTTCACGAAATTCTTCCGCGCCGAAAATGCCCGCCGCCAGCGCCCAGACGGTACGGGTATCGGTCTGTACCTTGCAAAAAAAGTGATACATGGGCACGGCGGCTCGCTTATTTTTGAGTCGGAGCTTGGAAAAGGCAGTACTTTCGGATTTCGGCTGCCGATTCGCCGGCTGGAAAAGCCGCCGAAAAAGACCGTTCCGTAACGTTTTGCTTAGCGGCAGAACGCTTGCGCCATAAGGCGCTATCTGGTAAAATGAAGCAGCGCGCTTTAGTAATTGCGTAGGGCGCATGTTTGCTTCTGCGGCCTTATCGTCTAACGGTTAGGACACCAGGTTTTCATCCTGGCAATCCGGGTTCGATTCCCGGTAAGGTCACCAAATCGGAACTAAAATGGAAACGGTCGCCCGAACGGGCGGCTTTTTCGCTGGCAGCGCGCAGCGCCGACCAGCGATTTTTCTGGGGGGAGTTAAGAAATTGGTCGTCATTTATGACGACTTCTTTTTGTCGTATTTGTAGGTTCGACCCAAAAATTTCAAGGCACAAGGATTTTTTCGCATTGAGATTATCGCCCTTTGCGATTTTACAGATAGAAACGGCAGTTTCTATCCATTGTCTCATCGGTTCGACCCAAGCCGAAACACCAAGCATAGCTTGCTCGATTTGCTCTTCAAGCAACTTCTTTTTGCCCAGTATTTCCGCACGCTTGTCTTGGTATAGTTCACGCTCGACATCGCCATCTAGGTAGCTATCGAGTAGCCGCTGCATTTTCTCGGACAGGCGGGCGATAGCCTCCTTGTCGCCCGCCACGCGGTGTACAAAATCAGCTTTCTCGCGCGCTTCGTCTTCATTTATCAGCTCGCGCAGTTTGCCTGCCCATGAGGCAGGCATAGCATAACGAAGTAGCAGTGCAGACAGTTGCTTATCTAGTTCCTCGGCGCGAATATGTGGCTCACGACAAACCACCGTCTTACTCTTGCGAGTACATCGGTAGTACACATAAACATGTACATTGCCATTTTTCTGTCGCTTTATGCGCGTTTCCGCCGTAAACATCATGCCACACGAGCAATACACCAATCCACAAAGTGGCAAAGGGGCGTTTGTTTTTCTAATCGGTTTGCCGCGCCGCTCCAAAACCGTTTGCACTTGGTCAAATAACTGTTTTGAGATAATGCCTTTGTGTTTGCCCTCGTGTACTTCTCCTAAATAGCGAAAATGTCCATAATAAAACGGATTCGCCAGCATACGTGCCACGCGTGTGCGCGAATGAGGCTTGTTGCCGGTTGTTTTCTTGCCGCGCACCATACCTTTTTTGGTATGTATGCCGTGGGTAAACAAAAAGTCAGCAATTTCATCCAATCGTTTATCTCCGCGAGCGTACAGCTCAAACGCTTGGCGCACAATCGGGGCAGTTTTGCGATCAATCTTGATAGTTTTACTGCGCATATCGTTGTAGTATCCTAGCGGCGCGCCTCGCGGATAGCGCCCGTCGCGCACCATTTGTCGCAAACCTCGTTTAGTGTTGAGCGATAAGTTATCTACATATTGCTTTGAGGCGTTAAACTCATTGGCTAACATATATTTGCCTTGCGGCGTATTTTCAAACCAAAAATGCGGAAACTTCAGGTCAAGCAATATATTTTGATCTAGCATATAGATGATTTTGCCGCTGTCGATACTGTTGCGAGATAGTCGGTCGGGCATCCATGCTAAAATACCGTTTGCCTCGCCAGCCTCTATGCGTTCAAGCATTTTATTAAACTTTTTGCGCCCCGGTTTTTTGGCAGTTTCTTTTTCAATAATCACATCGACGATATAAATACCCATGCGCGCAGCAAACTCTTTAAGTTCGGTAATTTGCGCTGCGACAGATAGCACTTGCTTATCCTCTACGTCCGTACTTTTGCGAACATAGAGGAAATACGTTAGTTTTTGCTTAGTTGGTAACATAAACCCTCCCAACTCAAAAGGCTACTCCGTTGCACACAAACCAGAACAAGTCTAATCTGTACGAAGTAGCCATTTGAGGCAAAGCCAATAAAAATGACCTGTTCTAATGATTTGTGTGCTCTTTCATTATATCACAAAGCGAACAACGCGAAGCGTGTCGGCCTCGAGCCGACCCGAACAAAAAGAACCACGCCGCAAGGCGTGGCAATTTCTTAACTCCCCCCAGAAAAATCGCTGGTCGGCGCTGCGCGCTGCCAGCGAAAAAGCCGCCCGTTCGGGCGACCGTTTCCATTTTAGTTCCGATTTGGTGCGATTTTACAACCAAGCTCGAACCAGTTTTGAGACGAAAACCAAATAATTTAGCCGCGCCGCCTAGCACGGCAAGCCGTGCTGCGCTCCAGCCCAGAAAACCCTTTGCATATTTTTTTAATTTCCCCCGCCGTGATTTTACTAGAAAAAGGTAAAGGGTTTTCTGTGCGGGTGTCTACTACACCCTCGTCCTGTCTATTTATTGCTTTTGTTGGTATAGTATGTTATGGTAATATATATGTTGAGAGCTGATGTATACTTTGAAAGGAGCAAGGAATCGCTTGATGGGATTGCTTCCGATGAGTTTATTAGTTTGGTTGAGCCAAAAATTGAATACGACTTAAGCCTAGAGAATATCAAAGAAAGACTTGACAACAACGAGAAACTTCGAGTAAAAATGGGTATTGATCCGACAGGTCCTGATGTGCACATTGGGCATGCTGTCCCTATTCGAGTACTTGACCTGTTTAGTCGAGCTGGGCATGATATCGATTTGATTTTTGGTGACTTTACTGCCAAAATTGGCGACCCATCAGGTCGTGATAGTGCTCGAAAAGTACTTACCGACAGTGAAATTGCCGCTAATGTAGCCTCTTATAGAGAACAGGTGCAAAACTTTTTTGATACCAACGCCGAAAATGTGCGCATTCACCGTAATAGCGCATGGCTTGGGCGAATGGCTTTGCACGAGACATTTGAATACCTACAAATGGTCAACCTATCAAAAGCAACACAACGAAAAGACTTTCGCGAACGCATGCAGAAAGGCTCAGCGGTAACGCTTGCTGAAGCTATGTATGGCACATTGCAAGGTATCGACTCTGTCCATCTAGAGTCGGATATAGAACTTGGAGGAATAGATCAGCTACTAAATGTTCAGCAAGCGAGAAACGTTCAAAGAAACATGGGACAGAACCCTGAAGACATCCTGTTAACACCAATAATTGAGGGAACTACGGGTGACGGTCGCAAGATGAGCAAATCGTATGATAATTATATAACAACAACTGCTGGTGCGGATGATATATTTGGTAAAGTAATGTCCATACCCGATACTCTAATTGTTCCGTATGCTGTAGCATTCGCACCTGTCAATAAGGAGGATATTCAAGGATTGACGACCGCTGCTCGAAATAATCCGCTCGAGATTAAGAAGCAGCTTGCAACCTATTTAGCAGCAACATCGACAGGAAGTCTTGAGCAAGGAGAGCTTGCAAGAGAAAACTTTGAGCGTAGGTTTAGTCGCAAAGAGATAAAAGACAACGATACACAGACACTTACCGACAAGGGTAGTCTGTTGGACACATTGATGAGTTCCGGCGACTTCAAATCGCGTAGTGAGCTGCGCAGGATTGCGGACCAAGGGGGCTTAAAAGCTGGGGGTGTTAAATTATCTACCGACGAGTTGCTAGGCGCTTTCCCATCAGATAGTATTGTAACTGTTGGCAAGCGACGTGCATATAGACTGGGCGATTAATTGTGCGAAGGCTTGAATCACGATACCGTAAATTGAAAAAAGATAGCAATATTGAGGCACCCTTCGGTCTGCCAGATTCTGAAGTCACAACGATTGGCTTAAATATGTGGGCACGCTCAGCGCCGAAACAAACGGTATTCAATCGATATATTGAGCTTGCCAATCAGCTCGGACTTGGCTTAAATGTGTACGTGGACGATCTCTGCTCACGAGCTATTCTTGCTCGCACTAATGATACACAAGATGAGATTAACAAACAGTATGTCAGATATTTCAAACCTACTGCCGATAGTATAGTGTTTAGCTCTGATGTATTATCTAACTTTACTCTGGGGGAATTTATTGATATTGCTGACAGAATTAGCGTGCAAGAGTTTGAAAAAAATATACTACCAGAAAAGAAGCGATCATTGTCCAACGCCAGACTTTCCGAGATCGGACACGCTGTGTTACAGATTGCTTTCTTGGGCGAAATAGCTAAAAACGAGTCATTACTGCTTTGTGGTAAGTTTAGCTTAGGAGTTATGTATGCTGCCAGAGAGGTTTACAATGACTTCCCTAAGGTTATTACACTTCCTAGAGAGGTTGATCTATGATACATTGAATATCTGCCCGAGTTAAATCATGTTTATCGAAGAAATATTGCAACGCATTTGCTCTATCGTGAGGCTCAATATGTAAAAGCAATTTACTGATTGCAAGTTTATATTGATAGTGACTTTTTGCTATATTAGCTCCATCAGCAATAAGCCTACCAGTCATAACCATAGTATGCAGGTCGCTCATTATGTAAGACTTCCCGTCTGGTAATATTGGGTTGAGGCTGTATGTTAAGATATAACCAGAGTTGTCATCTAGCGGCGACTCAATATAGTAATGACGATACACAGGCGTTACGGAAGAAGTTGTGTAAAAATTAGCATATGGCTTATTTTTTACTAGTGATGTTTTGCGGTAGCTCCGTAAATTAAGCTTAGAAAAATTGACGATTTGCCTATAGACATCTATGTTCATGCACTTGACATGCAGTGTATTTCTGCCTGAGCCGTATCTATAATTAATATTAATAATGTCGTAATCTATGTCGTTGCGTTTAATATCTCCATTAAATATACTCTGAATATCGTTAATGGCTGATTGGTCTTTCATAATCAATAAGGTGTCAATATCGCTAGAGCCATTAATAAAACGACTGACATTGCTCAGATAGCTTGCTGATCCAGTCAGCATGAATGTACTTTGAGCACTATTCAAGGCGCTAGAAAAAGCAATTTCTAACGCCGTCTCCACCCCATTCTTACGGATAAGGTCTTGTAATAGTAATTTAGTGTTGGACATAATGGAAGGTTCCTCGGTTAGATATACTGTTAAACAGCTCAACAGGGTTAGCGTATCCTCTAAATATTTGGTGAATATTTGTAATAATAACTTTTCTATCTGTTGATAGGCATGCAAGAAGCATCGCAGCACCATATCGCAAATCGCCAGCCCTCACTGACGTTGGACTTATGTCCTTGCGGATACTCGCTACTCTATCAATAGTGACACTTCCGTCTGCCATATGTTTTACTGTAATATTTTTCATAATATTTCTGACGGATTCTAGATACTTAAATCTATCCTCAAATACATGGTCATAAATACGTAGAGACATTCCTAATGCCGCTGCCGTTGTCGAAAATAGTGGCTGCCAGTCAGACCCTGGCATTGGAGCGAATCCAAAATGCACCTCTTTCGCAGTTTGCATATTGTCGAGGGACGATCGTGGAGTTAGTCTTATGCATCTACTGTCTGAATATAGGTTGTAATTGAGAATATTGAACAGGGGAATCGCTTCGTCAATAGATGCATTTTGGTTAACATCAAAAGTGATTTGTTTGCTCGTGAGGATAATACCACACAGGTAGGTAAACAGAACGTTTCTATCCAGTGCGACCTCCCAAATTACAGTATTAAGTTTAGCTTCAAGAGGAAATACCGACAAGGTGTATACTTGATCACTATTTCCCTCATCTATTCTATATCCCAGACGTCGCATAGCATTGATCATGTCGCGTATTTCTGGCTCCTGCGAAGCATTAACAATGGTCGTGGTTAATTTGTAATCAATTGCCTGCCAAGCGGCAAAAGCAAGAGCCATAGATGTTCCGGTAAATGTTGGCTTTTGAAAATCAAGGTAAATATTGTCTTTCTTAGGCGTATCTCCCATCCCTGTCTCTATAGTGATATTGTCGTCAGTCTCGACAACAACGCATCCGAATGATCTGCATACATCTAGATACCATTCAATCGGACGTTCACCAATTTTACACCCTTGTGGCTTGGAGAGCCTTACTCCTCCATGCTTACGCAATAGTGCCGGTATCAGATTTAGGGTTGACCAGCTATTATCAGTTATGTGTGGCGGTATGCTGATTATTCCTTTATTGACTTGTCTGCTTAGTTCTCTTACGCGTTCAATGTATGCGCTATCTACCGTATCTGGCTTACTCGCAAATAAAAATAAGTCAGGAAATAGAAGCGATAATGGAGCTAGTCGTGAATACTGGTGTTTCGATAAGTTTTGTGCTAGCAACTGAACCGACTCAGGCTTCGCTAAGTTTTTCGAAACGCCTGGTCGATATTCAATAGATATTTCGCGTCGCTCCATAAGCTTCACATACTTGCTAATCGCCTGACTACGTGGAAAATTAAGACTATTCTCGATTTCTTCTACCGATACCCACAGGGAGCGAAGCGTGCCTCCTGAGCCTTTTACCGAACCCTCATCAACTACGAAAGCAGCAAAATATATAACCGATTTATTTTCTCCGTCTACTGTGGTATAGGTTTCTGTTATAGGATCAATGTCAAGAATGTGCAAATTCAAACTATCAATACAAGTTTCTTCCTTAAGTTCACGCAGTGCGGCATGTCTCGGGGATAAGTCTGAGGATTCTATTTTACCTTTCACAAACCCAATATGACCTTCTGGATGTTCAACGACAAGAAAACGTCGCGTCATCATAGATATGACTATAATACCTGAATGAGTGTGATGATCTTTCATTGATTTATATATTTTACCATATTTTATTTACAGATCGAGAAGTTGTATTCACAACCTAGCACCATACCCCACTTCCGTATGGTATAATTTAGACATGGATGTTGAGTATATAAAATTTACCTCGACAGATGGACTTGTATTGGACGGATTGACCGTAGGGAGAAGTACTTCGTCTACAGCTTTCATATTCATACATGGTTTCTCGTCATCTCTATTCGCCGGTATTCCGCTAGCAAAGATTATGAGTGATCAAGGTTCACAAGTTATTCTGTTCAACAATAGAGGTCACGACTTTATAGCTAAACTAAAAAAAGTTGATAAATCAGCGAAAAAGGGATACAAAACGCAGCTCATTGGATCTTCACATGAGATCTTTACAGATTGTGTGCTTGATATTGAAGGAGCGGTGAAATTTGTATACGATAGGGGCGTATCAAATATATTTCTTGTAGGGCACTCTACGGGTTGCCAGAAGGTTGTATATGCAACTACTCATTTACCGCAGTATGCCTCTATTGTCAAAGGTATCATACTTCTCGCACCGGTCAGCGACCACGCAGGCGAACTTGCCCATGAAGGCGCGCAAAAAGTGAAGAACGCACTAGAATACGCAAAGAATATGGTTCAAAAAGGGCGATCGCATGATATTATGCCTGCTGAAGTTTGGCATAAATTAGTGGATGCTCAGAGATTCCTAAGCCTCAATGACCCAGAAAGTCTGGAGGAGATATTTTCATATTCCCAGCCCAAGAAAGAAGCTGCGACATTGGGGTCATTAAAGGTGCCCGTGCTTGCGATACTGGGCGATGATGATGAGCATTTAGATCGGCCAGCCAGTATGATAGCTGATTGGCTGAGAAAAGAACTTGGCTCACTAGCTACAGTTAGGATCATCTCAGGTGGCAATCATAATTTCACCAACCTGGAAAGTGCCCTGGCAAGTTCTATACACGAATGGGTGAATGCAGTTCAACAGAAATGATAGCACAGTGATATGTGATCATCCTACTAGATAACCTACAGGATGGTGATGAATTTTTCCAGAGATCTATCTTCTATATATTGCTATCGCTCCAAACTTTCGACTTAAAACTCTATTGAGCACTATTAATCAAGCTAGGCGACAACACAGACATTTTTCGTGATTGGAGAAGATGTTTTGGTTCTAATGTAGAAGTTACTGCGATAGTAATGGTTATAAATAAGACACTACGAGCTAAATGTTAATTTAGTAAATATACTTTTGATATAGGTGTTATCTTTGACCAACCTCAGAATATACTTGAGAACTATCGCGCGCAGCGCGTCGGCTTTGCCGACAAAAGCCGCGCCGCCTCTACCGTTTGCGGTAGGCGCACCCGCACAGAAAACCCTTTACCTTTTTCTAGTAAAATCACGGCGGGGGAAATTAAAAAAATATGCAAAGGGTTTTCTGGGCTGGAGCGCAGCACGGCTTGCCGTGCTAGGCGGCGCGGCTAAATTATTTGGTTTTCGTCTCAAAACTGGTTCGAGCTTGGTTGTAAAATCGCACCACAGAGAAATTATCAAAATATAGGCAGCTTTAGCTGTCTATATTTTCGTTGTATACTGCTTGTGGTTGGGTTACAATGAAAGTGAGTATAAACAGTAGACGGGAAGCTTACCTATGTCTAAGAAACAATCCAAATTGAGCAAGATTAATGTAGTCAAACCACGCAAAGCATTACTACTATTCGTCACGCCGCTAATCTTGGTGACAATGATTGTCGGCGGTTTTTTATATCAAATTCCAGCTTGATGTCGCTAACGCTCAGGCTGACATGAAGGAATATCTGCAAAATAAGTATAGCCAAGAATTTGTGGTCGAAAAGCCAGAGTATAAGGGTGGTGGTCTTGCGGTTGAGGGTAGCTGGACTGCTAATGCATATAAAAATAGTGACTATAAGTTTCTTGTTCACAAAGGGAGAAAGTCCTATAGCGATACCTACCTTAGTGCCTTCTATAATGAGCAGGAGGCTGGTTCTCTACGCAAGATTATTAGTATTTTAGGTATTGAAAACTATCGACACACAACTGATATATCTATAGATTCTGATATTGCAGATAATATAAATGATATCCCTACACTACCTGAGATGTTGAGTCGGTATAGAGCTAATATCACATACGGTGTATATGTAATAAAAACAGGAGACCTGCCAAATCAGGATGACATGAAAAATCTCAAAGCCCTAGTTGAATATGTAAAATCAAAAACCCTAATCGCTATGCTGTAAGGTATGTAATCAATTCTCGGACGGATGATTCTCGTTATTTATGTCATTATTATGGTGGAACTGGCCATAATACCAATACCAAGGATCTTTCCAAGGATTGTTTTATAAAATATGAAGGAAAGGAATAAGAGCATATGTCATTAACACCAGAACAATATTTAGCGTTGAGTACCTTGCCGTGTAAAGACATCAAAAGCTTGAGATATGTATTACACGGCGAAGAGTAAAAGCAAAAGAACGAAAAAACGCGCGTAAATAAAAAACCTGGTGAGCTTCCAACTATTTCTAGATATTCAAGTAGATTGAACTGTCCAGTATAACGTAATAGAATAAGCTTATGGTAAACAAC
>ERZ773087.1025-NODE-1025-length-19051-cov-4.694673_pt1 | contig 19051 bp, 11 predicted proteins | sample MGYA00511375_ERZ773087 | MGnify/ENA primary metagenome ERZ773087 (study PRJEB29015, sample SAMEA2737995) | human oral metagenome | biome: human oral; feature: human-associated habitat; material: dental | place: China | collected 2063 ...
GCGTTGATTTAACCGATTTCGACTAACAGTGCAAGACATTAAAAGATAAATGGTGTGATGCAAAAGAGGTATTTATAAATGCAATTAAAGAAAGTGCCTGGCCGCTTAAATTTACGATGCTTGTATCAATGCAAATGCCAAAAACTAGAGGAGAGAAAGAATGAAAAGATTTTTAGCGCATATTATCATAGAGGCTAAAACTCCTCTAAAAGTCGGCGGCGGTAAAAATGATCTGTTTTATGACGCCCCCGTGCAAAGAGATTTTAACGACTTACCGATGATACTTGGTACTTCGGTTGCAGGAATTTTGCGTAAAGCATTTGAAGATAGCGCCGGTAAAGATAGCGCAAATGAGATTTTTGGCACAAAAGACGAGCGCGATCCAGATAAGCAACAAGGCTCAAAGCTTATCATATCAAACGCTTTGCTTTTAGATGAAAAAGGTGTGGTTTGCGAAGAGTTGCTTTTGAAAAAGAGTGAGTTTTTAAAACATTTTGATGTCTTGCCGATTAGAGATCACGTATCCATAAATGCAAACGGCACAGCAAAAGACGCTGGAAAATTTGACGAAGAAGTCGTATTAAAAGGAACTAGGTTTAAATTTTCACTTGAACTTGAGGGAAGCAAAGAGGAGTTTGAGAAAATTTTAAATCTGCTTAGCGATCCTACGCTAAGGCTTGGTGGCGGAAGCTCAAAAGGCTTTGGTTCTTTGGAAATTTTAAAAATAAAATGGGGTGAGTTTGAGGCGGATCGGTGTTCTAGCAGTTTAAATTTTAACTCCGATATCTTTTTGGATTTTGATTTAAAAAATGAAGCAAATGATAAATTTTTAAGATACAAGCTTAAAATTTCACCAGATGATTTTTTTATGTTTGGAAGCGGTTTCGGCGATAGCGAGGCTGACCAAACACCTGTGCTTGAGAGCATAATCGATTATGAGAAAAAGTGCCTTACCGAGTATAAAATTTTAATTCCCGCAAGCTCGGTAAAGGGTGCGTTGTCGCACAGGACGGCATTTCATTATAATAAGCTAAAAGAGCAATTTGGCGAGGAAGCCAAAGTCGGCAATGAGAACGAAGCCGTAAGAGAAATTTTCGGATATGAAAAAAGTAAAACCGAAAATGGCGCTAAGGGCAAAATTTTATTAAGTGACTGCTTTTTGAACTATGATAAGGAAAAGGACGCGAAAGTTTTCGAACACGTTAGTATAGATCGTCTCACGGGTGGGGCTATAGATGGGGCCTTGTTTCAGGAAAAAGCGGTTGCCAAAAGAGATCAATTCACGATAGAAATTTTGCTTAAAAAAGGCGCTTGTGATGATGCTAAAAAGGCATTCGAAAGAGCCTTAAAAGACGTCGTTTGCGGGCGCCTGCCGCTTGGTGGAGCAACTACAAAAGGGCATGGATTTTTTAAAGGCGAGGCTAAAAAATACGGCGAAGGATGGATCGAAAATGAGAAGGGATAAAATGATAATGAATAAAGATGAAATTTTAAAATATATAAATGAGAATTTAAAGGGTTATGAGGGCTACATTCAGCTAATGGGCAAAAAAATCGATAAAGAGCAGCTGTTTTTAGCAGGCGAACGGACTCCTAGCTTAGGCAAAGGCAAGGACGATTTGATTTACGAGGCGTTTTTTTTTAATGAGGATTCTAAAAAGAGCGTTTCTATACGTCAAATAAACAATGATTGGTTTGTCGATGAGACGGAGTTAGTAGGAGTAAATTTAGATCCGAAGGAAAATCCCGATATTAAAGAATTTCATTCTAAATTTAAACCCGAGTTTTCCGACAAATTTAAGGATATAAAAATAAAAATGGCTCAAATTTGGAAAGATGAAAGAGATGAGTTTTGCGAAGCGCTTCAAAATAATAAAACATGCGAAAGTTTGGATGAAAAAGATGAGTTTTGCGAAGCGCTTCGAGAGGATGAAACTCGCGAGAGTTTGCCGGTATTAAAGCTTCAAAAGATAGTATTTGTGGGCTTTGCAAAAAATGAAAAGGATGAAAAATGATTACAGCTCCATATAATTTCGTACCACTCAACGATAAAATTTTCTACCCGCCTTGGGCCAGTGAAGATATACTTAAAAACATCCACGACGTGCCATTTAAAGATGGTGAAAGCGGTGTAATAGAGGTCGAGATAACAGCAAAAAGCCCTATTTTTATAAAGGATAGTAAAAATCGCACTGAATTTTGCCACTTCATAAATAAAAATGGCGGCAAAGAGTACTACATACCTGCAACTAGCGTAAAAGGTATGATACGAAATGTTCTTGAGATAATGAGCTTTGGTAAAATTCGAATAGATGAAGGTAAGCATAAAAAACATCTTAGTGTTAGGGATATGACGGATAGAAAAAATTTAGTCGGGCAGGCTGATGGTTGCGGTTTTTTAGTTAAAAATGGCAATAATTATATGATAGAAGAATGTATAGATATTCGAACAATAAATTTACGCAATGACTCAAATTATAAAGATATAAAGAAGCTAGAAACCGCTAAGGAAAAATATAAAAAATTTGGCTTATTAAAAGAGATAAATTTTACTCCTTATAATGAGAAATCGCAAAATATATCAGGGCAAAATATAACCATTAAGCGAGCTAAATTCGATAAGCAAGGGAAAAATGGTATTTTAGTTTTTACTGGAGATATAGGAAATAAAAAACATGAATTTGTTTTTGCAAAAAATGGTAACAAATTCGCGTTAGATAAGAACATTTTTGAAAATTTTAAAAGTGTCTATTTTGATGACGAAGAATCAATAGATGGCCAATTTTGGAAAAGGCAGTTTAATAAAGGTATGCCAGTACCAATTTTTTACAACAAGGATAAAACGGCTATAGGCCTAACACAACTTTTTAAACTAGCCTATAAAAAAACTATTTTTGAGGCAGCAAAGCAGGCAAGTGACGAAACAAAATTTGATCTTGCTGAGACTATTTTTGGAACAGTTAGGGGCAAAAAGGCTCTAAAAGGACGAGTATATTTCTCACATTTTAAATCAACAATTGAGAGATTTGAAGCTCAAAAGACTGAACAAGGGATATTTGGTACACCAAATCCTAGCTATTATCCAAACTACTTAGAGCAAAATGGTGGTAAATACATAACGCTTATGGACGCAACTGCTAGGATAAGAGGTTATAAACGATATCCTTTGCACTCTGGAGTAGAGCAGCTAAACACAGGAAATGGCAATAAAGATATGGTGGTTGAGTTTAAGCCACTTCCAGCAAATAGCGTATTTAAAGGCAAAATTGCATTTCATAACCTTAAAAAAGTTGAAATAGGGGCACTAATAAGTGCTATAACTTTTCATAGTGGAAGTGATAAATGTATGCATAATATCGGGTTTGCAAAGCCCTACGGTTACGGCAAAATCGACATAAAGCTTACGCTAAAAGAGTTGGATTGTAATCAAGAAGAGTATCTAAAGGAATTTGAAAAGCAAATGAATGAATTTGAACCAAATTGGCTTAATGAAAAACAACTAACGGAGCTTAGATCGATGGCAAGCACTAGTTATAAAGCATCAAGCAATTTGAGATATCAAAAACTTGGTGACAGCCAAAATGGAAGAGGTAATGAATTTACTGATGCTAAAAAGAATAAAGAATTTCTTTTGCCATATTCTGGCAATGCATACAAAATAAGTTCAAGTGAAATAAAATCACAAAGTACCCAGAAATCTTCAGCAGAAACAAATGGTATAGATATAAGTACTTTTGTTAATTTTAATAGAGGTAAAAAATGAGAAAATACCAAAATAGAGAACTGCAGAAAATAGTAGTTTCTCTTTTGGGTAGCTCTTTTTTGGGATATAAGACTTTTTTATCATCGCCGGCGTATTGCTATTTTTTGCTTGGTTGCCAGATGGAATGTTATCTCTACTAGATAAAATTTTCGGTGGCGAAATTTTAGAATGGAGCGCTAAGGACGGTACTATGCTAGTTCAAATTTTAGGCTCCATCTTTATTTTCTGGTTAATTAGACGGATAATTCCCAAAAATTTACCAAATGTCGACATAGAAATAAACGATAGACCAAAAGCAGCTAAAGCCCTGGTATTATTCTTAAGCTATAACGGTAGCAATGAAGAAGAAATTTTAAAATTTAAAACTATCGATAAATATGGAACTAATAATTATAGAATGCCGCTTAAAGCGATAGATTATCATAAACAAGAGCTTAAAAAGATAATAATCGCTTGTTCTGAAAAATCTTATGGCGACAAAGATAAATTCTTAAAGAGCGTACAAAATTTTTTCGGTAAGAAGTTTGTAGATATAGTTAGCGTGCAAGACATAAAGGATTTTGAAAATGCCAAAAACGTATATGAATTTTTAGAAAGAATATATGGCGAGCTTAAAAAAGTTGGCTTTAAAGAGGACGATATCGTATTTGACGTTACTGGAGGACAAAAAGCTGTAAGTATAGCAGGCGCTATGTTTGCGATACCTAACGATAGGCATTTGCAGTACGTCTCCACTAGCGATTATACCGTTAAGCATTATGATTTAACTTATATGCAAAATGAGGAGTAAAATATGAAAGTTGTAACTATTTTAGGTTTGGTTAAAGAAGGAGAAAAAATCCCTATTTACAGATATGGCGATAGGCTTAAAGACTCATATTCATTAAAAAGAGAAAGATACGTAAACATGCTTCCTCTTTTAATAGATAACTTTGGCATTCAAGATGTTGTGCCTATCTTTACACTGCCAGCCAAAGACGTTCAAACTAAAGTTTTAGAAAAAGAGTTACAAAATAGACATAACGAAATTTTTAAAGATAAAAATTTTATAGATGACGAAAATGATTTTTACAGCATTTTACGTATCATAAACGATGTAACGTCCGGCAATGAAGAATATATTATTGATCTAACTCATGGTTTTAGGCATATTCCTATTTTGGCTACCATTTCGCTTATCTCTCAAAGCTTAAACAATACGGATAAAATCAAGCATATATTTTTTGCAAAAGAAAAAGTGCCTCGAGAAGAATATGAGATAATCGATTTAAAGGAGTATCTAGAGCTTGCCAATATGTCGTATGTACTAGAGAGCTTTAACTACAACTATACGGTAGCCTTAGTGTCTAAGTTTAAAAATAAGAATTTTCGTGATCTGGCAAGTCAACTTTCAACCATATCAAACCACATACTATCAAATTCGTTAAAGGCGCTTAATAATGATGTTGGCAAAATTTTAAATAATATAGATTTTATTTTAAGAAATGAGCAAATAGAGACATTTAAAAGTAGCCTTGAGGATATACGGCTGCACATTATGGAGCTCCAACAGATAGGCAAAGAAAAAGATTCTATAAAATTTTATAGAATGTCTAGAATTTTAAACGCTAAAGGATATTTATTAAATGCTATAACTCTGCTGTTTGAGGCTATCGGGCATTACTGCGCAGAAAGCTTTGAGTGCTTTAGCGTAGATATAAAAGTGCACATAAACAATTTTAAGAAAAATAAAAAATTTAATACCTACGATTTGACGCACGAGTCTAGGACTTTTGTAAAAAGAATGGAGTTAAAGGATAGGGTATATCTTACAAAGTATGGCGACATGGTATATGATGATATAAAAAATAAGCTAGAAAGCATAAAAACACTTGATAACTTCAGGCATTTCATACAAAATGCCGAAAAGCTAAGAAATAATCTGGCACACGGTAATGCCAGCGAAAGAATAGAAGACTCAAAACTAGAACTATCAAAATTATTAGATAAATATAATTCATTTTGCATACAGCAGAATATACTAGGAAATAAAATATGAAAACTCTTTTTATCCTAATGAATCACGTCCTAACGCCTGAGCAAGAGGAGGACGCTAGAAAGAATTTAAACATCACTAAATTTGTAAATATAGCAGATTTAAATTGGGGCAATATCGATCCGTCTGAAAAAAGCATAATAAAAACCGTTGAGATTTATAAAGATATGCTGAAATCACAAGCAAAAGCAGGTGATGTGTTGCTCGTACAAGGTGATTTTGGGGCAACCTATAATATGATAAATTTTGCTAAAAAAATGGGGTTAAATGCCATATATGCGACTACGAAGCGTATCGTGAGTGAATACATAGAAGATGGTATAGTTGTTACTAAACGTGAATTTAAACATGCAAGATTTAGGGAATATGAGGATTAATAGTGTCGTTAGCTTCAAATAATAAAACGATAGTTATTTTTGAAATTTTAAAAAAACTAGTAGCAAAACGAGAAATTTACCCTTCTGATACGGAGCTACTAGACGAGCTTGGCATACAAGAAAGAACACTAAGAAGGTATATAGATGAAATTAAAGTTTTATTTCCTAACTCCTTTGTGACCGAAAATAAACTTATAAAGAACAATAAAAGATCTATAAACATATTGAGGGTTTCCGATAAAAATACAGATGTAGTAATAGTTTTGGAGTATCTCCTAAAAAATAGTGATAACTTAGGCTGGTTAATAACTCTTCTAAACAAAAATGACCCTAGTTTGTTAATTGAATTAAATAAATATGAAAAAGAAGTATCTAAGCAGCTGCGAGAGGATTCGAACGTATTTTTATTCAGAACTAATCCTTTGGAGGTTTTACAAGATGAGCCCAGCAAGAGGTATTTAAGCGAACTTCGAAATGCCGTTATAAATAGAGAATATCGAGATATTGAGTATAAGTATATAGACAAAAAAGAAATTTTAATCGACACAAAATGCTTAAAAATAGTTTTTACTGACGGCAATTGGTATTTAGCAATCGAAGATGCCGCTGGGAATTTTAGACTTTTAAGAGCAGCTTTTATAGTATCGCTTACTAAAAGTTCAAAAAATTATCAAAGCAAGATTTTGGATAAATATAAAACTCATTTTAATAAGATACAAAACGCTATGAGTTTGCCATCTAAGCCATCGCAAAGATCAATACTAAAAGCCTCTCCAAAAGTAGCTATATATTTTCAAAAAGGTATGAAGCTATTCTTCCCATCTCAAAAATTTAAAGAAAAACTAGGTGATGGTAGTGTGACATTTACTATAGATTTTACTAGTGATTTAGAGATACTTCCTTTTGTTAAGAGATGGTTACCTGACCTAGAGATACTTGAACCACAAAGTCTAAGAGATGTTTTTAGAGAACATATAAAAATTTCTCTTGATATATTAAATAAAAATACTGCTGAATAATACTTTCAAGAATTTAGTTCCGAAATACCAACAAACAAAGAGCTTGTTTGTATTGTTTCAAAACGCATACAATAATCTAGATATAGTATAGTAAATATTTGCACAAGATTCTCTTTGGTTTATGCTCAAGTCAAGAGGAATATTAAGTTGCGATGAGAACTATGTTTTTTAAAAGTAACAAGCATAGCCAAGTATGGTTTAGATATAATCACAGGAAGAATACTTAAACTTTCTATCATATTTTATTAAAGATAATAAGAGGAAATGCGCTTAACTTATTTTGAGCCCTATAAAGCTTAACGATTTTAACAGCTTTAGAACTCAAAATATCAAGTTCTAAACTTCCAATACTTTATTTAAAACTTTGCTATTTGCTCGCGTGAAATAGCGTCCACACGGTTCTAAACTTTAAAAACTTTATTTAAAACTATCACTTCACCCTATATACTACAAACTCAAACGTCGGTTCTAAAATTTCAATACTTTATTTAAAACAAGATCCTACTTTTAAAAAGGTTGAATTTTCTTATTAGTTCTAAACTTACAATACTTTATTAAAATCCTCGAGATTTTTAATATTAACCTCGTTTGCAACCTATTCTAAACTCCCAATACTTTATTAAAACCTAGTAGCAAATGAGCCGGAGGTGCAAGATGACAACGTTCTAACTCCCAATACTTTATTTAAAACGTGGTTTGATGACCCAGATTACGGCATCAATGGAGAGTTCTAAACTTCCAATACTTTATTAAAACATTTTAGAGGACCTTTTATCATCTAGCAATACATGTTCTAAACTTCCAATACTTTATTTAAAACCAAAGATATTACGAGAGGTATTTTTTACCAGAACGTTCTCAACTTCCAATACTTTATTTAAAACTCCAATACGGCATAAAAACTTTATACGGGTTTTGGAGTTCTAAACTTCCAATACTTTATTTAAAACGTTACATTAGCTTTTATTTCGATGTTGTCGGCAACGTTCTAAACTTCCAATACTTTATTAAAACTATACACAAGGTGTAACACGCCTGCCATACCTAGGGTTCTAAACTTCCAATACTTTATTTAAAACGAAAAAATACTCCCACCAGCTACGGCTCCCGGCGTTGTTCTAAACTTCCAATACTTTATTTAAAACAAATGAAGTTGAAAAGTATCTTTCATCCTGCAAGAGGTTCTAAATTTCCAATACTTTATTTAAAACTATTCAAAATTAGAAAGTCAAGATGACTCTGATTAGTTCTAAACTTCCAATACTTTATTAAAACTACATCGAAGCCGCGCCCGTTGAAGTAGAGATCGACGGTTCTAAACTTTCAATACTTTATTTAAAACCGGGCACTATCATACCGCCCGCTTGATTTTCAGAGAGTTCTAAACTTTCAATACTTTATTTAAAACAACCGTTGTTTGTTTAGGCGGCTTGCCTGATCGCAAGTTCTAAACTTTCAATACTTTATTAAAACATCCAGAGCGTTTATAACATCGAGTTTAAAGGCGGGTTCTAAACTTTCAATACTTTATTTAAAACTTGTAGTATTTCTGTCCGGGTGTTCGATGAGGCCTAGGTTCTAAACTTTCAATACTTTATTTAAAACTCTTTACTATTCACTACGTCTTGAAGTCGCGCTAGTTCTAAACTTTCAATACTTTATTTAAAACCGCGACCGACACCAAAAGGCAAACCGCCAAGAAGCTGTTCTAAGCTTTCAATACTTTATTTAAAACTATGCTCAAAGCGAGCAAGTTAGCGTTTATCCCTAGTTCTAAACTTTCAATACTTTATTTAAACCCAAATTTACCGCTACAGATAAAGAGCTTTTACGGTTCTAAACTTTCAATACTTTATTTAAAACGCTAATGATTGATCTCGGTCTTTCACAAGAACAATAGTTCTAAACTTTCAATACTTTATTTAAAGCCCAAGCCCGCGCTTGCGCCTTTGCCTTTGCCGTTGTTCTAAACTTTCAATACTTTATTTAAAACGCGAGCGTTCGGATAGATCTGTTTTATGTTGTGGCGTTCTAAACTTTCAATACTTTATTTAAAACAGGACGCAATTATTTTTTGAAACGTATTGATTATTAGTTCTAAACTTTCAATACTTTATTTAAAACTAGAGCACGAAATTTGGTGTAGATGTTTTGCAAAGAGTTCTAAACTTCCAATACTTTATTTAAAACGGCAAGACTGGAGAGCATAGAGAAAGAGTGAAATTGTTCTAAACTTCCAATACTTTATTTAAAACTTTTCGCGGGGTTTAACCGCGGAGAGGTGCCGAGCTTGTTCTAAACTTCCAATACTTTATTTAAAACTATTTTAAGCCAGTTAGAACTATTAGACTACAATACTAGTTCTAAACTTCCAATACTTTATTTAAAACATAGGCTTTTTATACTTTTCACTACGTATTTCTTGTTCTAAACTTCCAATACTTTATTTAAAACAAGGGGCTTTTAAAAATATCGGCGCGAAAACCTTAGTTCTAAACTTCCAATACTTTATTTAAAACACGCTATAACCCCTTACCAGGCTCGAAATGGCGAAAGTTCTAAACTTCCAATACTTTATTTAAAACCCGAAATACATCGAACTAGTAAGCGGGTTATCGATAGTTCTAAACTTCCAATACTTTATTTAAAACCTCTAAAAAATCTCATCATGAGCGTAGGGCTTGACAGTTCTAAACTTCCAATACTTTATTTAAAACTATTCCTTTAAGCAAGGGGGCTATCGAGGTAAAAGAGTTCTAAACTTCCAATACTTTATTTAAAACGTTTTTTTCGCTACTACAATCAATGCAAGAACCATCAGGTTCTAAACTTCCAATACTTTATTTAAAACGCTTAAATTTGCAGACATCGAGCAGTCAAGCAGGGTTTGTTCTAAACTTCCAATACTTTATTTAAAACGCGGCGCATAAAATATATCTTTATAAATTCGCCTGTTCTAAACTTCCAATACTTTATTTAAAACACAAACCCATAGCTTGCGCGCCGCAAGAAACGACGGTTCTAAACTTCCAATACTTTATTTAAAACATCACGCGGCACTCGGGGAAAACGCTCAAAATTTTGTTCTAAACTTCCAATACTTTATTTAAAACCTTGACTATATTTTCAGTTGAGCGATAATTATATAGGTTCTAAACTTCCAATACTTTATTTAAAACGGTTAAAAGAAGGTAGATTGTATTTTGGTGGACAGCTGTTCTAAACTTCCAATACTTTATTTAAAACACATCACTTTCGAGAGTCTGATTTTTATGAGGAACAGTTCTAAACTTCCAATACTTTATTTAAAACGCGTTCTCGTCTTTTGTTATTTCCACCAAATCCAAAGTTCTAAACTTCCAATACTTTATTTAAAACAAACTAGAACTTACGTAATTCCTTGTAAGATTAAGTTCTAAACTTCCAATACTTTATTTAAAACCACGTGGCGCTTCTAGGAAGATCAAGCCGCGGCGCGGGTTCTAAACTTCCAATACTTTATTTAAAACCACCATGCGGCTTGCACGAGCTTTGCCTTGCCGCGTTCTAAACTTCCAATACTTTATTTAAAACATCGGTTTTATCGCATCTTTAGGCTTATACCCAAGTTTTAAACTTCCAATACTTTATTTAAAACTTAGCTATCAAGAAAAGAAACAAGGAATAGGAGAGTTCTAAACTTCCAATACTTTATTTAAAACTTTAAACTCAACACCCATAAAAACCCCTTAACCAGTTCTAAACTTCCAATACTTTATTTAAAACAATTTTTTGACTTGATAAAATCGTGCTTTAATAGTTGTTCTAAACTTCCAATACTTTATTTAAAACACAAAGGAGAAGTCTTTTTTATTGCAACAGCAAAGTTCTAAACTTCCAATACTTTATTTAAAACAAGAATTTGCGGACAAACGAGAATTTTATATTGGGTTCTAAACTTCCAATACTTTATTTAAAACACGAAACGATGCCGCAGATTATTAAAATTTGGGCGCGTTCTAAACTTCCAATACTTTATTTAAAACAAAAGCGGTTTTGTTACAGTGATTACTCCTTACGAGTTCTAAACTTCCAATACTTTATTTAAAACTAAACCGCTTGACGACGCGATCAGCAAAACGATGAAGTTCTAAACTTCCAATACTTTATTTAAAACAGATAGTGGTATTACAATTATGTTTAGTTCTGCTTGTTCTAAACTTCCAATACTTTATTTAAAACTTCCGCTTGTTATCTTTTTTGGTTCATCATATGCGAGTTCTAAACTTCCAATACTTTATTTAAAACCTCAAAATCCCTAGCTTCACAGAAAGCTTTTAAATCGTTCTAAACTTCCAATACTTTATTTAAAACTTAGAGGGCTACGAGACACGCAAGGCGGGCTTTACGAGTTCTAAACTTCCAATACTTTATTTAAAACACGAATGATTTTTGAGATGATGATTGTCCAGAGTGAGTTCTAAACTTCCAATACTTTATTTAAAACCCGCCATTTGCTCCACTGTTGCCGTTGCCCCAAAGAGTTCTAAACTTCCAATACTTTATTTAAAACCTTTGCTATCTTAAACTTTTCGTCGCTTAGTCCGTCGTTCTAAACTTCCAATACTTTATTTAAAACCAGATACTTCTTTTCCAATCCGCCGCTTATAGTAAAGGTTCTAAACTTCCAATACTTTATTTAAAACAAATTTTTACCGTATTTTTCAATAGCCCTTTCAATGTTCTAAACTTCCAATACTTTATTTAAAACCACATAGCGACAGTCCGCCAAACAGTAGAAAGCCGAGTTCTAAACTTCCAATACTTTATTTAAAACTCCTACTTCCACCTCTTGAACTATCAAAAGACCAGGTTCTAAACTTCCAATACTTTATTTAAAACCTGGCACTTATAATTATCAATATGTTTCAAAAAAGTTCTAAACTTCCAATACTTTATTTAAAACCCAAGTCTCCTCTTTAAACGGGTCTATCCCATCCCGTTCTAAACTTCCAATACTTTATTTAAAACGCGACGAACCACTGAAAGACTGTTTCTGCAAAATTGTTCTAAACTTCCAATACTTTATTTAAAACTCCTCTTTGAAACGCTCCACCTCGCCTTTGGCCTCGTTCTAAACTTCCAATACTTTATTTAAAACTGCTTTTGTCTGTTGCGATGGCAACAATGGAGTATTGTTCTAAACTTCCAATACTTTATTTAAAACCTAGCGTATTTTTATATCGAGAATATCTGAAAGGAGTTCTAAACTTCCAATACTTTATTTAAAACATTATAAGTCTAAAAGCAGCCCAGCCATAAGCTAGTTCTAAACTTCCAATACTTTATTTAAAACATGATAGAGCATTATTTGGAAATCTCCGAGATTGTGTTCTAAACTTCCAATACTTTATTTAAAACAAAAACCGCCTCTATGGATGAAAGATTTTGAGCTATAGTTCTAAACTTCCAATACTTTATTTAAAACCCATACCATATTCAAAAAGAGATACAACAGAGTTGTTCTAAACTTCCAATACTTTATTTAAAACTCGATCGGGCAGCGATCGCTCATAAAGCTTGTTTGTTCTAAACTTCCAATACTTTATTTAAAACGCCGCCGTTAATAAGTATCTTTACGCCTATACCAATAGTTCTAAACTTCCAATACTTTATTTAAAACACGCGAGAAAGAAGAAAAAAATGGACGAATACTTGTTCTAAACTTCCAATACTTTATTTAAAACCAGTATCGATGCGTTGATGGAAGATTTGAGAGGGGTTCTAAACTTCCAATACTTTATTTAAAACTCTGCCATAGCTTCTAGTTGCTGAATGCTATATCGTTCTAAACTTCCAATACTTTATTTAAAACAAAAACATATTCGGTGCTGGGGTAAATGTTGCACAAGAGTTCTAAACTTCCAATACTTTATTTAAAACCTTTGTCAAAGCCGAAACAATTTACACCGATCTTGGTTCTAAACTTCCAATACTTTATTTAAAACAGGATGAGGAATGAAAAATTTAACCAAAGAACGCGTGTTCTAAACTTCCAATACTTTATTTAAAACATAATCGCACAAATCGCTATAAATCGCGTTTAGAGGTTCTAAACTTCCAATACTTTATTTAAAACAGCACTCAATCTATGCAATATAGGTAAAAATTAATTTTTTTGACAAGATTATATACATTAAAAATAGCTTAATGCACACATGATCTTTTTGCATTTTCCCCTATGAGTAGATGTTTAATAAAGCTTTAAAAAAGCTTTATTGAGTTCTTTCAAATATTTTTTTATTTTTTCTAAAAAATAAAAAAACTTAATTAAATTTTAAAATTTCATAAAACTATTTAAAACATTTTAATTAACAATAATAAGTTAAATAACTTGACTATTATAGAAATATACTCGGTATATTTTGAACTGAGTATATCAATTTAAAGTTTAAAATTTAGAAATAAGCTCTATATTTTCTTTGGTGGCTTTTTTTAGAAATTCAGAATAAGCCATGTATGCCTCTTCAAATTCGTTTTTAAGTTTTACGCTCAATTCAGCATTAAAGATATAGCTGTTGTCGCTTGATCTTTGCATTGTTAAGCTCGTACTTTTGTTTGCATCTTCTATACGTATATCGATAACTCCAAATCCTATGTTTTGACTAGATCCGAGTCGACCGTTTTCTATAAAACCTTCAAGGGCGTGCAAGAACATCCCCAACTCGAGTTTTGACACTTTTTCTAAGAAAAAACCACCGTTAAAAGTTGCTCCCGATGCAATATACTCCCTTTGGGCGAAGTGCTGAATTGACGATTTTTTGGTTTTCGCATCTTCATTAAAAGATTCAGTTGTTTCTTTTGCAAGTTTTTTAGCGTCGCGGTCTTTTTTGCGTGCCTCGGAGTTTTCTTCAACACTTTTTTCCCAATCTTCGATCTGTTTTTTTGTATAAAGTTGACTAAATTTAGTTCCCATCAAAATATCGTCTACCTTTACAAAAGTTTGCCTCCTAACTAAATTTTTAGCATTTTCTTTATCTTCAGGAATAGCATCTGCTACTTTTAATTTTCCAGCTATTAGTATGCCCGTACCAAATAGCGATAAGATCGGATTTTTTTCTCTGATTTCTTCAATTTCTTTAAATTTAAGCCCCGACTTACTTGCGCCGCTACCGCTTAACATTGCGTGAAGATCAGTGTCTTTTAGCTCCTCGATCTTGTCATTTTCTTTTACGGCATCGACTAGCTTTTTTGTTGCCAAGCGGCGCAATAATCCCCTAATGCCGTTTGCAGGCAAATAAGGGATATAGTCTATTTTTACGTCACTGCCGTTTTGATTAACTGCGGCCGTTTTTTTAATGCGCGTTACAATGTTTCCGCCTGGCTCGGTATCATTGTTTTCAATGATTGCGATTGGGCTAACTGTCTTAATAGCTAATTTGATTTTATAGTCTTTTAGCATGACATCTCCTTTTGGTTTTTATTTTTTGATATCTATTTTGGTGCTTTGCAATAATTGTCCATAGCCTAGGCCGTTTTTATATCCTATCATCTCCGGAAGCTGATAATTGGCTGTAAAATTTGCCCAAAGCCCTATATAGTTGATATTTTCTTTATACTTTTCTGTAATAATTCTAAAGTCCTTAAAATTTAGAATAAGATTTTCAAAATTTTGCTTAAATTTAGTATAGCATTCTAGTTGATAAGCTAAATTTCTTTTTATTCTATATGATATATAGTCTTTAATTTTCTCGTTTTTCTCAAAATAGTATTTCATATTGTGTTCAATTTTATTTGCAGTTATTATGATTGGTGTTCTAGTAGAGTACTCTATCGTTTGAGACCCGAGATAAAACGGCGGCATATATCCGTCTTCTTTCGGAATTATCTTTTTTATCTTTCTACCGAAAAAGTCGTTTTTGTGTTGCTCAAGCTTTTCCATAAGATGTTGAAACGCAAAGAAATTATTTTCATAAAAAAGAATTTCAACAGCATATTTGAACGGTTTTTTATATATAATTGGCGGTGCGTCGTTACCATGATACATGATTATATCGTTAAATTTTTGCTCCGTAATAGAGCCACAAAAGTTACGCACGTCTCTAGGCTTTATCTCGCTTACGTCTTCGGTAAATGTCAAAACTATACGCATTATTGTTTTTCTCCTATTGTAAGAATATAAGCTCCGACCCTAACGTCTTTACTATACTGTTTGTAAAAATCGCTGATAGCTTGGATAGTCTCTTTGTTTTTTGCATCTTTTTTTAAATTTATAAAAGGGGAGTCAATTTGTGGATTGGGTATGAGGTGGCTTTTTGTTATCGGATGATTTTTAATCATCTCTTCAACTTGCTTTAGGCACTCTTTGGCTTCTTCGTAGCCAAAATAATAAGTTTCGTTTCCGTATTGGCAAGCTATAAAATCTTTCGAGAGCGTTAAATTTGATTTAAAAACTACGTGTTGATTATTTAGCGTAGTTTTAAGCGCTAAATTAAAAGGCAACGAAGTATCTTGGATAGCCTGCTCTATACTTTTGGTTTTATTTTTACCCATAACATAGGTTATGCCGTTTTTATCAATCATATGAAATCCTAAAGACTTTTTGCCTACTCTACTATTAACGCCGCATTGAAGCGTCCAAAAAGTCTGCTTCGATACAAATTTAGAGTTATTTAAAAAAGCATAGTCCGTAAAAGTCTGAGGAAGCGTTTTTTCTATGCTTTTGCATAAAATTCCCTCTTCAGACTGCTCTCCCGAAAGCGTGCAAAGATGCGGTTGCCCGTCAATAATTACGTCTTCTTTTTTCGCCTTTTCTTTTAAATTTATCTCTTGCCAATTAGCTTTATCTTTATGTAAAACCTCATATACGAAATTTATGGCTGAGTGGTATTTGCTCAAATATTTTTCGTCGATACTTGGTCTTTCTTTGCCTGGATAGATAGTTTCTATTAGAGATGAATTTGGCATATAGCATGCCTCTTTGGTCCAATTTGCCCAATAAGGAACTCTGCTATTATAGTAAGTAATCCTGGCATTTTTTAAAGACGGATAGTTTTTTACGCTAATTGGTCGCGCTGGAGTATTTTCGTCTAAAAATACGGACTTATCTTCAGTGATCGTTTCTACTAAAAAAGAAGAAACTTGCCCATATCCAATAGCTGTTTTTTTGCCTAAAAATTTTAGATCTTGCAATAAATCTTCGATTATCTCTTTTTCCCCTCTAACGTAAAAATATATTTTAGGAGTCTTTAAAAGCTCGTTCCAAATGTTATAGGCTTTAAATTCGCCGCTACCTATGGTGTATTCTATCTTATTTGCTCTATGCTCGTTGAGATACTCGTATTCTGGTTTTTTAACGATACATCGGTTTTCAAGCGACACCTGATCGTTTTTTTCTACGAACCAAATAGATCCGCAATAGCCGTCTTCATATTTTTCTATAAAATCAAAATCGTAGAGTTTTTCGATTTTGATATTTTTACCAAAGTGTCTCTTGACATAAAGATTGACTAAAATAGAGTCAATCGTGTTAAATCTGCCTATTAGTAAAGGACTGTCAAGAAAAAAGGATATTTTTAAATTTTCCATTTTTATCCCTTTCTTTTTTTATAAAATTATGTTATTCTACCATTATAGATTAAGTTTTGTCAATAGTAAAAAATAAAATAACTTCTTTAATAAAAGGAATAAACAATGGAACTTAGGCCTGAACAAAAAGATTTCGTCGATTATGCGGCAGATATGATAGAAGAAAACAAATATTGTGTTTTCGAGATGCCTACGGCGTTTGGTAAAAGTTTTTCGGCTTTAATGCTAGCAAAGAAGCTAATTGATGAAAAGATAACTCAAAGAGTAATAATAGCTACTAGCAATAATTCTTTAGCTAAAAGTATATTTCTTGAAGCTAAGGTGGTCAAAGATATGCCAGACTACGTGTTAGGAGTCGGCAAAAGTAACTATTTAGATTTAGATAAGCTTGCTACTTTTATGGACTCAGACATTGGCTCCGAAATTTTACCTTTAAACAAGGAGATAGTTGAAACAACTGTTAAAAAACTAATAATAGATTTTCCTGATATCCTAATAGAAGATTTTTTAAACGAGTTAGATATAGTCGATACCAATAAACGAGAATATATCGCCAGCAACCTTGCGCTTGAAAAAAGCAATAGCGAAAGCTTTAAAGAATATTCTATTCAGGTTACCAATTATTCGTTTTTGTTTTATAAATTTATGTTTAATGAAAAGTATGCAGAGTCTGAAGATACGGTTTATATTTTTGACGAAATCCAGGAACTGCCTAATATGGCTGAACTAACCCTAAACTCGTCATTTTCTTTATACGGTTATTATTTGCAGTTAAAAACGATCGCAAAAATAATTCGCGACAATCCTAGCGCACCTAAAACTTTAGTTAAGTTGTTGGACGAAGAGGTTGAACTCGTAAAAAGCATAAACGAGATCATGCGGGACGAAAAAATGGCTGGTAAAACACTAATTTCCAACGAGTCGGTTATACAAAGAAAAGCAGCAGGTGTTTTGAATAAGCTCTTTGGTCAGGAAAAAAACAAAGCACTAAGAGCCAAACTAAATAAATTTTATAAAAAAGACCCTTTTTTTCAACTAGGCATTTTTCTAAATAAATTTGACGACGTCAAAAGCACCTTGTGCTCTAAGGATCTTTATGCAAGCTTCTCACAAGAAAGAGGATTTATATCGTTTCATACATATGATATGGATATAAAGCTTAAGCTGGCCGATAAATTTTGGAGCAAAATAGATCGATTTGTAGGCATAACGGCTACAGCTTTACTTACCCAAGACGACTTTGAACTTGAAATTTATAAGCGCGTGGGTATAAACTTTAGCGAAATAAAACTCGGAGATAGAGTGATTAAAGAACGAAAATCTAAAGTATGGCCTATAATATCTTTTAAGGGAATTTTACGCCCAGAGCAAGCGACCTATTCGATTACCAACAAAGCCTTCATCGAAGACGACGAAAAAAGGTTTGAGTATTTTGCTGATGAAATTTTGCGATGCTACGATGGCAAAAATACTATGATATTAGTGGGCGGCTTTGACGAGGTAAAGCTCCTAGCCCAAAAACTCGAAAGCGTGAAAGACAAGTTAGTCTTAGCCGAGCAAGGGAAAAGCGCCCAAAACGTTATCGAGAGTTTAAAAAAAAGCGGCGGCATTTTAATAGCCACCAGAAATTACGCTACTGGTATAAATTTAAAAGGGAATGCGCTTGAAAGGCTTTTTATAACAAAATTGCCTTATCCAGTTCATACAACAAAAAAATGGACTATTTTAAAAGAAAAAAATGATAGATTTTTTTGGTTTGAATACACAAACGAGATGGTTATGACCTTTAGGCAAGCCATTGGGCGTCTTATCCGATCTCCCGAGGATACTGGCAAAATCTTCTTGCTTGACGGCAAATTTAATTCTTTGCCAGAAGTAACAAAGAAAAGATTAATTTGCTTTTTAGAAAAAGTGGCCGTAAAAGAGTAGTGCTAAGCTACTCTGTCTTATATTCTTTCAAAAATCGTCTGAAATTTGTTTAGTATTTTTATAATAATTTGCCCAATTTGAAAATATGTTCTTGCCCCCATCTTTTTAAGATGAAAGACCAAAATATTCATTGCTGCTAAAATATGACATATTTGAGTGCTATTAAGTGCGGAGAATATTATTTAAGGCTCAAGACAAGTTAAAGATTTTTAGCTGCGACTTCGTCTTGCTACTTATAAGATCTCATGTCAATTTCAATAGTTTCTAATATAAGTTATCCTGTGTAGTTTTATATTATATCTAAACTATACTTCACTATGCTCACGGCTGCGTTTTTAAAAGATGCAAATACGGTGAAGTA
>ERZ773087.1026-NODE-1026-length-19042-cov-17.935324_pt1 | contig 19042 bp, 10 predicted proteins | sample MGYA00511375_ERZ773087 | MGnify/ENA primary metagenome ERZ773087 (study PRJEB29015, sample SAMEA2737995) | human oral metagenome | biome: human oral; feature: human-associated habitat; material: dental | place: China | collected 2063 ...
GGGCGGGGGCCGCCGGGGGATACGGGATGGGCGTGGGAGGTGTCGGCTGGGTGGTCATCACCGACCAGACTACTGGGCGGAGGGCGCGAGGTGCCTGTGGGCCAGTTCGGCCAGCAGGGCGGCGCCGTCGGCGACCACCGAGTCGTCGAACCGGCAGTAGGCGGAATGGTTCATCGGGGCCGTGGCCGGATCCAGCTCCGGCAGGCAGGCCGACAACCCGATGAAGCAGCCGGGTGCGGTCTCCAGGATGCGGGAGAAGTCCTCGGCCGCGGCCAGGGGCTCGCTCCAGCGGACGTGCCGGTGTTCGCCGAACAGCTCCTGGACCACGTCGGCGACGTGATCGGCGGCGGCGTCGTCGTTGACGGTGACGGGGTACTGCTCCACCACCTCGATTTCCACCCCGACGCCATGGGCGCGGGCGATGCCCTCCAGCAGCTCCGGCCACAGCTGCTTCAGGCGCGTCCGGGAGGCATCGGAGAAGGTGCGCATCGTGGCGTCGAAGAAGGCCTCCTCCGGGATCACGTTCGCGACGGTACCGGCCTGGACCCGGCCGACGCTGACAACCACCGGATCGAAGACGCTGAACCGCCTGGTCACCATGGCGTGGGTGGCGGTGATCATCTCCGCCATCGCGGGAACCGGGTCGGCAGCCAGGTGCGGGGCAGAGCCGTGCCCGCCACGCCCGATCACCCGCACCTTGATCTCGTCGGTGCTGGCCATCACCGGGCCGGGTTTGGTGGAGAAGGTGCCGAGGGGATCGAGACCCGCCCACACGTGAATGGCCCAGGCGGCCTCGGGGCGCCGGCCCGCGACGTCGAGGAGACCCTCGTTCAGCATGTGGAGGCAGCCGTTGACGCTTTCCTCGCCCGGCTGGAACTGGAAGATCACGTCCCCGGCCAGTTCGTCGCGGTGCGCGACGAGGGCCTTGACCGCCCCCACCAGCAGCGACATGTGCAGGTCATGGCCACAGGCGTGCATGTTCCCGTTCGTCGAGGCGAAGGGTTCGCCCGACAGTTCCTTCACGGGCAGCGCGTCCATGTCGCCGCGCAGCAGCACCACGGGGCGTTCGCCCCCGCCCGGGGCGGTGCCGCGCAGCACCGCGACGACGCTGCTCAGCGACCTGCCCAGTGTGATCTCCAGCGGCAACCCTTCGAGGGCTTTCAGGATCCTGGCCTGGGTCAGCGGCAGATGGAGGCCCACCTCGGGGATCTGGTGGAGTTCGCGGCGCAGGGCCACGAGTTCGGTGTTTAACTGGTTGCAGTACTCCCGGATGCTCACGGGCCCCAAGTCTTCCACGAACCCGCGGATCGCCGGGAGCCGCCCGCATCGCGACTCGCCTCCGCCCAATGCCGCGTAAATGCTGTGAAAAACATAAGATGTCCTCATGCAAGCCGTCCGTAAGCCTTATCTGGTGCGCCGGCAATCAGCGCTGATGCTGAAATGCTCGGACACGGAACCGGTGTTGCAGACCCTGCGTGAGCGTTTGGACCCGTCGGCCGCCGACGGGGTCTCGGCGCATCTCAACCTGCTGTACCCGTTCACCACCAACTTGTCGATGGACGACGACGACGCCCTGATCGACGTGCTGCGTGACTTCGGGCGGTTCCACATCGATTTCACCAGCACCGGCTGGTTCGGCACGGATTCGGTGTACCTCGTGCCCAGCGAGGCGGCGGTGCTGACGAACCTCGTCACCCGGATCCGTGAGGTCTTCCCCGAATACCCCGCCTTCGGGGCCGTTCCCGAACGGGCCGTCCCGCACGTCACCATCGGCAAACGTGCGCCCCTTTCCGAGTTGAAAGCGGCTGAGGCCGAGGTACTCAGCAAACTACCGATCCGCCAGGTCTGCACCACCGTCGAATTGTGGAGCGGCCCGCCGCCCGGAACCGGTCGCTGGCAACGGCACCGCACCTACCAGCTGGGAACCTGAACCCATCGTCCCGGAAGCTGGGTGAGTCGGGCCGCGACGAAAGAGCGGTCCGTGTCGGGATCTTGTCTCTGCAAGCTGGTTGAGCCAGCGCGTGAGCGTCAGCGAACGGCTGTGGCGAAACCATTTCTGGCATCTGGTAGGTGAACCCGGCCACGGGTCCTTGGATGTGTGTGGGCTGGTTTCGAATCGACCAGCTCCCGCCCCGCGATGTCTTTGATGTTCGCCTGATGTCCTGGTCGCTGACGACCGGACCCGCGCGACCATGGCTGTCTCTGCCGCCTATCTTTTGAGGTCTCCGAACGCGGTCACCGCAGGCCCTCACGAATGTAGGTGATTCCGAAGGCGACGACCTGGCGGAACTCCTGGCAACGGGAGCCGAGATCGTACTGGTTGCCTGATCCCTTCTGGAAGATGTCGAGGCCACGTCCGAGGAGGATTTTCCAGCCGTGGTCGGTGCAGATCGAACGGTCGTGGATAGTTCCGTCAAATTTGACTGTGAACCGAATACCGACACTGGCGGTGCTGTCCTGGATGTCTCCCAGCATGGTGAGTTGTTGTTGGGTGTACTCAGCGCTGTCTTCCCGGGTGACCAGAGTCACCGCGATCTCGTCGGCTGGGTCTTTGGCGGCCGCGAGTAGCGCGAGTAGATCGACGAGGTTGCGCCCTTGGTGCGGTACTCGGATGTAGGGATCGACGATGGTGATGGCGGTTGCGCCACGCAGGTATGGCATGAGCAGTGTTTCGTAGGAGACGCCGCGCTGGTTCTCCTGGAACTCTCGGTGGCCCTCGAACAGTGGGGGTGCTGCCTCGGCTGGCGACGACACAGACATTGCGACATTCTCGGCTGCGGGCTCAAGCTCGGAGGGTGACTCAACGCCGTCCTCAGCCTCGGGAAGTTGACTTCGGTAGTAGTCAGGGTATTCGTCTTCTTCCAGTGTGGTGATGCTGTGCCAGGTGCCTGTTTTGTCGGTGTAGCCGAAGTTGACTGCCGCCATCGTGGTGTCGATCCGGAGAATCTGATCCTTGACGCGCTTGCGTCCCTCGATGGCGAAGCGGAGCAGTTCCTCGATCTCGGCTGGGGTTGCTTCGCCCTCCGGGTAGATGAGTTTCATCAGGCCGGAGAATGTCTTGTGGATGCCGTCGCGGTCTCGCGTGGAGATGTCCGAGCCGAGAGTGAAGTGCTGCTGGTATCGATCGGAGTAATCGGTGCTACGCATGGACCGCAACACCTCGGCGATGTAGTCGACGACGAAACCGTAGCCGGAGGAGAACATCTCGCTGCGGATGGTGTCCACCTCCCAGCCGGGGACGTAGAAGTGCAGCCGGTCGAGGTAGGCGGAGTCGTGATAGGCCTCGGGCAGTTCGTCGAAGAGGTCGGAGTGTTTGAGCATGTAGGGCACGTTGTGCGCGGTGTTGCCCACGAACACCATCGACGCTTCGGCCCCGAGGGTCTCGACGCCCCGGGAGAACGACTTGTTCGCCATGTAGTTCTTCATGATGTCGACCAGCGCCTTGTCGGTGCGCTTCCTCTTGCCGGCGAACTCGTCGAAGGCAACCACATCCCAGTAGCCGACCAGCCCGATGCGGCCGTTGGCGTTGTTGACGAAGAGTTTCGGGACGGTGACCTCTCCGCCGGAGATCAGCATGCCGTGGGGCGAGAACTCGGAGTAGATGTGGGACTTGCCTGTGCCCTTCGGCCCGAGCTCGACGAGGTTGTAGTTGCGCTCGACGAACGGGACAAGGCGGACGAGCTGTAGCAGCTTGGCCCGTCGCCCGAACATCTCGGGGTTGAAACCGATGGATTGGATCAGCAGGTCGATCCATTCCTCGGTGTTGAAGCCCCGACGCGATGCGAGGTAGCTCTTGTAGTCGAAGCTTGACATCTGAATCGGCTTCAGGCTTCCCAGAATCCAAGGCACGAAACGGGAATCATCACTGTGGAAGTACTCGACGTCGCAGATGCACCACACACCGCCAACCAGAAGCTTCGGGTTTGCCTTCACCGTTGCGGGTTCGACGATCACCCCGTGAAGACCAAGGTTGGCGAACGAGGCTTCGTACACGTCCTGTTTGTCGTTCAGCGTCACAGTGACCTTGTCGATGATCCGGTGGCGGCCTTTCTCCCTGATGGTGGACTTCACCAGTTCTGACTCGTTGCGATGCACGTAGTGGGCGGCCAGAATCTTGCGGACCGCGTCAATGCCGGCTTGGATCGTCGCCTCGTCATCGGATGCGGCGTACTGGCCGAGCAGGTACTCCAGCACATAGGACGGGACGATCGCGTTTCCTTTGACGGCCTTCACCAGGTCTTTACGGACAACCGATCCTCCGAACAGCACGTTGATCTTGTAGTCGAGATCGCTCTGCTGCGATGCGTTCTTCTCGGCGCCGCGTTTCCCATCGGGATTGTCATCGGTGTGCGTCATGGCTGCTGTTTCCCCTTAGAAATCAAAGTCCGATGTGAACGAGCGCCTGAGCAGGTACTGGGCCCGCTGGTAGACGCGCCACTGGGTGGTGTTAGGTATTTGCTCTTCGAGCCGGAACTCGACCGTGCGGTTGTTGAACTCGTTGGCATCCTGACTGAGCAGCATCCGTGCATTCTGGTAGCGGTCGCGTTTGTTATCGGATGGCTGATCGAAGACCAGCTCGGGCTGGTTCGAGATCAAGGTGTCGCCGACGTAGATACCGGCGCGCAGCGTGCGCGGCTGGATTTTATCGCTGGCCGGCTCGGTTTGGAGGAGTTTTATGACGAGCTGGCCGGTGGTGATCTTGTCCGTCTCGGGCAGCACTTCGACATTCACGGGCCGGGTGTCGCTCTTGCGTTTCTTGTTGACTCTGAGTACCGGTACGACGACTTCCTGCAGCGAGGCGCCGCCGTGGACGAACCGTGAGCCAGCGCCCGACAGCTTGATCCGGTGGATTGACTTGGGAATCTGCACCTCAAGGTCACTGCTGAGACCGATCTGTTCGGGCTCGAACTTCCGGAACGCAGAATCGTCCTTGAACCCCCGGCCCAACACATATCGGCGGTTCGTCACCACGAGCTCGTCGCCCTGCGGTTTGGTCGAGAGGTAGAAGGCGTCAGCCAGCGCGGTGTCTTGGTATAGGAAGCCGTGGTCGGCCGTCACCAGGATGTTCGTGGCGTTCGCGTTTGCCAGGCGTTTGATGAGCTTGACCAGATCGCCAAGCGCCCCATCGGCAGCCTCGAACACCTGCCGTTCGGTGCGGGCCTTGTCGCCGGTTGCATCTATCCGGTCGTGGTAGACGTACAGCACCCGGTGTGCGACGTACAGCTCACGCAGTTCGCCGAGTGGCATCGAGAGGATTTCCTCGGCCTGGATCGCGATCCCCCCCACCGGGGCCAGCACCTTGTTGCGGTTCACGGTTCCATCGGAGCGTTGGCCGTCGATCAGCACCGGATCGCCACCGTGCGAGTGGGCCAGCGTTCTGTGCGGCAGGAGAGCCGCCATGCCGAGCTGGGTGTAGCTCGGCAGAACGCCGAGCATCGCATCAAGTTCCGCGTCGAAACGGTTTTCCTGGCGGATACGCGAACGCAGCTCGTCGGCGATCTCGTAACGCAGCGCGTCCGAGATGATGACGGCGGCCTTCCGGTTGCCCTTCCGGATGATCGGCTCGACGTGATCGTTGAAGAATCTCGTCTGCGGGCGGAGCGTGACTGAACGCCAGTCGTGCACGGCGTCGACCTGCTGCTGCCATGTGTTGCCGAGTTCGTAGAGGTATCGATTTGTGTACTGCTTGTCCACCTCCTTGCGGAGCGCTTCGAGCGGGGCGGCATGCTCGCTCATGCGCGCGGCGAAGTGGAACTGACGGTAGAGCTGATCGATGCGAAACCAGTGTTTGCGGTATCGGTCGAGTCCGTCATCGAACGAAGCGATCTCGAACCTCGCCGTAGCGAGTTCGCTCAACAGGTCGGAGGCAGCGGCGAGTGCCGCGTAGAGTGCCCGGTATCCCTCAACCCAGATACTGCTCTGGCGGGCACGAATGGTCTCGGATACCTCACGTGCGCTCATCGTACGCTGGACGATTGCATGCGCCAGTGTGCTGATGATTTTGCGCTCCACGTCCTCAAAGAGATCGTTTTCCACAAGCTCGGGAAGTTCGGCATCCTCGATGGTGCGGCCATAATCGAGGCTTTCGGCTGCTCGTCGCGCCAAGGTGGCGAAGGCGTCAGCACTGCGCCGGTCGTTACGCAGACTAGCGAAGTCGAGCTGAATGTTGCGCAAAGTCCCGGGCGTATCTGACGCGAACCCATTGATCGCCTGCCGAAACATCCACAGCACAAAATCATCGATGCTGGGCTTGCTCGCCCTGTAGCGATAGATCTTGGCCGCACCGGCCCAGTGGAAGCTGTCGAGCCCCAGCTCAACCAGTGCCTCGTACTTGGTCCTCTCACCGCGTGAGTTCTCTATCAGTAGTGTGCGTGTGAGCTCCAGCATGCTGTGCTCTCGCTGATCGAGAAGCACGGCGCACATCTTCGCCCGTAGCCTGTCGACGTCATCGTCGGCGGCGAGTAGCTCCTTGAGGCGTTGGACCCGCTCGGTGTCGCGAAAGTAGCCTTCGTGCTCACGCACTACTTCGTCGATCTCGGTGCCGATCAAGCCGAGCTCTTGGCGTACCAGCGCGACCCAATCAGCGGTGAAGACCCCGTACGCAAGTTCAAGGTCAAGCAACCAGTTCCCGGTGTCGGAAGGTACCGGGCCATCGCGATAGATGAGGAACTTGCCGCCCGGCTCGTCATGGAGCACCCGATTCTTCACCGCGTACTCGTTGTTTCGTACCCGCAACGTGGTGATCCCGGCGAGGTCGAGTGTGTCAACCTTGGAGGCGTACTCGCCCCCGTTGTCGTGCCAGAAGACGAGTCGCTGCGACTCGAAGCGCTGTTCTAGGTGAGGCAGGACCGCGCGGAGTGAGTTCATTCGGTGACCTCCTGTTGCGCCAGGGTTACCCGACCAAGTTCCGTGATCCGATAACGCTGGTCTCGGCTCGTGGGTTTGTCAGGCAGGGTACGCTCCAGCAGTCCTGCTGCGAGTAACGGTTCGATGTGTCGGCGGAAGGCGCGAGTCTGGTTGGTGATGCCCAGCGCCGCCATGAGATCCGCACGGCTCGCCGGGTCGGCCCGGACATGACGAAGGACCACGATCTCGGTCGGGGAAAGGCTGGTCACAGGCCGACTTGGTTCTTCATCTTGGTGCCTTGGTGCCTGTTCTTGGTGCCTCACGTCGGCACCAAGACCCGTGTCCGCTGCGTGGGAGGGCACGTAGACGGTGAAACGCAGTCGATCCATGATCTCCTCGACATGCGGCTCAGGCAGGCCAACCGCAGCGATCTGATCGTAGACTCGTTGGACTCCAGTACCCCATTGCTCCATGATCCCAGCTTCTCGGAAGACGCGGGCGAGCGACGGGTTTCGCAGGCGGGATGCCCGTCGCATCGAGTCGATCGTCATCCCCGGAAGCAGCAGGCCGGGGCTGTCAACCTGAATGCGATCGTCGTAGAACCCAACGCGTATGGGCGTGCCGCGTTCGGCGTAGCTGGCGTGAACGAGAGCATTGACAACGACCTCGCGGATCGCCTCGACCGGGATCGAATAGACGTCGCGACGGCGCACCTCGCCGAACACCGCAGACTTGTACGCGTGCTTGAGCAGGAACTCCATGACTCGATCCACAGCCCGCGGCATCGGGCCATGAATCTCGGTTTGGTCGAAGATGTCAGTTCCGCTGACACCACGCAGCCGACCACATTGCACCCACGCGGAAGGAAGGAAACGGGTCGGGTCTGCACATGCGGCGAGAATGCCTGCGTATGTCGGGACGATCTTGCTTCCCTGCTTGATTGCGAACCCTAGCGCGACGAGATCATCGACATCGGTGTTGCGCCCCCGGAGTTCCGACAGCGTCCTCAGATCGAGATCGTCCAGCGACGCTCGCGGCTCGGGCAGGTCTTCGAATGCCACGCCGCGCGCGTTGCGCTCGAGCTCCGCCACCAGAGCAGGATCGGCTTGGCGTGTCGTCGACCCCAGACGTACGTAGACCCCGTGGTCTGGTCCTTGATCGGCCATGAAATGTGGACGGCGGGTACTCAACGGAACATCCACCACGAGGACTGTTGCCGCACCGACAGTCATGAGGTCAATTGCCGGCACCAGCTGCGGCGAGATGCGATCAGCGATCAGGCTGGTGATGCGTTCCTCCTCAGCCAGGGGATCAGGCACGCCGACAACGATGCCGTCGTCATCCACGCCGACGACCAGACGGCCACCGGCGGAGTTGGCGAACGCGACAATTGTGCGCAACGGTTTCGTGGGTGATGACAGGTCACGCTTGAACTCCAGTGTCTTTCCCTCGTGAGCATGCACTCGACCGTGCGCATCCACCTCAAAGTGCTCAAACATAGGCAGACCTCGCAGATTGTCGTTTCAGCGAGACGACAATCATCTGGTCCTTCGCGGCCAACTCGCTCTCAGTCATCGGCAGCCTCCAACCCCTTGATCTTCCTGAGGGCAGGATAGAACTTCGGGTAGTTGGCCTTCACCCCATCATCGAGGTCGATCGCGACCTGCTTCGATGCAAGGGGGTAGAGCACATCGTGCTCGTACTCGCTGAGCTCCACCAGGATCTTGCGAAGCCGCTCGGCTTCCTTCAGAGCGGCTGCCTTCTCACGGGACGTGCCGTCCCCGGCGGCGAGACGCTCCTGATGCTGAAAACTCGCCTCCAGCTTGGTAATGTACTCTCGCAAATACTCGTTCAGCACCGTCGAGACCGTGGACAGCGTGTAGCGGTGCATGTAGATCAGCGCATTGAACGATCCCTTCGGGCTGGAGAACAGCCAGTAGATCGGACGCTTCTTGTATCGCTTCACGTGATCGTCATAGAACCTCGATCGACCCGCACGGGTGATGAAGTACTCGCGCAGAGACTTGACCCCCAATGACTCTTCAACGAATCGGAGGTTCTCCTCGAAGCACTTCTCGCCGAACGCTACCCGCAGGAACTGGCGGAATCGTGCCACGATGTCATCCTCGAACCAGTCACCACCGACAATCGGCAGGACGTTGTCCTCATCAGGTGTGAAAGTCGGCGACGGTATCTTCGTAAGGTAGTCCTGCACCGTCGCGCCTTGGTCAGCTAGGACCAGACCTGGATCGTCGAGGCTGTAACGTCCAAACATACAACCCACGGCGAAGGAAATAAGCTCAGCAACAACGTCAGCACGTTCCAGTGCAGCGTACTCAGAGCGGTCTTTGTTCGGTCCATACCGGAACTCGACGTTGCGTGTGAGCGAGACCCGGTGCAACGCGACCTCAGTCGGAACCTCCGCTTCAATGCCATATGCGTCGGCCACAATCTGATTGTTGAGAGATTCAAGGCGCCTTTGAGTGAGTGCACCCTCGGCCCATTTTTCCGACAGCGCATTTACGACCTTGTCAAGTTTGGATAGCGGTGTATCGAGCAGCGGTGATCTAGAGAAGTCCCAAGAGGTCTCGAACGAGTCCCAATCACCACGCGACGCTTCCGTGAGGGTCTCTACGATATCCGACATCTCATCGCTTCTTCCTGAAACCAGCCGAGGGAGTGAACGAATTTGGCCGACCTCGAAGTTGAGTGTGGGTGCGAGCGCGCCGAGCATGCTCTGAACAGCAGATGAATTCAGGTAACCCGACAGCACGTTGAAGTCTCCTGCCCCGGTAATGCTTACGGCTGCGTCTGTGAACACAAAACCAACATTGTGAAAGCGGAAAGCCGGGTCTCCTGAGCTGATCTTGGAGCAGGCGAGGGCTGGCTGGAAAGCGGTGGAGAGATTTCGTGGGGTTGAAGAAGGTGACTCGATTATGGGGCGTCCATTGTCGCGCCAATCAATAACAAACTCGTTGTTCCCGTACCAACGGCGGAACTCTCCGCCCTTGTCGGCCGCTACCCAGCGATGGTTCGTGCCGGAGTTAACTGTGTGTCCGAAGGTCGATCGACCTCGATCAACCTCCCACCATTGGCGCAGGTACTTTGCGTTGGCTCCGGTCGTGATTCCTTTAGCGATTTGTACCTCATCGCTCAAGGAATCACGACCGACTCCTTTAGCAAATTTCCCTCCGCGCTGCTCGATTGTGCCCGTGAATGCAAGGAGCATGGGCACTGAGAGCCAGTAAGCAAACGGCGACCCAGGGATTTTCGTGAAATCGACAGGGTTGACACGGTAAATATACCGTTCCATGCCCTCAACTGCCTGGTCGGGTTGCTGTTTTCCATTTCGGTTGGCCGCAATGATTTCGAGCGCTTTAGGCCCTTGGGCGGCTGGGCCGACAAAGTCAGATAGCTGTACGAAGGCGGCCGACGCAGAACGATGACCACGTTGCACCACATATGTGCAGATCGGCACTGTCGCCCCGTCAAATCCTGAATACTCCAACTGAACAAGGGAAACCACTGTCTCCCGCTCGATTAAACGCTTCCGAATGGGAACATATGAGCTGATGAACATCCACACAAACGGAGTCATTAGCCCCACCAGCCCTCCGGTGACCGTGGCATCGAGGCACCGGTGGATAAACATGGCAAACAAATCGGACTTTGAGTCGGTGTACTCCAGCTTTGCGAAAGCAGCGAGAGTTGTGTCCATATTCTTGGACCCCATGTAGGGAGGGTTCGCCACCACTACGGCGTAGCGAGGAATCAGAAATTTAGCTTGTTGCACAACCCGTTTCGCTCGCCTGATGGTATCAGCCAAAATCAAGTCGCCACTATCATCGAGCGACGACACGTGTCGACCTAGTTCGGTAGTCACGTTGGGATTAGGCTTTATGAGGGCGCCGAGCGTGTCGGCTTTGGTGAACTGGTTCCAGAACAGTTCCTCCGCGTTCTTGTCGCCATCCTTGGTTACGAGGTAGTCCAACTCATCACGGGTGAACGAGATCGATTCGAGCATGCAGATGTTCGGCTGGACAAGCTCGTCCAGGAACGTGCGTTGTCTGGCACGTGCCTTCATCGTGAGCGCGAAGGCTGCCAGTGCCCCTGCTCGTGGGTCGATTTCGGTGCCGTGAAGGTTGTGGGTCAGGATCAACCCAGGGATTTCGGAAGGCGCGTAGCCCTCTTCTTCGTAGATCACATAGAGCAGGTCGAAGGCGTAGGTGAGCATGTGGCCAGAGCCGCAGGCCGGGTCTATGACGGTGAGGTCCTCGGGGGTGCTGATCTTGAGGAAGTCAGTCTCGTCGTCGACCGGGGCGATGTAGTAGTCCATCTGCTCAACGAGACGAGACTCGGGATGGTTGAGCATCCATAGACGACCTACCGAGTTCTCGACGAGGTAGCGAACGATCCAGTGTGGGGTGAAGAGCTGCGTGGCTGCCGGAATCTCCGCCGCACCCGCCTTCTTGCCCTTTTTGAACCCGGCAAAAACCTCGTCTTTCCGCTCGGAGATGTAGAACTGGTAGAGCCAGCCGATCACCTCGACATCGCGGCAAATCTCTTCGGTGAGTGCTGTAGCGGCCCTGGTGAGGATGGAATCCGCAGCCAGAAGGTTCGAGGGGATGAGAAGTTCGGTGTAGTCGCCCTCGCGCTCGAACATGAACGGCATCGAGCGGTTCCAGTAGCGGCAGTACTCGGCGAGCAGCAGTGTGTAAGCCTCACCCTGGGCATCCGTGCTGGGGCGGGTGCCGTCGAGAAGCCCGATGATCGTGTCGAGGGTTCGCCTGTTGCCGACGATGGCGGGGTCGATGTTGCCGCGCTTGGCGTCGGCGAGTATCTCGGGTTGCCCGGTCTGCTGGCCGTGGGCGGGCGAGACGACCCCGGTTCCGGTGTAGCCGTTGGCATCCATGAAACGAAAGGCGATGATCCGGTTGAACCAGGTGTAGGCGACCCTGTCGACGATCGCTTTCCTGCCTGTGGTTCCACCGCCGGTGGCTGCGATGTCATGTTCGAGCACGGCCACGGCGCGCTGATTCTCGACCCGCTCCGGGGACGCGGGCGCAAGCACGGCGGTCAAACGGGCGCTGACCTGAGTGATGAGTTCACGCCTGGCCCACGTGGCGAAGCTCTTCAGCGGTGCGGTCTCCATGCGTGTTGTCTCCTACAGCGCGATGCGCTTGTCGTCGTTGAGGACCTGGACCAGCGCTGTACGCAGCGCGGCAAGGTAGCGATCGATGTCTTCTTCGGTCTCCAGGACGCTGCGGGCACCGGCGACGGTGATGGTTCTGACCGAGACCGTTTGTTTCTTGATCGGCGCCGGTGCTGGCGTGTCGTCGCTGTCGGCGTTGCTGGTGCGAGGGGATGCGGCGAGCTGGTCGAGGATGGCCGGGTAGGTGTGTTCCTCGAAGGTGTTGGCGATCTCCCGGACGACGGCAATCTGATTTTCCTGACCGATCCGATCGAGGATCGCGTTGATATTCTGGCTCACGCTGCGCCGTGCGTTGTCTGTGGCCTCCAGATAGATCGTGCTTGTCTGTAGCGGCGCCCACCGGGAGTCGATCTTCCGGATTGCACCTTCGCGGTTGGCCACGAGCGCGTCGTCGATGCGTGACTGGAGTTCAACGGTGGCGGTCTTGAGCTTGGCCATCCGGTTGCCGCGGAAGGCTTGCGGATCGGCGAGGAGTTGCTCCACATCCTGGCTGCTACCCGGGGGAAGGTAGTTGAGGTTGCTTGTGTTGCTGACAAGCATTTGGGTTGCCTCGTCGAAGATCCTGCGCTGGGCGCCGCCGAGGAAGGCCTGGATGGGGTCGATGATACTGCTCTTTGCGTCGAGCAGATCGTCAGCGAGTGCGAACTCGGTCAGGTACCAGTTGTCGGGCTTGCCGACGACGGACTCCAGCAGGGCGATGGGATCTTCGAGTTGAGCCACGAAGGGGTATTTCGAGCCGCTGACCTGCGCCTTGAGTTCATCCCACTTCGCGCGGAGACGTTCGCTCGCGTGCCGGGCCAGCTCCAGCGGGTCCTTCGGCGCGGTGGGCTCGTCGAAGAAATCCGTGCAGAAGGTGCGCAGCTCTTTGATCCTGCGCTGGTCGAAGGTTTTCTGCGGGGCAACTACGGCGTGGGAGTGCTTCTGCGTATTGCGCAGCGCGGCCGCGACCTCACTGCGCTTGAGGGTGTTCGAGTCGACGGTGAGAGTGATCTTCGAGTCTCCGACGAGCCATGCCGTGACGCATTCGATGGATGCGAGGTCCCAGCCGTAGGGCTTGGCCTGGAAGTGATCGACGATTTTCCTGACCGTGACCTGCTCACCGAACCGGTCACGTTGCAGCAGGTAGGACAGCACTTCGTCCGCCGGCGCGGCGAGTGCATGAGCGGACGGGTCGTCAAACATCCCGGACTGGTCGGGGTTCGCAAACCCTGCGATCTGCTGCTCCGAATAGATACGCCCACCGAGAAGACCCAGCTGCGTGTATGTTCGCGCGACGAGCTCCTGGAACCCGTCATTGATCCGCGTAAGTGCGTCCTGAGACCCCACCGAGAGGTCAGCGGCATCGATCACGAGCTCGGCCCGTCCGACACCGCGACGGATGCGCTCGATCAATTCCTTCTCCCGCTGCGCGTTCTGGGCCGCCTTGGCGCGCAAAATCTGTTCCTCGACCGGCGACAGCGAGCTGGTCTGCTTGCGTTTGGTGTACTTCTCGGTCTTGAGCAGCAGCCGCAGGTCAGCCAGCAACCGGTCGTCGGGAGCGAGCACCACACGCAACTCGTCCTTGCCCGCCGAGTGCATGCGAATCTCTTCCGGCTCGTGCGGGTACTCGGGGGTGATGAAGTGCAGTGAGAGTTCCTGCTGCTGACCGAACGCCTGGTCGTCGAGCTTGTATCCGAACCTGAAATCCTGCCCGTTCTTGGCGTATCGGAGTTTGGAGGTTTTGACGACTTCGCCGGAGAGAATCCTGTTCAACCGGGTGGAGACCTCGGAGGAATCGATCTCTACGTTCTTGATCTCTTCCTCTATCACCTGCTCTTCGTTGGTCAGGTACTCGTAGACATTGCCGTTGCGCTGCACGTAGGTCTGCGTCTCCAGCAGCGTGAGGGCCTCCTGGACCTGCTTGGACAAGGCCGGCAGGTCGAGCCCGAACCGGTCGTAGACCAGCACGGTCAGGTTGCGCGGGGTCGCCTGGAAGCTCTCCACATATTTCACCAGAAACAGCGCCTTGAGCAGCCGCACCGCGAGTCTGGTTACCGGCGAGTCGTCGTCTGGGAGATCACGCTCGGCACGATCAATCGAACGTTGCGCTGCGGACTTCAACGAGGCGCGGATACCTGCGAACATGGCGTCAAAAGTGGCCAACGAACCGATCTCGACATCACCGATGTCCTTGGCAACCTGCTGGACGACACCGAGCATGGAGCGTTCACCGACGGAACTGTTGCGGCCCTCGAAAACGTTGTGGTCGGAGATTCCCTCGATCGCGGCCTGAAACAGCGGGAACTGGTAGCTCACGAACGGGTACGTTCCCACGAAATGGGACTCGTCAGTGAAGTTCCGATAGGTTTTCGCGCCGTCGGTGAAGTCGAACAAGGTCTTGAAATTCGCCGACTCCTGTGCGTAGATGGCTTCGAGCGCCGTAGCGCCCTTGTCGTTCTTCTCCAGCAGGCGTTTGCGGATGACCTCCTCCACGTCCGCGGATGTGAGCTTGACCCGGGTCTTGAACCTGGCCTGAATTTTCGAGAAGTCATTGCCCTGCCGCTTGGTACGGTCTCCGACGACCTTGTCCATGTCCTCCTGCGAGGTCACGAACACCCAAGCACGCCCACCGCACTTCGTGTTCAACGACTCGGCGATCGTCTGAAGGTTCAACATCAGGTGCGTGTTGGAGCCGATGAACTGCCCGACCTCGTCGACGAAGAAGTTCAACCGAAAACCTGCTGGTTGCTTGTCCAGCCAGGCACGGACCTCGTCGGCGAAGTCCTCGATCGACACCGAGTAGTTGTCCTGATACGTCTTAAGGATGCTGCTCGAGACGTCCAGACCCGTGATCCGTGCATACGCCTGATCGACCTGCTGCCGGACCGTGGGGAGTCCGAAGCTGGAGCGGCGCTCGAGCCACTCCCGGCCCGACACCGCTCGGAACGCTTCCTTGAAGGCGTCGAGCTGACCTTCGTCGTCGAGCTGACGCTCGAACCATGCGATGTGCCCCTGGTCGCCGTAGTATCCGCGGGACTCGTTGAAGACCTTCACGAACACCCGCAGCAGGGCATCGGTCTGGTCTTTGCTGATCAGGGTGGCCTTCTGGTCGATGTTGAACAGCAGGCTCTTCGCCGGGATGCGGTTGGCCTTGTCGAGCAGCGGGGGCAGGAAGGCGTCGGTTGCCTTGGCGCGGAAGCTCTCCAAGACCCGCTCGCGGGGAAAGTCGTCGCCCTCCACAGTGCCGAGAAGGTGCGCGAGCATCTTCAACAGGTGCGACTTACCGGAACCGAAGAAACCCGAAATCCACACGCCATTCGCATTGGTGTAGTTCGTGTACGTCTCAAGCAGCTGCTCCAATCCCTTGGCCGCCTCATTGGTCAGGACGTATTCGTCCACCTCGACGCCCAGATGGCGGGTATCGTCGGCCTTGATCACGCCCTCGATGGGCCGCTGGACATCCTTGGCGAAAATCTCGGTGAGGCGCATGACGGTCACGGCTCCTGTTCCAGAATGTTCTTGGCGCGATAATACTGATCATCCTTCAACCTGCCGAACAGCACCAGCGACGACCCGAGAGTGTCGGATTGCTCGTAGTGGCCGGGGAAGAACATGAGCATTGGCTTGCCCACCACGATACTCTGGAGATTGTTGAGTACGTTGTGTGACCGGATGTAGGGGAAGACCTCACCAATCCCGGTCAGGAACACGACGTCAAACTCTCCGTCGGAGAGTTGTTCTCGGATCTCGGGTGCCAGGTGCTGCTGTGGGTTGAGCATGGATTGCAGCATCTCAGCAAATTCGGTTTTGTCCAGCCCGGATTCAACTTCAAGAATTTCCTCCCAGTCGCCACGCCCCTTGAGTATCTCGACCGACAGGTCATAAAGGTTGATCTCACGAACCTCGATACCCCTACTGGCCAGCCGGTTCTTGATCCGTTTCTTCGCTTTCGCCACGCTGAGGGCATGCTCTGGTTCGTATGGATAGATGAAGAACGGAACCTCATTCGACAAGCCCTCCATCCTCAAGAAACGCTCGCCGCTGAGCACCGCGAACAGGTGTTCTTCTTGGCGAGTGAGTTCATCCGGCTTCACGACGCGACCCCTTTGCCGTCACGAGTCGGGAAGAACCGGATGTCGCTCGGCAGCTGCCCGCTGAGCGCGTCTCGGATTCGCGTGGACAAAGACGCGTGAACGATCTCGCCATCGGCGAGTAGACCAGCCTCGGTCAGCATCTTGAACACCGTCCACCGGAGCTTCTGCAACGTCGACTCCTTCGCCTCAGTGAGCTCCGGGTGCCATAGCGCCTTACCGTGAACGAAACTATCGAAGTCGTCGTAGCCCAGCGTGGGCGTGAACAGGAGAAAGCGTTCTCGCACAACCTCCTCGGCGAAATCTCCGATGAACGCGTAGCGACGGCATGCCGCGATCCACATCAGGTGACCACGCTCACTGGGGCTGGCGCCTCGCAGCAACTTCAGCTCGGCCTCCGTGAGCACCGCCAAGCGTTGCGTGACCTCGCGAGCCAGTCGGAGTCCGGACGAAGCGGTTCGCGCCTGAAGTAGATTCTCCGCACCGAGCTGGTCCCGAACAGCACTCCAGTCGCGAACCACCAAGAACAGTGGCGCCGCGATCATTGCCTCCCGGGCCAGGAGCGCGCCGCTGGTGAAGGACAACGCGTAACGGTCATGCCGCTGAGACGTGGTGCTCATCCGGTGCCTCCTTCCGAGTTTCGGGATCGTGAATCAGGATATGGGGTGCCACTGACAAGAAGCATCAACGGCGGCTCACGGTGCGCTGATGGCTCATCGTGGCGGTTCGGGACAGGGCTTGGCGGCCGTACTACCACTGCGTACCCGGTCGTCGATTCCGCCGACTCGGAACTTCCAAAGGCGTCTGACTTTGTGCAGGGGCATGGTCTTGCCTGCAATCCGGGTACAGACAGTGCCCCTGGCGACCCCGCGGCTGGGTGGCGACATCATCTGCGGACAGCCACGGCTCAGCCACACTGGGTCCTCCCTCGCTTCGTGGCCTACGTAGGCCACCGTCCCTGATGATACCGGTGGGCGTGCGGCTTGGACCTGGCTGGCCGGATGACGGGGGCGCCGCGCCGATGCTTTGCTGGACTTCACTGTCCACCGCGGTCTCACCGAACGCTTCGGATTCGGAAAGGAATGATTCAGGGGCTTTCCTGAAGGGGCCGGTGATCGGCCTCGACGACTGTGCGCCGGATGTGAAAATCCCCCGGCCCGTTCGGGGGCCGGGGGATCCGCAGGTGTTCAGGACCCGGGTGTCACTTCATGGAGCCGGTCTCCAGGAAACGCACGTGCCAGTTGAGGGCCGTCGCCAGGTCGTGCGGGGTCTGCTGGCCGTTGGCCTTCGTCGCCGCCAGTTTCACGTACTCGCGCAGCGGTTCCTTGAAGTCCGGGTGGGCGCAGTTCTCGATGATCGCCTGGGCGCGCTGGCGCGGGGCCAGGCCACGCAGGTCCGCGAGTCCCTGCTCGGTGATGATGACGTCCACGTCGTGTTCGGTGTGGTCGACGTGGCTGACCATCGGGACGATCGCGGAGATCGCGCCGCCCTTCGCCGTCGACGGGGTCACGAACGAGGAGAAGTAGCCGTTGCGGGTGAAGTCACCGGAACCACCGATGCCGTTCATCATGCGCGAACCCATGACGTGAGTGGAGTTCACGTTGCCGTAGATGTCGGCCTCGATCATGCCGTTGCAGGCGATGACACCCATGCGGCGGATCACCTCGGGATGGTTGGAGACATCCATGGGACGCAGGATGATGTGGTCGCGGTAGAACCTGGCCTTCTCGTTCATCCGCTCCGCGGCCTCCGGGGACAACGAGAACGCGGTACCGGAGGCGACGGTGACCTTACCGGCGTCGATCAGGTCGACCATGCCGTCCTGGATCACCTCGGTGTAGGAGGTGAGGTTCTCGAACGGACCCTCCAACAGACCCGCGAGCACCGCGTTGGCGATGTTGCCCACACCCGACTGCAACGGCAGCAGGTTCTCGGGCAGCCGGCCGTGCTTGACCTCGTTGGTCAGGAAGTCCAGGAGGTAGCCCGCGATCGCCCGGGAATCGTCGTCGAGGGGCTTGAACGGGGTGTTGCGGTCCGCGGCGTTGGTCTCGACGACCGCCACCACCTTGTCGGCGTCCACCTTGAGCACCTTGTCGCCGATCCGGTCGCCCGTGCTGGTGATGGGAAGCGCGCCACGGTTCGGGGGCAGGACACCGATGGGGTAGTAGACGTCGTGCATGCCGAACAGGTCCTCGGACTGCCACGAGTTGACCTCGATGATGACCTTGTCGGCCTGCTCGAGATAGGTGCGGTTCAGGCCGACCGAGGAGGAGGGCACGATGTCGCCGTCCTCGGTGATCGCGGTGGCCTCGACGACGGCGAGGTGCAGCGGGCCCAGGAAGCCCTGCGACACCTGCAGCCCCATGTGCGAGAGATGGATGTCGCAGTAGTTGGTGATGCCCTTGTTGATCGCGGTGCGCATCTCGGGATCGGACTGGTAGGGCGCACGGAACGCGACGCCCCCCGTGCGGGCCAGCGCCCCGTCGAGCTCAGGTGCGGTCGAGGCCCCGGTCCACATGCCGATGCGGAATTCCTCACCCTTCTCGTGCGCGGCTTCGATGCGCGCGGCGAGGGCCTTGGGGAACTCCTTGGGGTACCCGGCACCGGTGAAGCCCGAGAAACCGATGTTCCAGCCGTTCTCGACCAGAGCGGCTGCGTCCTCAGCGGACATCAACTTGGAGCGGAAACCCTCGTTGTGAATCCGACCTGACATATTCCCTCCTTGGAAAACCTGCACTTGGATGCAAGGCAAGCGTATCGGCTTTGCCGGATGGTGGCCCAGCCAGGTGCCGCCTTGCCCGCGGGGCTCCTCAGGGCAGGGCCAGGGCCGTCACCGCGTCGAGCCGGGGGAAGTTGATCACCGCATCGGCCCGAGCGGCGGTCACGGGTTTCGCCCGGTAGGCCACACCGAGCC
>ERZ773087.1029-NODE-1029-length-19031-cov-91.980396_pt1 | contig 19031 bp, 16 predicted proteins | sample MGYA00511375_ERZ773087 | MGnify/ENA primary metagenome ERZ773087 (study PRJEB29015, sample SAMEA2737995) | human oral metagenome | biome: human oral; feature: human-associated habitat; material: dental | place: China | collected 2063 ...
CGGGATGGGGCGCGCGAGGCGGGTCGTCCTCGCGGCGGACGCCGGGTGCGAGTCGGGGACGGCTGTGGACGCCCCAGCCGGACTCGGGCAACGAGGCGCGGCGCATCCACGTCCTCGCTGATCCGGTCGCCCAGGCGTGGAGGTCCACGGTCGGGACGGGACCTGTTCCACGCGATTGGTGAACTGGTACCAGGCGGGCGGAGCGCCCGGGTGCTGCTGGTTGTGGGGCTGAACCCGCGAAGGAAGCGCTGTCCCGCGGGTAGCATGGAAGGCGCGTGGCGCACGGGTCCCAGGAGCCAGGTGCGCGCCGGTACCGGTTTGAGAGAACGGCTAAGGAGCCCGTCATGGATCCCATCGAGGAACTCAGTGACCGCGTTGCCGCGCTTGCGGGCCGTGACCTGGCGCTGTCCGAGGTCCACCAGTTCATCCTGGATGCGGCCGAGTTGCTCGCGCCCGCTGTCCCGGTCGTGACCGGCAACGGGGTGTGGGTGCGATGGGGGCTGGGGGAGCGCTCGATCGTGATCGAGCCCTCCACCTGTGAAAGGGGACTGACGCTGGCCGTCCGCTTCTTCAACAGCGAGTACACCCAGAGGGACGAGTACCGGACCTTCAGGTGGGGGGACGACGCAGAGACGCCCTTCAGGTGGTCCATGGTCCTGGGCAAGGACTTCGCCTCCGTTGCCGACTGGTGCGACGCCTGTTCAAGGCTCGCGTACAACTGGGATTCCTTCGATATGGAATTCGATCCGATCTTCAGCCGACTGCCCCAGGACTTGGAGCTGATGCCTCCCCAATGGCGCCGGGAGGTGGTCTACCGGTGGGACATGTCGGTGAGCGGTCTGGGCGTTGTCACTCTGCGCGCCACCCACGAGGGGATCGAAATATCGAGTGCGGCGACGGGCGAGAGCGTTGTGTTCCCGCCGGGGCGCACCGAGGGGATGGGAGCGGTCCTCGCCGGGCTCGCAGGCGGTGCACCCCTCAAAACGGTGCCGATGCTCGAGGACCACGGAATCGACTGCGGCCCGATAAGCCTTGCCAGCGATGAGCCCGAGGTCGTGCTGTGGCAAATCGAGAGCAATGAGAGAGACAACGACGAGGGGATACGCCCGGACACTGACGACAACCGCAGACCCGCGCTGACGTTCGCGGATCTGCGCGCCCGCCTCGCGGAACCGGAAGAGGAAACTGTTCCCCGCACCTACGCCCGGGCCGAGCACACGGTCCTCCCGATGCGGTGGGGGCTCTCGTTGGGCCAGCTGCGTTCCATCGTCAAGCAGTGGTCGGCGGGTGCCCGGATGAACCGCGTTCTCAAGCGAATGGGTGCCGTGCCCGGCACCTACCTCGACGACGAGGCGCTGGTCGGGCAGGACTGGGTCGCCTTGCCCGGCCGGAACTCCAGCGACTGGGAGGTGATCGTCTCGCCCGCCGAGGACCACGCGTGGACGGACGATCGGCAACTGGCCGCAGCGGCCTGGCAGTTGAGCCACGAGCTCCAGGGCGTGTTCGGCAGCCCCTTCTCAGGCCGGACAACCAGCGACTTCGGGTTTTCGCGGTTCTTCCAGATCGGGGACCGCGGGCTCGCGATCAACACGTTCCTCGGGTTGCGCGTCGTCTTCGGCTCTTTCGAGAAGCTCGCGTTCCACAGCGTGTACGGGTGATGCGCGGAGCCGGGCGGCCTCGTGCCGGGGAAACGGCGGCGGGGAGGGCTGAAGAGCGCGTCCGACGGCGGGCGGCGAACTGGAGGACGGCGCGGACACGTTCGTGGGTCGGGCCCAGCTGCGCGGGGGGTCGGTTAGGATGAGACCGTGTCTCTCACGATTGGTATCGCCGGACTGCCCAACGTCGGCAAGTCGACCCTGTTCAACGCTCTGACGCGCGCGACGGTGCTCGCCGCGAACTACCCGTTCGCCACCATCGAGCCGAACGTGGGCGTGGTCCCCCTGCCCGACCCGCGCCTGGACACGCTGGCGGAGATGTTCCACTCGCAGCGGACCGTGCACGCCACCGTGTCCTTCGTCGACATCGCCGGCATCGTGCGCGGCGCCTCGGAGGGGGAGGGGCTGGGCAACCAGTTCCTCGCGAACATCCGCGAGGCGGACGCCATCTGCCAGGTGACCCGCGCCTTCAACGACCCCGACGTGGTGCACGTGGACGGGAAGGTGGACCCCGCCTCGGACATCGAGACGATCCAGATGGAACTGGTCCTGGCGGACATGCAGACGCTGGAGAAGCAGATCCCCCGCTTGGAGAAGGAAGTGCGCGGCAAGAAGACCGAGCCCGTCGTCCTCGAAACGGCGCGGGCGGCGCTGGCGGTCCTGGAGAAGGGCGAGCTGCTCAGCGGCCCTGCGGGCGCGGACCTGGACCAGGAGGCGCTCGCGTCCTTCCAGTTGATGACGACCAAGCCCTTCATCTTCGTGTTCAACATGGACGCCGACGGCATGGAGGACGAGGCCCGCAAGGACGAGCTGCGCGCCCTGGTGGCCCCCGCGGAGGCGGTTTTCCTGGACGCGCAGTTCGAGGCGGAGCTGGTGGAGCTCGACGAGGCGGACGCCCGCGAGATGCTGGCCGAGTCCGGCCAGGACGAGTCGGGCCTGGACCAGTTGGCCCGCGTCGGCTTCGACACCCTGGGCCTGCAGACCTTCCTCACGGTCGGCGAGAAGGAGTCGCGCGCCTGGACCATCCACAAGGGCGATACCGCCCCCAAAGCCGCCGGAGTCATCCACACGGACTTCGAGAAGGGCTTCATCAAGGCCGAGATCGTCTCCTACGAGGACCTGGTCTCCCTGGGCTCCATCGCCGAGGCGCGCGCCCACGGCCGGGTCCGCATGGAGGGCAAGGACTACGTCATGCAGGACGGGGACGTGGTGGAGTTCCGTTCTGGACTAACGTCTGGGGGTAAGAAGTAATGATGAACGCTCTACATCCAGTTATCGCTCCTTCAGTTCAGCCCGTCGGGTCGGTTTCTGATGGAAAGGTGGCCGACTTCCTGACCGGGAAATTCGTCAATGACACCCCGGAGGAGTATATCCGGCAAAACATTGAGAAGGCGCTCGTCAGGCAGTATAAGTACGTGCCGACTGATTGCGCGCCGGAGTTTCCTATCAAGGTTGGTTCCTCGCGCAAGCGCGTCGACATCGTTGTCTTCGGCAAGGGGGCTGATCATGTCCAAGCGAATGCCTACATCCTCGTCGAGACCAAGCGGGCTGATGTAAAGCCAACACACCGTACTGAAGGTGTCGGCCAGCTTCAGTCGTACATGGCGTCGTGCCTTAACGCACAGTTCGGGATGTGGACGAACGGTACGGAACGCTTTTGCTTTGCGAAGAGAAGTGATAATCGGGGCGGATGGACTTTCGAGGAAATCATCGATATCCCAGGCTTTGGCCAGTCCGAGGTGGATGCCCAGCGGCCGAGCCGCAAGGATCTTAAGGCCGCAACGGCAGACAACCTGCTGTTCGCTTTCCGTCGGTGTCACAACTACATTGCCGCGCATGAAGGAAAACAGAAGACGGAAGCCTTCTGGGAGCTGCTCAAGCTGATCTTTACGAAGATTGAAGACGAGCGCTCTCCTGACCTCACTTTCTTCGCAACGCCGTCCAAGCGGAGCAACTCGACCGTAGCTTCGGCAGCTAAGAAGCGTATTCAGAGGCTCTTCGAACAGCGCGTCGTAAAGAAGTATCCGATGATCTTCGATGTTAAAGACGCTTACATCGACCTCAAGCCTGAGGTCGTGGCTTACGTCGTAACTGAACTGCAAGGCTACTCTTTGCTCCGCTCGCCCGTCGATGTCAAGGGTGTTGCCTATGAAGAGATTGTGGACTCAAACCTACGTGGCGACCGTGGAGAGTTCTTTACCCCGCGCAACGCGTGCCGTATGGCGGTGTCCATGCTCGACCCGCAACCTGAGGAGCGAATTCTCGAAGCTTTCCGGTCGAGTTGGATACAAAATGGCGGCACAGTCGCGCTCGCGGCGTGAGTGGTTCAAATGAGAGATGATTGGTTCGTCCCGCACGGTTGCACCTTCCAGCGCCGTCGGCCACGTCATCAGGAGAGATGAATATGGTGTTTTCGCCGATCCACCGCGCACTGGGCCTTCCGTCTGGTGAAATGTCCCTCACCCTCATCGAGCAAGCGATCAAGAGCCGGGTTAAGGAGAGCACCGATCTCGACTGGAAACAGCACCTCTACGACCCCAAGAAGCCCAAATGGGACGAGGAAGCCGCCAAGAACCAAATCATCCACCTCGACGAAGGCTCCGAAGCCCTCTACGGCTTCACTTGGAACCTCGAAACCGACCAGCACGAAGCAGGAGACGACCAGTCGTGATCATCACCTTCAAGCCACTTTGGAAGCTCCTCATGGACCGGGACATGACTAGAGAAGACCTACGACACCAGACGGGGCTATCGCCGGCTACCATCGCGAAATTGGGCAAGGACGGCAACGTCACTACCGACGTCCTCGCCCGCATCTGCAAGCGCTCGGTTGTGAAGTTGCAGATATATGTGCAATCGCTAGCAACGATTCACCAGATAGTTAGGCTGGCGAACGAGAGCATTCACGAAGTAAATCAGCAAGGATGATTTATCCTACATAAAGGATCAAGTGGGTTTATTGTCACTATCAGAAAATAGATTCGTAGAAGAGATGCCAGGAAAGGTCGAAAGTGCTACCGCCGATACTGGGGGCCGCCAGGCAAGTGTGAGCTTCGTGGACCTCTTTAGTGGTGCTGGCGGGCTGGCATGCGGTTTTGAACAAGCAGGGATGTCTCCGCTATTTGCATCGGACAATTGGCATGCTGCGGCTGAAACCTATCGAGAAAACCACCCTGGTACACCATTCATCGAAGCAGATATTAGAGACTTGCCGGAATCAAGAGTGGGGCTCGGTATTGAATCTACTAATCCATTGGTTGTAGCAGGAGGACCGCCATGCCAAGGATTCTCATCTGCCGGCGCCAGAAACCCCGATGACCCAAGGAACACTCTGGTTGGTTACTACGCCGACTTGGCAACCAAACTGCAGCCGGATGTAGTTGTCTTTGAAAATGTCGAGGGTTTCCTTACCCAGGCTAAGGGGCATTACGTTATTGACCTCTTGCGCCCTCTTATTCGTAATGGCTATCGGGTTCGCCTAGAAAAGCACAACGTTGCGAACTTCGGAGTTCCGCAGTTCCGTAAACGAGTTATTGGCATCGCTGCAAGAGGACGGCATCCGGCTCCCCTGATGCCTATTACTTCCGCTAAGGGAATGCCAGGCGCAGAGCTTATCGGCCAGGGATTACCAGCGGTAGAGGGCGTCGCCTCCTATCTTCGGCGGTTCGGCAGCGCAGAAAACGATCCGCTGTCGATAACTAAGCCACCGTCGGAGATGGACCAGGAGCGCATCGTGAGAATCCCTCAAGGTGGCACTATGCGAGATTTGCCGACGGAGCTACAACACGATAGCTGGAACGAGCGCGCTAATCGCCGCGTCCAAGATGGAACTCCTTCAGCAAAACGAGGAGGAGCGCCTTCTGGCATGCGACGCTTAAAGCCATTTGAGCCCTCTAAAGCAATCACGTCTGCGGCAACTCGAGAGTTCATTCATCCTCTTGAGGATCGTTTCCTTACGCCGAGAGAAGCAGCGCTACTGCAAACATTTTCGGCGAACTACACGTTCCGAGGAAGTCAAAGCGATATCAACACACTGATTGGAAATGCCGTTCCTCCAACCTTCGCATATGCTGTCGCTCTTTCTGTCCTTTCTACACTTGGCCAAGATCGAAACCCAGGGTTAGAAGGCGGCATGGATTCCCTCATTCTTACAAACTCAAACGGACTCAGTCCGGCCCTCGCTCGAACTATCGCGCTTGTGGAAGGGGAGTTCGGTTTCAACTCTTCCTCGCAAGGAACTTTATTTTAGGAGCTCTCATGTTAAGTAATCCGCAAAAGCTCTCGCTTGAGAAACTGTATGCAAAGGGTAGCTCTCCCCAGGATCGCTCTCTGACTGATGATCAGGTGAAAGCGATTATTGCCCGCACGGCAGCTGACCTTTCTATACGCTTGAGTGTTCAACTGGATTCGCCACCGGAGGTCTTTTCGAGCGACTTCTCGGACACCCTACGTTACGCCGAAGGAATATCAGTTGAATCCCTCTACGAGGAATTATTAGCTGCAAGTCCAAATTCTGAAACTTACGTGTCGTGCTTGGGGCGTATTGTTAGAGCCCGTCTAAAGTACGGTCGGGTGTTAGAAACTCAACCACTTGCAACCATGGATCAAGTAGGCCCGCGATCGTTGCTTCAGTTTGGGCTGGTAGACAATGAGCCCTTAGCATCTCTTCTCGTGTGGCGGAAGTGGCTTTTTGATATTGATAATCGCGCAGCACAGGATACGGGATATCTCTTTGAGCCAGTGGTCGCCGGCGCCATTGGTGGTTTGCCGTATGGACACAAGGCAAGCCCTATTCGCAGATTGAATGGCCGCGGCAATCGGCAGGTTGATGCCATCAAGGGGAAGTCAGCATATGAATTTAAAATCCGCATTACTATTGCGGCTTCCGGTCAGGGTCGCTGGCGCGAGGAGTTGTCATTTCCCGAAGAATGCGTAGCATCGGGCTTCACTCCAATCTTGATCGTGCTTGACCCCACGTCAAACCCTAAACTTGACGAGATCTCGAGCGCATACCGTCAGGTTGGGGGCGAGGTTTATATCGGTGACGATGCTTGGGTTCATCTCCTCGCGGAAGCCGGAGCAGAAATGGGGCTGTTTCTTGAGAAGTACGTTGAGATTCCGATAAAGGCGATGGTCGACCAGGAGCGTCAGCGAGTAGGATTACTGCCATTCTCGCTAACGCAGACCGCTAACGCTATCACAATGCGCCTGGGTGCGGAGAGCATTACTATCGACCGACACTCTGAGGAACCGGACGATGCTGACCGCGAGATTCCCGATGATGCAGCTGATTTCTTGCCTGGAATCGATTGACGTTGGGAGGTATCAAGATTTGATTTGTCCCGCTGTCCTTCGGGAAAGGTACTTTTTGGCGCTTGCCGAACCTTTTGGCGCCTTGCTCTCAGCCTCGGCGCTCGTGGTTTGCATCGCCCCACGCCGCCTCCGAGACGCGCTAGCAAACCGAGTCGAGCCGCCCAGGTAGGCCATATGACGGCTTGCGCTGCCGCGCGTTTTGCCTAGTGGCGAGTAGGTTTCGCCCAATCCAAGTCATCCGCGCTCCGCAAGCCCTTGTATCCAACTTGATACGGTCTGCGATCCCTCGTGTGGCACGGGTGGTTTCCTCATTGCAGGGATGAACCATGCGCTCGAATATGTCGAGAAGTTCGAGCGAGAGCAGCGGGTTGATCCCGCACAAGGCTCGGAGTATGAGTGGAGGGGTCTGTTTTTTTCGGTCCGTTTGTTTTGAGAGGGTTGTTCTGAGTAGTCCCGGCTGCTTGTGGCCGGGCAGAATGGATGACCATGAGGAAGTTTTCGAAGCACACGCCTGAGCAGATTGTCGTGAAGCTGGAGAAGGCCGAGGCGCTGCGAGGTGAGGGCCTGACCAGTCGGAGACTGCAGGACAGCTAAGGTGTAATACCGGTCAATTTCATCGTCAATTGAAACCCGGATCATGTCGTGCGACAGAGCGAAGCGGCAAGGTACTCATCTGCGACGGTCAGTGGCCCCGGGTTCCGCCCTGAACATGTCTGGAGAATATCACCAGTACGGATCCTGTAGTTATCAAGGTCCTCTGTGCGCCTCACAGAGAGTCGGTTGGCTTCTGGCGGCAGGAACTCGAAGACATCATACGGGCGAAGGTACGAGATATACTCCTCACCGGGAGCAGCATACGCCCTTTTGAAACGCGCATGTGCGGTGACCTTGGCATAATCACCGACAGCACGTAGCTCAACCTCAGTCGAACTACGCAGGGCATCCTTGATGCGAACTGCGGGAGCAGCGAAGTAACGAGCGTCCAAGCGACTGTTCTCGATAACTGCAGCGGAACGGACAGGAGCGAGCCTCACCTCTGTTCCTCCAACCACTTTCGGTACGCCTCTGCTACCTCGGGAAGCTCATCATCCACCTGTCGATCAGTGATTTCCACCTCGCGGAGCACCTCGTAGCCCGTCGCTTGGTCAATCTTTGCGATGGTTTTGATCCTTTTGACGAGCACATCAGAGCCATCAGGAGTCCTCCGCCAAATCAGGTTCCCCCGCTTATCATGACCGATCTTTTCGGCAACGGCCATGAACAGTGGGTAATCCAGGCCGCCAGCTGCCGCTGGGCTGGTCTGGTTTTGTGGACCGGGTGTTGTGAGGGTTGTTGGTTGTTATTGGTGGTGTTGTGCCCATTGGCGTGCGTACTGGTTGGGTGAGAGCCAGCCTAGCGCGCTGTGGGGGTGCTCTTCCTTGTAGCGGCGCGACCAGGCGGTGATGAGGGTGCGGGCGTGGTCGAGGTCCTCGAACATGTTGTCTTCCAAGAGCTCATCACGCATGCGGTTGTGTAAGGACTCCACGAACCCGTTATGCCACGGCTGGCCGGGTGGTATGAATGCTTGGAGTGTGTCGTGCTCGCTGGCCCAGCGTCCCACGGCTGCGGCGATGAATTCAAGCCCGTTATCGGCCCGTAGCACCTGGGGTGCACCATGTGCCAAGACAGCCAGGTCAAGCATGTCGATCACGTCGACGGCTCCCATGCCCCGCTCAACGCGCAAAGCCAGGTGCTGACGGGTGAACTCATCAATGACGTGACAGACCTTAAAGACACGCCCCTTTCAGTCCGAGTCGAACTGGAAATCAATGGCCCACACCTGCCCAGGAGCGCTAGCCCTGACCAGGTGCTGTAGGTGCGGCGCGGTGCGGGGCTTGTGGGCTTTGCGCGCTCGCACGCGCAGTCCTTCGGTGCGCCACAAGCGCTGGAACGTATCACGCCCCACGACAATGCCCTCACTCTTGGCCCGCGCCCAGGCGCGTTTATAGCCCCAGCGTCGATGCGTGGCGGCACAATCGTTCATCCACTGGCGCACAGGCCCATGATCACGCAGCGTTTTCGCCCCGCCCGCCGCGCGGGCCCGGCAATACGCTGACCGCGACAGCCCGGCAACGCGCCCGCGCAAGGCGCTGAGAAAACCCCTGGCCGACAAGGTGGTTCACAGCGTCGTGCCTGCGCGCCGGGCTGAGAAGTTTCCCTCTGCCAACTCTCGCAGCGCTGCCTTTTCCAACTCTGCTTGGCCTAGCAACTGTTTGAGGCGCGCGTTTTGCTCGCGCAACTCACGCAGTTCCTTGGCCTCACGACGATTCATCGACCCGTAAAGCTGGCGCCACCGACACAACGTCGCCTCGCTGATACCCAGCACGCGGCAGGCCTGAGTTGTACTCATGCCCTCACCTCGCAATGCCTCGGCCTTCTCCAGCTTCACGACAATCTGCTCAGGCGTGTGCTTCGAGAACGTCCTCATGGTCATCCATTCTGCCCGGCCACACACGGCCAGGACTACTCAGAACAACCCTCTCACAACAAACGGACCGAAAAACCCAGACCCCTCCAGTTGGATAAGAACTCGCGAGGGTGTCGGTGGTGCGTAGAGTGGACTATTATGATTGGCGCAACAGTCTTGATTGCAGGATGTGTAGTTTTGTTTTCAGTTTTCAAGGATTTGGCGAGTGGACATCATTGATAGCAGAGCGAGATCGTGTCGAATTCAGGTTCAACGTCTGATTGTTCTTGAGCGAGGAAGTGGCCGGGTCGCGCGAGAGTGTGGCCCGGCTTTCCTGTTGGGAGGGGCAACGGCATCCCGGCCGCAGAACAGGTGCATTGAAGATTGAATCATGTGATGCTCTGAATGGTGCTACCCTGAGGGGGGAGGCTGCTATGAGAACGACTGTGACGCTCGATGATGACCTGCTCGCCCGCGCTCAGGAACTCACTGGGATCAGAGAGCAGTCCGCTTTGATCCGAGAAGCGGTGGAACTCCTCGTTCGTATCGAGAGCGGTCGTCAGCTCGCTGCGCTCGGCGGTAGCGATCCGGGAGCGGAGGCTGCGCAGCGGAGCCGGGCGCGCGCATGAGGATCCTCGTTGACACGAACGTGTGGATCGACCACCTGCGCGCAACTGAGCCGGTCTTGGTCGATCTGCTCGAACGCGATCAGGTGTGCGTGCACCAGAGCGTCATCACTGAGCTGGCGTTGGGCAACCTGAAAGACCGGTCGATCCTCCTGAAGGCGTTAGAGCGCTTGATGATCGTTCGCAACGTTGATGACCAGGGGGTGCGTCATCTCGTCGAGGAGCGGCGTCTGTGGGGCAGGGGGCTCAGCGCTGTCGATGCGACGCTTCTAGCGAGTGCCATCGTCAGCCCCGGGGTGTCGCTGTGGACGCGCGGTAAGCGCTTGCGTCACGCTGCCAGCGACATGGGCGTGTTGGCGGACCTTGACTAAGGGGCGTGGGCTGTGACGCGCCCGTCGCCGGGTCGCGCGAGAGCGCGGCCCGACCACTGCCTCGGGCCGTCGCGGCTGCGACCCGCAGCTTTTCGGGGGGAAACCCGGACTGGCGATTAGGCCTCGTGCGCGTTTGCTGTGGTGCTAGGGTGTGCCCATGACCACGGATAGCCAGTACTCATGGACGAGCTTCTACATGGAGTTTGCGGACAAACTGCTCGCCTTCAAGGATGACAGGCAGGCCCTCATCGCGACGCTGCGGGGTGTGTATGCAGACCTTGGTGATCGGAGGCCTAATCTTAGCTCCGCAGGTGAGAGCGACGACACTGATCCCTTTACAGTTTTGACGCTCTTTAACAGGGGTCGCCAAGGGCTGGAGACGCGAAGGAACATCCTAAATGGAATGTCTATCGCTTTCGATCTAGCTTCACCTGTGCCAGAGGATTTTGTCGGTGTTCCGGTGATGGCTAATCGACAGCTAATCTTCCACGCGACATTAAAGGGGAGTCGTCAAAATGAGGACACGATCCTTATGCTGTGGAACCTTTTTGAGAACGCCCTCGCATACGCAGACGATCCGATACAGAGCAGGAAGGAAGTGGTGGTATCAGGCTACGACGCCATTCGTCGGCTTGGTATGACTTGGAAGATAACAACTGGGCTGTACTGGGCTCGCCCGTTTTCATACTTGAGCCTCGATGCGACGATCCGTGACTTCCTAACGATGCAAGGAGCGTTGCCAGCGTCATTCAGAGGTTTCTTGAAAGCGATTGGATCCCTCCCAACGGCTTCCGAGTACCTTGGGCTTGGGGAATACCTGCAGGAGGCCATGGGGTCGGGCAACGACGGGTACAAGACATTTCCAGAGCTGTGCGGCTATGCGTGGAAAATGTCCGAGCAGGTCAATCAACAGCGCAAGGGAATGGAAAGAGAGAAAGAGAAAGCCACGCGGGCGGCAGCCCTCGGTGACGCGGACGTTGAAACCACGCGTTACTGGCTCTACGCCCCCGGCGAGGGGGCGTGCATGTGGGAGGAATTCCGCTCGCGAGGCGTCATGGGGTTGGGCTGGGGCGAGCTCGGTGACCTGAGCGCCTACGCCACCAAGGAGGACATGCGCCAGCGCCTGCTCGAGACCCGCGACGACAACACCTCCCAGACCAACTCGGCCCGCGCCGTTTGGCAATTCGCCAACGAGATCAAACTCGGCGACGTCATCTTCGTGAAGAAGGGGCGCTCCGAGCTCCTCGGTCGCGGCGTCGTCGCGGGCGACTACGTCTACGACCCGGAAGGCGGACACTACCCGCACACCCGCGAGGTTCGCTGGACCCACGCAGGACACTGGAGCCTCGACAAGTCCCTCGCCATGAAGACGCTCACCGAGGTCACCGACTACCCGGACGTCGTGGCGCGGATCGAGGCCTTCTTCGAGGACGGCGAGGAGGAGGCCTCGGGTGCCGAGGACTCCGCGGTGTCCTATCCCGAGTATGCGAAAGAGGACTTCCTCGACGAGGTCTACATGGACGAGGCGCAATACGACGCGATCGCCGGCGTGCTGCGCGCCAAGAAGAACATCATCTTGCAGGGCGCGCCCGGCGTCGGCAAGACCTACGCCGCCAAGCGCCTTGCCTACTCGATGATGGGCGTCAAGGACGCCTCGCGCGTCATGATGGTCCAGTTCCACCAGAGCTACTCCTACGAGGACTTCATCGAGGGCTATCGGCCCAGCACCGCGGGCTTCGAGCTGGCCAAGGGAGCCTTCTACTCCTTCTGCAAGAAAGCGTCAGAGGACGAGGACAACGACTACTTCTTCGTCATCGACGAGATCAACCGCGGCAACCTCTCCAAGATCTTCGGCGAGCTCTTCATGCTCATCGAAAGCGACAAGCGGGGAAGCAAGCTGCAGCTCCTCTACTCCCGCGAGCTCTTCCACGTGCCCTCCAACGTCTTTCTCGTCGGCATGATGAACACCGCGGACCGCAGCCTCGCGATGCTCGACTACGCGCTGCGGCGCCGCTTCGCCTTCGTCGAACTGCGCCCCGCCTTCGACTCGGAGGGATTTACCGAGTACCGCGCCTCGCTCAACAGCCCGCGCTTCGACGCGCTCGTGCGCACGGTCGTACGCCTCAACGAGACCATTGCCGCTGACGAAGCCCTCGGCGAGGGCTTTCGCATCGGACACAGCTACTTCTGCAACTTGGACGCCGATACGTGCGACGCTGCGGCGCTCTCTGCGATCGTGGAGTACGAGCTAGTGCCGATGCTCAGGGAGTACTGGTTCGACGATCCCCACAAGGTCGAGGAGTGGGTGCGGAAGCTGCGCGAGGCCTCTCGTTGATCCGCATCCGCAACCTCTACGACATGCTCGCCTACGCCTTCTCGGCACTCGCCGAGCGGGGCTACCGCACCGTGGCCACCGAGGACTTCGACAACGCCGCCGAGCTGTGCGCCGCCATCTTGGAGAGGGGCATCTCCCTGCAGCTCAAACGAGGCCTCGGCCAGGAGTACGTGGGCCGGACCGAGGCCCGATCCTCCCTGCGCGGGAAAGTGGAGGTCACCGAGTCCGTGAAGTCCCAGGCTCTCTTGCGTCGCCAGATGGTGTGCTCCTACGACGAATTCTCGGTCGACACGACGATGAACCGCATCATCAAGGCGACGGTCGCACTGCTCGTGCGCGGAGACATCTCGAAGGCGCGCAAGAAGGGCCTGAAGAAGTTGATGATCCTCTTCGCCGACGTGGGTGAGATCGACCTGCACACGGTCGACTGGAACATGCGCTTCGACCGCAACAACCGCACGTACCGCATGCTCATGGCCGTGTGCTGGCTGGTGTTCAAGGGGCTGCTGCAAACCCAGAGTGATGGCACGACGCGCGTGATGGACTTCTTCGACGAGCAGCGCATGTGCCGCTTGTACGAGAAGTTCATCCTCGAGTACTACCGCAAGGAACACCCTCGCCTCCGCGCCAGCACGTCCTTCATCGACTGGGCGCTGGACGACGGCTTCTCGGAGGGCCTGCCTGCCATGCGCAGCGACGTGACGCTGAGTGCTGGCAACCGCGTGCTGATCATCGACGCGAAGTACTACGAGCGCACGATGCAAGATAACTTCGGCAAACGAAGCGTGCATTCGGCGAACCTGTACCAGATCTTCGCCTACGTGAAGAACAAGCAGGCCGATCTGGAGCGCGCGGGGGAGAGCGCCGAGGTCTCGGGCGTGCTCCTCTACGCCGCCACTGACGAGGACGTCCAGCCGGGCGCCACCTACCGGATGAGCGGCAACCGCATCAGCGCCATGACGCTCGACCTGGACCAGCCGTTCGAGGAGATCCGCGCCCAGCTCGATGGGATTGCGGTCTCGCTCATTGATCCGTCAGCTTCGGTTCGGTGAATGCGTGGACCTGCGTGGCGTACGGGCTGATTTCGGGTGTCTTTCCTCGAACTGATCTGCAGTTCGCCGGTTCTTCGTATTTAACGATGTAGGTGGTGTGCGAGACCGACGGTTTTGAGGAGGCCTCGGAAGCGGTAGCAGATCTGGTTGCGCAACCCGGGGTGCTACTCGTCGGGTGGCCCAAGTGCACGTTGGTCGCTTCGGTCGACCTCTTGGGGTGCGGGGGAGGCGCAGGAGGCGGACGAGGCGGGCCGCGCACGGCTGTGGCCGAGTGGACCGGCGCCTGTTGGAGGGTTACCGACAACCTACCGGGTGGGCGGGCCGTCCGCTAGCGTGTGTGGTGGGACCGTGACCGTCAAAGGGGGAGAGATGGGGGCCATCGATGCTCGGGCGCTACACGTGCTGGTGCTCGACCAGGGCCAGCCGGCTTTCGAGGATGTGACGGGCCGCGTGAGCGGCCTTGAGGAGCGGGGCGACTGGGTCATCGTCACCTACCCCCGCGGAAGAGTGGTTCCTTACCAGCCCGCCAACGTCCGTATCTACGATCAGGTTGTCCGCCACGACCTCGCCCGGGGGGACGAGGTCTATGTGCGGGGGTCCTTGTGGGGGACCGTCGAAACCGTTTACTCGCTCGGCCTGCGCGAAGATCCCAGTAGGGTGCGTTACACGCTTGTGTACCGACGCAGCAACGGCACAGTAGGGCTGAGCCGCCGCGGCGAGGGGAAGGTCCGGATGAGGCTGCTGACCCCGGAACAGCGCAACGCGCTCGAAATCATGGACTACGTGCGCGACGAAGTGAGGGGCCAGGCGAGGCGGGTGGGCGTGCGGCAGGAGGACACGGGGCGCTCCACGAAGTGGAGGGCCGAGAAGAACTCGGCGAGGGCAGCGGCCACGTTGGCGAATGTGTGGGAGAGGCTGCGCAGAGTCCCACCGGGCTCGGCGCTTGAGGCCTATCTGACGGGCACGAGCAGCGCGGACACAGGAGCGGAGCAGGACATCATCATGCCCTTCGCCTCCAACCTCGAGCAGCGCAGGGCCCTCGAAGCGGCGCTTTCGCACCAACTCTCCGTGATCGACGGCCCTCCAGGAACCGGCAAGACGCAGACGATCCTCAACCTGGTCGCGACCCTTGTCGCCCAGGGGAAAACGGTCGGCATCGTCTCCGGAGCGAACTCGGCGGTGGACAACGTCGTGGAGAAGCTCACCGAGGAGGGGTACGGGTTCCTGGTGGCGAATGTGGGGAATCGGGAGAAAGTGGAGGCGTTCCTCCGCGAACAGGGGCGCCTCGGGGAGCTGTGGGAGGAGTGGGAGGCCACGGCCAGCCTCGGAGCCGACGGGACGCCGGTTGCGGTCGACCCCGATGGCCTCCACGAACGCGAGGCGCGCCTCGTCCAACTGTGGCAGGACGGGAGGGACATTCCCCGGATCCGGGCGGAACTCGCTGCGACGCGCAAGGAGCGCCAGCTCCTCGAAGTGAAGATCCGGGAGTCCCGGCGCCCGCTCCCGGACGTCTCCGGTTTCCCCGTCGTGAGGCGGGGCCCGGAGGCGCTGGCGGATCTGCTCGCCCTCGCGCGGTCAGCGCCCAAGCCCCACCGGGGAGTGCTCGGCCTCGTCGAAAGAATCCGCCGCTATTTCGCCTACGGCTCCCTCAAGGGGGTGCGGCTGGACGACGCCGACACGCAGGCCGCGTTGCAACTGCAGTGGTACCGGGCCTTCGAGGAGGAGGCCGCCTCGCGGATCGAGCGCACGGAGGAGCGCTCCCGCAAGGCCGGGGCCCAGGAGGAGGCGCGCGAGTACCGCAGGCAGTCGCGGGCCGTGCTCGACGGGGCGCTCCGACGCCGTTTCAAGGCCGCGCCCCGGACCCTCCTCACGTCGACCGAGTACCTCAGCAAGCAGACGCGGTCCCTGCTCAGCACGTACCCCGTGGTCGCTTCCACCTGCCATTCGATCCGCGGGAACCTGGACGAGTCGGTCCTGCTCGACTGGGTCATCATCGACGAGTCCTCCCAAGTCGTCATCCCCGAGGGCATAGCGGCGCTGAGCAAGGCCCGCAACGCCGTCATCGTCGGGGACGAGAAACAACTGGGCCCCGTCCTGACGGGGTGGAAGGCGAGTCGGCGCGAGCCGCCGGATCCCCGTTACGACGTGCGGTCCCTGTCGCTCCTGGAGTCCGTCAAGGCGCTCAGCGAACGGGCCGGGATCCCGCGCACCCTCCTCAGAGAGCACTACCGGTGCCGTCCGGCCATCATCGAGTTCTGCAACCGCATGTACTACGACGGCCAGCTCATCGCGATGACGGATCCGTCCGACGCCCGGGAAACGCCCATGCGCGTCGTACGCGCCGCTCCGGGCAACCACGCGCGCCGCCTGCGCGGTGGCCGGTACTCCCAGCGGGAGATCGACATCATCGCCCAGTTGGAGGATCTGCGTCTACTGGACCGCGGCGTCACGACAGGGGACAAAGACGAGTCGGGGGACTACGTGCTCGGGATCGTGACCCCCTACCGGGAGCAGGCGAACCGCGCGGGCGCGCGGGTGCGGCAGGAATCGGAGGACAGCGGGCACGCGAGGTGGCTCGCGGAAACGGCCCACAAGTTCCAAGGCCGCGGCGCGGGCACGATCGTGTTCTCCACGGTGTTGGACTCCGACGACACCGCCGGCGGGGATACGGGGTTCTACGACGACTCGCGGATCACGAACGTCGCTGTTTCACGGGCGAAGGACCGGGTCGTTGTTGTGACCGCCCACGGAGGGGTGCGCCACAGCCGCAATGTGACCGCGCTGCTCGACTACATCACCATGCTGGATCCCGAGCAGGTCATCGAATCCGACATCGTGTCAGTGTTCGATGTCCTCTACGCCCACTACTCGGACGCTGTGCGCCAGTACGCGCGCAGCAAATGGCACGGCCCCAGCCGCTTCCCCTCGGAGAACATCATCGACGCGCTCCTGGGGAGCATCCTCGCCGAGACGCGCTACGCGCGCCTGGGCTACCAGTTCCAGGTGCCTCTGCGCGACGTGCTGCCGCACACGCGCCGTCTCAACGAGGAGCAGCGGCAGCTCGTCTGGCACGGCAGCGCCCTCGACTTCGGAGTGTTCTCCACGGTCACGCACAAACTGGTCCTGGGCATCGAGGTCGACGGGTTCCGCTACCACGAGGACGACCCCGTCCAGCGCCGCCGCGATGCCTTGAAGGACCAGGTGATGCGGGCCTACGGCGTGCCCGTTCTGCGGCTGCCGACGAACGGCTCCAATGAGGAGGCGAGGATCCGGGCCGCGCTCGACGCTGTGGAGCAGGATCCCTTCCCCCCACGGTTCGGCTGAGAGGACCGAGGGGATTGGGCGCGCCCCGCCAGGCGCCCGCCCCGCGCTCCGCGGGGGGCGCTGTCCCGGTTGCATCCAGGCGGCGCGGTCGGGGCGCCCCACGCGCCTTCCAAGGCGTCTCCGGCTCTTCGGTCCCGGTTTTCACGAATGCCGCTGAGAATCTGTACGAATGCTACTGTCCGTCACCATCCCCGCTTGTCAGTTCCGGTGCCGACAATGTGCGCACCTGTGCGCCATCCGCGCTGACTGCAGAAACGCTGAGTGTCTTCGTGGAGTTCTCGGTTAGCGATGACACTGACCGTACAGTCACAAGGAGACGAGACTCCATGGAGGCGACTGTGTCATTGTAAGTCTTCACACTCTTCTCCAAAGCCTTGCCCAGCTTATCCAAGTGTTGCGCCACATTAGCCATGCGCTCGTAGAGCCTGCGTCCCAGGACAATGATCTCATCCGCCTGATCGTTGATCGCTGTGTGCGCCCACGCGCTCGCGCATGTGCGTGCTAACGCAAGAAGGGTGACAGGTGAGGAAAGAGCAACACCCTGGGAAAAACTGTGTTCCAACAGTGTGGGATCCGCGTGCAGAGCTGCTGACAGTGCTGCCTCAGAGGGGACGAAGAGGACAACCAACGCGGGGGATTTCCCAAGTGCGCGAGCGTAATCGCGCTTCGCGAGGGCATCGATATGTGCTCGCAGGGCCTTCGCGTGGCCCGCGAAGTGCTCGCGGCGCTCGCGTTCCGCATCCTCTCCTGCGCCGACAACAGCGCAGGCCCGCAGGTAGGAATCCATAGGGGCTTTCGCGTCGAGCGCGAGGAACCCTTCACCAGGTAGGTGGATCGTGACATCCGGCCGCGAACGGCGATTGCCTGAAGAAACTGCATAGGTCTCCCGGCCGTCGCGTTCCTGAACGACGGCGCCGATTGAGCGTTGCTCGGAAAAATCCACGTGCGGCATCATGCCGGAAACCTCGAGGATGCGGGCGAGCTCCACTTCGCCCCATGTGCCGCGCGCGCTGCGTGAACGCAGGGCGCCTTCCAGCGATGCGGTCATCTGGGCGAGGTCGGTCTCACGCTGGGCTGTGGCCCGCAGCTGCTCGGAGAGCTCTCCGCGTTGTGCGGCCTCGCGTTGGGCGTCGGCGCGCAACTGCTCTGCGAGAGCGTTGTGCTGATCGGCGCGCTGCCGCTCCATTGTTTCAACGCGTACACCCATTTGTTCTAACTGCGTGCGGATGGGTGAAAGCGCAGCAACGATGGCATTCTCTCTCGCCGCGGCGGCTTCAGCTGATTGGGTGCGTGCCTGCCACTGTGCGACCTCGGCGCGCAGCGCAGTGATTTGATCTGCGTTCTGTTGAATCGTAGAGCCTCGTTGGGCGACCGCTCCGACATATCCGAGCACTGCGCCGATAATGATACCGATTACGAGGAAGGGGATGGAAGACATCATGCCAGAAGTGTAAGTGCCAGCACTTCGTCTGGGTTTTACGTGATGGGCGTGTGGTGAACTTATTGTTCAATTGGTACATATTATTTAATCGCAGACTATAGCTAATGGACTTTGTTCGCACGTTAACGAGATGTTCGAAAGAAGAAGCTGTCAGTACAAGAACAGGGCGCATTCCGTGCGCATTCGAGTCGACGAGGTGCTTGGGTCGTGAAACAGCTTCAGTGTTCCACGGTCTGTTTCACGCGCTGTGCCTCTCGCTGCGGCCACGCGGATGCAGGACGACGACTCGAACGCAGAGCCCGTCAAGCCTCGAAGCGATCCTGCCCCGCGGTCCCGCCGGGGGCGGCGCGATGCAGCACCGGCGCAAACTCACAGCCCCACAACAACCCGTGTCTCCGTGCGGGCGGCGCGATGGCTCCGCGACCCGCCTCGCACGGTCCCGCCCCGCCTCACAGCGACGCGAGATCG
>ERZ773087.1031-NODE-1031-length-19011-cov-11.542731_pt1 | contig 19011 bp, 17 predicted proteins | sample MGYA00511375_ERZ773087 | MGnify/ENA primary metagenome ERZ773087 (study PRJEB29015, sample SAMEA2737995) | human oral metagenome | biome: human oral; feature: human-associated habitat; material: dental | place: China | collected 2063 ...
AAACAGCATTAGAGGAATTAGGATTAGGTCTAGAAAATAGATTGAAGAGTAGTGTGGAATTTCTATCAGGAGGGCAACGCCAAGCGTTAACTTTGGTTATGTCGACACTTGTTAAACCTAAACTTCTTCTTTTAGATGAACATACTGCAGCTCTTGATCCTAAAACCAGCGCTATGGTAATGAACCTTACGGATAAAATTGTTAAGAAAAATAATTTAACAACAGTTATGATAACTCATAATATGGAACATGCAATAGAATATGGTGATCGTCTAGTTATGCTTCATGAAGGCCATGTTGTTGTTGATATAAAAGGTGAAGAGAAAACAGATTTAACTGTAGCAAAATTACTAGAGTTATTTAAAAAGAATAGTGGAAGCAATATTATCAATGATGATATGATGCTGTAGAGGTGAAAAACAGAGAGGCAAGAATGATATGTACCCCTTTTGCTGGACAAACCAGTGGAAGGGGTACATATCATTCTCATCAGTTAAGAGTAAAGTCTTTTTGGTTGAATATGTTATTAGAAGGAATTAAGTTGTTTGATAAAGAAGAAATAAGAAAATATAGAGTAAACACTTATACCTGAAGTCTTGTTTTATAATCAATTAACTAAAATAGTCAGAGTATGATATAATTATAAAAAAAGAGGAGGAAAATAATGAAAAAGGCTATAAAAATTGCGTTAACTACAATGATAATCTTGTGTATGATGTTAGGTGCTATGCATTGGTTTAAAAGTCATCAAGAAGAAAAAAGATTAATAAGACAAGACCAGGAAAGAATAGCTCAATATATTTTAGATAATGTAGAGTTGGTAGATGGACAAGAGATAAAAAAGATAAAATTTTTGAGTTTTGAAAAACCACCCACAGCAGCACGGACTTGGAGAATAGATGTGGAGATAAACGATAAAGTAGTAATGATTCTTAAGGAAAATAAAATAGGAGATGAACTACGTTTTGGATTTTATACAGGGAAAGTGAAATTCAGGGAAGCCAAAAAAGAAAAAAGGAATATAGAAATAATATATTTAAAGGAGAGTTAGTGTGGTAGATAGAGCGTATAGAGATTTATCTGATGCGGTATATGACGTAGATAAGCTAAAAGTAAAAGATATAGAGGAAGGCAAGATACTAAAAGGAAAATATAAAGTTTTATCTCTTGAAGACAACCAAAACAACGGGATGCAAGCAGTGGCGGTGGCCCCAGTAAATGATAGAGGAGAAGTCGATACAAGCAAGATAGTAATAGTCTAAGATAGAACACGAATTTCAAACAATAGATGGAGTTGGGAGTTCTATTTTTTTTGACAAGAAATATGATATAATTATAAAAAATAGGAGGGGAAATAATGAAAAAAGTCATAAAAATCGCGTTAACTACAATGGTAATATTGTGTATGATGCTCGGTGCAATGCATTGGTTTAAAAGTCATCAAGAAGAAAAAAGATTAATAAGACAAGAGCAAGAAAGAATGGTGGAGTACACTATTGAAAATTATGAAGATATAAGAAAGATAGAATTTACAAGCTTTGATCAGAATTTCTCATCGAGAATATGGTATTTTTCAGCAACTATAAATGATAGTATATATGTGTCGTATCGTGTGGATCGTATAGGAGAAGGAGGTGACATAGGGATAAATTATCATATTTCCAAAAGCGGGGGAAGAAAACCTATAAGGAAAAAAGAAAAGGAACAAAATAAAAAAATAGAGGATATAGAAGTGATTTACAAGAAAGGGTAAAATATGATAAAAGATAGAGAATATCATTTACTAGCAGCTAATACTTATAATATAGAAAAAGGAGGAGAAAAAACAGTTGAATTAGATTCTGAAATTGAAAATAAATACAAAATTCTTGCCTTAGAAGATAACCAAAACGACAGGATGCAAGCAATGGCAGTAGCTCCAGTAAATGATAGAGGAGAGGTCGATACAAGCAAGATAGTAATAGTCTAAGATAGAACACGAATTTCAAGTAATAGGTGAGATTAGGAGTTCTATTTTTTTAACTAGAAATATGATATAATGATTATAAAAAAAGAGGAGGAAAAATAATGAAAAAAGCCATAAAAATCGCGTTAATTACAATGGTAATAATGTGTATGATGCTCGGTGCAATGCATTGGTTTAAAAGCTATCAAGAAGAAAAAAGATTAATAAGACAAGACCAGGAAAGAATAGCGCAATATATTTTAGATAATGTAGAGCTGGTAGATGGACAAGAGATAAAAAAGATAAAATTTTTGAGTTTTAAAAAACCAAATACAACAGCTCGAATTTGGAGTATAGATATAGAGATAAATGATAATATAGCAATGAACCTTAGTGAAAATAAGTTAGGGGATAAACTAAGTATTATATATAGCGATAAGGAAGTCAAATATATTAGTAAAGAACGTGAGAGAAGAAAGATTGAAATAATATATTTGAAGGATGGGAAACATGGTAGATAAAGATTATAGAGATGTATCGTATTTTGCTTATAAGATAGATAATGCAGCAAAAGAAAGAATTAATATAAAAGAAGGTAGAAACATACTAAAAGGAAAGTATAAAGTTTTATCTCTTGAAGATAGCCAAAACAATGGTATGCAAGCAATGCTAGTAGCTCCAGTAAATGACAATGCGAATAGTAATAGCGTAAGATAGGACACGAATTTCAAGTAATAGGTGAGATTAGGAGTTCTATTTTTTTAACTAGAAATATGATATAATAATTATAAAAAAAGAGGAGGAAAAATAATGAAAAAAGCCATAAAAATCGCGTTAACTACAATGGTAATAATGTATATGATGCTCGGTGCAATGCATTGGTTTAAAAGCCATCAAGAAGAAAAAAGATTAATAAGACAAGAGCAAGAAAGAATGGTGGAATTCACGCACAGAAATTTTGAAGATATAAAAAAGATAGAATTCACAAGCTTTGAACAGAATTTTTCAACACGAGCATGGAGTGCTAGAGCGATAATAAATAATAAAATATCTGTAAGTTATAGTGTAGATGTAATAGGAGAAGAAAGTCCTATAAGAATAATTGCTGACATCTCTCGTAATGAAGATAGAGAAGGAGCATTGAAAGAAAGAAATAATGAAGTAACTAATATAGATATAAGTAATATAGAGGTAATATATAAGAGAGGCTAAAATAAGATGGTTACAGATTATGTATATAAATATTTGTCAGAGGAAATTTATAAGATAGAAAGTGATAAAAAGAACTATACAAAAAATAAAGAGATTTTTGATGATAGAGGCAATAACACAGCGAAAAAGAACAAATACAAAATTCTTGCACTAGAAGACAACCAAAACAATGGAATGCAAGCAATGGCGATCGCTCCAGTAAATGCTAGAGGAGAAGTTGATACAAGCAAGATAGTAATAGCCTATGCTGGGACAAGAGTTGGTGATCGACGAGATATAGATACTGATGTGCAACAAGTATTACTAGGGAGAAAAGAAAACTTAGTCACTGATATAGCTAAAGGGAAAGGGTCGACGAGAACCAAAAACCAACTCCAAACAGCAAAAGAATTTGCTGATGAAATACTAAAGAAATATCCATCATCGTTAATAAGTGTAACGGGACATTCTTTAGGTGGGTACTTGGCTGTGTTTGTAGCTGCAAAGTACGGATGGGCGGCAACAGTATTTAATGCACCCGATGCTTCAAATGCTCTGAGTGAAAAAGAGATAGAATGGGTATTAAAAAATAGAGATTTAATAGTAAATTATAGAAACCCAAGAGATATAATAGGAAATTATGGAGGCGACAATCTAGGTATAGCTCGTTATGTAGATAGTGATATAGATATTAATTCAATACCAGGAGTAAGTTATGGGATAAATCTTATAAATAAATACCATGCTTTAGACACGTGGAAAGATTTTGACAGCGAAGGAAACCTGGTCGATAAAAATGGGGAAATAGTAAGGAAAACAACGCTAAGAGAAATAGACATAGAAAAAGATGGTACAATAGACATAAAGATAGACGCGAGGGGACTTTATCCAACACCATTATTTTCTGGAAAATATGTGGGAACAACAAATGGAGTTCCAGAGATAATAGTCAATCATGACAGTCTAAAAATACTAGCGCAGAACCTAAGAGAGGTTATTAGAGATTTAGAAACTATTCAAGAAATAGTGGCCAAGGTAGAGAATTACAACAATAAAATCTCTGCCGAAAAACCAAAAAGAAAAGAAACTCTTCAAGAATATGTAGTTCAACACTTAAAAGAAATAGCAGTCATAGATACAATAAAGAAAATAGATGAACTATATATTCAATTACAAGAAAATAGAAATAAATATAGACAGGTAGCCAATTATAATATATACCATTTTAGCAAGCAATTTAATAACTGGAGAAGAGAGTGGGTTGATGAATATAAAGCATATTGGCATTATAAAGGCACTGAAAGAAAAATACAAGTAGTAATAGGTTCATCAAATGAAGTATTGAAAACAATAGAAGGCTCGTACCTAGGGGGACATTTAGGTTCAGGTGTGAGAGATACCATTTTAAGGATAGATGTAAGAACAGAAATAGCAAAAAGTGGGGAAAAAGTAATAAATAGCTTTAAAGAAAAAATAGAGACTAGTCTTCGAGGAGAAAACAACAGAAGTAGCTATGATGATGGTATAGTAGAGGCTCTTAAAGAAGTAATAAGAGTGGAAAAAGAAAATATAGAAACTCTAAAAAAATGTTTTGAGTATATGGTATCAGCAGTAGAAATATTATCGTTTAGTTTTGATGAAACAGACAAAGAATTAGGGATGGCGTTAGCGAGTAACAAAGAAGTAACTATGAATTACAAAGTTCCAAAAGTAGCTCAAGATTATAAAACATTTCTAAAAGAAACAAATGTTTTTGATGATGTAGATGTATTGAAAGCATTTGATAACCAAGTGGATATACGGACAAAAGAACTTTCAGAAGAAATGACGGGGAAATTATCTAATTACTTTAGGGAAACACATGGATTGGTAAAAGATACAATGGACAAGGTTAGAAAAAATAAAGATTATGTAGACATTCTAGAAAAAGAATATGGGACAAAACTTTATTATTATGATGAACAAGCAAGAGGAAAAGAAAATGAAGAACCAATATACTATGGTACAGTAGAGAGTAGTTTAAGCGAAGCAGGAAATATAAAAGAACTAGGAAGATTAGGGAGAAATATAGAAGAAAGGCACGCTAGAACGAAAACAGAAATAGAAAGCACCCAAAACAATTTGCCAATTATGAAAAGTATGATAAGAAGCTCGTTAGAAGAAGTGATATATGGCTATAATAATTTAGAGGGAATAATAAAGGCAGAAAAAATAGTGGCGGAGTTATTAATGAAGATAAAAACTCAAGCGACGGGGTTGAATAACTTGCTTGAGCAAAATAAAGGGAAGGCGTTATTAAGTGTTCAACACAGATTGAATGAGGTTCTTAGTACGACTTCTTATGTAAAAACAATGATTGATGATTGTTTTGGTGATAAATAGTACTTTAATAGTTTAAGACAAAGATAATATAACTTCTTTACAAGCTGTTGGCAAATGCAAAATAAGCATAAGTCAAGCAGCTTATTTTTATTGAGGTAACTTTTAGAAATCTTACAATATATATCAAGAAAGATTTGTTTGATAAAGAAGAAATAATAAAGAAAAGAGTTAACATTGATACCAGAAGTTCTATTTTTATAATTGATTAACTAAAATAATCAAAGTATGATATAATGGTAAAAAATAAAAAAGAGGAGTAGGGAAATGAAGGAAGAAAAACATGAGAAAGAAATCAAAGCAAAAAAGAAATTAATAAAAATTATAGGAACAATAATAGTAGGAGGAATGTTAATGATGACAGCAGGTTGCGGAATTATGGGTATGGGGAGTAAATCATGGATAGAAAAACAAGTATCGGATATAGAAAAAGTCTATCCAACAGAAAATCCAGAAGACTTATTTGAAAAATTTCCGAATGGATTTAGAATAGAACAAATAAGACTATTTAAAGAAAATGGAGTTGCTTATAGACTAGAGATGGAAATAAAAGGAAATAAAGATACAAAAAAAATCGAAGGGGTAATAAAAAAAATACAAATAGAGACAATCCATTATAAAGAAACAATAGTAAAAGAAAGTAAAGTAGAATATATAAAAGATAAAGGTTTAGTTTTGGGAAAACCCGAGTTAACAAATGAGTTATTACCTAAAAATTATTTCTTATTCCAAAAGATGAAACTGAATAAAGATATATTGAAGAAATTAGAAGTAAAAGAAAACGGATTTAGTTTCGAAACAGGTAGATATAATATAAAATACTTATTTATAAACAAGGAAATAGATAATTATTTAGGATTAAATAAGGAAAAAGTGAGCTTTGATATAAGAGGGGAATATAGCGAAAAAGATAAAACATATTTTCACACAATAATTATAAAAGATGATACAGAAAAAACGGATTTTTCTGAAAAGGTAGTAGAAGAGAGGTAAGAAGAAATATGAAAAATAATACATTATATGCCTCAAATACAACTTACGAATTCGAAAAAGCGAGAATAGCAGGATCAAATAATGAAAAAATTTTAGGTGATGTGAAAAGGGATATGAAAGGCACTTATCCAGAAAACTTAGAATACCTAGATGATTTTTATGATAAGGATACAGGTTCGAGTGGAACCGCGTTTAAAGATAAAGATACAGGAGAAGTAATTCTTGCATATACAGGGACAAATCTTGATAATGACAAATGGAATGATGCGGTTAAAACAGATTTTGGGAGAATAGCTTTAGGGCTGGGTAATGGACACATTGATTCAGCACGCAAATTCTATGAGAAAATAAGAGCTGAATATGGAGATGACATAATATTAACAGGCCATAGCTTAGGAGGGAATTTGGCACAATGGATTGCATTGTACTACAATGTCCAGAAAACTATAATATATAATCCGGCACCATTATATATACCGCCAGAGCAAATAGTAGCAGGAGCAGGAAGTGACCCTGGTCTAGAAATGGTGTTAAATCAGGTGGGGTTAAGCCTAAAAGATGCAATAGCAACACCACTAGGATTTATAAAAGATAGAGCAAAATGGCTGTTTGGAATAAAAACAGAAAAAGACGAAATAGAAAAATTAAAGGAAATATTCACAGGTCGGGTTATAAGGATACAATCAGAATTAGATATATTAAATAATGTTTCTGATTATTTTAGAGGAGAATACTTAGGGGTAGAACATATATTAAAAGATGCAGGATGGCACTTACTGGGAGATATATTAAACTCAGAAGAATTAAAGGAAGAATTAGAAAAAATAACTAGGCAACTGTATAAAATCAACGCCAACATAGATATAGATGGTGATGGAAAAATAGATGTTAGACTGGGAGAATTAGATTTAAAAAGAAGAAATTTATTGAATGATAAAGATAGCATAGTAAGTGGAGAAAAAATTCAGTTAAATCCAGAAGTTTTAAAAACTTTAAGTAATAATATTCAAATGAGAGTACTAGGGGATTTAGAAAAAGTAAAAGAAATAACAAAATTATGTATAGAAAAAAATAATAAAGTAAGACTGGACTTTAACCAAAGAAAAGAACAAGTCACAGAAAGTATACAAGAAGAATTAAATAATACCGGAATACCAGTAATACTAGACAATTTAAGAGAATCAGTAGGAGAAATAATAAAAAATAAACATTTGTTGGAAGCCCTACAACAAAAGTATCAATTAAAAATGGAACAATTTGGCTCTAACGAAATACCTCTAGTAAGTGGTATTAGATTATATCCATATAATTATAATATTCAACTAGATACGTTAAGACGAGCAACAGCACCATTGCTAAATCAAAGTCAAAAAGAAGAAACAAAAGATACATCCAACCTTTTTAAGAAAAAACCAACTATACTGAAATCATGGCAAGAAATAGAAAATAATACTAAGAGACTATTAGAAGAAAGTGATAAGACATTTGAGGGAGATGGGCTAAGAACAGGTAAAGAAGATGGAATAAGTCAATCTTTAAAACAAGTACTAGAAGTAGCCGAGAAAAATATAGAAGAGTTAGAAAAACAACTCCAAAACACAGCAGAACTAACGCAAGGTTTGGCAGAAAATTTTGAAGAACAAGATAGATGGATAGGAACAAAACTACAACAAGGAATCTTCATAGGAAGTAATCCAATGAAAAATATGCCGCAGAGCTATAAAGCGTATCTAGAGCGTGATGAAATATTTGATGATGTAAAAGATGTAATTCAAGCGTTTGATAAACAAGTAGAAAAAAGAAGTGGAGAATACTCAGGTAAGCTAACACAAATAATGGGAGAAAATTTAGATGCATTTTCAAGTGGGTTAGAAAATTGGTCAGTGTTTGTAGATGATGCAAAAAGAGCTATAGTAGCTGTGGAAGGTAACTATCCACTAACGGTGGAAGTGGCAGAAAAATATACAGAAGAGTATCAAGAAGAGGGGGAAACAAAAACTACAACTAAAACAAGGATAAGATATTGGGGGAAATTAAAAGAACTATATCCTAAAGAATTAGTAGAAAATATGGCTGCTACGCAAGATAAAATAATATCAAAAAAAGAGAGAATAGGTCAGACGATACAAGCAATAAGGATAACAAAAAACAATTTAGCGTACTTAGGAAAAGATTTAAAGAAAATAATAGAAGAGGGAGTCTATAAGGCTTTTGATTTAGATGAGATAGTAAACTCTCAAAAAATAGTAAAGAGAATAATAGAAAAGAGCCAGAGTGAAATAAAATATGTAAAAGAGCATATAGGAACAGAAGGTATGAGTGGCGAGGCGATAAAAGCACTGAACCAGAAATTAGAAGAGGTAAATAGAAGTTTAGAATATTATAAGATGTTTATAGGGGATTGTTTTGGGGATCAAGAATAAGTGCTATAGATACTAGATTCTAAAGAGATATTTTGAATTATAATATAACTTGTAAATATATTTATAATATGTTATACTATAGGAAATAAAATTGAGAAAAGGAGATTGACTATGTCAGGACAAATTAGAGTTTCTCCAGAGGTACTACAAAGCCGTGCGCGCGAGTATGGGAGAGCATCAGAAGATATTAATACAATTTTAAGTAATTTACAAAGATTACAAGATACTTTACGCGGAGAGTGGGAAGGTCAAGCTTTCCAAGGTTTTGATAATCAATTTAATGAATTAAAACCGAAAGTTCAAAATTTTGCAGAGTTAATGCAACAAATCAATGTACAATTAGATAAGACAGCACAAGCTATGCAACAACACGACCAAGACCTATCACGTAATTTTGGTTTAAACGGTTAAAAATAAGAAGAAAGAGGTTGGGGATTTAAGTCAACCTCTTTTTTTAGTGAAGGAGATGTAAGATGAATAAAAAAGGATTAACTATACTATCATCCGTAATTATGTTGTTGGCTGCTACAATAATATTTTACGGTGTAATAAAACCACGACCGATTACAACAGGAAATCAAGAAACGAAAGTAACGAATAACGATATAAAAATTGCTTTTGTAAATGAAGATAATGGTGTTGTATATAATGGTGATAATGTTCAGATGAGTAGTGTTCTGTTGACTACATTAAAAGAAAATACAGAATACAGATTAGAAACAGTAAGTAGAGCTATTGCTGAAAAAGGATTAGAAAATGGTAATTATAATATTATGCTAGTCCTACCGAGTAAGTTTTCAGAAGATGTTTTAGCGTTAGAGAGTAATAGTCCGAAGCAAGCGATATTTCAGTATAAAATAAAATCGGATAAAAAAGATATCGTAAAGCAAGCTGAGCAAGCAATATCTGAAATAAAACAATTTTTTAATAAAGATATTATTAATGTGTATTTCTCAAGTATTATAGGGAACTTACAGTCATCTCAGACGCAAGTAGGAGCGGCTGTTGGCCGTGAGAGAAGTGTTTTAAATAAATACCAATCTAATTTATTAACGCCACTTACAGATTACTCAAATCAATTTAAAGGGGTGAGTAATAGTAGTGAAGGTATGATATCGTCGTATAGTAGTTTTCATAAGAGTATCAATAATACTAATGAGGCTTTCACGTCAATTATAGACACGAATAAAACATATGAAAAAGAGATAGAGAAAATAAAACTTTTACAAGAACAATGGCAAACTTCGATTCAAACAAGAGAAGATAACTTGAAAAAGTATGATGAAGAGTTTAAAAAATTATCAGTAAAAGATGAACTGTCTAATTTAAAAACAACTCAAAAACACTTAGATGGAGAGTTGATGAATCCAACAGCCTTTGCTGAGGCGGAGCAAAAAGCAGAAAACTTAAACAAAGCAATTGAAACTATATTGACTACATTTAATACTATGAATAAGAGTGTATTAGATATTATGACTACATATCAAGATAAAATAAATGAAGCAGTAGCAGAATCGTTGAAAAATAATACTGTAGGACAAGCCAATGAGCAGACTATAGGATTATTGGTAGAAGATTTAAAAGGTTCAATGATTGAAAAAGTCAGCGAAGCTGTAAGAGAGTTGCCGTATTATGATGAAGCAACAATAGAAAAACTGCATTTAGGTGATGCAGATAAGCAATATTTAAAAAATATAAATCGATTTGCAGAGAAGTTTTCTCAGAAAAATAAAATTACTTTAACACAAAAAAATCAAACACTTAGTCAAGCGAGGTTGGATAGTTTAAAAGAAAATGCTGGAATGGAACTAAAAACAACTCGTACAATAACACTTGCAAAAGGTGAGGAGAAATATACAAGAGTACAACTATTGGTGAATCCTCTTTACAAGTTTAAAGAAGTAAGTACTAATTATGGATCAGTTAAACAAATAAATGATAATGAGTTTGTTATAGAATTAAATCAACCAGCAGAAGAGCTTACTATAAATTATAAACTAGAGTATAAAGAAGATGTACTCCTGATGACTCCGGCTGTGGTAGATGTAAAAGCAGACACAGTTAGAAATATATCTGTAGCACAAGGTGAAGGTGAAGAGGCAGAAGTTGTAGCGGAAGATGGAACAAAACAAAAGAAAGTCCTTTATTCAAAAGAGGATAAAGATTTTCATAATACAATTACACAAACACAAGTTATTTTCCCATTTGAATTACCATTTAAATTTAGTGATAGTAATGAAGCAATATACAATGATTTGAAAAATTATAATAATTTATTTACAGTCGTAAAAACAATATATGGATTAGACTTAAATAAAGATAATTTTGATTCGTTAGAGCCAAAAGAAGGATCATTATTGAAAAAAGCAGAGTTAAAAGACATAAATAAAATTTTAACTTCGCTTGTTGAAAAGACAATAACTAATCAGTTGAAAAAAGAGCTGACAATACCTCAAGAAAAATTTGCTGAAATAAAAGGCTTGAAAGTTAATGTTGAAGAATTGAATAAAGTTGTAGGTGAATTAAGAAAAACTACAAAAGATCTTTCAAATAACTTAGGAGCGGTAATCTCAGAAACAGAAAAAGTATCAAAAACTTTAGAGGAAAAACCAGAGTTTAAAGATACTGAGAAAAGAGATAATACGGAATTAGTTACAGTAAGTATGGATATTAACAAAGATTTGATTAAGTTAATGACAGCAAGTAATACGCTACTTAATAATACTAAATCAAATCAATCCACATCAGAAACAATAAATAAAGGTTTTGAAAATCTTGGTAATAGTGTGAAGACTTTGGAACAAGATGGTATGGGGTTATCATCAAAAGTTAATGAGTTGAAATCTTCTATGGATGCCAACTACGGTGATAATGAAGAGTTTTTAAAAACTTTTTCTAAAGTATTAAGTAACACAAAAGATGGTAATAGCAAGAACAAAGCTGTTTATGACTATCTATCAAATCCTGTGAATGCGGGGAATATTAATAAGTTAGTCTCTGAAAATAATTTACCAAAATTATCAATAAAACAAGATACACGTACAGGACTTGTTGTGACAATGGTTATTTATCTAATAAGTATTTTATTAGCTCATATGTTGCAAAATACAGATTTTTCAAAAATCCAGAATCAGAGATATATTTCAAGGGTTCAGTGGAAGAATGCCTCACTACCTATGACTATACTGCTAGGATTAAGCTTTGTCCTATCTATGATTATGGGCTTAATAGTAGGAGGAAAATTAGATTTTGTATTTGAAAAGACATTAGGATTAATTGCGTTAGTGTTTGTTTTAATGGTTTTATTTACAGGAATGAATAATTGGCTGTTAAATAAAATCAAATCTACAGGACTATTGATTAGTATAAGTATTTTATTGATATACTTAGTAACTGCAGGACAGCTGCTAGATGAGAGAACAAAAGCAAATGAGGTACTATCTTATATATCTCCATTGAATTACATAGAAAATGCTTTAACATCATTTTTAAATAATCAAGATGGCTGGGGTGTTGTTTTTGGTATTTCATTTATCCTTATGATTTTAGTTTCAGTTTTAAATATGTCAGAATATAAAAAGATAAAGAATATTTAATAGAGGTATGAAATGGGTAAAGTTTTTAAAGTAATCCCGATAATATTAAGCTGCATATTGTTCTTCCAACAAGACGTATATGCCGAAGATGGTGCTTTGAAAATAGATACAAGAATATCGCAAAGTGCATATCAAAAGGAAAGCTACTATGTTGAACAAGAAACAGAATTAACAAAACTATTTAATGAAGCTTTAACAAAAAATATCTCAGAACAGAAAGAAAAAGAGTCTATATCTTATAAAAAAGATAAGGCTCTTATCTTCGATATGGAGATAAAAAAAGAAACAGAGCTAGACAATTATAAAAAGAGTATATTTTTGGCAAATCAACAAAAAGGAAATTCAGAAAACACGAAAATTATTTTAAAAGAGAAAAAAAGTGTTTTTAACTGGCAGAACATATTGATAATAATAGGGGCGTTTTTTGTGATGACATTGTCAATTGTTAAGGTATTCTATAAGAAAAGAGGGGTATAATGAGTGTTGAATATATAGATATTAGTATAGACTTTGGAGTGTATTTAGATAGGGTGATGGATATAAGAATTCCTCAAAAAATTACAACAAAAGAATTATTACAAACATTAGTGGAAGCATACTCTCTTCAATTAGAAATAGATAATCCTATTGTTAGGGTGAGAGGGACAAATGTTTTATTAACTAGTTTTAGTAGAATAGCAGATTTTTCAGATATTAGAAGTGGGAGTTTTCTAATAGTAGAAAGAATTTAATATATGAAAGGAGAGATGTATTGATGGAATATGTTGTGGAGATAACGAAAGAAGAGATTAAAGGAAATAAGGAAATAGCGCAGGCGTTATTGGTGGCGAAATCACCATTTTTTGTAGATACAACTATAGAAGTTGATGAAGATAACATCAGAATAAAGAGTGAAGTTCTTGAGCAATATGATGATTATAACAAGATAATGTTATTAAATTTAGAAGATAAATTACGTTACCTTATTAATCTATCAAAAATTTATACAGATTTAGAAAGCTCTAAGTATACATATCGTTTCGATAAAGAATCAATAGTATTTACAGAAAATGGGATACCACTTCTAGTTTATAGAGGGGTGGTAAACCAAGTATATCCATATGACAGAATTTCTTACGAAGAATTTTTAAATCAATATAAAGCTATAGCTATCTCAATAATAGATGTAAAGGCAGATTATGATAAGTTGGCGGCGGGAGCATTAGAATTTTACAGAGGAAATCTGTTCTGTGAAAAAATAGCCAAAGAACCAACATTAGATGGTGTTGTTAATGTATTATCAGATTTTTATAATAAAGAAAAGCAAGATAATATAGAAAATTATACACGAGTAACAAGGAAAAATATCAAATTTTTAAAAACAAGTATTTTTATAACGGGCATAGCAACGATAGTATTAGGAGTTTTTATAGGGTATATGTTATTGTACTCAATTCCTCAAAAAGATAAAATTGCAGATATAAGATTATCATTTATAAATAAAGATTATTCTAATGTTATAGAAAAAAGTAAGAAAATGAATAGAAAGTCTATCAGTCAAGAAGATAAATATATTGTAGCTTATTCAGTTATTCAGTCTGAGCCATTGACAGAAAAGCAAAAAGAGCGATTAAGCAAAATAAATAATCAATCTAATGCTGACTACTTAAGCTATTGGATTTTGATAGGTCAAGCTAAGATAGATGAAGCTATAGACGTTGCAAGCTTTTTAGATGATCCACAATTACTAATGTATGGTATAACTAAGAAAATAGATGAATTACAGCGTAATCCAGAGTTGTCTTCAGAAAAACGAACAGAGCAACTAAATAGTTATAAATCAAAACTAGACGAGCTGAAGAAAAAGTATTTAGGATCTGAAGAAGAAATAAAAAAAGACGATAAAAAATAGGAGGAAGAAATGAAGGTTTATATTATTTATAAAGAAAAAAATTATATACTTTACCCTAATAGAAAATATCGTCTAGGAAATAGAAAAGAATGTGATATTTATGTAGAGGAATCGTCAGGAGAGGTTTTAATACGCGTAAAACATGATAGAGTAATTATAAATGATAGTGAATATTCTCAAGGAACGCATAATGTAAAAGTGGGTGGATTAGAGCTTAGTCTGTTGATTCTAACAAAAAATACACATTATTTATTGGATAGAAAAAATGTTCTTATAGATTCAACAGATCTTGTAGATATTTGTTTTAAAGAGATTAAGTTTCCTGTTTTGATAAGTTATGAGGAAGAAACAAAAATCGTAAGTGAAGGATATTTTTACTTAAATGGGAATAAAACTACAGGTGAAGTTTCTTTAAAAGAATCCGATGAGATTGTATTTTTAGAAGGATTAAGCATAAAAGTATTAAGTACGTCTTTGAGCCTATTCAGTAATGCTGCATTGAAAAGTGGTATGATAACATATGATGAAAATGAGCAATATGAGAATAGAGCGGAGGAGTTTCATCGTTCACCACGTATTATTTTAAGAGAACCAACAGATAAAGTTACCGTTGGAACACCTCCGATGGAAGAAGAGGAATCTAGGCAGTCTCTTCTAAGACTACTTATGATGCCTTCGGCTATGATTTTCTTTACAATATTGATGTATATCTATTCTTCTAGTGGAACAATGATGATAATGATGTTTGGGATGTCAACAGTCACTATTATAACATCGATACATAGCTATGTTTCTGATAGGAAAAAATTCAAAGAACGTCAACAAAAGAAAGTTAAAGACTACAAAGAGTATCTTGAAGAAAAACAACTAGAATTTGCAAATTGTAAGGAAGAGCAAAAGCAATCGTTAGAACATCACTATCCAGATATGAAGAAAATATTGCAAATGCCAAAAGAAGTGGATAGAAGGATATACGAAAAAACACCATATTATTTTGATTTTCTTACTTATAGATTAGGTACAGGGGAAGTGGAACCGAGTTTTTCTATAGAATATAGCAAATCTGAAACTTCTAAGGTAAGAGAAGAAGTAATAGGAGATATAAATAACCTATTATCACACTATAGAAATATTCCAAATGTTCCTGTTAAGGGCGATATTCATGTGCCTACAGGTTATATAGGAACAAGAAAAATAGCAATAGAACAAATACAGCAACTAATGATGCAAATAGCGGTGTTTCACAGTTATCATGATGTACAATTTATTCCAATTTTTAGAGAAGATGAATTAAATCTTTGGAATTGGAGTAGATGGTTGCCTCATATCCAGATAAGTGCATTTAATAGCAGAGGTTTTATATATAATCAGCAAACAAGAGATCAACTGTTAACTTCTTTGTATCAAATAATTAAAGATAGAAAACTTGATTACGATCAAAATACCGATAAATCAAAAGAAAAATTATACACTCCTCACTATATATTGTTTATAACGGATTTAAGTTTATTATTAGACCATAATATAATGGAATATATAAATGAAGATTTAACATCTGTGGGAGTTACACTTGTTTTTGTAGAAGAGGTAATAGAGAGATTGCCGGAACATGTTAAAACAGTCATTGATTATAGAAATGATAAAAAAGGAATACAAATATTACATAAAGGAGAGTATATAAATAAAGAATTTTCTCCGCTAGAGCAGATATCATTGTTAGATAAAGAAAATTTTGCAAGAGGATTGGCAGGTATAAATCATGAAGAAACCCTTCGCAATTCAATACCTAATTCTGTAACATTTTTAGAAATGTATGGAGCAAAAACAATTTCAGAATTAAATATCTTAGAGCGTTGGCAACAAAATGAAGCTTATCAAACTATGGCTGTACCGCTAGGGGTAAGAGGAAGAGATGACATATTATACCTGAACCTTCATGAAAAAGCTCATGGGCCACACGGTTTGATAGCGGGGACAACAGGGTCAGGGAAATCAGAATTAATTCAATCATATATTTTGTCACTAGCTGTAAATTATCATCCATATGAAGTAGCTTTTCTATTAATAGACTATAAAGGTGGAGGTATGGCTAATTTATTCGCAGACTTACCTCATTTAGTGGGGACAATAACCAACTTAGACGCTAACCAAGCACTAAGAGCCTTGGTTTCTATAAAAGCTGAATTGAAAAAACGCCAAAGATTATTTTTTGAACATGATGTTAATCACATTAATCAATATACAAAATTATATAAACAAGGGGAAGCGAAAGAACCACTACCGCATTTATTTATAATAAGTGATGAGTTTGCAGAATTAAAACAAGAACAACCAGACTTTATGCAAGAGTTAATATCAACAGCTCGTATTGGACGTTCATTGGGGATTCATTTGATTTTGGCTACACAAAAACCTAGTGGTGTAGTAAACGATCAGATATGGTCAAACTCAAAATTTAAGATAGCTCTGAAAGTGCAAGATGTAGCAGACTCACGTGAAATTATTAAAACACCGGATGCAGCGCAGATTACACAAACGGGTAGAGCATATCTACAAGTAGGTAATAATGAAATCTATGAACTATTCCAAAGTGCTTGGAGTGGGGCAGAATATAAAGAAGACGAATCAGATAGTGATAATAGAGATTTAACAATATACGAAATCAGAAATAATGGACAATATACACCTATAAATAAAGATCTAAGTGGATTATCGGCGCGAAAAGAAATTAAATCTATACCAACTCAATTAGATGTAATTGTAGAATATACTAAAAAACTATTTGATAAAACAGGATTGGCAAAAGTTGCAAGTCCATGGCTACCTCCATTAAAAGACAATATATATAGCGATGATATTCAAAATAATAACTTTAAAGAGTATTGGGGACGCAAAGAAAAACTTAATATTTTAGTAGGTTACCAAGATATTCCAGAAAAACAAGAACAATCGCCATTATATCTAGATATGGAGAAAACAGGACATATTATGTTAATTTCTAGTCCAGGTTTTGGGAAAACAACGTTTTTACAGAGTATAGCGCTAGATTTGATGAGAAAAAATACTCCAGAAGATGTTCATATATATTTATATGACTTCGGAACAAGTGGGCTTATATCTATTAGTGAGTTTCCGCATGTTGCAGATTACTTCACCTTAGATGAAGAAGAAAAAATCACAAAATCTCTAAAACGTTTAGAAGAAGAAGTTAAACATAGAAAAACACTGTTAGCTAATGCCAAAGTAACTAATTATACACAGTATAATGAAGTAGCGACGGAAAGTATACCGACAATCTTTATGCTGATAGATAGTTTCGATGGGATGGCAGATGCTAAATACAATGAAGCATTTATCAGTGTATTAAACACAATAGCTAGAGATGGAGCTTCTTTAGGTATATATATAGTGACCACATTATCAAGAACTAACGCTATGCGTTTGCAGTTACAAGGTAATTTTAAAACAAAAATATCATTATTCTTATTTGATAAGAGTGACCTATCTGCGATAGTAGGACGTTCGAATATCAATTTAGAAGAAATAAAAGGAAGAGCAGTTGTGAAGTTTGATGAGATTGTGCATTTCCAAGTAGTTCAAGCTTATAAAACTCAAAGTTATTCAGAATATATAAATGCAATTAAAGAAGAGATAAACAGTATGGAAGAATATTGGCAAGGTGAAAAACCAGAAAAAATACCAATGCTACCAGAAAAAATTACATATCAATATATTGATGATATAATCACTGACAAAGATATGGATAATACTTTTGTATTAGGATTATATAGAGATACAGCTGAACTAGCGACATTTACTCTAGATAGAGCAATAATGATGGCGTCAGATAAACCGACTGCCTTAGAGAATTATTATACAGTAGTTGATTATAATCTAAACAGAGTAAGTAATGAATATAAGGCCTATCTATTTGATTCGGGAGATAAAGTGAGAACAAACTATTTATCAAATATTCAGAAGATAATAAATCCACTAGAAATAGAGGAAATAGTTAGTGAACTTTTAACAGAACTTGAGAAAAGGATGAGTCAAGCACAAGAATATTCACAAAAATACTTATTAATTATTTCAGAGATAGCGGCATTCTCACGAGACTCAAGGATATCAGAACAAAATCTTAAACTTCTAGTAAAAGAAGGAGCCAAATATGGTATTACAGTTCTATTTATAGGATATTATCAAGATTTAGTATCTAATTTTGATTTCTTAATTAAACAGATAAAACCACTAGTAGAACAGGTTTATATGGGCGTAAGAATATCTGATCAAGATCATACAAAATATCCATATGTTTTTAATGAGGCTTACTTAAAGGCTAATGAAGGGTATATTCTAACACCTTATAAATATGATAATGTACAGGTTATAGAAGAAGAGTAGTGGATAAATAAATCAGATAAAATGTATAGAAAAATAGTTCAAGTAGTATATTAGGATTATTACCGATACTAAAAACAAAGTTAAAGAATAAAACTTTTAGAATAATATAAGATAGTCGCAACTTTAAAATAAAGTTGCGACTATTTAACATATCACTACCTAGAAGGAAAAAAATATAGTATAATATAAAAA